>Ga0247823_10005291_pt1 | contig 10289 bp, 11 predicted proteins | sample 13C_PalmiticAcid_2_FD_192426 | JGI IMG/M metagenome (GOLD analysis project Ga0247823, IMG submission 192426) | Soil microbial communities from agricultural site in Penn Yan, New York, United States - 13C_PalmiticAcid_Day30 | ecosystem: Environmental > Terrestrial > Soil > Agricultural land...
CCATCAGCTTGGAAGGCTGAGGTTCTACCATTGAACTACACCCGCAGGCATACGACATCGATGGGATCGCCACGATGTCGTGTGCGCCACGACTGTACCGAATCCCGCGCGAGAAATGCCAATCCGCCCCCCGGCGAGCACGGCGACGCGCCCCGCCCCGCGGTGACGACTCCGCCGGCGCCGATGCCCGATTAGGGCCTAATGACCCTATCCACGCGAACCCCCTCCCGGCCACGATGGTGGATGCGCGCCCATGGGGACCGGCGCCTGCTCCACCGGGGGAATAAATAGGAGAATTTTCCTTAAAAACCTGGCACGTGGGCGGCGAGTAGGCCACCATGAAATGGCGCGTGACGGGCTCCTTGTCGGGGGGAGTCGTGGTCACTCGGCCACCTCGTCACGACTCGCCCTTGGGCCAGGAGGAACCTCATGACATGGCAACGACCGCCACCTCGAGATGGGCTCTACGCTGCAGGTTTCGGTCTTCCCAAAGTTTTTTCGGGAAGTGTGTAACGCCGGAGCGCCTGCAGCGATGTCATAGCCGATCGCCATTCGCGAGAGACCTGCAACGCGTTCTACGACGCGACCTTTCGGTCTCGGGTGGCTTGCTAGGATCCTTTTTGCCGGACGGGGGTATCTGGAAAGGGGGCGGTGAGCGTGTGCCGAACTCGGTGGACTCAACCGCGTAGCAGTGCGAACGATCGAGGTGGCGAGCTCGTCGCCACCTGCCGCCGGTGATGTCGATGACTGTCCACATCGAGCCACCGGTCGCCGCGATGGCCCGCGCCTGGGCCCGCGCGGTATGCGCCGAACCGGGATCGTCCACGGCGCCGCACCAGTTGGAGCCGGTGCTCGTCGAGATCGTCGAGCGGCTGCTGCATCTTGCGCGGACCGAACCGTTCCCGGTGCCACAGGCGCGGATGCTCGGCGCCCGGCTGGCCGAGGCGCCCTTCGAACGAACCAGGATGCTGGCGCACGCCACCCGCTGGCTGCTCGGCTTCCCTTCCGGCGTGCCCGGCTCGCTGGTGGCCACCCGCTGGCCGCTGGTCGCCAGTCAGGCCATCGACAGTTACGCGCAGGCGTTGCAGGAACGGGCGCTCGCGCAACAGGAACAGAACATCTCGGCGAAAGTGTCGCTGCGCGTACAGGAGATCGCCGCGCTGCAGCACCGCTTGCGCCACGAAGCAACCCACGACGCGCTGACCGATCTGGCCAACCGCACGTTGCTGCAGGAACGGGTACGGGCCTTCGCGGCCGACCCGACCCGCGGCGTCGGTGTGCTGGTGGTCGACCTGGACCGGTTCAAGCAGATCAACGACGGCTACGGACACGCGATCGGCGACGAGGTCTTGGTCGAACTGGCCAACCGGTTGCGCGAGGTGTGCCCGCCCGACACGGTGATCTGCCGGTACGGCGGTGACGAGTTCGTCGTCGCCGCCAACCCGCGGCGCGACACCCTCGGCGAACTGGCGCACCGCGTGGTGGCGGCGCTGCGCGACCCGGTGTGGTCGAGCGCGGGGCCGGTACCGGTCTCGGCGAGCGTGGGCACGGCGTTCTGCGCGCCGGGAAAGACGTGCGATTTCACCGATCTGCTGCGTCGCGCCGACCGCGCGATGTATTCGGCGAAATCCGCGGGCGGGCGGCGTTTCGCGCTCGCCGAATCGGGCGACCCGGAACTGGGAACCGCGGTCGCGGGCTGAGTCGGATCGCGAAGCCTGCACTTCGCGTTCCGGCTCAACCCCTTTCGATGACAGTAGTCAGGCAGTGCGCTCGGATCCGGCTCGATGCGTCGCGTCGAGCCGGATCAGCGGCAGTGCCGCGACCGCGAGCAGCGCGCCGATCAGGCTGACCGAGGTGAGACCGCCGCCGTGCGTGAGAGCGGCGGCGGCCAGCACCGGAGTGCCGCTGATCCCCAGCTGGAACGCCGACACCGTGGTGGCCCCGGCGAGCGTGGGGGCCGCGGCCGCGATGGTGAACACCCGGCGGTAGAGCGCGGGATTGAGGACGAACGCCGCGACGCCGAGCGCGAAGACCGCCGGCACCACCACCCACGCCCGGTCCATCGCCGCCGCGAGCACCACCGACAGCAGTCCGATGGCGATCGTCCCGGCCAGCAGCGCGGTATGCGGTCGCCGGTCGGCGATCCGGCCGCCGATGGACAGGCCGACGAACGCGCCGATGCCGAACAGCGCGAGGACGGCCGGGATCCACACGGCCGCGATGCCGGTGACCTCCCCCAGCAGCGCCGCCAGATAGTTGAACGTGATCATGTAGGCCGCGGTGCTCAGGATGGTGATCGCGTAGATCCCCCACAGCGCGGGCGTTCGCATCACCGCGAGCTCACGGCGCACCTGCGGCCCGGCCCCGGACTCCGTTGCGCCCGTGGGTATTCCGAGCAGGCAGCCGAGCAGTCCCGCGAGGGTCAACAGCACGACGGCGACGAATCCGCCGCGCCAGCCGAGGACCTGGCTCAGCAGCGTCCCCAGCGGACCGCCGACCACCATGGCCACACTGAGCCCGCTCACCACGACCCCGGACGCGCGCCCGACGCGGTCCGGGGTCACCAGCCGGACCGCCGTCACCGACGCGACCGCGAAGAATCCCGCGTAGGCGACGCCGGCGACCACCCGCGAGATCAGCAGCACCCGATAGTCACCGACCAGCCCGATCGCGATACTCGCGGCGAACACCGCTTGGGTCACCAATAGTGCCGACCGTCGCGGCAGGCGCAGGCCGAGCACCGCGCACGGCGGTCCACCGAAGACCACGCCGAGCGCGAACGCGGTGATGAGCAGGCCCGCGGACGCGAGCGGCACCCCCAGATCGAGGGCGACGTCGGGAAGCACCCCCGCGAGCAGGAACTCCGCGCTGCCCATCGCGAACAGGCTGAACCCCAGCAGATATACCCCCGTCGGCAGCCGGTCGCTCGTCTGCGAAGCCGGGGCCGTCGTGCCCGTTTCCTTTGTCGAATCCATCTCGGATCACCTCCGCGACGAGCATCGCGACGTTCTTGCTCTCTCAGCAAAGAACCTTGCCGTTTTCGGGACGGATGGATTCCACTGGGTGGATGGAGGATCAGCCGACCGTCGGCGCGGTGATCGAGCAGATCGGGCCGCGATTGCGCCGGGCCAGGGACAAGCGCGATGTCAGCCTGGCCGCGCTCGCCCGCGCCACCGGCGTCTCGACGAGCACGCTGTCACGGCTGGAATCGGGGCAGCGCAAGCCGAGTCTCGAACTGCTGCTGCCGATTACGACGGCGCTGGGCATCGGCCTCGACGAGATCGTCGCGGCGCCACGCGTCGTCGATCCCCGGGTGGCGCCGGAGTCCACCGACAACGGCGGCCGGACGCTGATCCCGCTGTCCCGTCATCCCGGAAAGCCACGGGCCTACAAGATGGTCATCCCCGCCCGCGACGCCGAACCGTTCCCGCGCGCCCACGACGGCCACGAGTGGCTGTACGTACTGCGTGGACGGCTGCGGGTCCGGCTCGGTGACCACGATTTCGTCATGGGCGCGGGTGAGGCGGCCGAGTTCGACTGCCGGATCCCGCACTGGTTCGGCGCGGCCGGCCGCGGCAGTGTCGAGATCCTGAGTCTGTTCGGCGCGCACGGCGAGCGCATCCACGTCAGAGCGAGTACCCCCGGCGGGCTCAGCGCGGTTGGCAGGTCGGGCACCAGAAGAGGTTTCGCCCGTCCATGACGCCGTGCGCGATCGGGGTCGCGCACACCCGGCAGGGCTCGCCCTGGCGGCGGTAGACGTAGGTGCGCGGCCGGTCCTGGGCGTAGGACGGTGCGCCCGTGTCGTGTTCGGGCCGCACGACGTGCATGCGGCCGGTGGCCACACCGACCGGCATCAGCGCGACGAGGTCGGCCCACAGCGCGTCCCATTCGGCGGCGCTCACCGAGGTGCCGGGGCGGAACGGCGAGATGCCGTGCCGGAAGAGCACTTCCGCGCGGTAGACGTTGCCGACGCCGGGCGATCGGCGCGCTGCTGATGGATCAGGCGCTGATCGCCCGGCGGGAGCGGCGGATCCGCGCGCCCGCGCGTTCGTGGTCGGCGTCGGGCCGCAGCGGATCGGCGCCGAGGCGGGCGGTCAGTGCGTCGACCTCGGGCGGCAACAGCACCTCGCAGGCGGTCGGCCCGCGCAGGTCGGTGCCGAAATCGGTGGCGGCGCCGAGCATCCGCATCCGCACCTGACCGACCGGTGCCGCCATCGGCAGCTCGGCCTCGCTGAAGGTGCCGTACAACCCGAGGTGCACGTGCACCGTCAGCCCGGACGCGTAGTGGTGCAGCAGGTGCTTGCCGACCGCCTCGGCCGACTCGAGCACCTGCCCGTCCACCATCGCCGCGCCCTCGGCGAAGCGCCCCTGCGGGCTCGAAACCCGCACGGCGCCACCGGCGAACCGTTCCTGATGCAGGCGGGCGATGCGATGAAGGGTGTGCCCCTCAGGCAAGAAACACACCTTCCTCGATCTCGATCAACTCACGGTCGGGCGGGCGGCCCTCAGTACGCGGGGACCGCGGGGGCTTCGCCGGACTTCTCGTAGTCGGCGAGGATGTCGATGCGGCGCTGGTGGCGCGGCTCTTCCGACCACGCCTGGGCGAGGAACGCGTCGACGATGGCCAGCGCCTCGGCGGTGGTGTGCATGCGGCCGCCGATGCCGATCAGCTGGGCGTTGTTGTGTTCGCGGGCCAGCTTGGCGGTCTCGACGCTCCAGGCCAGGGCGCAGCGGGCGCCGGGGACCTTGTTGGCGGCGATCTGCTCGCCGTTGCCGCTGCCACCGAAGACCAGGCCGAGCGAGCCCGGATCGGCGACAGTGCGGCGGGCCGCCTCGATGCAGAAGGCGGGGTAGTCGTCGAGGGCGTCGTACTCGAGAGCACCACAGTCGACGACGTCGTGTCCGGCCTCCTGCAGATGGGCCTTGACGTGATTCTTCAGTTCGAAACCGGCATGGTCGGCACCCAGGTAAACGCGCATGGCTGCGATTGTGTCAGGCCCGCTTAGAGTCGTTTCATGCACCCGCACGAACCGCTTCAGCCGCCTTCGGCAGGTCCCCCACCGGGGCATTCCGGCCCACCCGCCGAGTCGGCACCGTCGCTCGACAAGACCACCGGCGACACCCCCGTTCCACCCCCGCACCCCGGCTCCGCGTCGTCTCCGTGGGCCCAGCCAGTCCCGCCGACCAGCGGTTTCCCGGCCCAACCGTACGCGCCCGCGCCCCAGTACCCCGGCCCGTATCCCCCGGTGCCGCAGGCCGGTTACCACCCGCCCGGCGGTCCGCCGATCCCGCCGCGGCATCAGCCGCGCGGGCTGTCTCCATACGGGATGCCGGCCCGGCATTCGTGGGAGATCCCGCTGCTGGTGGTCGTCATCATGTTCACGACGGTGGCGTATCTGCTCGTGGCGCTGATCCTGCTGGTCGAGTTCTTCGCCGAGCCGGTGCTCGACGACAAGGGACAGCCGGTCGACAGCGGTTCGATCCTGACCAGTCCGTATGTGCTGCTGCTGGTGTTCGCGCCGGTGCTGCTGTGGATGGGTCGTGGTCTCAACTACGCGACCCAGCGGATCAACGGCGTGAAGATGTCGCCGACGCAGTTCCCCGAGGGCTACCGGATGGTGCAGGAGGCGGCCGCGCGGTTCGGCATGAGCAAGGTGCCCGACGCCTATGTCGTGCTCGGCAACGGCCAGATCAACGCGTTCGCCTCCGGACACGGGTTCCGCCGGTTCGTCGTGGTCTACAGCGACCTGTTCGAAATCGGCGGCACCGCCCGCGATCCCGACGCGCTGGCCTTCATCATCGGCCACGAGGTGGGCCATATCGCCGCGGGGCACGTGTCGTATTGGCGCCAGCTCGGCATGTTCGTCGCGCCGTGGCTGCCGATCCTGGGGTCCTCGCTGATCCGGGCCCAGGAGTACACCGCGGACAACCACGGATTCTGTAATCGGTATCAGGGCGCGCCCGGCGCGATGGGGACGCTGGCCGCGGGCAAGTACCTCAACGCGCAGGTCGGTTTCGACGAGATGGCCGATCGGGCCGCGATCGAGAAGGGCGGGTTCGTCTGGCTGATCAACGCCATGTCCAGCCATCCGGTCCTCACCTGGCGGATGTGGGCACTGCGCGACCGCAGCAGGCACGGTCCGATGTTCCTGCGCCCGAGCGCGCCCCATCCCGGCGCGATCCCACCGCCGGGCGGCTATCCACCGATCACCGCGCCGCGCGCGCTCCCGCCGAAGCCGGTGTGACCACGGCGGGGTGCCGGACCGAGGAGTCCGGCACCCCGTTCGTCGCTCAGTCGAAGACCGGGTCCTCGGTCCGCGTGCGCTTGAGCTCGAAGAAGTGCGGGTACGAGGCCAGCGCGACCACGCCGTCCCACACCCGGCCCGCGTCCTCGCCGCGCGGAATGCGCGAGAGCACGGGACCGAAGAACGCCACGCCGTTGACGTGGATGGTCGGGGTACCCACATCGGGGCCGACCTTGTCCATGCCCGCGTGGTGACTCGCGCGCAGCGCCTCGTCGAAGTCGGTGCTGGTCGCGGCCTCGGCGAGCTCGGCGGGGAGATCCAGCTCGGCCAGCGCGTCGGCGACGACCGCGGCCAGGCTCTCGGCGACGGAGTCGCGCTGGTACTCGTCCTTGCGCTCGTGGATGCGGGTGCCCAGCGCGGTGTAGAGCGGCAACAGGATCTCGTCGCCGGACTTCTCGGCGGCGGCGACGGCGACCCGGACCGGTCCCCAGCCCGCGGCCATCAGGTCGACGTAGCGCTCGGGCAGGTCGTCCTTGCCCTCGTTGAGCACCGACAGACTCATCACGTGGAAGCGTGCCTCGATGTCGCGCACCTTCTCCACTTCGAGGATCCAGCGGGACGTGATCCAGCACCAGGGGCACAACGGATCGAACCAGAAATCGACGACGTCCTTCGTGGCCTGATCGCTCACGATTTTCCTCTCGGGTCAGCTCGGCGGGGCGACGCGCCCACCGGTTGGTGCAACCCCGCGACGACCGGAATCGTTCCCGTGCGCCATCGCGCGCACTAGGCTCGAGGCGAGGGAGTCCGGTCGTCCGCGAGAAGGAGTCCGTTCATGAGCTCGAATCAGCATTTCGTCGTCATCGGCGGCGGACTCGGTGCAGCCAAGCTGGCCGAGGCTCTGCGCGCCAACGACTTCGACGGCCGGGTCACCGTGCTCGCCGCCGAGGAGGAGCTGCCCTACGAGCGGCCCCCACTGTCCAAACAGCATCTGGCCGGCACCCAGCAGCTGCCCGATTTCACCGTCGACCAGGGATCCTGGTACCGCGATCACCACATCGACCTGCGGCTGGGCACCACCGCGACGGCCTTCGATCCGGCCGCCCACACTGTGACGCTGCCCGACGGCTCCACGTTGACCTACGACAAGCTGGCGCTGGCCACCGGCTCACGTCCACGCATGCTGCCCATCCCCGGTGCCGCCGCGCCGAATGTGTACACGCTGCGCACGATCGGGGATTCGGAGGTGATCGCCGAGCTGCTGCGCTCGCACCGCAAACTGGTGATCATCGGCGCGGGGTGGATCGGGCTCGAGGTCGCCGCCCAGGCGCGCGCCAGGCAGGTCGACGTCACCGTGCTCGAGTCGGCCGAGTTGCCGCTGGTCGGCGTGCTCGGTCCGGAGATGGGCGCGTTCTACGCCGAGCTGCATCGCTCGCACGGGGTCGACCTGCGGACCGGTACCACCGTCGAGATGATCCTGACCGAGGACGGCGTGGCGACCGGCGTGCAGCTCGGTGACGGCACCGTGGTGCCCGCCGAGGCGGTGCTGGTCGCGGTGGGCGCGGCACCCAATATCGAGGGCGCCCTGGCGGCGGGGCTCGCGACGAACGGCGGTGTGGTGGTCGACGCGGCGCTGCGCACCAGCGACCCGGACGTGGTCGCCGTCGGCGACATCGCCGAGCAGCAGCATCCGGTGCTGAACCGGCCCGTCCGGGTGGAGCACTGGGCCACCGCGCTCAATCAGCCCGCCGTGGCGGCGCTGACCATGCTGGGCAAGCCCGCCTCCTATGACCGGCTCCCGTACTTCTTCAGCGATCAGTACGACGTCGGCATGGAGTACACCGGCTATGTCGGCCGCGATGACGACGTGCGCGTGGTGGTGCGGGGGGACCAAGCCGAACGCGAGTTCGTGACGTTCTGGCTGGACCCGCAGAACCGGGTCGTGGCGGGCATGAATGTCAACGTCTGGGACGTGACCGAGCGAATCAAGCAGCTGATCCTGGCGGGCGAGCCGGTCGATCCGGAGCGGCTGGCCGACCCCGACATTCCACTGTGATCCAGTTCACATCACAGGCCGGAGCCGACGTGTCGAACAGCGCGCGCCGGCTCCGACCATGTCTCGAGCGCGCCCGCCGGGCGCCCGCGACCCCAGGAGCTATGCGATGAAGTACATGCTGGTCAAGACCTACGCCGACGCCGCCTACTGCAGCACCCCGCTGCCCGAGTGGGCGCCCGAGGACATCGCCGCCCACATCGATTTCCAGCGGGCGCTGGGCGAACAGCTCGCCGCCGCGGGCGAACTCGTCGAGGCCCAGGGCCTGGCCGGACCGGATCAGGCACTGATCGTGGTCTCCGACGGCCGCTCGGCGCCGGTGGTCACCGACGGCCCGTTCCCCGAGACCAAGGAGTTCCTGGCCGGCTACTGGGTCGTCGACGTCGACTCGCGCGAGCGCGCGATCGAGATCGCCGCGCAGGCCTCGGCCGCGCCCGGGCCCGGCGGCAAGCCGATCGGCGAGTACATCGAGGTGCGCCAGGTCATGAGCGCGCCCGCGGAGTGAGCACGACGCCCCGCATCGAGGACCTGCTGCGCGAACTCGCCCCGCAGGTCCTCGGTGTTCTCGTCCGCCGGTTCGGCGATTTCGACCTGGCCGAGGACGCCGTGCAGGACGCGCTGCTGGCCGCGGCGACCCAAAGGCGGACCGAGGGACTACCGGAGCATCCGCGCGGCTGGCTGATCCAGGTCGCCCAGCGCCGGATGGCCGACGCGGTACGCGCCGAGGTCGCGCGGCGGCGCAGGGAGACCACGGTGTTCGTGCGCGAGGTGCCGGTCGAGGCGAGCGGCCGCGACGACACCCTCGACATGTACTTCCTGTGCTGCCACCCCGATCTGCCGCCCGCCGGCGCGATCGCGCTGACCTTGCGCGCCGTCGGCGGCCTGAGCACCGCCGAGATCGCCGCCGCCTTCCTGGTCCCGGAAGCGACCATGGCGCAACGCATCTCCCGCGCGAAGAAGCGCCTGGCCGAATCGGAGCGTCCGTTCGCCGACGGCGCGCAGGACAGCGCGCGGCTGAGCGCGGTGCTGCAGGTGCTGTACGTGATCTTCACCGAGGGTCACACCAGCAGCGCGGGCGCGGGGCTGCGCCGCGGCGACCTCTCCGCCGAGGCGATCCGGCTGACCCGCGCGCTGCGGGCCCTGCTGCCCGAGAACACCGAGGTCACCGGCCTGCTCGCCTTGATGCTGCTCACCGATGCCCGCCGGGCCACGCGCTCGGGTCCGCACGGCGAACTGGTCCCGCTGCACGAGCAGGATCGCACCCGCTGGGATCGCGCCCAGATCACCGAGGGCCTGCGCCTGCTCACCGCGACGATGTCCACCGGGCTCACCGGGAACTACCAACTCCAGGCCGCGGTCGCGGGCCTGCACGCCCAGGCCGCGCGCGTCCAGGACACCGACTGGGCCCGGATCCTGGTGCTCTACACCATGATCGAACGGGCGAACCCGAATCCGATGGTCACCCTGAACCGGGCGGTGGCGACCGCCATGGTGCACGGCCCGGCCGCCGGGCTCGCGGTCGCCGACACGGTGGCCGAGCCGCTGGCCCGCTCCCACCGGCTCGCCGCGGTACGCGGGCACCTGCACGAGATGGCGGGCGAGGACGCCGCCGCCGTCGCGCAGTATCAGCTGGCCGCGAAGCAGACGGCGAGCGTGCCGGAGCGCGACTACCTGCTGTTGCGCGCCGCCCGCGTGCGGTCGGGCGCGGCGGGCTCGCCGCAGCGGCCTGCGGAAACCACGCCCGCCCACTGAGCGTCGGCCCGGGCGGGGAAGCCCGGCGGGCTCGCGCCGAGATCCGGCCTCGCTTGGCCGTGGTCGGCTAGCCCGACTGCTCGAGGTTGGCGATCATGTGCGCGAGAGTGTCGGTGAACGCGGCGAATTCGGCCGCGGTGATCCCCTCGGCCAGTTGTCCACGGATGGCGCCCACCGACCGGGCGGCGGACTCGTGCGCCGCCCGACCGACGTCGGTGGCCGCCCACCGACGTCGGTCG
>Ga0247823_10005292_pt1 | contig 10289 bp, 7 predicted proteins | sample 13C_PalmiticAcid_2_FD_192426 | JGI IMG/M metagenome (GOLD analysis project Ga0247823, IMG submission 192426) | Soil microbial communities from agricultural site in Penn Yan, New York, United States - 13C_PalmiticAcid_Day30 | ecosystem: Environmental > Terrestrial > Soil > Agricultural land...
TGTTCCGGCTGATCGCGTTCATCGTCATTGGGGTCTCCGGTCCAGGGCAGCGGCCGATGTCATCGCAGCTCGGCGCCGGCAAAATTCTGCGCTTCGCGCCAGTCTGTAACCATATCGAGCCAGGCAAAGAGGCCGCCGGCATAGACGGTGTCGGTCAATCCCTTGCCGCGCTTCACCGGCATCCCCTCATTGTTGAAATAGCCGGGGGTGCAGGAGGCGTGGAAAGCGACGTCCGCCTCGCGTGCCGCGACGATGTCCTCGACATAGGCGTCCTCGGCTTCCGCCGTCGCCTCGATCTCGTCGAAACCGCGCGCGCGGAGCAGTTCGATCGTGCGGGCAATGTGCCGCCCCTGCCGCATCATCATCTCGGTATAATTGATCGTCAGCCCGACATGCACCGTTCCCATCAGAAACAGGTTCGGGAAATTGTGGACGAGGACCCCATGCAACGAGCGAGCGCCGTCCTGCCAATGATCGCGCAATGAGGTTCCGTCGCGCCCGGTCAACTCATAACCCTTGCGTTCGGACAGGTCGCTCGCGAAGCCCGAAGCGAAGATGATCGCATCGGCGGGATATTCGGTGCCGTCGACGACGAAGCCCGTCTCGGTGAGGCGCTCGAGCCCGGCGGGTCCGCTAACGTCGATCAGTTCGACATTGTCGCGGTTGAAGGCCGGTAGGTAGAGGTCGTTGAAGGTTGGCCGTTTGCAGAAATAGCGGTACCACGGTTTCAGCAGGTCGGCTGCCTCGGGATTGTTCACCGTCTTGTCGACCCGCGCGCGGATTTTCTCCATATAGCGAAGGTCCGAACGCTCCGCCGCTTCGGCGGCAGCCTCGACCGAAACGTCGCTCGCACCCTTGTCGCCGCCATAGACGCTGGCGAGTTCGGCGGTCGCGTGGGTCCAGCCGTCGTCGACCAGATCCTCGTCCTGCTGCCCACCAAGGACGAGCGTCGAATAGTTGAGCATCCGCCGGTCCTGCCAGCCGGGTTCGAGCGACGCCGCCCAGTCGGGATCGGTCGGCTTGTTCAGCCGCTCGCCGACCACCACCGGCGTTCGCTGGAGAACATAGAGATGGTCTGTCGACGGCGCGATATAAGGCACCAGTTGCACCGCCGATGCGCCCGTCCCGACGACCGCGACGCGCTTGCCCTCCAGCCTCTCGCAATCGCCCGCATGGCTGCCGCCGGTATAGTCATAATCCCAGCGGCAGCTGTGAAACACATGTCCCGAAAACGCGTCGAGCCCCGGCAGATCGGGTAGCCGCGGCTGGTCCTGCCCGCCCCCCGCCATAACCACGAAGTTCGACCGGATCGTGTCGCCGCGGTCGGTCGTCACCGTCCAGCGATCGGCGTCCGACCAGCGCACATCGGTGACGCCGGTATGGAACAGCGCCTCCCGATAAAGATCAAAATGCCGCCCCAGCCGCTGAGCATGTTCGAGGATCTCGGGCTGGTGCGAATATTTCTCCTTGGGGATATACCCCGTCTCCTCGAGGAACGGCAGGTAGATGTAGGATTCGACGTCGCACTGCGCGCCGGGATAGCGATTCCAGTACCAGACCCCGCCGAAGTCACCCGCGGTGTCGATGATGCGAATCGGGCCGATGCCGCATTTCTTCATTTCGATCGCGGCGATCAGTCCGGCAAAGCCCGCGCCGATGACGACGGCATCGACCGCTTCGCTACGCACGCCGCGCTCGATGCGCGGGATATAGGTGTCGCGAAGGTCGATCGCGATCCCGCTGCCCGGCGTCTGATAGGCGGTCCGGCTGCGACTGCCGCTCCGCCTGTCACGCTCGGCCGCATATTTGGCGCGCGCCCAATCGAGATCGGGTTCGGGGGTTGTCATCGGATCGTCGAGCATCGGGAGAGACCTTTCGGAAGAGAGAAGCCGGTGCCGATCAGGCATCGGCAAAATGGCGCGACAGAAAGGCGCAGGCGCGTGCGAGCGCTTCGGCGCCCTCGGGGATTGCCGGGAAGAACCATGGCCAGACATGGATCATGCCCGCGCGCAGCTCGACATCGACATCGACATCGGCATCCGCGAGCGATTTCGCGAGATTGAGTGCATCGTCCATCAGCACCTCTGCAGTGCCGGCCTGAATGAAGACCGGCGGGCTGCCCCGAAAATCGGCGAAGGCGGACGAGATGCGCGGATCGCTGACGGGAATGCCACCTGCATAATGGCCCGCCATCTTCGCGAGCTGGTCGATGCTCGCGAGCGGGTCGGCGTCGCGTTTGAGCGTGCGCGACGTCGCGGTTCCCGACAGGTCCGCCCAGGGCGACATGCAATAGAGACTGGCGGGCAGCGGGCGTCCCTCGCGCAGCAGTTCGGCGAGCAGAGCCATCGCCAACCCCGCACCCGCGCTGTCCCCGACGAGCGCGATCCTGTCGTTGCCGGCCATCTCCAGCAACTCGCCATAGGCCAGCCCCAGATCATCCAGCCCGGCCGGATAGGGATGCTCGGGCGCGAGCCGATAATCGATCACGGCGACGCGGCTACCCGTCTGACGCGCGATCTCGCCGGCGAGGTGGCGATGCGAGTCCAGCCCGCCGATGCAATAGCCGCCCCCGTGGACAAGCAGGACGATGTGGCGCGGCGCATCTGAAACCGTCAGCCATTCGGTCGGCCGACCACCGAGCGTCGCCCTGTTCACCACGACGTCGGCGGGCAACGGAAAGGCATCGCCCATCGCGCGATAGGCTTCGCGCATCTCGCCGATGTCGGTCGGCATCGGCGACGCGAACAACTGGTCGACAAGCGCTCCGAAAGCTTCACTGGGCATCATTCTCTCCTTTGGATGTCATGCGGCCGGGCGCTGCGGCGCCATGTCGAAGCCGCGGTAATCCTGCTCGATGATCTCGCGGCAGGTCTGGAGGAAATGTTGCTGGCCGAGCGTGTAGAGCAGCATCTTGCGGCGGCTCCGCCCGTCGATGTTGTGGTTGATCCCGGTAAACCAGCTGTTGGTCCTGCCCGCGAGGAGCTGGTCGGCCTGATCGAGCACCTGGTTCGTCCAGTCCTCCTCCGCGGCCGCTGTCGCCTCGCAGCGCGCGAGGCCCCTACCCTCCATATGACCGACCAGGTCGGCTATGAACTCGACATTCTGTTCGGCGCAGCGCGGTACGTTACAGAAAGTCGCGCCGCTGTGCGGGCCGACGATCATGAAGAAATTTGGGAAACCGTGGCTCTGCAACCCCAGGAAGGTGACGGGTCCGTCATCCCATTTTTCCCTGAGCGTGACGCCGCCCGTACCCCTGATCTCGATCCGGTCGAACGCGCCGCGTACCGCATCGAAGCCGGTGGCGTAGATGATGGCATCGAGCGGGACAAAGCCGCTCTCGAAGCGCATTCCCTCGGGCGTGACTTCGAGCAGTTGATCGCTATTGACGTCGATCAGGTCGACGTTCGGCTGATTGAACACCTCATAATAGCGCGTCTCCATCGGCACGCGCCGCGTTCCGAACAGATGGTCCCGGGGTATGAGTTTTTCTGCCGTCTCGGGATCGGTCACGCGCGAGCGGATCTTGCGCGCAAGAAAGTCGCTCGCAAGCCGCGCGGCTTTTTCATCGACAGCGAGGTCGCTGAAATTGCTCAGCCAGAAGGCGAAGCCGCGCTCGCCATATTTCCGCTCGTAAAATGCCTCGCGCTCTTCATCGCTGACCTCGAAGGTCTTACGCGGATCCCAGTTGTGGACGAAGCCCGCGTCGCTCTCGCGGCACGACCGGAATATCTCGGCATAGCGTGCCTTGATGTCGGCCATCTCGTCGGGCGCGATCGGCGCGTTGCAGAGCGGCTTGCACCAGTTGGGTTCCTTCTGGACCACGGTCAGATGGCCTGCGACCTTCGCCATTTCCTGGATGACCTGTACCCCCGTCGCCCCGGTACCCACGACCGCCACGCGCTTGCCTGCAAGGTCGATGCCGCCGCGCGGCCAGTCGGAGGTGTGGAAGGAGGCGCCGGCAAAGCTGTCGCGCCCCGGAAAGTTCGGGATGACGGGGATCGACAGGATGCCGACGGCTGTCACGAGGTAGCGTGCGCTGGCCTCGTAACCGTCCTCGCAGCGCACGACCCACCGCCCGGCGTCTTCCTGCCAGTGCGCGGAGACGACCCGCGTGTCGAAGCGGATGTCGCGGCGCAAATCGAGCTTGTCGGCGACGCGGCGCAGATAGGCAAAGGTCTCGGGCTGCGGCGCGAAATGCTCGCTCCAGTTCCATTCCTGCAGCATCTCCTCGTCGAAAGAGAAACAATAAGAATAGCTTTCGGAATCGAAGCGACAGCCGGGGTAACGGTTCCAGTACCAGGTGCCCCCGACCTCGCTCCCCGCCTCGATCACCTGCACGCTGAGACCCTGCTGGCGAAGCAGGTGGAGCTGGTACATGCCGGACATGCCGGCGCCGATGACGATGGCGTCCACTTCGATCATGAATTTGACTCCGGCGCTCGAAAATATCCCGGCCGCCTCGGCAGCCGGGACAGTGGAGGACCTAGAAACGGAAGCTGATGTCGATGCCGTAGGTGCGCGGCTCGCCGGGCACCGCCAGATTGTAGCCGCCGGCGGTGCCTAGCCCGATGCCGCCGACATAATATTCCTTGTCGAAGATATTCTTCGCAAAGAAGGCGGCCGAAATGCCCGACCCGCCGATATTGTCGAGCCCCACCCGCGCGTTCACGAGTTCGTAGGACGGAAGCTTGGTCCCCGGCGCGCCGCTCTGACCATAGTTGGAGAAATAGAGCGACGACTGCGCATAGATATCAAGGCGCGCTCGCAACTCTCCGGTGTCGCCCGCCAGCGGCGCGGTCACATCGATATAGCCGCTTCCCGAATATTTGGTCACATCGGCAAAGGTCGTAAAGTCGATGAAGGTGCCGAACAGCGTCTGCTGTGTATCGCCCCGATATTTGGGATCGGTGTGGTTGAACGACCCGCCGATCACGACCCCCGGCGTAACGGTGAACTCGGCATCGAACTCCACGCCCTGAAATGTCGCGCCGTCGGCATTGACCGTGGCGCCGCCCGGCCCGACGTCGGGGAAGGTCAGATAGGCGATGCGCTGGATACCATCGACCCAGCTCTTGTAGACCGCCAGGTTCGCACGCGCGTGGACCGTGCCGAGGCGCCCGTTGAACTTGGCGCCGAATTCGATGTCTTCAATCTTCTCCGGATCGAAGCTGTTGCCGCCAAGTTCGGCCGGAGCATTCACCGGCGGCGCATTGTAGTTGAAACCGCCACCGCGCCAGCTGCCGCGATAGGTGCCGTAGAAGAACAGCGAGGGCGTCGCCTGATATTCAAGACCGACCGTCCAGCTCGGTTCACTGTCCTTGCGTTTCTCGACGATGCCCACCGGATAGAAGGGGACGAAGCCCGAGACTTCGGTGAACTTGTTCTTCTCTTGTGTGTAGCGGAAGCCGCCGGTCATGCTCAGCGCATCGGTCAGCTTGAACGAGGCCTGCGCGAAGGCACCGATGCTCGAAATGTCGAAGTCGCCTTCCAACCGGTTGCCGAGTGGCAGGCTGCCGCCGAATACGGGGCCGAGAACCGGATTGGCGACGGGACCGAGATTGAAGTACCGGAAGGTCTGCCCGCTCGTCCGCTTCTCGTTCGAATAATAGACGCCGAAGATATAGTTCAGACGACTGTCGAACGCCTCACCGGAAAGCTGCAGCTCCTCCGAGAAGGATTTCACCCTGTTCCGCGTCTGCACATATTCGTAAAAGGGGAACGGGCTGCCGTCCTGATCGAACAGCGAAAAATTGCGGTTATACGAATAGCCGACGATATTCTTGATCTGAGCGTTGTCCGAGATGTCGATCGACGTCGTGTTGATGATGTAGCCATTCTTGGAATTCAGCCCGGTCTCACCGTCGAGATACGTCGCACGGGTGCCGAGCGAGCGCTGGAGACCGACATAGTCGAGATATCCGCCCGCCGTCGTACCGGGATAGGCCGCCATCAGCGCAGCATAGGCGCCCGGCCCGGCGAGGGTGTCGAGGATCGGGCTGTAGAAGGTCGGCACCGTCGCCGCGAGCGCCTGCCCATTCGGCCCGACAGACCCCGGGGCATTGCCGGAATAAGCGAGGATCGGGTCGCCATTGCCCTTTGAGCGGCCATATTCGGCGACGAACTTCGACTCGATCGAATCTCCGATCTCGAAGCTGAGCGACGCACGGATCGACCAGCGGTCGACGTTGGCCAGTCGTTCGCCGTTGACGAGATTGCGCACGAAGCCGTTGCGCTGATCGATCTGCCCCGCGACGCGCAGACCGGCGCTATCACCAAGCGGCACGTTGATCATCCCTTCGCCCTGCCAGGCGCCGAGGTTGCCGATCCGGCCGCGGGCGAAACCCTTGAAGGCATCGAAATCGGGCTCGGCGGTCGAAAAGAGCACCGCACCACCGGTCGTGTTGCGACCGAATAAGGTGCCCTGCGGCCCCTTCAATACCTGCACCGAACCGAGGTCATAGAGCGAACCTGCGCTCAGTGCATTGGTCTGGAATTCGTTGACATATGTCAGCACCCCCGGCTGCGACACGCTGAACGCGTCGATCGACTGGCCGCGGATCGCATAATTGAACTGGCTGCTGCCCTGCGTCGAACGGACGATCAGGCCCGGTGTCGCGGTCTGCAGGTCAGCCTCGGAGTTGATGCTGCGCGATTGCAGCGCATCGGCGGTCAGCACCGACACCGCGACGGGCGTGCGACTCAGCCCCTCTTCGCGGCGGCGCGCGGTGACGACAATGTCGCCGTCGGCGGCGTTGAACGAAGCCCCATCGCTCTCGGTCGGCGCTGCCGTTTCGGTATCCGCTTCCTGTGCGTTGGCAAATGCCGGGGCAGCGAGGCCGAGCGGTAGCGCGCTGGCAGCGAGTAAATATTGGACGCGAAGCGATTTAATCCGATTCATGGCCGGTTCCCTCTCCCATCGATCGCCGCCCTCCGGCGGCTTTGTTGGCTGCTCCCATCGCAGCCGTTGCTCGTTTTGAGCTTTGTCGTACCGGATGTTTGTCGATGTTTGCGAACCTGTCAATGTGTTTTTAGAACGCATATTTCGATATTATAGTGCGTCATGCGAGGATTGCACGAAAATGCTTGAGTTGAGGCAGGGTTGACAGCATGGCCTTACCGCGCTGCACATCGCCGAGCAGCGCCGGGAAGAGGGTTATGGGTTCGAAAAGACGGCTGGATTCGATCGATCGCCAGATCATTGCGAGGCTCGCGCGCGCGCCGCAGACGTCGAATCGCGACGTGGCTGCCGAACTGGGGGTCGCCGAAAGCACCATATCGGTGCGCGTCGACGCCCTTGTGCGCGACAAGGTGGTGAAGCTTTCGGTCCAGCAGAATATTGTGAAGGCGGGCTATGGCGTACTCGGCTGGATCGACGTGAGCTGCGCTTTTGCGGATGCCGAGCGGATCGCGGCGGAAATCGGAAAGATCGAAACGGTCTTCTCGATCTCGCTGTTTTTCGAGAATCCGTTCCTGCAGGTGATGGTCTTTGCACGAAACACGGCGGACATTCGCGATCTGGTCGAAAGGCGGATCGGGGTCATCGCCGGGGTGGACGCGGTTGCCGCTGACGTGTCGATCGGCGAGGCCTGTATCAAGCAGGGGATCGCATCGCTGTGACCGCAAGCTATGTTCCCGATGCCGTTGACCGGCAGATCATCGACCTGCTCCACGACGACGGGCGCGCAAGCAACCGCGCAATCGGCCGGCAGCTCGATCTCTCCGAAGCCGCGATCCGCAAGCGGTTGAAACGGCTCACGGATAACGGCCTGATAACCTACGGCTTGCTGGTCGACGTGGCGGCCACGAACATGCAGGTCTTCGGCTGGATGTATGTCGAGGTCCATCCCGCTCATCTCGGCACAGCCTACAAGGCCATCGCCGGCATGGACCGCTGCTCGGGATGCGCGATGAAGACCGGCACCTATAACCTGATCGCGCACATGTATGCGAAGGATCAGCGGGCGATGACGGCGACGATAGAGGATCTCTACCGGATCAAAGGCGTGGCCCGCGTGACGTTTCGACAGGTGAACAAATATCCGGCCCACCGCCACGAGTTCATCGTCAATACCAGCGAGCACGAGTTCCGCAGCTGGCACGGCAGCGTCGTCCATACCGACGGGGGATAACCGGCGATACAGGGCACTCCCGAGCCGATCGACGACTATCCGGTTGTGAAGCTGATGTTGCAGTCGCAAAGCATTGCGGATTAGCGCAAGGTGTATCAAACGGCGCACCGGCGTCGGCTATCCTGATCGGTGGATTCAATGGCGATCGAAATGAGACCTTCCGGAACGATGCTGGCGCGGCGGACTTTGCTGTCCGGATCTGCGGCACTGATCGCGAGCGGCCCGGTGTCCGCTCGCGCCGTTACGATTGCCCGATGTCCGGAAGACGGAGATGCCGCCTGGATCCCGTCCGAAGAGCTTCTTCAAGACCTCCCGCGCCTCATGCGGATAGCTGGAGTGCCCGGCGCGGCCGTCGCGGTCGTTGACCGCGGAAAGCTCGCATGGAGCGGGGCGTTCGGAGTAAAGAACATCCTCACCGGCGATCCGGTGCGGGAGGACACGCTGTTCGAAGCCGCGTCGATGACCAAGCCGGTTTTCGCCTATGTCGTGATGCGGCTGGTCGACGAGAAACGCCTCGACCTCGATAAACCGCTCGTCGCCTATCGCCGGCCCCGGAATCTGGGTGACGATCCGAATCTCGAACGCATCACGGCCCGGCATGTGCTGATGCATTCGACCGGCTTGCCCAACTGGTCATCTGAACCGCTCGTCACGAGCAGCACCCCGGGATCGGCTTACACCTATTCCGGCGAAGCCTTCATCTGGCTCCAGCTGGTTGTCGAGACGATCACGGGAATGGGCCTTGGCAGCGTGATGCAGGCGAAGCTGTTCGGCCCTGCCGGAATGGCCCACAGCACGTTTGGCTGGGACGAGGAGATCGCAAGATCGGCGGTCTTTGGGCACTCCGAACCTCCGGAAGGGGAGCGGACGCTTCCTGCCCAGCCGACGCGAGAGCTGGGCGAACGGCTACTTCGGGTCGCGTCGAAGCGGCGCAAGCCGATCGCGCAATGGACCTATGAAGATTCGGTCGCGGCGATGCGCGAGACGAATCCGGAAACGCCGCCGTCGACGCATGACCTGCTGGTCAATTCGGCGGGCGGACTCCTGATGACCGCGTCCGACTATGCCCAATTCATGCTGCTCATGATGGACCGACCGGATCGCGCGACGTGGGAGATCAGCGACGCGACGCGGCAGGCGATGCTGACCCCCCGGCTCGACGTGCGCGGACGCGACATTTCGCGGGGGCTGGGCTGGGAACTTGAACAATCCCCGGCGGGCCTGCTGTTTCAGCACAGCGGCAGCAACTACGGAATCTTCAAAACGATGGGCGTCGGCGATGCCCGGAACGGGCGCGCGATCGTCGTCTTCACCAATGCCGCGAACGGCAATGCACTCGCGGCCCGGATCCTCCGGGAGGCAACGGGGATCGACCGGCTGAAGTCGCTGATCTGATCGATTGCCATTCGGGGCAGTTCCCGGCCGGTAACGGCCCGGCAACTTCTGCCGAGACAATCGGGAAAGCGGACTCATGAAGGACCGCTTTCGGAAACAAGTTGCCGGCGGGGACAACTAACCGCGGGCTGTCTCCCCTGAATACGGCTTCCTACTTTCGGTCGGAGGGCGAAAATATGGTGAGCGGGCGCAAGGCCCGTACCAACGCATCGACCGTAACCCGAACGCGCGGCGCCATCCCCTTGGCTTCCAGCCAGACGATGTTGATCGGCAGGCGCGGCTGGCGCCGCTCGCCAAATACGGGAACGAGTTCGCCCGTCGCCAACTGGTCGGCGACGAGCCAGGCGGGGAGCTGGGCTATTCCCATGCCGGCGATCACTGCGGTCGCGATGACGTCGAAAGAGGCGAAGCGATGCTGGCCCCGCACATTGACGCGCTGCACCCCGCGTTTGTCGGACAGGAACAGCCAGGGTTCGTCGTGCCCGTGCCGGAGATGGGTGACGCAATGGTGATCGACCAGATCCTCCGGCATGACGGGCGCCGGCCGCGAGGCGAAATAGGATTGCGCGCCGCAGATCACCAGATCCTGCGTCCCGATCCTGCGCGCGATCAACCCCGTGCTGTCGGCGAGTTCGCCGATGCGTACCGAAAGGTCGAATCCCTCCTCCGCCAGATCGATCACGCGATTTTCGAAGGACACTTCGAGATTGAGCTGCGGATACTCGCGCGCCAGATCGAGCAGCGCGGGGATCACCCATTTGCGGC
>Ga0247823_10005293_pt1 | contig 10288 bp, 6 predicted proteins | sample 13C_PalmiticAcid_2_FD_192426 | JGI IMG/M metagenome (GOLD analysis project Ga0247823, IMG submission 192426) | Soil microbial communities from agricultural site in Penn Yan, New York, United States - 13C_PalmiticAcid_Day30 | ecosystem: Environmental > Terrestrial > Soil > Agricultural land...
CGCGCGCCCGACAAGGCCTCGCGGCGCGGCGACTGGAACGCCTGCACGGTGAACGACCCCGATCAGACGCCGGGCAAGTGCAGGAAACTGGCGAACCGCGGCGAAAAGCAGGTCCGGCAACAGGCCAACGTCCATCTTTCCGACGGGCTGAAGCACGCGTGGAATGGCGATCTTGACGAGGCGATCACCGCCTTTGACCGCGCGATCGCCGTCGCGCCGAAGCTGTCGGTCGCCTATCTCAATCGCGGCCTTGCCTATGCGCAGCGCGGCGACACCACGCGCGCGCTCGCCGACCTCGACCGCGCGGTGCAATATGCGCCGGGGTCGGCGCGCGCGCTCTACAACCGCAGCGTCCTGCTACGAAAGATCGGCAACATCCGTCGCGCCGAAGCCGACGAGCAGCGCGCGATCGATCTCGACGCGCACTACGAGGCCCTGCTCCGCTAGTCTTCTCCGGGCGGCCTACCGCGCCGGCTCGACCAGCCCGCCGCCCAGCGCCACATATAGCGTCACCAGATTGTCGACCTGCGCGCGACGCAGTTCGATCAACGCCTGTTCCGATGCGAACAGGTTGCGTTCGGCGTCGAGCACCTCGAGATAGGTCGACACGCCCTCGCGGTACCGCTTGCGCGCGAGATCAGCGATGCGGCGCTGCGCGAGCGTGCCGCGCTCCTGCGCCTCGACCTGTTCGGCCAGATGGCGGCGGCCGGCGAGCGCGTCGGCGACTTCGCGGAAGGCCGACTGGACGGTCTTTTCATAGGTCGCGACGGCGATATTCTCGCGCGCCTCCGCGACGGTCAGATTGCCCTTGTTGCGCCCGAAATCGAAGATCGGCAGGCTGATCGAGGGGCCGAAGCTCCACGTCAGTCCGTTGTTGTTGAACAGGCTGTCGAGCGAGGCCGAGGCAAAGCCGATATTGCCGGTCAAAGAGATCGACGGGAAAAAGGCCGCGCGCGCTGCGCCGACATTCGCCCGCGCGGCGCGAAGCTGTTCCTCGGCCCCGACGATGTCGGGTCGGGCCACCAGCAATTCCGACGGCAGCCCCGCAGTCAAGGCAGGCGGCCGCGACTGGTCGACAAGCGACAGGGGCGCAGGCAGATTGTCCGGCACCGGACCGCCAACGAGAACGGCAAGGAAATTGTCGGCCTGCGCCTTGGAAAGCTTCAGGCTGGCAAGCTGCGTCTCGGCCTGCGTCAGCAGCGTTTCCGACTGGCGATAGTCGAGCGCCGAGGTGACCCCGGCATCGAGCCGCAGCTTGGCGATGCGCAGTCCCTCGCGCCGGCTGGTCACCGTCGCCTCGGCCAGCCCAATCTGTTCCTCGGCGCCGCGCGAAGCGAAATAGGTCGAGGCGACATCGCGGATCAGCGACAGGCGGAACGCCCGCTCGGCCTGCTGCGTCGCGAAATACTGGCTGCGCGCGGCATTCGACAGATTCTTCACCCGTCCCCAGAAGTCGAGTTCGAAGCCCGTGACCCCCACGCCGACGGTGTAATTGTTCAGCGTGTCGGTCCCTGGCGGCACCGTGAACGGCGAGAAGCTTCGGCTGCGCGTCGCGCCCGCACTCGCATTGACGGTGGGCAGCCGATCGGCATCCTGGATGCGATACATCCCCTTCGCTTCGTCGATCCGCGCGACAGCGACCGCGAGATCGCGGTTCCGCTCGAGCGCGCGCGCAACCAGCGCCTCGAGCTGCGGGTCGGCGAAGAAATCGTGCCAGGAAACTTCGGTGGCGCGCTGGCCGAGCGCCACGTCGTTCGCAAAGCCATCGGGATAATCGGGCGCGGTCGACAAGGGCGGACGCGTGTGCGGCGGCGCCAGATTGACGCAGCCCGACAGCATCATCGCCGCCGCAAGGAGCAGGATCGGCTTACGCATGGTTCGGCTCCCCATCGTGATGCTCTTCATGATGGCCCTTTTCGGAGGGTGCCGGCGGCCGCTTGCGGCTCAGCCATTTCCGGACCGCCAGATAGAAGAGCGGGATGAAGAAGATGCCGAAAATCGTCGCCGCGATCATGCCGCCCATCACACCGGTGCCAACGGCGCGGCGGCTGGCCGCACCGGCCCCGCTCGCGATCACCAGCGGCACCATGCCGAGGATGAAGGCGAGGCTGGTCATGATGATCGGGCGCAGGCGAAGCTTCACCGCTTCCATCACTGCGTCGAGCGTCGATTTGCCCTCGGCCTCCTGCTCGATTGCGAACTCGACGATCAGGATCGCGTTCTTCGCGGCAAGCCCGATGATGGTGATCAGGCCGACGTTGAAATAGATATCGGCGTTGAGTCCGCGCAACATCGAGAAGAGCACCGCGCCGAGCACGCCGAGCGGCACGACCAGCAGCACCGCGACCGGCACCGACCAGCTTTCGTAAAGCGCGGCAAGCAACAGGAAGACGACGACGAGCGACAGGCCGAGCAGCATGCCAATCTGTCCCGCCGACTGCTTTTCCTCATAGGAGATGCCGGTCCACTCGAAGGCGAAGCCCGCAGGCAGCGCCTGCGCGAGCTGCTCCATCTCGGCCATCGCTTCGCCGGTCGACTGCCCGGGCGCGGGTTCGCCCGAAATCGTCATCGCGGGATAGCCGTTGTAACGCTGAAGCTGCGGCGCCTGCGCGGTCCATTCGGCCGTGCTGAACGACCCGAACGGCACCATGCCCCCGTTTGCAGTCCGGACCTTGAGGTCGAGGACGTCCTGCGGCGTCATGCGGCTTGCCGCATCGGCCTGAAGCAGCACGCGCAGCACGCGTCCTTCGCGGGTGAAGTCGTTGGCATAGGCACTGCCGAAGCTGATAGCGAGCGTCGCGTTGACGTCGCCGATCGACAGGCCGAGCGCACGCGCCTTGATGCGGTCGATATCGACCTTCAGCACCGGTGCATCCTCCTGACCCTCGGGCCGGACATTGGCGAGCAGCTTGCTCTGCATCGCTCCGCCCAGCATCTGGTTGCGCGCGGCAAGCAGCGCCGCACGGCCGTTACCGCCGCGGTCCTGCAGCTTGAAGGTAAAGCCGCTCGCGGTGCCGAGTTCGGGGATCGACGGCGGCGAGAGCGAGAAGACGAACGCCTCCTTGATCCCCATGAACGCGCCCATCGCCTTGCCGGCGATCGCGTCGGCGCTGTTGTCTTTGCCCTTGCGTTCATCCCACGGCTTCAGCGGTGTGAACATGATCGCGTTCGCCTGACCCTGGCCAAAGAAGCTGAAGCCATGGACCAGCACGGTGTTTGCGACCTGCGGCTGTTCAGCGAAGAATTTCTCCACCTGGTTCGCCGCGATGTTCGTGCGCTGGGTCGTCGCACCCGGGGGTGCCTGAACGACGGTGATCAGGAAGCCCTGATCCTCCTGCGGCAGGAACGATCCCGGCAGGCGCGTGAACAGCAGCGCGGTTATCGCGACCAGCGCGACGAACACGCCGAGCCAGCGCAGCGGCGCCGACAACAGGCGCCCGACACCGCCCTGATAGCGGTCGGTCGTGCGGCCGAACCAGTTGTTGAAACCCGCGAAGAAGCGGTCGACGCGCTCGCCGATCGGTCCCTTGCGGACCTTGTCATCGTGCGGCTTCAACAACGTCGCGCAAAGCGCCGGGGTCAGCGTCAGCGCGAGCAAGGCCGAGAAGGCGATCGAGATCGCAAGCGTCAGCGAGAACTGGCGATAGATGCCGCCGGTCGAACCGGGGAAGAAGGCCATCGGGATGAACACCGCGATCAGCACCAGCGTGATACCGATGATCGCCGAGGTGATCTGCCCCATCGCCTTCACCGTCGCCTCATAGGGCGACAGATGTTCTTCGCTCATGATGCGCTCGACATTCTCGATCACCACGATCGCGTCGTCGACGAGGATGCCGATCGCGAGCACCATCCCGAACAGGGTCAGCACGTTGATCGAGAAGCCCGCCATCCAGAGGCCGAGGCACGCGCCGGCAAGCGCGATCGGGACGACAATGCTGGGGATCACGGTCGCGCGCCAGTTCTGCAGGAACAGGAACATGACGAGGAAGACGAGTACCATCGCCTCGACCAGCGTCTTGACCACCTCTTCGATCGACAGGCTGATGAAGGGCGTGGTGTCGTAGGGGATCGACCAGGTGATGTCGGGCGGGAAGCCCTTCGATAGCTCGTCCATCCGCGCGCGGATGCCCTCCGCCGTCGACAGCGCATTGGCGCCCGGGGTCAGCTGGACCGCAAGGCCTGCCATCGGCTTGCCGTTCAGTTCGGACGAAAAGAGATAGCTCGCAGCGCCCAGTTCGACACGACCGACATCGCCCAGCGTGACCGCCGACCCGTCGGGGTTGGCGCGCAGGATGATGCTCTCGAACTGTTCGGGCTTGGTGAAGCGGCCCTGCGTCGTGATGACGGCGTTGAGCTGCGCACCCTTGGCGAGAGGCTGGTCGCCGAGCTGGCCGCCCGGCGTCTGGCTGTTCTGTTCCTGCACCGCGGCCAGCGCCTCGGCCGGCGACAGATTATAGGATGCCAGCTTCTGCGGATCGAGCCAGATGCGCATCGCATATTCGGGCGCAAAGGCCTGAACATTGCCGACGCCGTTTACGCGACGCAGTTCGTCGAGCACGCGCGTGTTGGCGAAATTATTGACCTGCATCGGGTCGGTCTTGCCGCTCTTCGACGTGATCGCGACGATCAGCAGGAAGCCCGAATTGGCCTCGGTCACCGAAATGCCCTGACGGCGGACGTCCTCGGGCAGTCGCTGCTCGACGCGGCGCAGGCGATTCTGCACCTCCATCTGCGCGGTGTCGATGTCGGTCCCCGCCTCGAAGGTCAGGGTAATCGACGCGGTACCGTTAGATTCGCTGGACGAGGCCATGTAGAGGAAGCCCTCGACCCCGTTCAGCTCCTGCTCGATGATCTGGGTGACATTCTGCTCGAGCGTGGCAGCGTCGGCGCCCGGATAGGTGACGCCGATCGTCAGCGAGGGCGGCGCGACGGTCGGATATTGCTCAACCGGAAGGCTGCGCAGCGCGATGATCCCGGCGAGCAGGATGCCGATGGCGATGACCCATGAGAAGATGGGCCGGTCGATGAAAAAACGGGGGGTCATGATATCGGGCTCAGCGCTTCTGGACCGGCGTCTTGGCGGCGGGCGGTTTTGGCGCTGCCTTTCCGGCGACCCGGACCGGCTGCCCCGGCTGCACCTTCTGCAAGCCGTCGACGATCACCCTGTCGCCCGGCCTCAGGCCGTCGAGGATCGCCCACTGCCCCTGCTCCATCCCGCCCAGCTTTACCGGGCGGATCGCGGCCTTGTTCTGCGCATCGACGATCAGCACGGTCGCAGCGTCGGCCGACAGCTGAACCGCGCGTTGCGGGATCAGGATACCGTTGGGCCGCACACCCGCCTTGATGCGGGCGCGGACGAACTGACCGGGCAGCAGCGCGTTGGTGGCGTTCGGGAATTCGGCGCGGAGCGCGGCGGTGCCCGTCGCCTCGTCGATCGAGAGGTCGAAGAAGTCGAGATGGCCGATGACGGGATAGGGCGTCCCGTCCTCGAGGATCAGCTGCACCTCGGTGCGCCCGACCGGCGGCACTTCGAGCCGCCCCGATTCCATGTCACGGCGGATTGCCATCAGGTCGGAGCTCGACTGGCCGAAATTGACATAGACGCGGTCGATCTGTTCGATCGTGGTGAGCAGCGTGCCCTGCGCCGCGCTGACCAGCGCGCCTTCGGTCACTTCGGCGCGCCGCGCGCGGCCGCCGATCGGCGCCGTGACGGTCGAATAGCCGAGATTCAGGCGCGCCGATTCCAGATTGGCCTGCGCCGACTGGACGTCGGCCTCGGCCGTGCGCTGTGCCGCGATAGCGGCGTCATATTCCTGCTTGCCGATCGCCTGGTCGGCGAGCAGCGGCTGATAGCGGCCGACGACCTGCCGCGCATTCGCCGCGGTTGCCTGCGCGCGGGCAAGCTGCGCCCGCGCTGCGTTGACGTTCGCGGTCAGCTGGCGCGGATCGATACGGAACAACGCCTTGCCCGCGGCAACGAGACTGCCTTCCTCGAACAGACGGCGTTCGACGATCCCGTCGACGCGCGCGCGCACTTCGGCGGTGCGGTAGGCCTGCACCCGGCCGGGCAGTTCGATGACATTCGGCACCGCTTGGGTACCGACAGTCACGATATTCACTTCGGGCGGCGGCGGCGCAGGGGGTGCTTCGGAAGAGCAGGCAGCCAGCAACAAGGCCAGCGCAGCGCCGGCGGCGCTTGCAAAGGGACGGACGCGACTCATATGGACCCCTGAAATTCGATGATTTTATGAACGTTGCACGGACTGAACCGTTGCACATTCGACGCGTGTAATTTAGATTACAAAAAAGAGCAAGGGAGAGAAAAGCTGTTGGACGAAGATGAAGTGGCATTATGTCAAATAGATAGACAATCTCCGCGCGAGCGGCGGCACGAGGCGATCCTCGATGCGGCCGAAGCCCTGTTCATCGAACAGGGGTATGACCGTACCAGTCTTGCCGAGATCGTTCGCCGTTCGGGCGGCTCACTCGCAACGCTTTACGAGCTGTTCGGCAACAAGCAGGGTCTGCTGCACGCGATCGCCGTGCGCTGGTGCGGCGACACGATGGCCGAACGTGCGCGCCGCGGCGCGGATGCCCCCCAGTCGAATCTCGAGACGTTGATGGATTATGTCCGCAGCGAGTGCGACACATGGCGGTCGCCCCGCGCCATCGCGCTGATGCGGATGCTGGTGTCCGAATGCCTTCGCGATCGCGATTTCGCGCTCCAGACCTACCGCGACCTCCACCTGCCCTTCATCGCCGAGGTGACCGAATTGTTCGCAGGCTGGGCCGATGCCGGCGAGGTCGCCATCGACGACCCCGAGGCGACAGCGCATCTGTTCCTGTCGATCGTCTCGGGCGATACTATGCTCAGCCGGCTTTTCGGCGTCGAGGACGGGATACCCGACGAAGAACAGATCCGCTGGCGGCTCCAGCCCTTCTTCGTACATTTCGGAATCCGCTAGCCCGCGCCGCCCCCCAGCGCCTGATACAGTGCGACAGCGGCCGTCAGCCGGTCGGTGCGCAGCTGGATCAGCGCCAGATCGACCGCGAGCAGCGCACGCTGGGCATCGATCTGTTCCAGATAGGGTGAATAGCCGGCGCGATAGCGGTTGGTCGCGTGGCGCAGAACCTCGGCTACTGCGGTCCGCTGCGCGAGCAACGCCTGTTCCTGCACGCCGAGCCGGTCGATCAGCGCCAGCTGATCCTCGACCTCGCGAAAGGCTGCGAGTACCGACTTGCGATAGGCAAACGCCGCCTGATCGCGCTGCGCGGTCGCGGCGTCGAACTGCCCCTGCAAGCGTCCGCCCTGAAAGATCGGCGCCAATATGCTGCCGCCGACCGACCAGATGCTGATCGGATCACCCAGCAGCGACGAAATGGCCGCTCCGCCCGATGCAGAAAGCCGGATCTGCGGCAGGAACTGTGCCCGCGCGGCGCGCAGATTGGCGTCGGTTGCCGCCAGCGCATATTCGGCCTGCGCGATATCGGGACGGCGGCGGAGCAGCTCGGACGGCATGACTATGGGCACCGCCGGCGTCGTCAGCCCCGCGAACGCCGCCCCGCGTGTGATCGCATGCGGCGCGTCGCCGACGAGCAGCGACAGCGCATTCTCCTGCCGCGTGATGGCGGCCTCGATTGCCGGGATCTGCTGCTCGGTCGCGCGATATTCGGCCTCCGACTGCTGCAGCTCGAGCTGCGAGGTATAGCCCGCCTCGGCGCGGTCGCGCGCGATGCGCAGCGCCTCGCCGCGCGAGAGGAGCGTCTCCTTCAGCAATTCGCGCCGCTGATCGAGCGCGAGCAGCGCGATATAGCTGCTTGCGGTCGCCGCACTGACCGACAGCATCGCGGACTCATGCGCGGCCGCAATCGCCGCAGCATTCTCGCGCGCGGCATCGCGCCGCGCCGCGTTTCCGCCGAACAGATCGACCTCATAGGCCGCCTGGAACAGCGGCTGCGCGGACGTGCTTTCGCTCGGCTGGCCAAAGGCGTTGACGCTGCGCGCCTCGGACACCGGAAGGCTTGCCGACAGCGTCGGCAGCAACAGCGATCGCGCTACGCGTACCTGTGCGCGCGCCTCGGCCACGCGGGCGGCGGCGATCGCGAGGTCATTGTTGTTCGCGCGTGCCTGCTCGACCAGCGCAATCAGTTGCGGATCGCCGAAGCGTGCCCACCAGGCCGCGTCGATGTCGCCCTCGCCCGGCACGGGCGTGCGCCAATCGGCAGGCGGTACGACCGCGCTCGCCTCGGGACGCGGCGTCATCGCCGGCACACAGGCGCCCAGCAACAGCGGCAAAAGCAGCGCGGCGCGTTTCACTTGCCGCCATCCGTGTCGACGGTGGCGACGACCGACATGCCTGGCCCCAGCCGTCCGGCCAGCTTCTGGCCCGGATCGATGCGGATGCGCACCGCGATCCGCTGCGGCACCTTCACGAAATTGCCCGATCCGGTGTCGGGCTTGATGACGCTGAATTCACTGCCCGCCGCCGGGGCGACACTTTCGACCGTGCCCTTGAGTTCGGCGCCGCCCAGAGCGTCGATCCGCAGTCGCGCCTTTTGCCCGACGCGGATGTTCGCGGTTTGCGATTCCTTGAAATTGGCAACCACCCAATGCGTCTGGGGGACCAGATACATGAGCTGGGTGCCGGGATTGACGAGTTGCCCGACGCGCACCGACACCTCGCTGAGCCGACCCGATCGCGGTGCGCGGATCACCGTGCGGCCCAGATCGATATCGGCGAGCCCGCGCGCGGCCTTTGCATTCTCGACCCCGGCTTCCAGCCCGCTGCGGCCGACAGTCACCGATCGCACCTGTTCGAGCGCGATCTGTCGCTGCGCCTGCGCCTGCCGGACGGCCGCCTCTGCCTGACGCAGCGCGGCAAGCGTCTGGTCGCGCTCGCGCAGCGACACCGACCCTGCATCGACCAGCTCGTTGACGCGACGCATGTCGGCCTGCGCGCGCTGGAGCTGGGCGCTGGCATTGGCGACGGCCGCATCCTGAAGCTGCACCTGCGCCTCGGCCGACCGCTGGCTTTGCTGGCTGTTGCTGAGGTTCGCCGCTTGCGCCGCGATGCTCGCCTCGCCCTGCGTCACGCGCTGCTTGTAAATGCTGTCATCGATGCGCGCGAGAATCTGCCCCGCCGAAACGCGTTCGAAATCCTGCACCAGCACTTCGGTGACATAACCGCCGACCTGCGGCGCGATGATCGTCGTCTGCCCGCGAACATAGGCATTGTCGGTGGTCTGACTGTCGGGTCGGAACGGCGGCAGTCCCCAAGCGTAGAGAATGGCAAGCGCACCGGCGAGGATGATCGTACCGAACAGGATGATCCGCCCGCGCGACTGCGGCGGCTTCCAGCCTTCGGGCGGGGGGCCGAGCTGATCATCTGGTGTCGGTTCGGGGTCGGCGAGCGCCGGCATGGGCACTGGCGCCGCTTTCGTAGCGGCTGCCTCGGGGGTCTGCGGCGTCTCCGGTGCGTCCGGCTTATTGTCGCTCATTGGTTTTGCGCCCTCATTTTCTGCAATGCTTCCAGCTCTTTCGCGAGCGGGTTGAAACCGCGGCGGCGATCGCGTGCCCAGCGCGCGAACAGCAGCACGAAGGCCAGCGCCGACAGCGCGCCTATCACGAAAAAGACGTCGTTGAACGCAAGGATGGTCGCCTCGCGCGCGGCCTCGCGCACTACCTGCGATCCCGCGACCGCGTTCCGCAGCACCGGATCTGTCATCTGCCCGGTCAGCGAGCCGGCAAGGCTGTTGATCCCCTGCGCCACCGCCGGGTCATTGGTCGAGATGCCCTGCCCCAATGTCATCAGATGCGCCTTGGTCCGTAGCGTATGGAACGCCGACAGCCCGGCAACGCCGACAAGGCCGCCCAGCGTTTGCGACAGGGTGAACACCCCCAGGAAACTGACCATATAGGAAGGACCGTTGCTCAGGGCCCGCAGCAGCCCCTCCATCATCATCGGCCCCATGAAATAGACCGCGGCAAAGGCGATCGCCGCCTGCGAGAAATAGAGGTTCGTCGGCCCCGTCCGCAGACCCGAATGCGTATCGAGGAACGCCCCGACGGTGATCACGGCCAGCGAGACCAGCACCGGCCGGCGCAAATCGGTGGGATCGAGGCGCAGGATCGCGAGGATCGCGCCGGCAAGCGTCGCGCCGGTCAGCACCCAATAATAGGATACGAGCTGGTCGTTCACGAGGCCGATCGCCGACAGCAGCCCCGACGCGCCGAAATTCTGTTCGGACGTCAGGACGCGCACCAAGGCTCCGGTCAGCGCGAACT
>Ga0247823_10005294_pt1 | contig 10288 bp, 9 predicted proteins | sample 13C_PalmiticAcid_2_FD_192426 | JGI IMG/M metagenome (GOLD analysis project Ga0247823, IMG submission 192426) | Soil microbial communities from agricultural site in Penn Yan, New York, United States - 13C_PalmiticAcid_Day30 | ecosystem: Environmental > Terrestrial > Soil > Agricultural land...
GCCAGCGCCGCGCGGGTGAAGGAGCTGCTTGGCGGCATCGGCGCCGACGCGGTCCTGGAGTGCGTCGGTACCAAGGAGTCCATGCAGCAGTCCCTCGACTCGACGCGCCCCGGTGGCCGAGTCGGCTACGTCGGCGTCCCCGCGGGCGGACCGGAACTCCCCGTGGCGCAGATGTTCGGCGACAACATCGGCGTCGCAGGGGGAGTGGCTCCGGTCCGCGCCTATATCGAGGAACTGCTGGTCGACGTCCTCTCGGGCAAGATCGACCCGGGCCCGGTCTTCGACGCCGAGTACCCGCTGGCCGAGGTCGCGGGCGCCTACGCCGCGATGGACGCCCGCGAGGTGATCAAGCCCCTCCTGCGCCCCTGATCTAGAGCTGTGTCCACGAACGTTGCCGGGCTCTCGACGGCCCAGCTTCCCGCTGGCCGCACCGCCGAAACGCCCAAGTACACCCAGTACGAGCGGCATTCCGGCGGCACGCCCAGCGGAAACCTGGATCCGCCGATAGCCCGACAACGTTCATGGACACAGCTCTAGCGCCCCAGGTAGCGCAGCAGCTGAACTGTCGCCGAGTCGTCGGCCGTGGTCGCGCCCGCGGCGGCGTAGGCGCCCCACTGGCGCAGCGGCTCGACGATCTCCTTCGCGACGTCGAGCAGGAACGCCGACAGGTCGTCGGTCAGCGGCGACGGCTGCCCGGTCGCGATCGCGATGTCCCACGCGTGCACGGCGGCGTCGAGCGCGCACGCACCCGCGGCGATCGTGACGGGCAGCTCGCCCTGGGGCAGCGGGGTCGGGGCGGTGTCGGCCTCGTGCCGCGACCACGCGGCGGCCGTGCGCTCGATCGCGACCTTGACCAGCGCCGACGGGCTGCCGTCGATCGTTCCGGACGGGGCGAACGGGTCGTAGTCCGGGCCGTCGCCCGCGCCGAGTGTGGCGGCGTAGGCGAGCTGGTCGCCCGCGGCGTGCTGCACGACCTGGGTCACCGTCCACTGCGAACACGGCGTCGGCGCGTCCCACTGGTCGTCCCCGACGGCCGCGACCACGGTGGTGAGCGCCTGGTGGGAGGCCGCCAGCGCCGCGCGCCAGGTGAGCTGGGAGGTGGTGTTCGCTGCCATGTGACTGCCTTTCTCGGTTCTCTCTGTTACTTCAAAGACTATGGGTCCATTAGGCTGTTTTCGTTCCTAATTGGGAGGACTTGTGGCGGAGACCGCTGGACGGTTGCTTCGGCTGCTGTCGCTGCTGCAGGACCAGCGGGCGCGCACCGGCCGTGAACTGGCCGAACGCCTCGACGTCACCGAGCGCACGCTGCGCGCCGACATCCAGCGGCTGCGCGAACTCGGCTACCCCATCCACGCCGCCCGGGGTGCCATCGGCGGTTACCGCCTCGGCAGCGGCGCCACGATGCCGCCACTGCTGCTCGACGACGACGAGGCGGTCGCGGTCGCCGTGGCGGTCGGCCTGGCCGAGGACGGCTCGACCGGCATCGCCGACGTGGGCGACAGCGCGGCGCGGGCGCTGGCCAAACTGGACCAGATCATGCCGAAACGCCTGCGCCGCAAGGTGACCGCGCTGCGCAAGGCCACCGCGATCGGCCCCGCCGTCACCGGCTCACGCGAGCCGGACGCTCCGGTCGGGGCCGCGCTGCTCGACACCATCGCGGGCGCCATCCGGGACATGACGACGCTGCGGGCGCCGGGCGAGCTGGAGCCGTACCGGTTGATCAACTGGCAGCGACGCTGGTACCTGGTCGCCTATGACCTCGAAAGCCACGAGTGGCGCGCGATCCCGGTCGCGCGGATCGACCAGGCGGTGCTGGGCACCAGGCGCTTCGCGCCGCGGCGGCCGCCGGACGACGACCTGGTCGGCTTCGTCGTGCGCGAGATCGCGTCGACCGGATGGAAGGTGCGCGCCCGGATCACCGTGCTCGCGCCCGCCGACGTGGTCATCGCCCGGATCAATCCGACGGTCGGCGTGGTGGAGCCGGTCGACGAGCGGACCAGCGTGCTGATCACCGGTGCCGACACGCTGGAGACGGTCGCGATCTACGTCAGCATGCTGGGCATGGACTTCCGGGTCGACGGCCCGCCCGAGCTGGTCGGGCACCTGCGGGTCCTCGGCGAGCGCTACCTCGCGGCGCTGCCCTGACCCAGCGCCAGTTCGCCGAGCAGGTCGACAGCGTTGGCCGACGTGCATGGCCGCATCCCGGCCGCCACGCAGCGGCGCACCACGGCCGCGTGGTCGCGCCACAGCCGCAGGCCACGCCGGACCAGCAGGGGCAGCGACTTGCGGGACTCGGCGACGTCGCGCACGAGCCTGCGGGCGAAGGTCCGGCCCGCGCTCGGGGTCAGGACGATGGCCTCGGCCAGCACGCCCGCCGCGCGGGCGCCATCGACGATCTGGTCGGCGAACAGTCCTTCCGCGACGAAGACCGTCGCCTCGCCGAGGTCGAGCTGATAGCCGCCCACCCGACGGCTGGCGCTGATCTCGTAGTGCGGCGCCTGGATGGTCCCGGTCCTGGCCAACTCGATCACGGCGGCGAGCGCGTCGTCGGCGTGCCAAGCGGTCGGGAGGTCCCAGTCGACAAGTCCCGTCGCGCCGCGGGGAGCCAACGGGTCGTCCTCATCGCGGTAGAAGTCGTCCAGGCGCAGGACCGGCAGCCCGGCCCGCGCCGCGAGCGTCGACTTGCCCGACCCGGAAGGGCCTGCGAGGAGCACGACTTTGGCGCGAACAGCGGACGAGGTCACAGGGAGCGATTGTCGCACGGGTAGCGTCGGGCGCATGGAACAGGAGTTCGACCTGGATCTGTTCGGCGCGCCGCGCGCCGACGCCCCGACCCGACGGGCGAGCGCGCCGCTGGCCGTGCGGATGCGGCCCGCGACCCTCGACGAGGTCGTCGGCCAGGACCACCTGCTCGGCCCCGGCGCCCCGCTGCGCAGGCTGGTCGAGGGCGCCGCGCCCGCGTCGATCCTGCTCTACGGCCCGCCCGGCACCGGCAAGACGACGCTGGCCACCCTCGTGTCCAGCGCCATCGGCCGCCGTTTCGTCGCACTGTCAGCACTGTCGGCGGGCGTCAAAGAGGTGCGCGCGGTCATCGACGAGGCCCGTAAGCGCCTGACGCACTCTGGCGAGTCCACTGTCCTGTTCATCGATGAGGTCCACCGCTTCTCCCGCACCCAGCAGGACGCGCTGCTGGGCGCGGTCGAGGACCGCATCGTCCTGCTCGTCGCCGCCACCACGGAGAACCCCTTCTTTTCGGTCGTCTCGCCGCTGCTCTCGCGGTCACTCGTGCTGCAACTGCAACCGCTGACCGACACCGACGTGCGCGCCGTGGTCGACCGCGCCGTCGCCGACGAACGCGGCCTGGCGGGCACGGTCACCCTCGAACCCGCCGCCGAGGACCACATAGTCCGCCTCGCGGGCGGCGACGCCCGCCGCGCGCTCACCGCACTCGAAGCCGCCGCCGACTCCGCGCTGGCCACCACCGGCGGCACCATCGACCTCGCGACCGTCGAGGCCACCGTCGACAAGGCCGCGGTGCGCTACGACCGGCAGGGCGACCAGCACTACGACGTCATCAGCGCGTTCATCAAGTCCATCCGCGGCTCCGATGTGGACGCCGCGCTGCACTACCTGGCCCGCATGTTCGAGGCGGGGGAGGACGCGCGCTTCATCGCTCGGAGGCTGGTCGTGCACGCGAGCGAGGACGTCGGCATGGCCGACCCGACCGCGCTGCAGACCGCCGTCGCCGCCGCCCAGGCCGTACAGCTCATCGGCATGCCGGAGGCGCGCCTCGCTTTGGCCCAGGCCACCATCCACTTGGCCACCGCACCCAAGTCCAACGCGGTGATCACCGCCGTCGACAGCGCTATGGCTGATGTGCGAGCGGGGGCGGCCGGCCTAGTCCCCGCCCACCTGCGCGACGGCCACTACCAAGGCGCCAAGCAGTTGGGGAACGCGACGGGCTACCGGTACCCGCACGACGTCGCCGATGGGGTGCTGACCCAGCAGTACCCGCCGGACGAACTGATCGGCCGCGACTACTACAACCCAACCGCCCGCGGCGCGGAACGCGCGTTGGCCGAGCGGGTACCTAGGCTCCGCAGGGTCGTCCGCGGCACGGAGTAGACCCGCGCCCTGACACCTGGCCCGCCTACGCGGGCATCGCCTCCGTCACCCGCAGGTCCGGACCAGCATCAAGGGCGAGCACCCCCCCAGGTCCGGCAACCGCAAACTCAAACGCGCGTCGTCCTCTCCGCCTTCGCCGCCCTGCACGACCCCGCCAGCTGCACCTACTACGACCAAGTGAAATAGGGACACCCCCGGGAAGGGGGGCTACGACTTCCGCTCCGCGGTGAACGGGTCCATGACGGTGTGCGCCGATCGTGGCGTGACCGTCGCCGTGCGGCTGGGCATCGGAATGGTGCTGCCGCCGGGTAGGCACTCGAAGCTCGTCGGGTCCGCGCCTTCACGTCACCCTGACCGTGGGCGAGCAGCGGGCGAAGGTCACCCACACCACCGGGTAGCCCGCGCGGGCGCGGGGGTGTGCCTGTCCGGAAGTGAACGTGGCGGCGCGGTAGCCTGACGGCGATCAAATCCGCATTCGTCGAGGAGGGCTCGTGACGCCCACGCAGATCGCCGCGCTGATCGCTGCAGGCGCGTTCGTGCTGCTGGTAGTGCTGCTGGGCATCGTGCTGTCCAAGCTGGGCCGCACGCTGGACGAGGCCACCATCGCCATCCGCAAGGCGCACGAGAACAGTGACCCGCTGTTCAACGGTGCGAACACCACGCTGACCCACGTCAACACCCAGCTCGAGCGGGTCGACGGCATCACCGCCAACGCGCAGGCCGTCACCGGCAACGTCTCCGCGCTGACGTCGGTCTTCACCGCTACCCTCGGCGGCCCGCTGGTCAAGGCCGCGGCGTTCTCCTACGGGGTCAGCAAGGCGCTCAAGGCGCGGCGCAAGGCCAAGGGGGAGATCGAGGGCAAGCACTCGCGGCCCACCCGCCGCGCGCGCAAGGGAGTACGCAAGTGAGGCGAATCTTCTGGCTCGGCGTCGGTGTCGCCACCGGCGTCGCCCTGTCCCGCAAGGCCACCAAGACCGCGCACGCCGTGACCCCCGCCGGTATCGCGGGCAACGTCAGTGACGCGATGCGCGAGCTGGCCGGTGCCATCGGGGCCTTCGGCGCGGACGTCCGCGCGGGCATGGTCGAACGCGAGGAAGAACTCACCGACACCGTCGAGCGGCGCAGCGGCATCACCCCCGGCGCCCGCCCGCACGCGCGAGCGCGCAGGGCGAACGGCTGAGCCCGTTCGCCGTCCCCGCCGCCGTATTCCCCTTTGATCCATTGAGGACACGATCGTGCAGACCCACGAGATCTCCAAGCGCTTCACCGACTACTTCACCGCCAACGAGCACACCAAGGTCGCCAGCGCGTCGCTGATCCTGGAAGACCCCAACCTGCTGTTCGTCAACGCGGGAATGGTCCAGTTCCGGCCATACTTCCTCGGCGACGTGCCCGCCCCGTTCCCGCGTGCCACCAGCGTCCAGAAGTGCGTGCGCACCGGCGACATCGACGAGGTCGGCAAGACCACCCGGCACAACACGTTCTTCCAGATGGCGGGCAACTTCTCCTTCGGCGACTACTTCAAGGCCGGGGCGATCGAGCACGCGTGGACGCTGCTCACCAACAGCGTCGCCGACGGCGGCTACGGCTTCGACCCCGACCGCCTCTGGGCCACCGTCTACAACGACGACGACGAAGCCCTGGAGCTGTGGCAGAAGATCGCCGGGCTGCCGCTGGACCGCATCCAGCGCCGCGACGGCGAGGACAACTACTGGGACATGGGCGTGCCCGGCCCCAGCGGTCCCTGCTCGGAGATCTACTACGACCGCGGCCCTGAGCACGGCGTCGAGGGCGGGCCGGTCGCCGACGAGGACCGCTACCTGGAGATCTGGAACCTCGTCTTCATGCAGGACGAGCGCGGCGAGCTGAGCCCGAAGAAGGGCCACCCGCCGATCGGGTCGCTGCCGCGCAAGAACATCGACACCGGCATGGGCATCGAGCGCGTCGCCTACCTGCTGCAGGGCGTCGACAACGTCTACGAGACCGACCTGGTCCGGCCGGTGATCAGCAAGGCCGAGGAGATGTCCGGCCGCCGCTACGGCGCGGGCAACCCGGTCGACGACGTGCGCTTCCGCGTCATCGCCGACCACGCCCGCTCCGGCATGATGATCATCGGTGACGGTGTCACCCCCGGCAACGAGGCCCGCGGCTACGTGCTGCGCCGCCTGCTGCGCCGCATCGTGCGCTCCGTGCGCCTGCTCGGCGTGCAGGAGCCCGTCCTGGGTGAGTTCGCGGCGGTCGTGCGCGACACGATGTCGCCGTCGTACCCGGAACTTGCCAGCGACTTCGCCCGCATCGAGTCGGTCATGAAGAAGGAAGAGGAAACCTTCCTCTCGACGCTGGCCAGCGGCTCGAAGATCTTCGACCTGGCCGCGGACAAGATCAAGGCCGACGGCCGCGCCATGGTGCCCGGCGACACCGCGTTCCAGCTGCACGACACCTACGGCTTCCCGATCGACCTGACGCTGGAGATGGCCGCCGAGAAGGGCCTGTCGGTCGACGAGAACGGCTTCCGCGAGCTGATGGCCGAGCAGCGCGCCCGCGCCAAGGCCGACGCCGCCGGGCGCAAGACCGGCCACGGCGACCAGTCGGTCTACCGCGACCTGATCGCGCTGGGTGCCACCGAGTTCACCGGGTACTCCGAGCTGGCCACCGAGGCCAAGGTCGTCGGTCTCGTCCGTGACGGCAAGCGGGTCAGCGCCGCCGTCGAGGGCGAGATCGTCGAGGTCGTGCTCGACCGCACCCCGCTGTACGCCGAGTCCGGCGGCCAGGAGAGCGACGCGGGCACCATCACCGCCGACGGCGTCGAGCTGGAAGTGCTCGACGTGCAGAAGATCGCCCGCAAGCTGTGGGTCCACCAGGTGCGCGTGCGCAGCGGTGAGATCACCGAGGGCAAGCACGTCGAGGCCATGGTCGACCAGGAATGGCGGATCGGCGCCCGGCAGGGCCACTCGGGCACCCACGTGGTGCACGCCGCCCTGCGCCAGGTGCTCGGCCCGACCGCGCTGCAGAGCGGCTCGTACAACAAGCCCGGCTACCTGCGGCTCGACTTCGCGTGGTCGGGTGGCCTCTCCGACGAGACCAAGACCGAGATCGAAGAGGTCTCCAACCTCGCCGTCCGCAAGGACCTGCCGGTCCGCGTCGTCTACACCGACATGGGCGGCGCCCAGGAGATGGGCGCGGTCGCCCTGTTCGGCGAGACCTACGACGAGGAAGTCCGCGTCGTCGAGATCGGCGGCCAGTGGTCGCGCGAGCTGTGCGGTGGCACCCACGTCGAGCACTCGTCGCAGATCGGCCCCATCACCTTGCTCGGCGAGTCGTCCGTCGGCTCCGGCAGCAGGCGCCTGGAGGCCTACGTCGGCATGGACGCCATGCGCTACCTCGCCAAGGAGCGCGCGCTTGTCCAGAACGTCGCCGCGATGCTCAAGGTCCCCGACGCCGAGGTCCCCGCCCGCGTCGAGGCCCTGATCGAACGCCTCCGCGGCGCCGAGAAGGAACTCGAGAAGATGCGCGCGGGTCAGCTGCTGTCGTCGGCGGGCACCCTGGCCGAACAGGCCGAGGACGTGAACGGCACCGCCCTCGTCGCGCTCCGCGCGCCCGACGGCGTCGGCGGCAACGACCTGCGGACCCTGGCCGGGGAGGTGCGCAACCGGCTGGGCACCCGCTCCGGCGTGGTCGCGCTGTTCTCCGCTGTCGACGGGAAGGTCGCCTTCGTCGTCGCGACCACGGCCGTGGCGAGGGAGAACGGCCTCGCCGCAGGCAAGCTCGTGCCCGCTTTCGCCCCGGCCATCGACGCGCGTGGCGGCGGCAAGCCCGACCTCGCCCAAGGCGGCGGCGCCAACGTCGAGGGGATCGCCGAGGCGGTGACCGCCCTGCGCCGGGCCCTGAGCGGTGCATGATCCGTGTTCGCCCGGCCACCCTCAGCGGTGAGGCCGAGTGGCGGTTGCGGTCCGGGTGGTTCGTGGCTGACTGTTTCGCAGGACAGCCGTAGCGGTGTGCGTTGGGAGCGTGTGCGGGCATGAGCACCAAGCCTGATCGGCCCGGGGTCGACGACCCAGGACGCGGGCGCAGGCTCGCCGTCGACGTCGGTTCGGTGCGGGTCGGCGTAGCACTTAGCGATCCGGCTCCGGTGCTCGCCACGCCGCTCGTTACGCTGTCTCGCGACGAACGGTCGGGTAGCGACCTCGACCGGCTCACCGAGCTCGTCGCCGAGCACGAGGTGGTCGAAGTGGTGGTCGGATTGCCGAGAACGCTGGCCGCGCGCCACGGGACGGCGGCCGAGGGCGCGCTCGCCTACGCGACCGAGCTGGCCAGGCGGGTCACGCCGGTGCCGGTTCGGCTCGCCGACGAGCGGCTGACCACGGTGTCCGCCTCGCGGATGCTCAGCCAACAAGGGGTTCGGGGCAAGCGCCAGCGAGCAGTGGTCGACCAGGCGGCGGCTGTGGAGATCCTGCAGACGTGGCTCGACGCCCGATCGGCCGCACTCGCTCGATTCGCGGAGGACTCATGACCGACGACCTCGGCCTCTTCGAGGAACGATCCACCCGCGAACGCCCGCGGTCGGGCGCGGCCGCGCGCAACGCCAAGTCCCGCCGCAACGGCAAGCGCAACCGCCTGATCGTCTTCGGCGTCGTCGTGCTCCTGCTGATCGGCGGCGTCGTCTGGTACGGCCTGCGCCAGCTCTCCGACCTCGGCGGCTATGACGACTACACCGGCGCGGGCGAACGCGACGTCGTCGTCGAGGTCCAGGGCGGCGACACCACCGGCACCATCGCGAACCGCCTCAAGGAAGACGGCGTCATCGCCAGCTCCCGCGCGTTCACCGTCGCGGCCGAGTCCGAGTCGAAGGTGCGCGCCATCCAGCCCGGGTTCTACGTGATGCGGACGAAGGTGTCCGGCAAGGACGCCGTCGCCAAGATCGTCAACCCGACGTCGAAGGTCGGGAACCTGCAGATCAAGGCAGGCACCCAGCTCGACGACCTGACCAACGGCACTACGGTCACCCCGGGCATCGTGACCCTGCTGTCGAACGCCTCCTGCGCCACCCTCGACGGCCAGAAGAAGTGCGCGTCCGTCGAAGAGCTGCGCAAGGTCGCCGAGACCACCGACCTCGCCGCCCTCGGCGTCCCCGACTGGGCCGTCCTCGACGCCTCCCGCGCCGCCGAACCCAAGCGCCGCCTCGAGGGCCTGATCGCCCCCGACGTCTACGACGTGCGCCCCGGTTCGACGCCGGAGGAGCTGTGGAAGAAGGTCATCACCGAGTCCTCGGCGCGCATGCAGAGCTATGGCATGCCCAAGATCACCGAGGCCACCGGCCTGACCCCGTACCAGGTCCTGGTCATCGGCTCCCTCATCCAGCGTGAGGCCATCGCCGCCGACTTCGACAAGGTCTCCCGGGTCACGTACAACCGGCTAGCCAAGTCGATGAAGCTCGAGTACGACTCGACCATCAACTACGTGCTCGACCGCCCGGCGATCCTCACCAAGCCGGACGACCGCGCCAAGGCGGGCCCGTACAACACCTACGCCAACATCGGTCTCACCCCCACTCCGATCGCCGCGGTCAGCAAGGAAGCCCTCGCCGCCGCCGCCAAGCCCGCCGAAGGCCCGTGGCTGTTCTTCGTCCGCTGCCAGAAGGACGGCACGTCCTGCTTCGCCGAGACGAACGACGAGCACGAGGCCAACGTCAAGCAGGCCAGGGCGAACGGTGCCTACTGACCCGACATCGGGCCAGGACCCAGCCACACAGGCGCAAGCGTTGGTGGACGATGGCTCGTTCGGGCACGCCCCCGTCGGCGCCAGGCGCGCGGCCGTGCTCGGCTCGCCGGTCGCCCACTCCCTGTCGCCCGTCCTGCACGGCGCCGCGTACTCCGCACTCGGACTGACCGACTGGACCTACGACCGAGTCGAGTGCGACGAGAACCGGCTACCCGGTTTGGTCGCCTCGCTCGGCCCGGAGTGGGCGGGGCTGTCGGTCACGATGCCCGGCAAACTCGCCGCGCTCCAGACCGCGGTCACCGCCACCGACCGAGCACTGGCCGTCGGCGCGGCGAATACGCTCGTCCACCTCCCCGACGGCGGCTGGCGCGCCGACTGCACGGACATCGACGGCGTCACCGGAGCGCTCCGGGCAGCGGGCGGCTACGTCCCGACACCGGACGCC
>Ga0247823_10005295_pt1 | contig 10287 bp, 8 predicted proteins | sample 13C_PalmiticAcid_2_FD_192426 | JGI IMG/M metagenome (GOLD analysis project Ga0247823, IMG submission 192426) | Soil microbial communities from agricultural site in Penn Yan, New York, United States - 13C_PalmiticAcid_Day30 | ecosystem: Environmental > Terrestrial > Soil > Agricultural land...
AAACGGATGCGGTATTGTTCCAGTTCATCTGCGCTCGCAGGGCTAAACGCGTCGATCTCCGATCTGTATTGTTCCAGTTGTTGCTGAATCAGTTCCATAGTTTGCAAAGATAACAGTTCTGCCATGCTTTCGGTTAACAGAAAACAATAATTTATAGTTTAGTCATTCTCCCAGCAGTTTTTCGTATTTTAACCGTATGAAATCAACCATAACCAGCTTGCTGGCACTGTTATGCAGTGTCTGCCTGCTTCAGGCTAAACCAACCTCAATCACCTTCCGGTTCAGGGACTATACCCCACCGGCCATCAATCTTGCGCCCTATAGTGCCAGTACTCAAGGTATTTTCAAGACTACAATCACCCGTGCAGCAGATGGCGCTTACCACTTTTCAGCCGATCTGCCCAAGCCAGCCATGTATAGCATCAACACCCCAGGAAACGACGCAGGATTTGAATTTTATATCGAACCAGGCGACAGCCTCAATGTAACCCTCCGCCAACGCCAGTTTGGTGTAAGCGTGCTGAACTATACCGGAAACAATGCAGGCAAACTCGTTTACGAATACTTTGAACGCCGCCATTTCGATATGGCTACCACGGCCATCCAAAACCAGGATGCCATGCAATCGCGCAAAGGTCCCGACTATGCTCATTTTGCCGACAGCGTGTGCAATATGCGCCTCAATATGCTGGTAGCGTTTGACCAGTTTACCCGCTTCTGGTCGCTCTCCCGTTTTTACCTCACACCAGAGTATATCACCGACAAAGCAGCGAGCTACATTTACACCACCGCCGATGATAAACTGGGCTACACCGCCTTTCGCGCCTCACAGGAAAAAATGATGATGGGCGGCTCGCAGGACAGCCTGGAACTGAAATACCAACAACCCGAAAACTATTACACCTTCACCCACCACCTTTCTTTTGCCAATGACGCACTTGTACACAATCAATGGTATCTCCGCTATGTAAAATCACTCATGCACTACCGCTACCAGCTGGCACAGGAACAGTTTAAAAAACAAAGCGGCAAAGAATATGTAGCCGGTTATTTTACCTACACCAGCCAAACGCTGAATGGCAAAACCAAGGAAGCAGTGCTGGGTACGCTCATTACCGAAGCTTACCGTTTTGGCAACCAGTCGTCGATTGAAACGCTGGCGCAAAAATTTATTCCTACCGTGCAGGACACGCAGATCAAAAGCGGCCTGGTAGCGATACTGGATTACTACAGACCATTGAGTAAAAACGAAAAAGCACCCGATTTTGTGCTGAAGGATCTGAATGGCAATGAAGTGGCACTGAGCGATTACAAAGACAAAACCGTACTGCTCAACTTCACCAGCCTGGGCTGCATGGGATGCAGGCTGCAAGGCCCTTACGAGAGAAGGCTGCAAAAGGAATTTGAAAACGATTCGTTTGTGCTCATCAAAGTGTACCTCGATGAAGATCCGAAGTACATGGCCGACGAAAAGAAAAACAATGCGGATGAAACGGTGCTGGCGATAGCCCTTCAGGGTTACCAGAGCGAGGTGGCGCAAACTTATAAAGTAAGCGCCGTGCCCCAGTATTTTCTCATCAAGCCCGGAGGCCGTTTTGCATTGAGCGGACAAAGTTTCCCGAACGATCCTGAAACAGAATCACAGATCCGTGAAACGTTTAAACCACAAGCCATGCTGAGCGCCAAGGAAAGCGCGATGATCCCCAAAAACGCCAGGCACCTGCCTTAGAAACGGCCGCCTACTGTAAGTCCTATCACCAACCGGTTGGTAGGATCATAACTCAGGTTAAATGCAGCACCAAACTGTATGCGCCTGCGGCCCGATTCTGTGATTTTGTCGATCAGGTCCACGGTGTTCGAAATATTTTCGATATCGGGCTGGTACATGTTGTAAAAACCAATGGGGTCCTGCAAGCCATAAGGCAATCCTCCCACCATATTCGTCAGCGAATTACCGCCAGCAGTAAAGGTTTGCTGCATACTCTCCAGCGGTGGCAACAATGGTGCGCCATACCTCAGTCCCAGGCTGAAACGGCCCTGGTCGGGCCGGGTAGAAGCACTCAGGCTGAACTGGCCATAAGAACCTCCCAGCGAAAAAATATTATCACCCGGCGTCCAGCCAATGCGTGCACTGAAATCCCGGAAGCGGGTATTGAAAGACAATGCATCGCCATACTGGTAAGACAAGCCTGTCATGAAACCGCGGGTGCGGTAATCGAGCTGCACATGGCTCGTATCGGCATTCAGCACAAAATGAAACAGGCGGAATTTAAGCTCCGGAGGCAACACCGTAAAATCAACGGTTGGTCCGCCGCCTTCTGCACTCTCCTCTTCCCCATCTCTTTGCACCATGTTTCCGTTGCCCTGTTGCTGCACCGTGTGCGTTAATTCATGCGCCAGCAACCTTTTACCTTCGCTGGTTTCGGGCTGGTAACGCCCTGCTCCGAAAAAGATATGATCGCCTACGGTATACGCTTTGGCTTTTAAACTGCGGGCCGATTCGTGGGCCGCGTTGTCATTGTGTATTTGCACGCCTGACAGATCGCTGCGCAATGCCGGTTCAAAAAACGAACGCGACTGTGCCGGCAACGGCTGGCTGCCTGAAAAGAATGGAATAGCAGATAAGCTTACACTTTGCGGTGCCGCGCCTGCGGCTTCTCTTTGCACAGCAGTATTGCCCGCTTTCAATCCGGGTTGGATAGTCGTTCCCTTGTCCACCGCAGCAGCCACCTGGTTGGCCTCCTGCTCAAAGGCATCGCCCCGGTTGGTGATAGGCAGGTTAACATGGCCGGCCGGCCCAAAAAAGGAAGACCGGGCGGGGATTTTCATCTGGTCAGGAAAAGCAGCACTTCTCATGGCTATTGGTTTTAAGCTGGTCTTATAATTCGCTGGGATGGTATGTACCCGACAGGTCAAAATCGCTTGACTGCCGCGGGGTTATTTTGCCCAGTATTTCGATGTAGTTGTAAATGCCCATATCAGGCAGGTCGTTAAAGTAGGAAGTAAAATTGCTGCCATCTGCGGCCAGGTCTTCGAGGTGCTGACCGGTGTTGGTTACCTCGGGTTCGTAGAGGCGCAACTGCCCTGTGGCAGAGTCTTTCAGCAACAGCAGCTGGTGCCCGCCCTGGTGATCGCGCACCAGATCGATGCGGCTGTGATCGGGACGAGTAGTGGTATCCAGGCGGCGCATTCTCCGCTGGCGGCCGTTCACCGATACCACCATGTTATCGGAGGTAGCTACCCCTTCTTCTTCCAGCTGATCGAACGCAGAGTTGAATACCACATTCCAGGTGGTCACCACCAGTTGCTCCCCATTCTGCAATGCATTGGCCTGTGCCATCACTTCTGCGGGGTTATTGCACCAGACGTTCATCGCCTGCATGTTGCGGTTAAAATCCATCGGCGTTACTATGCGGGAGCGGATTTCTGAACTGGGTGTACCGCTTACGTCATCATAAAAAATATCGTGCATGGCTTCCTGCGCCCAATGCAGATCGGCATAGGTAGCACGGCGGTCGGTGATGCGGTCTTTTACATGATCCAATACCTGCAGTGCCTGGCGGCCACGGGTGGTACTGCCGCCCACCAGCAGTCCTTCGAGCGCAATGGAACCAATAAAATCGGCCACCGCTTGCGGACCTTCGGGGATGTAACTGGCCATGGCTACGGCTTGCACGCAACGAACGGCATCGCTATCAGTGCCGGGCAAAGTATCGTATTGACCCAGGCGGGTAAGTATCTCCTGGCCATTCCAGCCTGAGGTGGTGTAAGGCAAGGCAGCCGTGGGATCAGGAGAGTTGAGCGCTACCGCTTCTTCGCCCCTGGCCATGGTAATGCCTCCTGCACCCGCGCCTGCACCGCGCAGACCGCTGAGGTCAGAAAAGGTATCTTCTACGCCCCGGGTACGGGCCGTAATGGTCATGGGTGGCATGTCTACCACATCGCGCTGTATCATTCCGGCGGCACCAGTAGAGGTGGTCACAGGAGGAGGGGTAAAAAACGGCGTGCCGGTTTGCATCACCTGGTCGGCCACGCGGTCGGCTTCCTGCTCGTAAACATCGCCGGGTTCATTCACCAGCAGTTTGGGTTGAATAAAAGGCCCGGAGGCTGTAGTGGCAGTGGTGCCGGTATGCGATAAAGTGGGTTGCATAGCTGTTCGGGATTTAAGGGGTTCCGGTATAGTCTCTCAGCACGGTAAACCCGTGAAAAGCCTGTTTAAATACATTGAGTGGCACAGCCTCATCGCCGGTCAGGTTGCCGGTGCCCCAGGGGTTGCCCATTTCCAGCATATTATCGTCCATCATTTTAAAACCGATGATGTAATACATATGCCAGTTGGCAATATCGTACGACACCCGCAGCGGGTGCTTGCCCGATGGCGTACCGGCCACGATGGGCCAGTTGTTGCTGAGTGCTTCCTGGATACGCGTCCTGATATCGGCAATGGAGAGCGATGGATTGGAATAATACTTTCCTTTTTTACCGGTGAGGGCAAACATGCCTTCATGCGCTTCTCCACCGGTATCGAGCCGGGCATAACTGCCGCGCAGGGTAGCAAATGCTTTTTCGAGCAGCTGCACCCAGATCTCCACTTCATTGCCGCTCTGGATATTGGCATACTTCTGCCGACCCTCGGCATTGGTGGGCACATCAGGGTACACTTTAACCATCTTGGGACTGGAGGTAGTCAGCTTATCCCCATTCACGTACAGCGTCACGTTGTAAGTACCGTCGCCATTATCGTGTATCAGGTTGGCCAGCGAGTCGGGATGCGTTTGCGCTACGGCGGCAACCGATGCCAGGAAGTAACAATCGCTCAGCTGATCCTGCGATACATCGTTGGGATCAATGGCTTTCAGATCGCTGGGCCCGCGCGAGAAAAGTGATGCCGCATACGGCGCTAACCTGTATTCTGTAGCGGCAGGTGTTTTGGCGCCGTTGCGCAGCCTGGTGCTCAGTTTGGGATTGCGGTCGGCCAGGGTTTTCTGACTGCCGGGTTCGCGGAAACGCACACCGTTTTGCACCATATCGCGCCAGGCGCTGTGGTGGGAGTCAAACGGTTCGCCCAGGAAACCTTCAATGCCCCAAAGTGGTGCATCGGGACTGCCCAGCGCAGTAGCAATATCGTCCTGCTCGCCAAAAATGGTTTCGGTGCGTTTCATCAGCATATACTCCGCAGCGCGGCTCGTGAGTTTGGATTCGATGGTGAGCAGGCTGCGGGCCAGTTCAAACTGGAGCACATCGGGTGTGGTATGGGCATCGAGGCGGGTTTGCATTTCGCGGGCCAGGGTCACCAACTCGCCGGAGAGCATGATGTTCAAAGTAAGGTCGCGCATATCGCGCAGGTGTTCGGCATCGCGCTGCGTATCGGTCATGTTATAACCTGCCGGATAGCCGGGCGCAGGAGTAGGGGCGGCAGGGGCAGGAGCTGCCGCAGGTTGCCGTTGTATGGTACCTGCAGCCTGACCCGAGGCTTGTTGTTGCACATGGGTCAGTTCGTGTGCCAGCAGGTGTTTGCCTTCGCTGGTATGCGGCTGGTATGCACCGGCGCCGAAGTAAATATCGCGGCCGGTGGCAAATGCTTTAGCCTGGAGCTGCGCGCTCAGTCCGGCAGCAGCATCGCCGGTATGCAGGCGCACTTCATCAAGCGGCACCTGGTAGTGTGGGGCCAGTTCCTGTTGCAGGGTTTCCGGTAAGGTCTCACCCTGCCCTGCCTGTGCCGCAATGGCCTGTGCTGTGGTGGCGGAAGGTACCGGGGCCGCCGGAAAAAAAGGAGCAGGGGCAGCTGTGTTTGGTGCTCCGCCCTTGCGTTGGATTTGGGTTGTCGTTGCTGTCATAGGTTGTGGAACTGTGGTTAAAATTTGACTTTACCGCCCGATATTTTCTTCATCTGCTGCTCGAGCAAACCGATGAGTTCGTTGAGCGCGGCATTATTGTATCGCTCGCTGCTCCAAAACACCAGCTCTTTGGATTGATCGCCCTGCGTCCATCGCAGTTGTGTCCGCGACTCATCCGGTTTGCCGCTGCGGGTGGCAAATACAGGAGCGGCATTCACGAGGTCGTAGGTTTTGCTGAACAACTGTTCCAGTTCTTTCGCACCGATATGACCTTCGTAATGGTCCTGCTTCAGTCCCTGTTCAAAATACAGGTCGGCATTGCCCGATTCGGTCACCACCAGCGTGGTTTTGCCGTAAAAGGAAGCGTTGCCGGTTTCGTAATGTAAGGTTCCTGTTTTCACTGTAGAATGTTGTGCTGATATAAATAGGGATAACAGGCAGAGGGCTGCTGTACAGCAACCCGCTATCCAACCCTGTATCCGGTTGTTACGCATAATTTTTACCTCGGCGGCAATTGCAGTTCCTGGCCCGGGAAGATCAGGTTGGGATCCCTGATGATGGTCCGGTTCAGGTTGTAAATATCCCTCCAGCGGCTTTCGCTGCCGTATATCCTGCGGGCTATCCATGAAAGGTTATCGCCACGCCTTACAATATAGGTATCACTCCAGCCTGCGGTAAAATTCATACCGGTAGCCGCCGAAATATCTGTCGCTAACTGGTCGCCATGCCGCATGCGGACATCGGCGTTGGGAATGCCTTCGTCGTAGTAATTTCCCATGATAGAATTGTCTGTAAACACACCCGGCGATGCGGCCGTAGCCCGGCTGGGAGCTGCTGCATCAATGTATTCATCGCGCAAGCCCAGCTGGTGACCCAATTCATGGGCACGCGTGGTGGAATCGCCGGCTACAAACCAGTTAGAGAGATCGTCGCGGCCATCTCCGGCATGCAGTGCAATGGTCAAATCGGCTGCCGCACCGGTATCAAACGTGAGGTTCACCCGCAGCTGTATCTCATTGCCATCGGGCCCGGTAAGCATAAAGCGGTGATCCCAATACCGCTGAAACTCCAGCGCCGTTTGCCGTTGCACACGGGCCACATCGGCAGCACCTACCCCTGCATCCGGATTGATGTGTACGTTAATCGTAATGGTCGCTTCGGTATCGGTGATCTCTAAACTATAATTGGAATCCCAGCCATACGGTGCATCCGTTACATGGTGGCTCACCGACATGCCAATATCGGTTTGCGGTTGTATGCGGGTGGGATTTTGCTGCGTAACGTGGGCCATCTCATGGGCCAGCAACCGTTGGCCTTCGCTGCCTTCCGGATCGAAGCGGTTGCGGTTAAATACAATGTTATTGCCCGAAGTATAAGCTTTGGCACCGATGGAACCGGCCGATTCTGCAGCGGCTTCATCGGTGTGCACCCGCACCTGTCCAAAATCGTAGCCCATGCGGCGGCCAAAAAACTGCTGCGTGTTTTGCGGCAGCGGCATGCCTTTACCGGGCAGGGATTGCACATAACTGTTGAGTGATGAATCGGCCTTCACGGGCATTCCTCCGGGAGGAGCGGAAGTTTGGGACTGGCGTTGCACATTGGGTCGCGGTGGCGATCCTGCAACGGTGCTGTTGCGGCCGGATAACATCTGGTCGGCCAGGGCATCGGCTTCACGTTCGTAGGAGTCGCCCGGGGCATTGATCTCCAGTTTGGGCTGAACTACCGGTTTTACGGGGAAAAAAGCAGCAGGCGCAGTGCCAGGTGGCTGGTTACGCGGCTGCAGACCCTTGGCTGTGTTTTGCATAGGGCTGCGGTTTCATTGGTTAATCAAATATAACGAATAAGCCCCATAAATGGCCGGATCGAGAAATAAACAGGTGGAATGGCCCCGAAGAATTAATTTTGGTCCGTTTAAAAAAGCAGTCAACATATTATGGATCATTCTACCCTTACGATTCAGCAATTAAGCATAAGTCAGCTGGCAGCTGTAGCCAAAAGCGGACAAAAAATAGCCGTTTCGGTGGCCGACCTGGAAAAAGTAGCGGCCTGCCGCCAGTTCCTGGACAATAAAGTGAGCAACCCTGATGCTGTGTTTTATGGCATCAACACCGGTTTCGGCTCTCTCTGTAATGTAAAAATCGAAAAAGCAGATATCGAACAGCTGCAGGAAAACCTGGTGCTGAGCCACAGCTGCGGTACCGGCAATATGGTGCCCGACGAAATCGTGCGCCTCATGCTGCTGCTCAAAATCAAAGGCCTTTCATTGGGATATAGCGGTGTGGCGGTAAGCACCATTCAGCGCCTGGTAGACTTCTATAACCACGATGTGCTGCCAGTAGTATTTGAACAAGGTTCCCTGGGTGCCAGCGGCGATCTCGCTCCCCTGGCCCACATGTGCCTGCCCCTGCTGGGTAAAGGCAAGGTGCGCGTGAACGGCGAAGTAAAAGACGCTGCCGAAGTGCTGAAAGAAAAAGGCTGGGAAGCCCTTAAACTGCAATCCAAAGAAGGTCTGGCCCTGCTCAACGGTACCCAGTTCATGAGCAGTTATGCCAGCTGGAACCTCATTCAATCGCAACGCCTGCTGCAGTGGGCCGATGTGATCTGCGCCCTCAGCCTCGATGGTTTTGATGGCAAGCGTGAGCCGTTCCTGCCTTATATCCACAATATCCGTCCGCACAGCGGCCAAATGCATACGGCTCAAAACATCCTGACGCTGCTGGAAGGCTCCGAGATTGCCGACCGTACCAAAGAGCAGGTACAGGACCCCTATTCTTTCCGTTGCGTACCCCAGGTGCATGGCGCGTCTAAAGACACCGTAGACCATGTAACCCGTGTAGTAGAAACTGAAATCAATGCTGTAACTGATAACCCGATTGTGGTGCCCGAAGCAGATGGTATTTTCAGCGGTGGCAACTTCCACGGTCAACCCTTGGCACTGGTGCTCGATTTCCTCGCTATTGCCATGGCCGAGATTGCCAGCATCTCTGAACGCCGGACCTACCTGCTCATCAGCGGTCAGCGCAACCTGCCTGCATTCCTGGTAGCCCGTCCGGGTCTGGATAGCGGCCTGATGATTGCCCAGTATGCAGCCGCAGCCATCGTGAGCCAGAGCAAACAATTGTGTACCCCCGCTTCTGTGGACAGCATCGTGAGCAGCAACGGCCAGGAAGACCACGTGAGCATGGGTGCCAACGCCGCTACCAAATGCCGCCAGGTGATCCTCAATACCGAGCGCGTACTGGCTATTGAACTGCTCAATGCCACACAGGCGCTCAACTTCCGCCAGCCGCTCAAAACTTCGCCCTACCTGCAAAAGGTGTTCGAAGCGTTCCGCCAGGAAGTAACCTTTATGGAAAAAGACCGCATCGTACACGACGATATCGAAAAAGCCATCCAGTTTATCCGCAACTACCAGCTGTAAACTGCTGCATATAACACATGAAAAATCCTTCCTGTCACACCGCACAGGAAGGTTTTTTTTATGGACTGATGCACATCATAAATGCCGGTGCCAAAAGCGTGTATTTTTGTGCCTAAATCAGCACAATATGAGCAACCACGATATAGCCGGCATCCGGCAGGATTACAGACAGGCCAGCCTTACCGAAGCCGATACCGCCGCCAGTCCACTGGAGCAGTTTCACCATTGGTTTGATGCTGTGATCAAAAGCGAGATCAGCGAAGCCAATGCCATGACCCTTTCTACAGTGGGTGCCAATGGCCGTCCGCATGGCCGCATTGTGCTGCTCAAGGGAGCTGACGAAAACGGGTTTGTATTCTTCACCAATTACGAGAGCAATAAAGGACAGGAACTGGGCAGCCAGCCATATGCCGCCCTTACTTTTTTCTGGAAGGAACTGGAGCGCCAGGTGCGTGTAGAAGGCGTGGTAACCAAAGTATCAGACGAAGAATCGGACGCTTACTTCAACAGTCGCCCCGAAAGCAGCCGCCTGGGTGCCTGGGCATCGCCACAAAGCCGGGTGATTGCCAGCCGGACCATCCTGGAGCAAAAAGAACTGGAACTGCAGCAACAGTACCAGGGTGCCCCCATTCCCCGTCCCGCTCATTGGGGAGGCTACCGGGTAGATCCCTACCGCATCGAGTTCTGGCAAGGCCGGGCCAGCCGCCTGCACGACCGGATTGTATATACAAAAGACGAAACCGGCAACTGGACCAAAGAACGCCTGGCACCCTAAACCAGGCAGCACCATAACCAAAAAGCCCCCACAGATACTGCGGGGGCTTTTTAATTCCTTTAAGCTTAGCTAGCTTTCTTAGCGTTGTTTACCGCTCTAGATTTGCGGGTTGTAGCACGCTGTGTGCGGGAAATACCGAAAGATCCTTTGAAGATCTTACCACGTTTGGTTCTTTTATCACCTCTACCCATGACGAATAAATTTTGTTAGTGAACAGTTTTTGTTTTCAGTTAATGGACAGCAAAGGTAAAAAA
>Ga0247823_10005297_pt1 | contig 10285 bp, 5 predicted proteins | sample 13C_PalmiticAcid_2_FD_192426 | JGI IMG/M metagenome (GOLD analysis project Ga0247823, IMG submission 192426) | Soil microbial communities from agricultural site in Penn Yan, New York, United States - 13C_PalmiticAcid_Day30 | ecosystem: Environmental > Terrestrial > Soil > Agricultural land...
GCGCGATGCCGTGGCCGGGCTTGCTTAGCTCCGCGGTGCTGCTAAACGCCACGGCGGACAGTGACAGGCCGATCACGGACGCGATGGCGAGGGCGAAGAGCGCGGTCAGGACCAGCTGGGGCAACCATTGCGTGAGGTGTGGTCCTCGCGAGCTCTGGCTTGCGGTCTGGCTTTCTGTCTGGCTTTCGGTGTAGGACGCGGAAGAGGGCATATCCGCTTGGGAGTTGGAGCCAGGACGCTGGTGCGGCGAAGAGGACGAGGGTGAACTATTGGACAATGGGCAGGGAGAAGAGAGAAGTGGTTTTCTTGATCGCAAAACTACCCGAGAGACGATGAAAGGAAGGTCGCCATGGTGGTCGGGTTGATGACATGGTGACCCTGCGCAGGGCAACACGTCCCACCAAGTGTTCACGAAATTCACATGGCAGGAAGAGAAAGAATGACCCGCCACACGCCGTGAACATTCTTCAACAAGGCGCGGCGGCTGGGTGTTTTAAGGGATGGATGGGGGTTGGGGTTCGACCCCTGAGGAATGTTGGGGATGAAATCATGGAATGGGCGGCGCCACACGGAATTGCCAGGCTGCCACCCGCAAATACGCTGGGAAAGACTGCCTCCATTTCATGAAAATCCAATAACTAACGGATATGAAACAGCAGAATAACCAAGTAATCGACGCAAAAAGACCAAAAAAAGGAGACAAGAAAGCAGCGGCCACCAGGGACAAAACGGCCAACGATAAAAGGTCATGACTCGTAATCCAGCTGCACACCAATCACCCGAACCAAGCCTGCCTAGTAGTCCTCGCCAACCCTGGCGCGCTTATCGCCAGCCCACCCGTCGCGCTCAAAGTAGCGGAAAACGAGGTGGTAGTCGTCAAACTCGTGGACAATGCGGTCCATGCGGCGGTAGCCCCTGAGGCAGTCCATGCGCTTGTTGACGCCCGCTCCCTGGGAAGGCTGAATGCCCGCGTCCTCGTCCGCCTGCTTGTTCTTGGTCTCAAAGAAGGTCACGGTGAAGCGGCCGGGCTTGAAGATGTTGACGACGTGCTCGATGATGTCGGCGGTCTGGCGCCCGTTCTGGCCGCTCGGAACGTTGGTCTCAAACGACGCGTACGAGCAGATGGGCTCGGGCGTCACATGGACGGTCCAGTAGTGGGCGGGCTTGGTGCCTTGCTCGTCCTCGGCGACGGCGGGAGCAGGGACGACGCCATTGGCGGAATAGCCGCAGGGCGAGAAGAGGTAGGCATCGATGCGCGCATCCGGGTAGGCGGAAGTCGGGTACAGCTGGGCGAGACCGCAGGTGTCCGAAACGACGGTGCCGAGAGCGTGCCCCTCGGTGGTCGCAGCCTCGATGGCGTTCAGTTCGGCATCCGCTGCCTGGTTCCCCGAGATGTCCGACTCGCCGCAGTTGGCAAAGACGTCGACAGTTGCATCGATGTCGCCCAAGCTGTCGTGGGCCAGACGACGAGCTTCCTGAGCCTGCGCAGGCACCCTCTCACTGGCGACCGCACTCGCCTGTTCGAGGTAGAATTGCTTGGCATTCTCAATATCAAGATCCATCATCAGAACCTCGAGCGTCTCGTCGGTTTGAACGTCGACAGCCGCGCCGACAGGCGACACAATGCCAGTCGGGATCTTGGAGCTGCGAGTCGGGCTGCCGCGGTTGCTCGAACGCGGAGTCAGGGGCGGCGTCATGGTGGAACCCGTGGGGGACGTCATGTATAGGTACCAATGATCGGCGTTCATCCGTCCAACCATGTAGGCGCTTCCGTTCTCAAAGGTGTCGTCCAGGAACTTGACCTCTTCCTTCCAGCTGGAATGGGGGCCGGGCTGGCGGTCGGGGAACAGGAAGTTCTTGCGGCTGTAGAAGACGCGATGCGGCGTGGCGGCGACATGGATGTCCTCCAGCGACGCGGCGTTGTGGAAGGGAAACCCAGCGTCCACGGCAGCAATGCGCAGCATGCGGCGCAACCCCAGCAGCAGTGTCGTCGTGCCGCACGTCTTGAGGATGATCTTGTGCGGGAAGACAAACATGCTCGACTCGGAGAGAAGATAGGCGTCGACATGGTCCGACTTGACAATCGACAGGACCTTGCAGTTGACCATGTCCAGCATGCCCTCCCAGGTGGATGGGCTGACGGCCTTCAGGCCATTCTCCCTGACGCCGTGGGGGAGGACATTGGGGCTCGGGGAGAACCAGACCTCGAGGAGCTTCTCGGGCCCTTCGAAGGCATTGGTCGAGTCCAGATCGGCAGCGACCTCATGGTTGATGGTCAGCTGGAGGCTTCCCGGAGCGGGCGAAAAGGTGTAGTTGTCGGGGATCCCGAGGTTCACCATGGTCAACCGAGCGAGGTTGTTCGATGTGCTGTCTGGTATGAAAGCGTCCGCGGGACACTAGCTGCCGCTCAAACGAACCTTGCGGCGTCCGTTTGAGAGAGTAGGCCCACAGGAAGTGGTTCCTTTAGGATGCTGGCGGAGCCAGCTGCAGTGCGCAGGTGTGAGGGTCGAACGTCACCAAGGGGACGTTAGGGAGGCCGGCCGCGGACGGGGAAGTTGAAGAGCTTTGTGAACGGTATTTTGGGCTGATGGTTCGGGTGAGCCGTGGTTGCGGTTGCGCCGATACCTACGGTTGTGTATCGGCAAGGATTCCGGTGCAGGACAGGGCGGGAAGGGGTTGTCGTCGAGAAAGAGGCGCGTGTGGTCAAGAACGGGTGCCGAGAGTCGTGTTATCTAGGCCTAGAGAAAAGGAATTAGGGGCGGTGTAGGGGAGGACGGGGTGTTCCTGGAGACGTACTTTGCGGGCTTGGACAGGAATCGCAGGAGATCAGTTGCAGACATTGACTGGGATACAGAAACGCGGAGAAGCGAGGCCCAGGTTCAGTGCGAAAAAACACTGCGCGGCCGAAAAGGATGGGTTGTTTAGCGGGCGCTCAGCATGGCAGAGGCGGGGTCCCGTCTGATATGCGGCCTTGAGAGGGGCCGAGGGAAGTCGAAGGGTTGGCGGCACGAGATCCGGGAAAAGACCTCACCGAGCGGAGTTGTTCGATGTTTCGCAGGCGGCCAGCGAGATTAGAGACGGGCCTAGTATCCAAGAAGATCCCGGGGGTTGAGCGACTAAACTCGACAGCAAAGCACCAAAAGAAACGTCCAGTCGGCGACGGATTTTAAATTTTTGATGTCAAGATTCGAGGTTTGGCGGGGCAAGAAATTTCTCGCCAAGCGCGCAGCGGGGTCTCCTGCGCCTGTCCCACAATTCTCCAGGGACCTGCAACCACGACGCCTCTCAGATGCAGGGCGCTGCGAGACTTAAACACGAGCACGACAGCAAGGTGCTCTGTATCCAAGATTGAAAGTGTTATGCTTCGAGCAGTCAAACATCAACGATTGGCTCGTTACAATATCGGATCCGATACATAACCAGCACTTTTTTAAGCTTGTTCAATCTCAGAGCTCTCATCGTCGTTGATCTGTGCCCCTTAACGTGGCGAGCGTGGACATTCGATAGCAAGGATACAGCTCGAACTGCCCCGCAATTGGGCAGCCCTAACCAACGCGACGCAGCCATTGGGTTCCAACAAGCTCTGGACCGGAAACCCCCGAGCCTTGGCCAACGTCAAGAAATTCCAGGCCGTTGGCCCCTTGCAGCAACGACCCAATCCCTGCAGCACAGTAGCTCAGCTGCAGACGGAGTGCGCTGTAGGTTATGCCCGACGTACAGTCGGTTCATGGATGGCGTTCTCATTTTCTCCAGTGGCCATGTATGGACGCTTGTGAAAGTAAGGCTTCGCAGCGAGTCCGACCAAGACAGCGAACAGGCCGGAAGATGGCTGACGGCTTGACAAGAGATGATTGTTGACGCGCGGTTACGCGAGAGTCTCCGGACCGTAGCTCCGGGCCGCTCAGTGCCTTCTTGCACCTTATCGCCTTTCTCGCTTGAGTGTACTCAACGTATCAGTCGGGAGAATCCGGTTGCCTCGTAGTTGGTGTTGTGCTCATGTCCGGGTAACCGCCGATGGCAGAAAACAGCGCAACTTGGATGGTGCTAAGCGACGTGCCACAGAAGGTGTGGATTCGGCAGTGTCCGTTGCGCTCAGACATGCTTTTGAACTATCCCGCGGGCTTGCAATGCGCCATGCAAACCTGCCTACTGCGCTGCAGCGACAACGTCCGCCACGACATCGGCTGTGATGGTGCGGAAGATGGGAGCGAGCGAACAGTCCTTGTACTTGTGCACCAAGAGGGCGGAATCCCGCGTTTCGCCATCGTCGGTGGGGGCGTCGGCGGGTGTCGAGATATCCTGCCCGTTTACCGACGTGCCTTGGGGGTATCTTGGCCTCTTTCCCGTCTCGATGAGGACCAGGAACTGAGGGTCGATAGGGATGCGGCCCAGAAACTTGACGTTGTAATCCTTGGCCATGACCTCCCCGCCGCCGCTCATGAAGATGTTGGTGCATTCGCTGCAGTTGGGGCACACGAACCCGCTCATGTTCTCGACAACACCAAGGACTCGGATGGCCGTTTTCGTGCAAAAGTTGAGCTCCTTCCTGACGTCAGCCGTTGCCACGGCTTGGGGTGTCGTGACCACCACGGCGCCGGCCATCTGGTCCGGGCGCGCCTTCTGCAAGAGCGTCTCGGCCAGCGAAATGTGCTCGTCGCTCGTCCCCGGAGGCGTATCGATCAGGAGGTAGTCCAGCTCGTCCCAGAACACATCGGACAGAAACTGCCGCACCATGGCAGTTTTCTTTGGCCCCCGCCATACGACCGCATCGCCTCGTCGTGGCAAGAGAAAGCCAAGGCTCATCACCCGCAGTGGCCCAATGCCCGCAGATTCATCGCCTTCGTGGACGGTAATGGGCAGCCACCCACCAGGCGCCTGTGTTACTTTCGCATCTTCGATCCCAAACATGCGCGGGATGGAGGGACCGGTGAGGTCGACATCGAGGACGCCGACGGAGTGGCCGGCGAGGGAGAGCGACAAGGCGAGCTGTGTGGTTACGGAGGATTTTCCGACGCCTCCTTTTCCTGAAAGTATCTGTCGCCTGGTGGTCAGCTCGCGCGCGATACCGGGGGTAAGAGCGGCATAGAGGCAGAGAGACAGAGAGGTGGGGGGTGGATATGGGGGTTGCGGCTTACCAGCACGATGTGCTTGATTTTGGAGAGAGACATGGTGATACGCAACGGGAGAGGATTGATGAACCAATTCGCTGTATTCGGAATCGCCGGTCTTGTCTCTCAGGGTGGTCGGAAGTGTGCTATCTCGACCGAAGACATGGCGGTTGATGACAATCGACTGCCCTGGAGAACCCCCCAAGGTCAACAATTGGCCCCTCCATCGGCGTGGGAATCGGCGTGCTTTATCAGCAGGTGGAGCAGCACACGAGCTCAGGTGCGCCACAGCCGTGGGGTGTTGGACCCTGCAGGGCCCTGGAAATCACTGATGGGACAGGGGCAAGGAGTCATCAAATGATCAGAAGGTGAGAGGAATACACACAGGGAAGATAGACGTTCAAGTCCACGCAAAAACGTCTCGAGAAGGTTGATGATGGGAGTCTTGTTTGCTGGTCGCCAAGATTGCGAGACTCTCGCTGCTCAAAAGGCCCCATCCATCCCCCACAGTGTGGATAGCCCGGCGAGCCCGGCCCATGGGGGCGGCTGTCCGCCAAGACATGAAGCCAATCGCATCGACTTTCGCAGCTCGATCAATTTGGTCATTGACTTCTCCTTTCCTGGAATTTTGAGGGCGGTTCCTTTGCTGCCCATCAAAACACCCCTGAGGCAACACACGCCTGGGCGCGCTCGAGTGTTGGCATCCGCACTCGTATGCAGGGGCTGCGGTGCCAGTTCCAGCTCGCATCGGAATTGTTCCAACTCCCGTCTCCGGGGACCCAGGTCGCTTGCGCCGCCTTGAGCCGCACTCGAATTCGCAGTCGCCGATGCAACGTTTCTCGACGCGCCTCCAAGCCAACGTCATCACCAGCCCAGCTCTCCCCATCATTTGAGACCAGACCGCGTCGAGCCCGACCAACGAACGGCAGCAATTGGCCTCCGCCTTCAGGCGCCCATCCTTCCATCCACTTCGCGCTTTGATCCCGAACGATGCCGAGCCGGGGACCAGAGCTCTAGTCCGCAACATGACAATCGCCGCGATACATGATGGACGATCCGTGGGGCTCACCATGGGCCGCGACAGACTCGGACAAGGACCAGAAGCTTGCGTCACCCGCCAAGTCCGACCTTGCTCCTCCGCCGCGCGCCTTCCTCTCCGCTTCAAGCTCTCCTCGAATCCCTGCAGTTTCCGAACAGTCACCATGGGGAGGTGACGATACCGGGTTCGGGGAATGGGCAACAGGCTCAGAGACCCCTTCGGCCCATGCAGTCTGGGCCGGGGGATGGGGATCCTCCAGCCCGAATCTCGCACCTACACCACGCGACGATGCCGGCGGCAGGACAAGTCCCATCGCATGGCCCGGAAACGTGGCCACGCCCAAACCGGCCAATGGCTCTGCATTCCGACACCCCTCGCCTGACCCGTGGGCTGGCGGGTTTTCCTCCCGAAGACCCTCGAACGACGGTGTCTCCACCCCCCGCCTGGTTGTCGAGGCTGCTTCGCCGGTCGATACCCCCAGCGACATCGAGATCGACGCAATGAAAACAAAAGAGTTCAGGGCCGAGGAGGGCTCAGGATGGAATCTATCGGATGTGGGAGAAACAAGCGAGCAGGCAGCTACGCCAGACCAGGAGCCGCTCACAGTCACGGCTGAAGATGTGGGTCATATTGAGGAACAGGTTGCTCGAGCAGCCCCTAGCCCTGATGTGCGGGTTAGCGTCGAGTCAGCAGCTCAAGGCCACGATGATCAGTCATCAGCGGCGCCTTCCATCGAGCACACGGACCGCGAGGACGACCGCGAGGACTCGCCCATCAGTTCCGTCGAGGAGGACTCCAGACCACTCCCGCCGCAAACTAGAAAGGCCTCTGGCAAGGTTCAGGAGCTTGTTGTCAAATTTGACGGCCTTGCCAGGGCGGCGAGCGAAGAACCTGTCACCATCTCACGGGGCCGGAGCAGGAGTCCGCTGAGTGTAGGGGAAAGAGACGGATCAGACGATGCTGCCGACTTTGGGGACTTTGAGGACGTGGGAGAAGACGAGCAGCCGCCAGCTTCGGAGCCGCCAGCTTCGGAGCCACCAATCGCGGAATCCTCAGCGTTCGCAGAACAAGCAGACGAAACGTTGGGTGCTGCAGATGTATCGGCAACGTTGCGTACACCGGCAGCCGACCACCTCCCTCCACCCTCATCTCCTATCGCCCAATTTGGGCCTTTGGATTTCCGTGTGGATCTGACGCTTCTCGGGAAGCTGTTCACGGGGCCACCAGAATCTGTGACCGATCCCGCTTTGGAGCGCGACCTACCGGACCACATCATAAACGACAGTTTCACCGAGATATCGGAGCGCAAGACCTGGTATCGCGTGTCCCGATTGGGTTCATCTCGGAGGCACAATGCGGGAGACGACGACAGTTACAGGCGAATAACTTGGCCCGCTTCAACCGTCCACAACGACACGATCAAGATCGTCCGCCGGTGGATGGAGGAAGATTCCATCGCAGGACGTGTCGCACTTGGTGGCGGCATATCCAAGACGCAAAAGAACATGTTTGGCTGGGATTCCTCGGCCGAACCAGTCGCCCTAGACGCCGTCTTTGGGAAAAAGAAGTCGCACTCGAGGGCCTCATCACTCCAGCCGCGTCAGGTCACCAGCCTTTCTTTGGAAGGGATTGATGGCTCTGCGGCCCAAACCTCACAAGGCCGTTCACTACATCGCCCGTCAGGTAGCGCCGGCCCAGGTATTGCTTCATTCGGTTGGAGCAGCAGTCCGCCTGCCGCTGTAGGACAGACACGACAGACAAGTTTGCTGCGTGGGCCGCCCGACCCGGGAGCCGCGGCTTCAGACTCCCAGGTCTCGACACCCGACGCTTTGCGTCCACCACAACCACCAGTCTCCTCGAAATCAGCGAGCAAGCCAACAGGCTTAGTACCCCTCATCCCTCCTGCGCAAGCGCAAGGAGGCGACATCCCGGACGAAGACGACGAGTGGGGCGAGATGGTGTCTTCGCCTACCACTTCTCAACCCATCAAAGCCAGTTCTGCAGTCCAACAACCTCTCACGGTTCCCATCTCAGCCGAGCCCGAAGCGCAGAGCAACGGTGCTGTTGATGTCACACACACAAATGAACCACCTCCAAGCGGCGACTGGGGTGCGGCTGACTTTTCGGTATTTGAATCGGCTCCCGCTAAGTCAGCTTCACATATGCAAACGCCCCCAACGGACCCCAGCCCGGTGGAGCTTTCGGTTAAGGGTCCTGCTCCCGCCCCTAATTCGGGAGCCGCTGTTGCCGGCCCCTCGGGCCCAACGATGATGTATGGGTCTGGCCAGGGTCCAGTACCAATCGGGACCCCGAGAACCTCAACAAGCGAGACACAACAACACCAAGACGATACAGAGGCCCAACGCATCATCGCGAGCCTCCCTGATCTCTCGTACATGCTTCGTTGAAGCTGTCGGCGAGACCAACCGCGCGTTTGCGTAATCTTGTCACAAGCGTCAAATCGAGTCATGTTGTATTTATTCAACCTGTACAGCGATTCTTTTTTTCTCCCTGGGTATTTTGAGCATGGCATCGGCGTTGTCGTCATGAAGTGATGGATGGAATATGTTCAGGGCGCATCTTAGCGTGGGGAATACAAGCACGCGATTTTTTACTCCTTTCGGTTCCTCATCTTCAGACGGCTGGTAAGGCTGATGAGAATGTCGCACACGTGGGGGTTGTTGAGCCTAAACCTACGGCACGTTCGTCTGACAAGCAGGGATCCTTGCAACGCAGATGGAGTCTCGCTCGCTCGCTCTTCTCTTCGGTGCCCCTGAAATACCCACTCCCACGGAAACCGGTTGCCCTGGGCCGGCCAAGGCCAGGTTCGGAGTCGCGAGAAAAGCGCTGTGGCTCCTGGTGCGCTAGTCTCGGCGCCCGCCCGCCCTCTCCACATGGCACCCAATGCCGGTACACGATGCCGGGATGTGGTGGGCTCCGCATCCCCGCACTGGGGTGGCGCTCCGTCAGCCAAGAGGCCTTGGCCGGTCCCCAGACCTTGCAGATTCCGGGGCCATCGCGTATCAGAGACCCCAGATTTCCAAGCCGAAAGCTGCTGCCGGAGACGGGGCGATCGCCGCGCTTTACCTTCCCCAGCTGGGGGGCGCTCTTGCGTTCGGCCTTGGTGCGGCCTACAGCTAGTCAGGGAGGGGAATCCCCAGACATGTGGCGGGGAATACTGCGTGGCCGAGGAGAGCGAAGGCGTCGTGATCGAGGAGATATAAACCTCCGAGACGTTGGAGTTGTTCCGTGTTCTGTCTCATCTGCCTAGTATCGCGACGGTCTACCAATGGCGCTCATCAACCTCATCGTTTCGCCGTGGGCGCCGGCCGCCCTGCTGTTCGCCGCCGTGGTTTACTATGTGTATCCCTACCTCGTGACCTACGGGAAGCTGCGCCGGATCCCGGCCCCTTGGCCTGCTCAGTTTACGAACTGGTGGCTCCTGCTGGTGTGCCGCCGGGGCGACCGCTACGCCACCGTCGACAAGCTTCACAAGAAACTCGGCCCCGTCGTCCGCATCCAGCCCAACCACGTCAGCCTTTGCGATGATGAGGCCATCAACCTCGTCTACGGCCACGGCAATGGTTACCTGAAGGCGTGGGTACATCCGAAGGCGTAGAGGCATGACTCTGGCAACTGACACCTCCTGCAGCGACTACTACGATGCCTTTGTCAGCATTCAGAGAGGCCTGTTCAACACCCGCGACCGCGCCGAGCACACGCGCAAGCGCAAGATCGTGGCGCACACCTTCTCGGTCAAGTCCGTCGCCGAGCTGGAGCCCTACATCCATAGCAACCTTGAGCTCTTTGTGCGCCAACTGGACAACCTCATCGTGCGCTCCAACACCCCCGACGGCGCCGCCCATCTCGACTGCCTCAACTGGTTCAACTACCTCGCCTTCGATGTCATTGGCGATCTCGCTTTCGGCGCCCCGTTCGGCATGCTGTCCTCCGGCGCCGACATGGCCGAGGTCCGGTCCTCCCCCGACGCTCCCCCCATTTACGCGCCCGCCATCGAGATCCTCAACCGCCGCGGCGAGGTCTCGGGCACCCTCGGCATCCTCCCCGCGCTCAAGCCCTTCGCCAAGTACTTCCCCGACCCCTTCTTCACCCAAGGCCTCGCGGCGGTTGAGAACCT
>Ga0247823_10005298_pt1 | contig 10284 bp, 9 predicted proteins | sample 13C_PalmiticAcid_2_FD_192426 | JGI IMG/M metagenome (GOLD analysis project Ga0247823, IMG submission 192426) | Soil microbial communities from agricultural site in Penn Yan, New York, United States - 13C_PalmiticAcid_Day30 | ecosystem: Environmental > Terrestrial > Soil > Agricultural land...
CGGCAGACGAGCGATCGGCACTGGACGCTCTCCGCCGTCAAACCCTGACGTCGAAGAGCGCCCCGCGCGCGTGGTGGTTCAGGGGTGGATGTGCACCACGGTGCCTTCGCCCGTGGATTCGCTCGCCTGCACGCCGTGCCAGTCCGTGGGGAGCGGCGGATCGGTCCACATGAAGACGCGGCGCGCGTCGATCGGCGAGAGGTTGATGCAGCCGTGGCTGCGGGGCTTTCCGTACTCGTCGTGCCACGGCGCCGCGTGGAGCGCGTAGCCCGCCTCGAAGTACTGCACCCACGGCACGTCGCGCAGCTCGAACTTGTTGCCGACCTCGTGCGAGTCCATCGTGGTCGTGACGTGCTTCTCGCGGATCTTGAAGGTGCCGCGCACGGTCGAGTACGTCTTCTTGGGATCCCCGAGCCCGTCGCGTCCCGTCGCCACCGCCGTCGCGAAGACCGGCTTCGTCCCCTCGTACAGGATGAGGATCTGGCTCAGGATCGAGATGTCGATCCACTTCTTCGTCTTCGCCGCGAAGCTCGGCAGTTCCGAGGGTTTGACCGCGATCGCCACGTCGCTGTCCTTGATCCACGTCCCGTCCTTGGCCTCGACGAGGCGCGTCTCGCCGATCCGCATGCTCTTGCCCGTGAGCTGGATGGGCATGTGGAACGCGAGCTTGCCCGCCTTTTCGAGCGAGCGCTTGCTCGTGTCGTACTTGTACGCGTCGGGCACGCGCACGAACGCGAGCGGCAGTTCCCAACCCTTGCGCATGTCGACGCCGTGGAACGTCGATCCCCGCGCAGGCTTGAGCTTCGAGGTCGGCACGAGGCGCGCATCCGTGGTCATCGCGAAGCGCCGGTCGTTGTCGCCGATGAACGTGCCGATGAGCGCGAGGCCCGCGTGCCGCGCGACGCGGTTCGTGATGATCGCGTAGTCGGGGACCTTGAACGTCGAGATGTTCGGGATCTTGCGGCCACCCTGGAAAAACCAGGGGATCGCGTCGTTCCCGTCGCCGCCGTAGAGCTCCTGATCCGGGAGGTCCGGCGGCTCGGTCGGCGGCTCGCCGATCGCGTTGCCCTCGGCGTCGAGCGGCACGTCGTTCGCGCCGACCTCGACCGCGTCCCACTTTTTCTGGAGGCGCTTGTAGCTGCGGAGGTGCTCCTTGAGCCGCATCTCGTACTGGAACTGCTCGGCCTTCGTCGCAGGCCGGTAGTAGTTCGGCGCGATGGCTCGTACGAACGCGTAAGGATACGGCATCGGCTTCGCGAGGTCCGGCCGACGCGTGAGCGCCCGCAAGATCGGGTGCTTCATGTCGATCGACGCGCTGCCCTCGGCGCAGATGTATCCAGCCGGAAGGATGCGGTAATACCCGCCCTGGCAGTCGTCGAACGCGGCCGGCTTCTCCCCGCGCACCGCGGTCGCGCCCGCGCGCAGGTAGCCGATCTTCGGCGACCTTCGATCCGGCTTCAGGTAGATGGGCGCCGCCATCTCCACGGCGCCAATGCGGGAACCGCCCTCTTTGGGGACCGTCGCCGGATCGGCCGCGACCTGCTCCGCAGGCGCGGACAAGCTGACGATGCCCTCGGGAGAGCCCTTGCCCTTGCACCCGGCGAGCACAAGCACACCGAGGGCCAGGAGGGAGAGCCGCTTGCGTGCGTCCATGGGGCCCGGATGCCGGAGTTCAGCCGAGAGGGCCAAGTTTTGCGCCCAGACCCCAGGAACGACGGCTCCGACAAATCCCACACCAAAGGACGCTCGAAGAACTTGCGCAGGGGCAAACTTCCCGCTAGGTTGCTGGCCCCCGCGTCGAAAACGCGGCGTGCGCCACTAGCTCAGCTGGATAGAGCGTCGGCCTCCGGAGCCGAAGGCCAGTGGTTCGAATCCACTGTGGCGCGCAGGGTCCTCTCCGTATCTCGTTCATCGCAGCGAGGAGCACATCGGTGCTCACCGGCTTGACGAGGTGGTGCTCGAAGCCCGCCTTTGCCGCGTACCTGCCAGGCAGCCTGATGGCGACCACGGTAGGGAGCGCCGGCGCGGGCATGCTCGTCTCCTCGACTCCTCGACCGCGGGGAGCGACGCGCGCTCGAGCACAGGCAGCGGCACCTCGATCCTGCTGCCGTGACCCACGCCGTCGCTGGACGCCGACACCTCGCCGCTGTGCAGCGACACCAGGCTCTCACGAGCGTGAGGCTGACCGAGCCCGCCCCTGCGCTGCGCTCAGGTGCGCAATCGCCACGTTGCGTTCGTACGTGAGCCAACGGATGAGCACGCCCATCTTTCGATCCCCCGCCGAGCGCCGGGTCATCCTTTCCGAGGGAAAACCCAGGCCCCACTCGAGCCGCAGACGAGCGTGGTGTGTATTCCGGCATGGAATCATCCATACCATCCGCTCAACACCACGGCGGTGAACATCGTGATGAACGGGACGGCATTGCCGACGGCCGGCGTCAGCAATGCCCGCGCGCCGAGGCCGAGATCTACCGATTTCCGGCGATCGAAACGAAATGGCTACGGAGCTCGCGACAGCGCGATTCTGGACGAGCGACGTCCTGCAAGCAGAGCTTCGAGCTGGAATGGATGGAAAGGAAATCCGTTTGAGCCAAAACGGATGTTGGGAAGAACGGGGCGCCCGGCAGCGCGAGCGGCCGGACGGTCAGGGCGCTTTGACGTCCTCGAAGTTCGTCCTCGCGGCAATGTGCTCCTCGCTCAGGTTGAGCAGGATGGGCAGGGTCTCGCATTGCCAATCGTCGTCCGCGATACGGCGCACGGTGACGCGGCCGGGGACGAGGTTATAGACCGCGTCGACGATATCCATGATGACGTAGAACCCGTTCGAGTTGCAGAAGCGCATCTTGACGAAGTCCATCGTCGTCTCGGTGACGGACTGCCGGGGCAGAACCTTCGCGAGCTCCTCGAGGTACGTGTGGAGGTAGCGGTAGGGGTTGTCCACCCGGATGACGCCCTCGAACGTCAGGATCAGGTGATGATCATCGAGCTTCGCGACCGAGTGGAACACGCTCAGTCCGCCGTCCATGATTTCACCATAGGTGAGGACCTTCATGCGAAACCTCTCATCGGGAATAGCGCTTTGACAACGAGGAACCCCTGCTCGTACTCAGCCGTGAGCTTGAACTTGCTCTCCGCGGTGAGCCGCATGAGGCCGAGGCCTCCCTTCGCCTTGTCGATACGCCGGCGATAGACCGTGTCAGCGAGGAGCTTCCGCGGGTCCTCGGCGTTGGCGATGATGGTGAAGCGATCGCGGACGGCTTTGAACTCGTCTTCCGAGGCGGGATTCGCCACGGTGATCATGAGCTCGTCGCCGTCGATCTTGAGGTCGACGCGCAACGCGCCGTCCCGGATCGAGCAATGCTCCATCACGTTGGTGACCAGCTCGATGACGACCACGTTCGCCTTCGAGCAGATCTGCCGCGGGTAAAACATCCCCAAAAGGTCGAAGAGAAAGTTCCCGAGCAGGCCTGCCACGTCTCCGGCCACGTGATCGAGCGGCGCGATGGAAATCGACGCTCCGACGGCCGTTTGCGTCCGGTTACCCCCGGCGCTCATTTAGCGCACCTTCGCAGGATGAGGAGCGTGATGTCGTCGATGTCCTCGGCCCTGAAGGACGTATAGTCGTCTACACATCTCTTCAGGATATCCTGGACGGGTTCTTCGCTATGCCGCGCGATGATGTCGTTGAGACGTTGCACGGTATAACCCTTTCCCTCTGCATCTAAAGCCTCGACCATACCATCCGTGTAAAGCGCCAGGACGTCTCCCTGCTCGAACGGCAGCTCGAACTCACGGAACGGTTTGGTCCTCAAACCGATGTAATTGCCCACCCTATTGAACGTTCGCTGCATCCCGTGCCGGACCAGGAGCCCATATCCGCCTCCGGAGACGTACCGGATGAACCGATCGCTGAACACAACGAAGTTCACCGTGGCATACCGCCTCACTCCGCGGAGGAAGGCATACGATGCACGGTTGACCCAATCCACGATCGCGCTCGGGCTGTCGGAACGTCGGGTCGCATTCTCGATCTGTGCCTTCAAGAAGGACATGATGAGCGCCGACGACACCCCGTGCCCCGAGATGTCGAACACGCTGACCGCGAAGCGTTCCCCGGGTAGCTGGGAAAAATCGTAGTAATCTCCTCCAACCTCCGCGAGCTGCTTGTGGTAGATGGCGATTTCCAGCTCCGCGGAGAGCGCGGACGCGTCTGGCAAAAGCGCCTGCTGAATCCCTCGGGCAACCTCGAGGTCCTCGCTCAGGGTCCGATGCTGAAGCTCGAGCTCGTTCTCGATGCGCGTCGCGTGCTCGAGCGTGAGCTCGTGCACTACGGACATCTCGTCGATGTCGGCTTGGATACGCTCGCATTGCTCGACCAAGCCCCGACACCGGGCAAGGAGCTCGAGAGCCCCACCCTCGCGCGCGAGCAAAGCCTTGCATGCAGCGTCGTCCGATAGGAGCGCCTTGACGGATTCGAGATCCGTCTGCTCCGACCGAGCTTCGGCCACCGGATCCGACGAGCTGTCCTTCGATGCGGTCATCGTTCGAAGAAATCCTCTGACGCGGACGCCCTACGTTTCCCTCTCCTATCAGTCACAGAAGATCATCTCGAAGTTCTGGTTGAACTTCTTGAGGTTCGGGAGCGACTTGCCCTGCCACGGAATGGCCTTCGAGCCCCGGACGACAAGCTGCACGTCACCCTTCTTCCGCATGGCGATGGCGAACTTGTAGAGCACGTTGATGCCAGAGCTGTTCAGGAAGTTCAGCGTGCGCATGTCGATTGTGATCGACTTCGCGTTGCCCAGGAGGACCTTCTCGAGCAGATCCTCGATCGGCTGGTATTCCTGCGGCCCGCCGAGGCGCAAGATGCCCTCGAAGTAGACCGTGACCTCCGCGGGGTCGTACCAGACTCGATAGTTTCCACCTTTGATTTCCATTCTCGCCCTTTCCTTCAAGATGGGCAGCCGCGCCATCGTCCTAATGCAAGTGTTCTGCGCTGAGACCGGATCGAGCTTCCACCCCAGGCTCACGCCATAGTCGCTCATGATGATGAGATACCCGAGCCCGGAGCCCGTCGCCTCGACGTCCTCGGCGTTGGCCTCGGCCTGGCGACGCAAAAGCTCCCCCGGATCCTCACGCGAGAGCTCGAGCAGCTTCTCCCGCAGCGGAGGGACTTCACCGTTGGCGATGTGGTTGCTCACCAGGCACACCAGATCTTCCTTGCCAATCCCAACTGTGACGTTGATGTCACCGCTGCGGTTGAACTTGACGGCGTTTTCCACGAGCTCGTTCAACACGTAGCTCACCGCGCCGCTGACCTCCGCCCGGCTGATGAGCTTCCCGTCGTTGTCCGCGTCCGGAAAGAGCTCGGCGAAGTACTCCGCCATGAAGTTCGCCGTGAGGTTGCAGAGGCTCCACCGCACCGCGAACGAATCCGGGTACAGGGTCAACGACATGTGCTCGCTGAACGAATCGTCCAGCGAATAGACGCCAATGATCTCACTCATAGTGTTGCCGGTCTCCTACGCGTCATAGCCTCTTGATGACCAACACGGTGATGTCATCGTAGACCTTGTTGGTTCCGATGTGGTTCATCAGGTCCTCGATGATCGCGTCCTTGATCTCCTGCGACGTCTTCTTGTGATTCTGAGAGACGATCTCGCATAGCCGCTCGACGCCGTACTGCGCCGTGTCGGTGCGCTCCGCCTCCGTCACCCCGTCCGTGAAGAGAACGACGACGTCCTCCGACTCCAGAGCGATCTCGGTGTTGGAGAGGAAATCGGTGATGTCCTCGTCCATGCCCACCGGGAGCCCGAGCCCGGTCGTGTCCACACGCTCGAGCTCGCCCGAGGACCGTACGACGATGACCTCTTCGTGCTGTCCCGTGAGCCGAAGCTTGCCGTCACTGTAGTCCATCAGCGACAGCGTGAGGTTCTTGTCCGAGCTGATGCGCTGGATGTTCTGGTAGATGACCTTGTTGACGATGCCGAGAAACCGCGTCGGATCGGTCTCGTTGCTGGCGAGCAGCGTACGAACCGCGGTCTGTACCATCAGCATGAGCACGCCGCTCTCGAGACCGTGCCCCGTCACGTCGCCGATGCCGATCTTGATGACGCCGTTGCCGCGGAGCACGTCGTAATAATCACCACCGACCTCGTCCGCAGGCGCCATGTACCCCGCGATGTCGAGGTCCTTGATCTCCTGCAGCTCCTGCGCGGCCGGGAGCACCATGAGCTGGAGCTGCCGCGCCACGTTGAGCTCCGCGCCGAGCCGCAGGTTCTCCTGCGCGAGCTGGGCGTTGAGGCTCATGATCTCCTTGTTCGCGTCCTCGAGCTCCCCAGTCCGTGCCTTGACGAGCTGCTCGAGGTTGTTCGTATGAGCCTGGATCTCGGCAGCCATCTCGTTGAAGGCCGCTGTGAGCTGCCCGATCTCGTCCTCGCTCGTCACGTGCACGCGCACCGCGTAATCGCCCTGGCGCATGCGCGTCGCGCCCTCCGAGAGCGCCACGAGCGTGCCGGTCATCTTCCGCGAGACGAGGAAGACGCCCGCCATGAGGACGAGGATCGAGCCGAAGGAGACGAACGCCTGGCTCGCCACGATGCTCGTCCGGCTCGCCTCGATCGCATCCTGCGCCTTGTACAAAGACGCATAGATCTCTTTCTTCGGCACCACGAAGCCGAGCGTCCAGTTCTCTTGCGCGATCTCGCCGCCCGCCAGGGTCTGGAACGTCGTCAACTGCTTCAGCACCATGATGTGCGGCTGTCCGCCGATCTGCACATCCTCGCGGTAGTGAACCGCCACGTCGGTCGGGAGCGCGATCGCCGCGACCTGGGGCTCGGTGCTGTCCTTCAAGAATCGATGCAGGAGCTCGAGGCCCTGCTTGTCCGCCTTCGTCGTCAGGCCGAGCTTCTTCACGCCGGCGTCATTGACCGCGACGACGTTGCCGTTCGCCTGCGCGAGGAACGCAAAGCCCGTCTCTGCGAGCTTGACGTCCTTGATGTACGTGATGAGCGTCTCCAGTGTCAGATCAACAGCGAGCGCCCCCTCGATGCCCGTCCGCTCCTTCGACCACACCGGGTGGAAGATCGTCATGATCAGGCCGCCGCCGCCGGCATCCATGTACGGCGGGAAGATCGTCGCGTGGCTCTTGCGCGCCCGAACGCCGCCGGGCTCCTTGATCCACGTCTCCCAGCTCGGGATGAGGCCGGCATAGAAGAACTCGTAGAAGTTCGTCTTGTTATGGCCCGGATAGAGTTCGTCGAAGACTTTGCCGAGGTCCGCGTACGGCGAAAGGCGCACGAACGGATGCGCGGGCGGCCCGACCATGTAGATCTGGAGCTTCGGCGCTCCATGCCGCGTGAACGACGGCAGGATGAGGTCCAGGTACGCGGATTTGTCGATCGCCGCCTGCGCCTCGGGCAGGATCACGCCGTCTTTCTGCATGTAGCCCCAGGCCGTGATGACCGAGGGCTCCGTGGGATCGTTCTGCAGCCAATCCCCCGCGGGCTGATCCTTCCCGTCCTTGTCCTTACGCTGCGTCGGCGGTGTGAACGAGAACCGATCCTTGAAATACGGCATCGACGACAAGGTGGCGTGGATGCCGCCCATGTCGCCGTCCTTGTCGACGATGGTCTGCGCTATGTCGGAGACGACCTCGAGGTCGGCGATGGCTTGCTGAAAGCTCGAGTTGACGTGCTGGCTCGTGTCGACGAGGTGGTTCGTCAGCGACTCGCGGTAGGCGATATTGAGGCCCGCCTCGATCTCGCGGGTCGCCTCCAGGCTCAGTTTGTGGATGCCCTGACGGGCCACGAGCATGTTGAGGATCGCGCCGAGCAGAACGCTGACGCCCGTGACAAGAAGAAACTTGGTGTTGAATTTCTTGAATCTCGCGAGCAGGCCGTTGGCCTTCGCTCCTCTGAGACTCTCACGAGCGTCTGACGACACGTCTACCTATCTCCTGGCAACGCCCTCGGGGGCCCCGGCAGAGGTGCCACGTTAAACGGTCTGCGTCCTGGGATCCACACGAAACATGCGCCCTTTCCCCGGCCAACGTTCGCGTCCGACGATCGACGACTCCTTGACTCCAGTGGCTCGACGTCGAGATCAACTGGTCCGGAACGGCTTGCGCCCCGACGCAGCGATGATGGGCCATACCGCATAGCCACGATCGCTGAGGATCGTTTCCATGTGGGCGCGCAAACCCTTTTCAACATCCGCGTGAAGGGATGGATCTGCGCCGGCCGCCGCGCCAAACTGCCAGGCGACGCGGATCCAAAGCTCGACGACCCGCGCGAGCTCGTTCGGGTCGGAGTTCGTGTTGCTGATGTTGATCTGGCTGATCTTGATATCCTCGAGCCCAGCGCCCTGAAGGAGGAACCGCCCCTTCGGCCCCATGTCGAGATCCACTCCGCCCTGACGGCTCACCTGGAGGAAGCTCTTGTACCCTGGCTGAATGAGCTCCTCGTTTGGATAACCAACCACGCAGGAGAGCATCTCGTTCGTGATGTAGATACGCCCGCCGGGGCGGCATATCCGTACGAGCTCGTGGAGGATCTTCTCCGGCTGATGGAAGATCTGAAGCGATAGCCGGCAGGCCACGAAGTCGAACGAGTTGTCGGCGAGGAGGAGCGCCGCGGCGTCGCCGTATTGATACTCGATGTTCTCCAGCCCGTAATCCGATACCACCTGCCGCGCATACCGCAGGAGGGGCCTCGAATGATCGACGCCGACGAGGTACTCCGGTCGGAAGTCACGCTGGATGAAGATGTCGAAGCAGCCGAGGCCGCAGCAGATGTCGGCCACCCGCAGCCCCGGGCGCAAGCCGTGCTGCGTCAGGAGTTCCTGCTCATGATTCCAGATGAGCTTCTCCTGCATCCGAAGGACGGTAATGAACTCGTCGTCCTCGAGCACCGGCTGGGTCGGATAAAGGGCCTTGTCATAGACCTCGATCGTGACCGCCGGATAGAGCTCGGCAATGACCTGGAACTTGCGTATGGCCCAGGGAATGACGCTGGACAGGACGAACTTGATACGAAGGTCCGGGCGCGCATGCGCCACCCAGCGTACGAAGCGGTTCAGCTCGAGGAACGCGACGTTGTTCATGTACTTGAGCCGCTTCAAGTTCACGCACAACGTGCCTCGCGCGCTCCGAGCCGCCTGCTCGAGGGAAGCGCGAACCGAGGCCATCTCATCAGCGACGAACGGGCGCAACGTACCCGTGAGGGTAACCTCCTGCTCCTCGTTCCCCGTGAGCCTCATGTTGAGGGCCACGGGCATACATGAAGGAGGTACGCCGGAGGACGGCGTACCCGAAGACGCGGGAGCGACGGAGTTGCTCATACCTCCCCCATATCGTCGACCTCTGGCAGCTCGAGGAAGAGGCTCAACCGGTCCTGGCCCGGCGGCTCGGATATCGTGAGCGTACAGGTATACACGGCGGCGAGTTCGAGCAAACCAAGCATCGTATCCTCGCCGTCCGCCGGATCCTCCAGCCTGGCGCGATACCAGCTCTTCAGATCGGGCTGGTTCACGATCTGCACGGCCATACGGTAGAATACTCGATTCTGCTCGGTGACCGGGAGCGTGATCTGCAGGATCACGTGCCGGGCTCGCTTGCGGAAGATGAGCTCGATCTGCCCGTCTGCCGCGTGGTTGCGATAAATGACCTCGAGAAGTTCGTTGATGAACGTCGAAAGCAGCGTCGCATGCCGCTCGGGGTCCCCCTCGTTCGCGCTCACGTAACGAGCGAGGTAGTTCGCGAGCAGATGACAGTGACCCCACTCCCGAGCAAAGCCGCCCACTGTAAAGCGAGCCGCCATGATCATTCTGTATCGGCTCGAGGCGAACTCGGCTTCCATGGGTGGAGCCGGTGTGATGGTCTTGACAATCGACATCGGGACCTCGAAGGCGGCCGACCGTCGGCCTAGAAAGGCTAGCCGGTCCCGACGTCGACGTCGAGTGCCGTCTGTCCAACCGTGGTTGCTTGCGACGTGTCTCAACATGCTTCGCAAGCGGCCGTTCGCGCACGCGCGGGTAGCAGCTACCATGCCACCCCTATCACGGTCCACCACACGGCGGCGAGCAAAGAACGAAGCCCACGTCGGACGGCGGAGAACGGCAGAAACAGAAAGCTCTTGTAGCGCACTTCACCCGAAAGCCGGCGCCAAACCCTCGGGTTTGTCCGCGGCGAGACGAAACGATCTTCGCATGCTAGGTTCGTCGTGGCTCGCCCGGCCGAAGGTGTTTCCCATGAAGCAGCTCGTGTTGTTCTCGGGCAAGCCCGAC
>Ga0247823_10005299_pt1 | contig 10284 bp, 11 predicted proteins | sample 13C_PalmiticAcid_2_FD_192426 | JGI IMG/M metagenome (GOLD analysis project Ga0247823, IMG submission 192426) | Soil microbial communities from agricultural site in Penn Yan, New York, United States - 13C_PalmiticAcid_Day30 | ecosystem: Environmental > Terrestrial > Soil > Agricultural land...
GCGCACGCGCGTGGGTACAGCTCGCCAGGACCATGGCGACGGCGAGCAGAGCGGCCGTGCACCATGCGTTCGCGATGATGATCGCGCGGCTCATCGAAGCGCCTCCAGATGTGAGCGTTGCGCGGTGATGAAGCGGCTGACGAAGGGCTCCGCAGGGGAGCCGAGGAGCTCGTCGATCGAGCCCTGCTGCACGACATGGCCCTCGCGCATAAGCACGATCGTGTGGCCGAGGAACGCCGCCTCGGCGAGATCGTGCGTGACCATGACGGTCGTCGTCGCGAGTGCGTCGAACACGTCGCGGAGCTCGCGCTGGAGCTCGTAGCGAACCATCGGGTCGAGCGCGCCGAGCGGCTCGTCGAGCAGGAGCAGCTCGGGCTCGAGCATGAGCGCGCGCATGAGTCCGACGCGCTGTCGCTGACCGCCCGAGAGCTCCATCGGATACCGGTCGAGCTGTCGGGCGTCGAGATGCACGAGGGGAAGCAGAGCTGCGATGCGCTCGTCGATTCGTTCGCGTGACCATCCCGATTCACGAGCCATGAGCGCGACGTTGTCGCGCGCGCTCAGATGGGGGAACAATCCGCCCTCCTGGATGACGTAGCCGATGCGCCGGCGCAGCGCCGTCCAGTCGGCGCGCTCCGGGGAGCGGCCGTCGAACAGAACCCGTCCGTCGTCCGGAGCGACGAGTCCGATGATCATGCGAAGGAGCGTCGACTTGCCGCAGCCGCTCGGTCCGATGAGCATCGAGGTGCGTCCTTCGGTGAACGCGAGGCTCGTCGGAGCGATGGCGACCTCGGAGCCGAAGCGTTTCGAGACGGTGTCCAGCGCAACTCTCATGGCCCAAGTATACGACGCCGCCGTCGACCCGAAGCCGCGCGGCGTGTGCGTACCGGTCGGGCGAGGCACGAACGTGTTCCGGGTTCCGTCGCGTGGTCCCGGGGCACTATCTTCCCGGCCCGTCCGCGCCTCCTCGCGGCCGCGCATCCCGACAACAACGACGAGACCGACGTGAAACAGAACGATCCGGAGCCGCAGCGCATCTATCACATCGCCGATCCCGCCGGCTGGCGGAATTCTGCCGAGGGCGGCATGTACTCGGTGCCGTCGCTGCAGAGCGAGGGCTTCATCCATTGCTCGTTCGCGCACCAGGTGCAGCGCAGCCTCGACAAGTTCTTCTCGGACGCCGACGCGGTCGTCATCCTGGAGATCGACCCGGCGCTGCTGCAGTCGGAGCTGCGCTTCGAGCCGGCCGACAACGACACCTTCCCGCACGTCTACGGCGAGATCAACGTCGACTCGGTCGTCGTCGCAGCGCATGTGGCGCGCGACGACAAGGGCGCGCTCACGTTCGCCGGACGCCAGTAACTCGATCATGCAATCCAGACCGAACCGACTCACGATGCAATCGCACGACACGACCATGACCGCAGCCATCGACACCGCCGCGCCGACGCGCCGACGCGTCTTCAGCGGCATGCAGCCGTCCGGGGACAAGCACCTCGGCAACTACATCGGAGCGATCAAGCCGTGGGTGGCGACGCAGGCCGACAAGGAGAACTTCTTCTGCATCGTCGACCTGCACAGTCTGACCGTCGGCCAGGATCCCGACGAGCTGCGTGCCCGCACGCGCGCCCTCGCGGCGATCTTCCTGGCGTCGGGCATCGATCCCGATCGGAGCACGCTCTTCATCCAGAGCCACGTCAGCGCGCACGCCGAGTGCTGCTGGCTGTTCAACTGCGTCACGCCGCTCGGCTGGCTCGAGAAGATGACGCAGTACAAGGACAAGGCGCTCAGGCAGGAGTCGGTGCTCACCGGGTTGCTTGACTACCCCGTGCTCATGGCCGCGGACATCCTGCTGTACGACGCGCACGAGGTCCCCGTCGGAGAGGATCAGAAGCAGCACATCGAGCTGGCGCGCAACATCGCCGGGCGCTTCAATCATCTCTACGGTGACACCTTTGTCGTGCCCGAGCCACGCATTCCGAAGGTCGGCGCCCGCATCATGGGCCTCGACGATCCGACGGCGAAGATGTCGACCAGCACCGCGGTGCGCGGGCACGCGATCCGCGTGCTCGACGATCCGAAGGAGATCGAGTGGGCGTTCAAGCGCGCGAAGACCGACTCGGGCAACGAGATCCGGTTCTCCGACGATCCCGAAAAGGCCGGGGTCACCAACCTGCTGAGCATCTACGAGGTGATCACCGGTCGATCGCGCGAGGCGATCGAACAGGAGTTCGCGAGCGCGCGCGGCTACGGCGACCTGAAGCTGCGCGTCGCCGAGGTCGTCATCGAGGAGCTGCGTCCGGTCCGGGAACGCTATGAGCAGCTCATGCGCGATCCCGGAGAGCTCGACCGCCTGCTCGCCCGCGGCGCCGCGCAGGCACGGGCCGTCGCGATGCCGAAGCTCCGCACGATCAAGGAGCGGATGGGACTGGTTCTCGAGGAGTGACGGTCGCGGCGAACGAGCTCGCGACCGTGAGCCGGGCGTGACCCGAACAGCTCGACGGCGTCGACTGCTCGAGCCCTCCGAGATGAGCCGGACTAACTCCTGAAAACGAACGAGTGCCCTGCGGAGCAATCCACAGGGCACTCGTCGTTTCGTATCGCCTGTTCCGGCGAGTCGCCGGGATGCGGACCCTAGCGCTGGGTCAGCTTCGAGATGCGCAGCGCCTCGGGGAAGAGGCTCGTCGCCTTGCGGTACTGCTTGTCGTCGGCGAGCGCGACCTCGGTGGCCTCGTTGTCGCCGAAGATGACGCGCGCGATCCGCGACTTCAGCGTGTTCTTCAGGTAGGTCTCGTCGGCCGCGATCTGCTCGGTCTTGACGTCGACGCCCTTCTCCTTGGCGAGCTTCAGGAAGTCGGCCATCTGCGCCGCGCTGATCTGGAACTCCCGCATGAAGCGGCGCGAGTCGGTGCCGTAGCGGCTCTTCAGCTCGGTCTGGCTCGTGCGCATGTAGCGGTCGATGTACTCGGTGAACACGTTCTTGCGGAAGATGTCGACCGAGGTCTGCATGATCGTGTCCGGCTTGACGATGTAGTCCGGCGTGATGCCGCCGCCGCCGAGCACCTTGCGGCCCGAAGCGGTGCGATGCACCGGACGAGTCGTGTCGGTCGCGTCGTGCGCGTGATCGGTGTTGTTGCCCTCCTCCTCGTCGCGCGTGTACGCTTCGCGGTAGTACTCGTCGCCATCCTTGTACGGGCGCTGGATCAGGCGGCCCGACGGCGTGTAGTAGCGCGAGACCGTGACGCGGACGGCGGAGCCGTCCGAGAGCGGGAAGGGGAGCTGCACCAGGCCCTTGCCGAACGACGTCTCGCCGACGACGAGTCCGCGATCGAGGTCCTGCACCGCGCCGGCGACGATCTCCGAGGCCGAGGCCGAGCCGGAGTTCAGAAGCACGATCAGCGGGATGTTCTCCCAGCGCTGTCCATCCTCGGACATGAACTCATCCTCGACGCCGCGACGCTCGCTCTTGGTGTAGAGGAGCTTCTTGCCGCCGGGGATGAACTCGTCGGCGATGCGGATCGCCTGCTGCATGTAGCCGCCTGGGTTGTAGCGCAGGTCGAGCACGAGCTGCTTCATGCCCTGCTCGGCCAGTCGGTCGAGCGAGGTCATCATCTCGCGGTAGGTCTGCTCACCGAAGCGGTTGATGCGCACGTAGCCGGTGCCGTTCTCGTCGACGAAGCTGGCGTCGACGGTGTACATCGGAATGCGGTCGCGCTTGATGTCGAAGACGATCGGGTCGCTCGAGCCGGTCCGCACGACCGTGACCTTGACCTGGGTACCCTTGGGTCCCTTCAGGCGCTTCGGCACGTCCTCGCGCGAGATGCCGACGGCGTTCTTGTCGTCGATCTTGACGATGCGGTCGCCGGCAAGGATGCCGAGCGCCGCCGACGGGCCGCCGGAGATCGGCGAGATCACCGTGATCGTGTCGCGGAGCACGTCGAACTCGATGCCGATCCCCTCATAGTTGCCCGAGAACTTCTCCTCCTCGCTCTTCTGCTTCTCGGCAGGAAGGTAGATCGAGTGGGGATCGAGCTGGTTGAGCATGCCGTTGATGGCGGACTCGACGAGCTTCTCGGTATCGACGTCATCGACGTAGTTCTTCTGAACGATCGACAGCACGTCGTTGAACTTGCGGATCTGCTCGTAGATGTTGTCGCCGGAGATCAACGGCTCGATCCTGATCCCGACGATGATACCGACGACGAGCCCGATGACGGTGAACCACATTTTCCTTCTGGATTTCATCAACGGATCAGTGTGATTTCGTGTGTGTTTGCTGCTCCGGGGAGAGGCGGCGAGGCCGTGGGGACAGCGTACGGGACTCCACTCTTCTATGGCGAACGACGCTGGCCCATCGTGTAATCGAGCGGAGTATACCTCTCGATCGACTCGATTTCAATTCTTATTCCCCGTTCGGCCGCGGTGCCTCGACGCCGAGCAGACGCTCGAGCGCCTCGCGGTAGCGCCGGGCCGTGCCGTCGATGACCTCCTGCGGTAGCGACGGCGGGGGAGGGGTTTTGTTCCAGCCGCTCGAGGCCAGGTAGTCGCGCAGGTACTGCTTGTCGAAGCCCTGCTGCTCGTGGCCGGGCTCGTAGGCGGCCGACAGCCAGAATCGCGACGAGTCGGGCGTGAGCACCTCGTCGATGAGGATCAGCTCGCCCCCGGCCTCGTCGATGCCGAACTCGAACTTCGTGTCGGCAATGATGATGCCCCGCTGCTCGGCAACCTTCGAGGCCATCCGGTAGATCGCCAGGGTGAGCTCGCGCACGCGCGCGGCCGTGTCCTCGCCGACGAGGGCGGCGGCCTCGTCGTAGCTGATGTTCATGTCGTGACCCTCTTCGGCCTTCGTCGCCGGCGTGAAGATCGGCTCCGGCAGCCGGCTCGACTCGACGAGTCCCTCCGGCAGCTCGATTCCGCAGACCGTGCGGCTCGCGCGGTACTCGGCCCAGCCGGAGCCGGCGAGATAGCCGCGGGCGACGCACTCGATCGGCAGCGGGCGCGTCTTGTTGACGAGCATCGAGCGGCCGCGGAGCACGTCGGCGTGCCGGCGGCACTCGGCCGGGAAAAGGTCGACGTCGGCGGTGATCAGGTGGTTCGGCACGATCCCGCGCAACTGCTCGAACCAGAACAGCGACATCGCCGTGAGGATCTCGCCCTTGCCGGGTATCGCCTCGGCCATCACGACGTCGTAGGCCGAGATGCGGTCGGTGGCGACGAACAGCAGCGATTCGCCGAGGTCGTAGACGTCACGGACCTTTCCGCGTCGCCAGAGCTTGAGATCGGGAAAATCGGTCGTGTGCAGTGCTTGGGTCGGCATCGGTTTGGTTGGTCAGAAGAGTTGGCCCCTCGGGGCGCCCGGGTGCCGCGCAATATTGTGATTGCCCCGGAATTATCTTAAACTAGGTCGAACCGAAGCCGTTGCCGCGCGCAATGGCTTTTGACGTTCATAGCCCCGGTCCGACCGCCCGAGGGCCCGCAGCGCCCTCGAGAACCCAATTCCCGAAGAAGACGAGATTCGAACCATGTCGGATGTGATCTATCTGACTCGCGAGAGACTTCGCGAGCTCGAAGAAGAAATACAGCAGCTCAAGACCGAGAAGCGCCGCGAGATCGCCGAGAAGATCGCCGAGGCCCGCTCCTACGGCGACCTGTCGGAGAACGCCGAGTACGATGCCGCCAAGGAGGCCCAGGGGCTTCTCGAATCCCGGATCCGCCGGCTCGAGCAGGTCATGGCGCGCGCGCGGCTGATCGAGTCGGGCAACCTGCCCAACGACAAGGTCTACATCCTCTCGACGGTCAAGGTCCTCAACCATACCACCGGGCGGACGATCGACTATCTGATGGTCTCGGCCGAGGAGGCCGACATCGAGCAGGGGAAGCTCGCCGTGTCGTCGCCGATCGGCAAGGCGCTGATGGGACGTACGGTCGGCGACATCGTCGAAGTCAAGGTTCCGGCCGGAATGCAGCGCATCGAGATCCTCGAGCTGTCGCGCTGACGGTGGGAGCCTGCTGGATGGCCCGATTTGGGACGAAAAAAGATGCCTGGTAGATTAAACGCATCGGAGCCCGCGAGGTCAATGGCGGTGTATGCAAGCACTAGCCCTGACACTCGCTGCGGCGCCGCCTTTTGGCGCAATGGTCGAACTTGACGACAAGCAGCTCCTCGAGCTGTATCGGACAGGGAAGGCGGAGCAGATCTTCAACGAGATGGTCCGCCGCTACCATTCGCGCATCTACTGGGTGGCGCGGCGCATGGTCAAGAGCCATGAGGATGCCGACGACATCGCCCAGGAGGTCTTCGTCAGAGCCTATGCGGCGCTGAAGGACTTCCGCGGCGAGGCGAACATCTACACGTGGCTCTATCGGATCGCGGTCAACCTGTCGATCAACCATCTGCGCAAGCAGAAGGTGCGGAAGCTCGTCGACATCTCGGACTACCTGAACTTCCTGTCGAAGGATGCCGAGCAGGACCGCGACGTGATTCACGACGAGAACGTCTCGCTCATCGAGCGGGCGATCCAGACGCTGCCGGAGAAACAGCGCGCCGTGTTCATCATGCGCTACTACGACGAGATGCCCTACGAGCAGATCTCGTCGATTCTCGGAACGTCGGTCGGGGGCCTCAAGGCCAACTTCCATCACGCGGTCAAGAAGATTGCGGCGTTCGTACGGAAGAACCACGGGAGCTTCAACCTGAGCGAGGGCTCGCAGGGTCTCGACGATGAGGAGGAGGAGTCAGGAATCGACTGAGCGTGGGTGCCGCGAGCGATCGCCGAAGCGATCGTGCGGCGTGCGGGATGCGTGTGTGAGATACTGAACAACCATGGTCAGCAGCCGCCCCTGGCGGCATACAGGTTAGCGTCATGAAGATATTGGACTGGAAAGGAACGAAGGAGCCGGCCGACGACGAGATCGAGCGCGATGTCGCCGAGCTCCGCAGCCTGCTCGCCGGACTCGAGGAGCCGGCCGAGCCGCACCCGGCGTACTGGCAGAACTTCCTCGTCCACGTGCGGAACCGTGTCGACGATGATCGCGTGCGCCGTCGCCGCTGGTCGCCGTCGGTCGCGCTGACATCGCTGACCGCCGCGGCGCTCGTCGTGGTCGTCGCCGTCAGCGGCGTGCTTCCGCTCGGCGAGCGCACGCCGGCACAGCCTGGCGTCATCGCGATCGACCGCCGCGACGCATTGCGCAGCGACGTGGTCGAGAACCCGTATTCGGTCGACGGCGTCGAGAGCCTGATGCTCAGCAACGACGAGATGCAGATGCTCGACGCCATCCTCGACGAGTCGCCCGAAGCCGTGCTTCAGGCGATGGTCGAGGGCGAGAGCCTCTGACGACGGTTCGACGAAGGTGGATATCACGGGCGCACCGCCGATGGCGGTGCGCCCGTCGTCCATACTGTTGTGTCGATGGCGTATGTTTGGGCTCTTTCATTCGAGGAACAACGCACCGCATGAGGATCTTTCGTCCCGCCGACACCGAGTATGCCGTCGCGCATGACGGCGCCGTCTTCGGGCGCATCGACCGAGGAGTGATCCGCGGCGAGGGCGCCGACCGTCTCGATCTCCTGCATCGGCTCTCGACCAACGCGACGCGCGAGCTCGAGGCCGGAGGCGAGACCACCACGATTCTGACGACCGACAAGGGACGCATTCTCGAGGTCGTCCGCATCGCCGCGTTCGCCGACCACATCCTGATGATCCTCTCGGGCACCAATGTCGACATGGTGAGGACGTGGCTCGAACGCTACACGATCATGGACGACTTCCGCACGAGCGACGTCACCGCTGGGTACGCCGTCTTCGGCGTCTATGGCGGGCGCGCGCGCTCGACGGTCTCGCTGGCGATCGGACCCGACCTTCCCGATGCGGGCTCGTTCCGCCAGGCGGCGCTCGACGGCGGCCGAGTCGTCGTCATGCGCGATACGCGTCTCGGCGGCGCCGGCGGATTCCTGCTCCTGGTTGATGCCGGTGCGGCCGACGAGGTTGCCACGCGGCTGGTCGCGACCGGCGCGCGCGAGCTCTCGAGCGAGACGTACGAGGCCCTGCGCATCGAGGCCGGACAGCCGGCGCCCGGACGCGAGCTCTCCGAGCAGTACAATCCCCTCGAGGCCGGGCTCGTGCAGCTCGTCTCGTTCACCAAGGGATGCTACATCGGCCAGGAGGTCATCGCGCGACTGGACTCCTACGACAAGGTGCAGCGCCATCTCGTGGGGCTGCTCGTCGACGGTCCGCTCGGCGACGACGCGGGCGACCTCGCGGTGCACGAGACCGCGACGGGAACGGCGGTCGGATCGGTCACCTCGTTGGCCTGGTCTCCCTCGCTCGGCCGGGCGATCGCGCTCGCGTATGTCCGCACGCAGCACGCGATTCCGGGAGCCGACGTGTGGCTTTCCGGCGCGGGCGCCGAGGAGTCGGCGCGCGTTCGCGCGACGATCACGAAGCTGCCGTTCGACCGATGAGCGGCACGGTCTTCATCACCGGATCCGGACGACGCATCGGACGCGCGCTCGCGCTCGGCTTCGCCGATGCGGGGTGGAACGTCGCGGTGCACTACGGGTCATCACGCGACGAGGCGATCGAGACGCTCGAGGCGGTTCGCGGGCGCGGTGTTCGCGGCGAGCTCTACGGCGCCGACGTCCGCGACCGCGAGGCGATACGCGAGGCGATCTTCGAGGCGGCCGACGCGTTCGGCTCGATCGACGTGCTCGTCAACAACGCCGGAGTCTATCCGGCGGCGGCGCGGATCGAGGACGTGAGCGAGCAGATGTGGCGCTCGGTCGTCGAGACCAACCTCTACGGTGAGTTCTACGCGGCACAGGCGGCGGCCGAGGTCATGCTGCGGGCCGAGGGAAGCGGCGAGGCGGGTCGGATCGTCAATCTCAGCTCGCTCGGCGCATTCCAGATCTGGAAGAACCGGATCCCCTACAACGTCTCGAAGGCCGCGGTGGTGCAGTTGACGAAGTCGCTCGCGCGCGCACTCGCGCCGCGCATCGCGGTCAACTCGGTCGCTCCCGGCGCGATCGAGATTCCCGAGGAGCCCGCCGGCGGCGGACTTCTCGATGCCGAGCGTATCCCGATGCGCCGCTATGGCAGCGTCGAGGATATCTTCACCGCCGTCTGGTTCTTCGCGACGACCTCGAGCTACATCACCGGTCAGACGCTCGTCGTCGATGGCGGGCTCGGCATCGCGCAGGAGACGTCACAACAGTAATGCGGGTGCGCCCGGCGGCGCTTCGCCACGCTCACAACGAACAGATCGACGCTTGATGATTCAGCCGTACACGAAAGGTCCGGACCAGCCTCTGCGCAAGGCGTACAACGATCCCGAGTTCCTCAATTCCCCAGAGGCACGGGTGATCCGCATCATGGCCGAGTACATCGAGCCGACCGCGCGCCTCGAGAAGTACGACATCCAGGGCGCCGTCGTCTTCTTCGGCTCCGCGCGAATCGTCCCGCCGGAGACCGCCGACGAGGAGATCGCAGAGATGGAGCGCCAGGTCGCGCAGGCGACCGGCGAGCGACTCGAGCTCGCACAGGTGACGCTCGAGGCGCTGCGCCGCAAGCGCGAGACCAGCCGCTACTACGCCGATGCCGTCGAGCTCTCGCGACGGATCACGCTGTGGGGAATGGAGCGACTGAAGGTCGACGCGCAGAAGAAGTTCACCGTCTGCACCGGCGGAGGTCCCGGCATCATGGAGGCGGCGAATCTCGGTGCGCATCTTGCGGGTGGAGAGTCGATCGGCCTGAACATCTCGCTGCCGTTCGAGCAGATGCCGAACCAGTACATCTCGGCGACGCTGAACTTCGAGTTCCACTACTTCTTCATGCGGAAGCTCTTCTTCATGAACCTCGCCAACGCGGTGGTGATCTTCCCGGGCGGCTTCGGCACGCTCGACGAGCTGATGGAGGTGCTGACGCTCATCCAGACGCGGAAGGTCCAGAAGTACGTGCCGCTCGTTCTGTACGGATCGGATTTCTGGAGCGAGGTCATCAACATCGAGCGCATGGCCGAGCTCGGCGTGATCTCGGTCGAGGACCTGAGCCTGTTTCACCGTTCGAACGACGTCGACGATGCCTTCGCGTATCTGACGGCGAAGCTCGACGAGTACCATCCCCTGCCGTGAGTGAACCGACGACCATAGAGCCGGGCGACGAGCGAAAGCTGGCCGCGCTGCTGACGCTGCTCGACGATCCGGAGCCGGTCGTGCAGCATTCGGTGCGCGCACAACTGCGCGAGCTCGGCCCGACGGCCGTCGCCGCGCTGCGCACGCTCATCGAGCGG
>Ga0247823_10005300_pt1 | contig 10282 bp, 8 predicted proteins | sample 13C_PalmiticAcid_2_FD_192426 | JGI IMG/M metagenome (GOLD analysis project Ga0247823, IMG submission 192426) | Soil microbial communities from agricultural site in Penn Yan, New York, United States - 13C_PalmiticAcid_Day30 | ecosystem: Environmental > Terrestrial > Soil > Agricultural land...
CCCCCGGACCTAACATGGCGCAGGTGCCATGGACGGGTGCCGCTAAGATCGAGCTGCTGACTAAGTTGTAAAATGGCCGATGGCACCGCTTGTAGGATACCATCGGCCAACGCCGATCTCTTGTCGGCATGGTTGAGCTATGCCTTAAGCTGGCGCAAACTCGTCAATTCTAACTTTTAGCGAATCTTTAGGCCGGCGGCAAAGGCTGGTGACGGCCGCAATGATTTCCAGCGTGACCTTGTGTCGCGCGCGGTCATCAGGCTCAAAGTCGTCATCTAGTTCCTCGCGGTATTGCATTATTGCGTCCAATGCGTTGAGACGAGCGTCTGCATCAGAGAGTTGCGATAGCCATTCAAATAGATTTGGACCTCCTCGCCCATATGAAAATTCAAAAGCGCTTTCAATTCCTCTAAATAGAACTCCGCCCATGCATCCTAGAGATCCATCTAATGCGAGATCGAAATCGGATCTCAACTCAGCATCTCTCTTCTCTATTTTCATAACTATTTTATCAAGATTCAAATCACTCACAATTTTCTCCTTCTTACTTCCCGGAATGGGTGTTGAAGGCGGCCCAATTGTGGGCAATTCGGTTCAAAGTCCAATGGCAAATTTTTACAGATTTTGTCCTCAGCCCGTGCCAGAGTGCTCCCAAATGGATGGATTATTGAGATCGAGCCAACGTGCACGTTGGCGGGCCGCTAAGGCTTCGTGGCGAGCTAAGCGTCAGACAAACCCGCCGTCCCTCAATGAGGAGTTCGCAGCCGCCGTCGAGCTTGAGCGTGAAACGCGAGCGGCCAATGCCCACCGCTTGTGGTGCTTTCGGGATGATAGGGTGCGGGCAATTTCAGGTTGGCCAACCCGTTTCGCTGCGTCGGTTTGGGCTGCCCGCGAAATCTTGACGGCACAGTTGGGGCCATTGGGGAATAGTCCCACGAAGATTGCGAATTATCTGATCTCGAGAAATCAAATCGGCGATTATCGACAGGCGTCTGTTCGGCCCATGATTTATGTTGCAATGCGTAACATCACCTTGCTTGAGGAGGCCGGTGCTTGGCCTGATTGGGAAAGACCTCCATTGGGTCGCGACGATGCTTAAACTCTAACGCACAGGAGACGGCTACCGCTCTGACCTGGCGCTGGGTGTTGGCAAAGGGGTATGTCGGCGAGATTCAAAAGCCGAAATAGATTGGACCATCTTGCCCATGTGTTCCTTTTATGTTCTCATTCGCTCATGGAGCAAACCGATCCATCCCGAGTCGCCGAAACGATCCTCGCCGCCCCCGGTTGGGCGCGTGTCGGCATCACCGCGCCCGTCAGTCACCTTCGGGTTGCCGCCGCCCACGAACTCGCCCGCGCGATCCTCGAGGACGTCGAACGAGTATCTGAGGCTTCCGCCGACGATCAGCTAGGGTTGTCGCTGTGACGTGGGCGGCTGGACGAATGACGGACAGCGACGTGCCACGCACCTCTTCGAGGCCGCGGCATGGTATCAGGCGGTCAAGCCGGTGTGCCGCTGTGGGCATAGCGCGACCTTCGACCCCTATGGCCTCTGGTGGAAGTTCCAGCGCAACATGTGGGACGATGACCTCTACAAGGCGCGGGATCATTTCTGGTGCGCGCGGTGCAAGGCTCGGACGGGGAGGCGTGTCCGCCCAATCCGGCTTGAGCTCGTCAAGCCGAGCAAGGACGACATCAAGTTGCCGATGCCCGACGAGCGTGAGTGGAAACGCGCGCTGAGCCGCTTTCGAGCATAGGAGATCATCGGGTGGATATTGAGAACGACGACGCCCTCATCGGTATCGGCAAGCAGCACCGCGTCATGGTGTGGGATGGTCAGCAGGAGCGTGAGAAGGAGCTGCACTGGGGCTTACCCTCCCGTGATCCCGCCATCTTCCAGATCCCCCTCCTGAAGGCCGAGACGGCGACTATCGATCGGCCATGCCTTCTCCTCGCGACCGAGTTCGGGTTGGTGAAGCGCGGAAAGACCGTTTACGCCGCGAGCCTCATCTCCGACGAGCCATTCTTCTGCATCGCGGCCGTGTGGCGCCCCGGTGGCTAGGGCTGGCCCGACAGCTTCGCCGCATTGACCGTCCCGGCCTATGATGATCTGGCCTCCTACAAGGACCGCCACGTCGCCGTCATTGATCCCGACGACTGGTTCGACTGGCTCATGGGGACACGACCTCCGCTGGACATTCTCAGTCGGTTCCCCAAGGATAGCTTCAACATCATGCCGCCGATCCAGCAGAACTTCGACAACTTGCTCGGGGCGGCCTGAAGGAGCCGCGGCCGTGTGTAACCTGGTGACGATGAAGGCCTCTGTCGATGAGGTGGCCTCGCACTTCAAGGCCCGCCGTCCGAAGCCAACGAACGCCACTCCTGGCGATGTCTATCCTAGCGGGCAGGGCTTCGTCGTTCGAGAGGAGGGCGGCGAGCGAGTAATGCAGGCGATGACATGGGGCTTTCCCGTCCGCCTCAAGGGCATGAAGCTGACAAGCAAACCCAAGCCGGTCAACAACGCGCGCGACGACAAGCTGCTCACCGGCTTCTGGAAGCACTGGTTCGTCACCCCTGCACATCGGTGTCTCATCCCGTTCACCGCGTTCGCCGAGGCCGAGGGGGATAAGGGCAGAATGACACGGACATGGATCAGCGTCGCGGATCAGCCGCTAGCCGCCTGGGCAGGCCTGTGGCGGCCGACCGACGAGTGGGGCGACAGCTATACCGGCGTGATGGTCGACGCGACGGAGGAGCTTTGGGAAATCCATGACCGCATGCCGGTGATCCTTCACCCCGACGAGCATGAGGCGTGGCTCCATGCACCTGCCGAGGAAGCAATGGCGTTGCTGCGGAAATATCCGGCGGGGCGGCTTGAGGTCGAGCGAACGGATGAGCCTTGGTTTAAGAGGAAGGGTGAGGCTGCGGCGAACGCGACACTATTCTGAAAGCGTAAAAGGCGACCTGCAACGCTACCGTCCGCCGAGGCTTTCATATTTCTCTCGTCGCGCGGGGATGGCGTCGCATAATTCAACTCGCGTCCGCTGAAGGGCATCGTCGCGATCCTTGAGCAGCTTTCGAGCCTTTTCAGCGCGACCTCGGTAAATATCCTTCCAGCCATCCACTTCCGACGGCGCCAGACCCAACTCAGCTCCGATGGACTTTCTGATCCGCCATTCCTGTTCAGGAGAAACCTTGTCGATGTTCTCGGCCATTGCGATGTCGACTTCCGCTAGGGCATATTTTCCGGTCGGGTCGCCGCCGCTCGCGCCATTTTTACAAGCATCAACGGCGTGATCGAGGCGGTCCTTCGCGACCTTCAGATCATCATCCAAACTGACCGGAGCAATCGCCGGTCCGTCTAGGGACGCACTTGAGCGATCGCACTGGCTGAGAAGAAAGATGGCGCCGAAGAACGGCAGTGCAATTCCCCCAAAGATTCCTAACGAACGAACAACACTGTCCGCGCCGGCGCCGCGCGGAAAATCGGTGGGCAGTCCAAATCGTTGGCCGCAGCGCTGGCAAGCTTGATCGGCGGCGCCTGCTGGCGCGCCACAAGCCGGACAATTTACCACCATACAACTCACCCCGCTGTGTGAAGGCTCGTTCCCTAAAACAGAAGGGCCTGTGGCCGACGACGTTAGATACATATTATAGTTGAGAAATTTCAACTCTCTGCTGCGGCAGGGGTGCGCCATGGACGTGCGCCTTCAGGTCGGTCTCAATTTCAGACGGCCTCGGCTGGGCGGGTCAGCCCTCCGAACAGGGCGCTGACTTACGACCATATCTGTCGCATGGCAGTGCCAAACGGCGATTCGTTGACCACCAGCGCTAGGGCATGCACGGGGAGCTAAATTTCATTGATCCATCTGGCTTCTTATGCTGATTTCTCAAAACGAGGGGAGCGAACGTAGTGTATGCGCAACCGCGCACCTCAGGACGGTGACTATTGGCAAGGGTGCGATGACGCTCGAGCCGCGGGCACGGCCCCTATTTATCGTGGCGAGCCAGGATATCGGGAAGGCATGGACGGTGACAACGACGGGATTGCCTGCGAGCCTTATCGCTGACCTATCGGCGAGGAATGAACCGGATCACTGGCCAATAGGCCCAGTTTCCCCTCAGCCGGCGCAGAGCGCGTATCTCTCGCCGACGACGACATAGACCGTCGATGGCGTGAAAATTGACGATTGGCCGGCAGGACGGCCGCTATAATAGCGAAAGCATCAGTCGGGCTCACAATCTTCCGGCCATCGCTCATTTGAGCCCTGTCGGCCTCAGCGCGCTGCAGGTGCCGGGCGCCTCCTCAGCATACGGCTGTCGCGGTCCACATCACCGATGAAGGCGGCGGCAAGGATGGCAGCGTCTACGCCGTCGTCTCGCCGACCGCTTCGCGAAGCATCCTGGTCCATTTGGGATCGCGGAACGGCAAGTTTTCTATGGCCGCCATGTTCAAACGCGGTTTTGCCGCCCGGAATGCCTCCAGCGCCTCGCGGGCAGCCCCATGCTCGCCGATTTCGCCCAACCCGGCCACCTTGTAGATGTGACCGAGCCAATATCCTGGTCGTCGGGCCAGCGCTGCATTGGCTTCCAGCACCGCCTTGGCCGGATTTCCTTCCATCAGATGCGCGAGCGCGAGCTGGCCCTGCCGGTGGAAGAAATAGGGGTCATGTGGATTGAGGCGCATCGCATTGTTGAGTAGCCGGATGCCATCGCCGGGATGCCCCGAATAGGTGTAGCAACTGCCGAGATGCGCATAGGCCGCGGCCATGCTCGGCTCCAGCTGTATCGCTTCGTGAAGCAGCGCCGCGGCGCTGTCGTGACGCCCCGACCAGAGGTCGACGATGCCGAGCAGCGCCCATGTGCGCGCCGAATAAGCGTCCATGTCACGGACCAGGGAGAGCTTGCGGCGAAGTTCGTCGGCCTTGTCGCTCTGAACGCCCATCGCCCACATGTCGGCAACCTCGCAGCGGGCCTGCTCGAGTAGCACGTCGACCGACTCCGGTTCGCGTTCGGCCGCGATGCGAAGAAGTTGGTTGGCCATATGGGCATCGTCGCGGTTGAGGCGATCCATATGCCAGCGGGCACGCCACAATAATTCGTGGGTCGCGAGCTGTTCGACCGGCCTTCCGCGAACGCGTTCGATCAGATCGGCCTCGATGCGAGCGGCCACCGCAGCGATCGAAACATTGGCGATCTTAGACGGATCGCCCTTGCCGGACGCATCGAATAGGCCGTGTCGGTCGGACCATAAGAGGCGTGACGAACTGGCTTGCGACAGCGCTATCGTGAAGGTTTCGTCAGGGTTGAACTGGCAATGGAGAAGATAGTCGACCCCGAGCAATTTGCCGGCGCGCATCAGCGCGGTGGGGCCGTCAATTTTCAATTTGGTTGCGGGCGCGCCGACGAGCGATAGCCAACGCAGGCGAGCCATGCGCTCGACGAGCAGGTCTGCAATTCGGTCGATCGTGGCTGCATGCTCGAGCGGCATCGGCTCGTCATGCACCACGATGCTCAACGACGGCCGTGAGCCGGTGCTGGAGCCAGGCGCGCTGCTTGGGGCTGTATCGGTAACCCAAGACGCCTCGACATTGTCCTCGCGGATCGTAGCCATCGCTTGGCGCTCCTCGCGCAGCCAATCCTCGAATCCTTCTTCCCAGGCGATGTCCATGCCTTCCAGGAACTCGGCGCGGCACTCCAAAATCCGTTGACGGTCGCGGACATCGATGACGACCCGCCCAAGGTCGAGCGCGACGGTATCATGCGCGATGATCAGCAGCGGTTTCCCATCCGCGTTCACCAGCGATCGCAGGTTGGAAAGTTCGCGCCGCAAACTGGCCTGCGAATTGGCGCGTTCGCGGCTGCCCCAGATACGCTCCTGGAGCCAGCGGCGCGAACGCTCGCCGGACTTCGATGTCGCGAGCATCGCCAAAAGGATGCGCGATCGTTTGGCGGTTACGTGAATTCTCGACCCGTCTGGTCCAACAAGCCGAAAAGAACCTATTAAATCGAGCTGAAAAGCTCCCCCACCCGGCACTTGTCTCCCCTTTTCGTCCCGATGAAGCGTCTATCGCAACTTTGGTCGCAAAAAAAGATTAATCTTTAACGACATATTCACCATGCTTGAGCCAGCGAGGCGTTTATCTGCGCAATTTCCAGCATTGGGCGATTCCACATCCCAATCGCTTCTTAACTTTTTCATTTTATCAGCCGGTCTGTCGAATGATTTTGGAGCAGGCTGATGCTGCGGAGTAAAAGAATTGCGATGACCACGGCGGCCGCAGTCGCGGCGGTGGTGGCGGTGCCCACGTCGGGCAGCATCAATCGCACGATCTATCTGCACGCTTTCGTGCCGGTCTATTGCAACGTCGAATTGACGCCCTCGATCGGCGGCGAAGCCGACGATGGCATCATCGACCTCGGCCGGTCGCAGGAGTTTTGTAACGCGCCGCGCGGCTACCGGATCATCCTCGAACACCCGACCGACCTGTCGCAGGCGGCGGTGATCAGCGACGCGGTGCGCATTCCGCTTTCCGAAACCGGGGAAACAGTGCTTGCCGATTCGGACCAGCCGGCCATCCAGTTTCGCGACCTCGCGCTCGACCTCGGTCACGAACATGGCTCAATCAGCCGACTGGGGCTGCGGATGGAAGTCAAATACTGACATCAATCGCGATCAGCTGACGGGAGCGAGCGTGAGTATCAACGTGTCGCGATAGACGCCCGCGCGTTTCGATCCGACGTCTTCGACCGTCACATCGAGCGGGATCCGCTGCCCTTCCAGTCCCGCGCGCGGGTTGACCAGGTTCTGCTGTGCGTCGAGCGACAGGTCGCGGCCGCCAAACCGGACATCATAAGCAATCCGGTCGGCGTCGCCGGTCGACGCCGATCCTTCACGCAGCATCACCTTGCCGTTGAGGCTACGGGCGGAGACTGCATAGCGGCCGGTGCTGCGCACATGGATCGACAACGAGCGCGACAGCGTCGAAAAATCGAGGAAGTCGATCTCGCCGCGCGTCGAGGCGCCCGCGATGTTGGCGCTCAACACGTTCGGGACCTGCACCGTCACCGCGACGATGCCCGGTAGCTCGTTGGGCAGCGTGGTGTCCACGTCGGTGCACCAGTAGCGGATGGTGAATTGTTCGCGGTAAACGCCCGCGGGCAGGTCCTCGCGCAAATTGGTCAGGAACAGGCGGACCCCGGCTTGCTTGCTATTCTCGTTGACGTCGAGCGATACCAGTCCCGACCGGAGCTGCGCATAAGCCTCGTTGCGGTAGGCGCCGATGTTGCGACCCGAGTCATTGCTCCGCCATTCGACCTGCGGGCCGGCGCTCAGGCCGACGCGTGACTGGATCGGCGAATCCTCGTCGACGATCTGGTAGGCGATGGTCAGCGGTTCGGTGCCGACCCCGACCCGGCGGAAGGTCAGGTCGAGCGGCTGTATCACCTGCGCCGCTCCCGATGCATCGAGCGGGTCGACCCGGATGTTCGGCACCACCGCCGGATCGACGGTGACGCATTGGGCCGCAGCAGCCGCAGGGCACAGCGTCGCAAGGGTCGACAGCATGAAGGCGATGATCGGCTTTTTCACGGCGATTACCTCTCGTCAGAAGGAGTGAGGACACCGACGCGCGCGATGCCGGACTCCGCTTCCGGGATTTCCAATATATAAATGACCGGCGGCGATCCCGCCATTTCGATACGCCAGCGGCCGGGTTTGACGCCGCTGATCCCGAATCGACCCTGCCGGTTCGTAAACAGCTCGACCTTGCGGCCTTCGCCGCCGATCTCGGTGGCGTTGCCGACCCTCAGCGCCAGGGGTTCCTCGCCGTCGAGCATCAGGCTGCCCACCACCATGACGTTATAGTCGGACCCGACGGTCACGACATAACCTGCGCGATAGGGCGGCAGGACACGGAGTGACCCGGTTCCGATGTCCAGACCCGCCGACGCGTTGGGAACATCATAGGTGAGGCTCCTCGGCGAATAGGAACTGACCTGGCTGTAAAGCGCCGGGCCGAAGGTCCCCGACCGTGCCTGCGCGCTACCCTGTGAGGGTTCGACCTCGACTTTGAGGCCTTCCTTGTTCTTATAGGGCCGCACGATCGCGAAACTGTCGCTGATCGGACGGCCGATTGCGAAAGCGCCGTCGGCGAAGGCGATCGACGATGCGACCCGTAAAGAGGTGCGCTGGTCGGTGATGTCATTACTCTGAGTTGAGTAGGCGGTGCTGTGGGCGAGACCGATGTCGGCGCGGTTAGCGACATAATTGCCCGACGCGTTCAGCGCATATTGCTCCTTGCCGATGTCGACATTGGCGACGCCGCTCCACGCGCCGATGCCATAGCCGCCCGAGCTCTGGAAACCCAGTCGCGCGCGGTTGTCGCGGCTGTCGAATTCGGCGCGCGCCGTCGATCGCTGGCCGAAACGCCGGACGAACGAAACGCGGAAGCTCTTGTCGCTTCCGCGCACGCCGTCGCTCCATTCGGCGTCGAAGACCAGATTGGACGTGCGGCCAAGGCGCCGGCCATAGGTGACGCGCACCGAACTTTCGTCGGGCGCGCCGAAACGCGCGCGGGCATAGCGCGCCTGGACACCCGCGAACGAGTTCTGGCTGAGCGTGCGGTTGAAGCTCAGCGAGACGTTGACGCTATAGGGATTGTCGGGTGCGATCTGCTCGACCGCGCCGAAGCGGCGGCTGCGAAACTCGACCGCAGCGATCAGCGAAGAGCTGGTATTCTGCCCTTGGATGACGCGCTCGAGCGAGAAATTGCTCGCCCAGCCACTCCCGGTGGACGGGATATAGCTATAGGCGATGTCGGCGCCGAGCGTGCCCAGGCTGGTGCCGACCACCGCCTCGCCGCCGACCAGATAGGCCTTGCCGCTATATTGGAAATTGCCGCCGAGGGTCAGGGCTTCATTGATGCCGCGCCGATAGAAACCGGTGACCGAGATATCGTTAGAATAATCGATCCCTTGATCTCGGCGCGACAACACGCCGACGTTGAGCGCGAATTCGGACAGGCCCGGGGCAAGCTGGGTGCGCTCGATGAAGGTCGAAAAGGCGATGACATCGCGCCGGCCGGTTTCATCGGTGATGATCAGTTCGACATCGTTGCCGCCCTGCGCGAACGGGAAGTCGCTGACATTATAGGTGCCGGGGCCGAGCCGCAGCGTGCGCACCGGACGACCGTTGACGATCGCTTCGACCGTCGACTCGCGATCGAGCGCAAAGGTCCGGCCCCCGCGCGGCGACACGGTGCGCTGCGGGTCAAGCAGCGCATAGCTGCGCGTCAGGCCGATACCCGCCAAGTCGAGCTGCCCCTGGAAACCGCGATTTTCGGCGCGCAGGTCGCCGGCCGTCCAGCGCAGTAGGCGTTTGGTATCGTCATAGATCACGCGCGTCCCGTTGCGGTTGAATCGCTTGCGCTCGCCATCCCAGTCGCCCTCGGCTTCGACGACGAATCGTCCGATGCGTGTCGCGCCATCGAGTGAAATGAAAGGATCGCCGAGACCCGACTGGCTGCCCTTGTGAACATAGTCGACCGAACTGCGGATGTTCACATAGGCCGAAAAGGGCTCGGGCGGGGCGAAGTCGCCGATCGGGTTATTGTCGAGATCGGCGAGCGCGATCGTCTGGAGCGCGCGGTCGCCGGTCGCGATCGTCACCGTCAGCTCGAGCGATTGCTTGTCGAAGCGCAGGGGAAAGCCGCGCTGCTCGAACGCTGACAGCGGCGCGAAGCCATCGGGCGTGGCCGCCGCGCGCAATTCGGCGAGGCGCGACGGGTCGAGGCGCGTCGACAGAAGCTCTGCCAGACGATCGACCGCGATCAGGATGGTGTCGTCGGACGTGATCTGGGCGTCGATATCGCCGATATAATTGCTGCCGTCGCGCACCGGGACGACGATAGTCATCGTGCGGCCGGTGCTGTTGAGCCGGACCTCGCTCGGCGCTTGCAGCGCCGCCATCGTGACCGGCGTAGCGCCCGCGATGGTAGTGGCTGTGGCTGGTGGCGTGGTATCGTCCGCTCCGGCAAAGCGCGGCCATTCCTTGCAGGCAAGGGGATTCGGCACGGTCCCGAGAAAAGTGTGTCGATCGTCGCGACAAACGCCAGCGCCGCCGCCCTGCACGATTGCCGGCGCGGTCAGCAGATGGGCGCGCACCTCATCGGCGTAGGCGGCTGGCGCGCGCAGAAATAGCGCGACGATCGTAACCGAGCACGCGCCTAGCAATATCGAACGTCGGGCCCCCCTCCGCACGTCGCGATCACCGCGAGCGGCC
>Ga0247823_10005301_pt1 | contig 10281 bp, 10 predicted proteins | sample 13C_PalmiticAcid_2_FD_192426 | JGI IMG/M metagenome (GOLD analysis project Ga0247823, IMG submission 192426) | Soil microbial communities from agricultural site in Penn Yan, New York, United States - 13C_PalmiticAcid_Day30 | ecosystem: Environmental > Terrestrial > Soil > Agricultural land...
GGCTTTGTGTTGCGTTTCGCCTTATCCAATCACGGCGTTCAGTGTGGCGCTGGGGCGCATCACCTTGGCAAGTTTCTCGTCAGAAGGTTGGTAGTAGCCACCGATGTCGATGGCCTTGCCTTGGCACTCCGAAAGTTCTTTCACGATTTGAGCTTCGCTCGCGGCAAGCTTTTGTGCAATGGGAGCGAACTTGGCTTTGAGTTCGGCGTCTGTGCTCTCCGCAAGGGCCTGTGCCCAATAGAGGGCCAGGTAGAAGTGGCTGCCGCGCGAGTCGAGCTCGCCCACCTTGCGAGCAGGCAAACGATTTTCGCTGAGGATGCGGCCGTTGGCCTTGTCGAGGGCCGTAGCGAGCGCTTGAGCTTTGGCGTTATTTTGTGTGGCCGCTAGGTGCTCGAGCGATACGACCAGGGCGAGGTACTCACCGGTGGAGTCCCAGCGCAGGCTGTTCTCTTGCACCAGCTGTTGCACGTGGCGCGGGGCCGATCCGCCAGCGCCCGTTTCAAAGAGTCCGCCGCCTTCGAGCAGTGGCACGATGGAGAGCATCTTGGCGCTGGTGCCGAGCTCGAGGATCGGGAAGAGATCCGTGAGGTAGTCGCGCAGCACGTTGCCAGTAACCGAGATCGTGTCTTGACCCTTGCGGATGCGCTCGAGCGAAAAGTTCACCGCGTCTACCGGAGCGAGGATTTTAATTTCTAATCCCTTGGTGTCTTGATCTTTGAGGTAGGCCTCAACCTTTTTGATGAGCTCGGCATCATGAGCGCGGTTCTTGTCGAGCCAAAAGACAGCCGGAGTCGAAGTGAGACGCGAGCGCTGTACGGCGAGCTTCACCCAGTCGCGAATCGCGATGTCTTTGGTTTGGCACATGCGCCAAATGTCGCCCGTCTCGACCTTGTGTTCGAAAATGGTTTTGCCGCTAGCGTCGACAACGCGCACTTTGCCGGGCGCGCTCATCTGAAAGGTTTTGTCGTGCGAGCCGTACTCTTCGGCCTTTTGCGCCATGAGACCCACGTTGGGCACGGTGCCCATGGTTTTGGGGTCAAAGGCGCCGTGCTTTTTGCAGTCTTCGATGGTGGCGGCGTAGACGCCCGCGTAGCAGCGATCGGGGATCATCGCTACGGCGTCTTGCAGCTTGCCATCAAGGTTCCACATCTGGCCCGAGGAGCGGATCATGGCGGGCATCGAGGCATCGACGATCACGTCGTTCGGCACATGCAGGTTCGTGATGCCCTTTTCAGAGTCGACCATGGCGAGCGGCGCGCGTTTGGCATAGGTGGCTTTGATGGCGGCTTTGATTTCTTCTTGTTTCGCTTCGGGGAGCTTGGTGAGTTTGGCGTAGAGGTCACCGAGGCCGTTGTTCGCGCTGACGCCGATTTCGGCAAAGTCTTTGGCGTATTTTTCAAAGACGTCGGCAAAGTACACGGTCACCGCGTGACCGAACATGATGGGGTCGGAGACTTTCATCATCGTCGCTTTGAGGTGGAGCGAGGCGAGCACGCCCTCTTTTTTGATCTGCTCAAGCGTTTGGGCGTAGAACTCGCGCAGTGCGCGGACATTCATCGACGAGGCGTCGATGATCTCCGCAGCCTTGAGCGTGGTTTTTTCTTTGAGCACCGTGGTCTGGCCGCCCTCGCCCACGAATTCAATCTTCACGGTGGTGTCGGCGGGAACGGTGTAGGATTTTTCACTGCCGTAGAAATCTCCGCTCGTCATGCTCGCAACGCGCGACTTGGAATCACCCGACCATTTGCCCATCGAGTGCGGGTTGGTGCGAGCAAAGGCCTTGACGGGGCCTGCCACGCGGCGATCCGAGTTGCCTTCACGCAGCACGGGGTTCACAGCAGAACCCAGAACTTTGCCATAGCGAGTTTTGATGTCCTTTTCGGCGTCGGTCTTGGCGTCTTCGGGATAGTTCGGCACGTTGTAGCCGTGACCCTGCAGTTCGGTGATGGCGGCCTTAAGCTGCGGAATCGAGGCGCTGATGTTGGGCAGCTTTACGATGTTGGCGTCGGGTGATTTGGTGAGCTCACCGAGGTTTGCAAGCGCGTCGGTAATGCGCTGTTCGGGCTTCAAGCCTTCGGGAAAACTTGCGAGAATGCGGCCGGCGAGCGAGATGTCGCTCGTTTCCATTTTGATGCCGGCGGCGGCCGTGAAAAATTTGATGATCGGCAGGAGCGATGCCGTAGCCAGGGCGGGAGATTCGTCGGTCTTCGTGTAGATGATCGTATTTTTCATGTAGCTCCCAAACATAGTCCGAAATCGGCCGGGCGATAACTGGATTCCTGGCCTTTGACGCATTGCGTTTCGCGAGGACTTCTTCACAGACATTTTTAGTCGACCATGGATGGGTGTCATTGGAGGCTCTCGCCATGATCAAAACGAAAACATCCGCACGTCTTATGGCCTTTTTCTCGTCCCTCGGGCTCGCTGTTTCGGCCTTGGCCTTCGAGGGCGAGGTGAGTTTCTCTGCCGACGAAATCGCCACCCACGCGCGTCAGACGGATAAAATCCTTGCTGATGCCGCCGACTGTCTCAAAGAAGATCTCGACTACCACCAAGATTTCTTTCGCCGCTACGGCGTGGCGGGTTTTTATGGCGACCGCTCGGCTTACGCCAAGCTCAGCAGCTCCGGGCGACGCGCGCACCTGCGCTCGCTCGGGAAATCCCCCGAACTCGCCGAGCGGATCTATCCCACGAGCTGCGTGGGCCTCACGCTCAAGTGCTTAGGGCGCGGCTTTCGCAGCGTCGGCGCCGAAAAGACTTGGGCCAAGATCGAAGCCTACACCCGTGCCAACGCTGTCGATGGCACGGCGATGCAAGCGGCGCTGCAAAAGCTCGGCTGGAAGATTTATTACTGGAATCCCGACGTGAGCCGCAACGAGGCGTGGGACGGCAAAGAGAAGGCCGCCGATCCTGCAAACAAATTGCGGTTCTGGGGCTACCACGCTTACCGCTGGAGCACGGTCAAAAACAAAAAAACTTATTACGAGAACCGCGTGGACGATGCCCAGGCGCTGGTGAATTTTGGCGAGGCGACGCCGCGTGCGTTTCGCGAGATTCCTTTTTATGTGGGTACGGCCCACACAGGCTACCATGTTTTTCCGGGCTCCTTTGGTCAAGTGATCGAAGGGCACAGCACCCGCGCGATCACCGATCCGCAGACGCTTGAGTCTTCGGAGTTTAATCCTCTCAAAAACGGCGGCGGCCCGCGGGGTTCTTACTATTCAGGGCTCATCGCCATTCCGCCGGGGCAGGATCTATGAATCCCATTCTGCTCGATTTGCCGATGCCAATTTGGACGCCCCGACTTTGCATCAAGCCGCGCTTTGCAGGCGAGGGGCCGGCTCTCAATCGTGTGATTTGCACGTCGCTCGAGCATTTAAAGCCTTGGATGCCCTTTGCGCAGCACGCCCCCACCCTGGAGGAGAGCGAAGAGCACTGTCGCCGTTCGGTGGCGAAATTTATCTTGCGCGAAGATCTCACGCTGTCGATCTACACGCGCGATGGGAAAACACTGATCGGCTCGACGGGATTTCACCAGCCGAATTGGGAGTTGCGATCCTTTCATATCGGGTACTGGGTGGCCGCCGAATTTGAGGGCCAGGGCTTTATCACAGAGTCTACCAATGCGCTCACGCGCTATGGCTTTGAAGTGCTAAGGGCACGGCGGCTCGAGATCCGCTGCGACGAAGGCAATGCGAGCAGCTTTGGCGTGATGGATCGGCTCGGCTACGTGCGTGAGGGGACGCTGAAGCACGACAGCTTTTCTGCACAGGGAGAGGTGCGCAGCACGATCGTGACGGCGCGCTGCGACTCCAAGGGGCTGCCACCGCTCGACGTTAAATGGTAATTTAGAGACAGGCGCTGATCGCGAGTGGCGTGCTGCCATAAGTGGCGGAGCTCGCTGCGAAGCATTCCCCAAAATTTTCGTCGGCACTCAGGCAAGCCTGGATCGGATGTTCGGGTTTTTTTGTGAGAATCGGTGCGGCGACCGTGAGGCAATCCGAAAAGCCTTTGCCAGCGCCGACGCAGGCGGAAGCTGCGATCGTAGCTTTGTAATTTTGGGCGATCAAGGCGGCATGACAATCGCTAAACGTGCGCTCGGCCGTGACGCAGACTCCGACAGCTTGCAGTTCGGTTCTGAGGAGGCCCTTAGTGGCCTCTAGGCAATCGGAGAAGCCTTCACGTGCGTATTTGCAAATCGGGATGGCGTTGGCCGCCGTTTTTCGCTTGAGCTGGGCTACCAGCGGAGCAGCGGCGTTGTAGCAGTCGTTAAAGGCCGCAGCGCGCGAGTGCGGCGCCAAGGCGAGAAAAGATCCAATCACGAGTAGGCAGCGAAGAGGGTTCATAAAAACTCCTTTGGAGCCACAGGCCTAATGATTTTGTGGTGCAAAGTCTAGCCTCGTTATCGCGACAAATACCCTAGACGCACGGCCTCTTCGACGAGGTTCTGGGCATAAGTCCAGAGCTGCTCGGAGCCGTGCTGAATGCTCGCGTTGCGCTTTAAAACGCGATCGCTTGTGATGCCGTGTTTTTTCCAGCTGTGACCTTGTGTGCGGAAGTTGGCGAGCATGGGGAGCAGGCGATCAAAGGATCCGACAAATTTGGATTCCGGGCAGGCCTGCAATTCGTAGGCGTCCCAGAGGGCGCGGAATTCCGCACCGATCTCCGCCGGGAGCAGGGCAAAGATGCGCTCGGCGGCGCGCTGCTCGCGCTCCGCTTTGCTCTGCGCGAGCACCTCGTCGTAGACAAAAGTATCGTCGGCGTCGATCTCCACGATGTCGTGCAGGAGAGCGATTTTGAGCGCGCGCTCCAAGTTGATTTCCTCATTGGCAAGCGAATGACCGGCGAGCACCGCCGTGGCGAGGTGCCAGGAATGTTCTGCGGAATTTTCGCGCCGGGATTCGTCGTGCAGCAGCGTTTGGCGCAGGATATTTTTGAGTTTGTCGATCTCGGCGATGAACGCGAGAGCGGGAATCGTTTCCATGCGGGGCAGGCTCATAGGTCGCTCACCCTACCCGCAAGAGCTCCGACCATCTAGTGGTGTGTGCGGGACTTTTCATGTTAGAGGCCATCTCCCAAAACTTGTCGATGCCGCAGGCGGCAAAGGCCAGGCTCCCGCGGCCAAATCTCCGGTTCACTTCGTCCAGGGTGCGCATCAGATGTTCATCGCGCGCAGAGTCGCTGCCGTTAAAGAGATCCATTTGCACGCGTGAGTGAGGCACCAGGTCGCTCAGCACGACTCCGGCTTTTTTATAGCGCACACCGCGGCGATAGAGCCGGTCCACGAGCGGCATCGTAGTCGCGATGAGTTTGTTTGTGCTGGCGGTGGCCGCGGGAATCGACATCGGTAGGGAGTCGTAGTGGTAGTTCTCGTCAAAGCGGCTCGTCTGGATCATCACGCGCAGGTAACGCGTGAGCAGGCCTTGCTGACGCAGTTTTAGCGCGGCGCTCGTCACGTGTGTCGCCACCGATTCGCGCAGCTCCTCGATCTCGTACACGGGTTTGCCAAAGGACCTGGTCGAGACCACTTGTTTACGCGCCTCGCGAAGGATTTCGAGCGTGATACAGCTCTCGCCGCGCAGCTCTTTGGCGATGTAGAGCCCTGTGATCGAGAGCAGCTGCTGAATCATTTTGTCGTTGGACTCACGCAACTCTTTGGCGGTGTCGATGCGGTGAGCGCCGAGTTTTTTGGCGAGCTTGCGACCGATCCCCCACACCTCGCGCACAGGGAAACGTTCGAGCTCCGCGGTGATCTCTCGCTCGTTCACTAGAGAGTACACGCATTCGGTGAATTCTTTGTTCGCCTTGGCGATGTGGTTCGCCACCTTGGCGAGCACCTTGGTGGGGGCGATGCCGATGGAGACGGGGATTCCTGTGTGGCGAAAAATTTTGTCGCGCAGGCGCAGAGCAAAGTCCCGCAGCTCGGCCTCGGACATGTCGGGAATTTCGGCAAAGGCCTCATCGATAGAGTAGATTTCCAGCCGTGCCACCTCTTCGGCGAGGGTTTCCATCACGCGCCGGCTCATGTCGCCATACAAAGTGTAATTCGACGAGAAAACGTGCACGGCGTTTTGCTCGCAAAAGTCTTTGATCTTGAAGTACGGCGCGCCCATCTTGACGCCCACGGCCTTGGCCTCGTCTGAGCGCGAAACGGCGCAGCCGTCGTTGTTTGAGAGCACGATGACAGGTTTTGTGGCGAGATCCGGTCGAAAGACTCGCTCGCAGGAGCAGTAAAACGAATTGCAGTCGATGAGCGCGATCATAGGCGGTGCACGCAATGCGTGGCGACACCCCAGATCTGAAATTCTGTGGCGGGCCCGATGGGAATGGGTTTGTATTTGGGGTTTTCAGGTATGAGTTCTACGGCGCCGCTGCGCTGAACCACGTAGCGCTTGAGTGTGAATTCGCCGTAGACGGCGGCGAGCACCACGTGGCCGTGGCGCGCGGTGATCGAACGGTCGATGATGAGCAAATCGCCATCGAAAATGCCCGCTTCAATCATGCTGTCGCCCCGCGCACGCACAAAAAAGGTCGCCGCGGGTTTGCTGATGAGCAGTTCGTTGAGGTCGAGTGTGGACTCGATATAATCCTGCGCTGGGCTCGGAAATCCGCACGAAACGGGGCTTAAGAATAGCGGAATTGGCCTCGACCCTTTGTCCATACAAATGTATGGTACACAAAAAATGGATTGCTGTCCAAGATCTTCTCGGCTCTTGTTTTGACGAGCGTTTTTTTGACGCTAGTTGCGAATTTGCAGGGCTGCGAGCTCCAGACTGCGCTTGATCTTGATGCGGCAATTCTTGATAATAAAGCCATGCGAAGACGACTTGTTCAAGCGCTCGTTCTTGTGGCGGGGCTGAGGGCAATGGATATTCGCGCAAGCCAAGTCGTCTCAACGCCTCCTACCGCCAAATGCCCCCAAGTCCTGCAACTTGTGGAGTTGCTGCAAGGCTTTGATGCGATATTGCAGAGCGGTGATCTCGAGGCTCACTACGATGCGCTACGTAAATTTCCTAAAGAACATCGGGCCTCCATCTTGTCGCAGTTGCGGCGGATGGCGAGCGAAACGCGCGAGCCCGAAGACGACGCTGAAGTGATCCGAATACATGCCAGCGAAGCGCTCTATGATTTGAAGGACCGCGAGGGGATCGCGCAAGTCATTGCGCATCCGGTAGAGCGAGGCATTTATGAAAGCCGCCAACTCGTGAAAATGGCGGTGACGCTCGGGGTTTTCCCGCCTGAAGCTCGCGCACGCTATGGTGAAATCTTGGATCGTTATCCCTATCTCAAGCTCGATGCCTTTGGAGATATGTCCGGACACCCGCTTTACAAAAGCGTGGTGTGGCCTGAGTTTCGTGCCGACCAAAGTCTACCCATTAGGAACTTTCCCAAGACCGGCGGCAAGCTCTTTCTTTTGGGGGGCCCACTCGCAGGTGAGGTGGTGGCGCGCGTGATGAGTTCCGAATCTGCCAAACTTTGGCGAGAGCTCTATGACGACAAGGCCACATGGAGAGCGGCTGGCTTTGACGAGGTTCCGCTCGAGGTGCCTATGAGCGCCGACGAGGTTGCCACTAGGTATCAGCTGAGTGGCGAGCAGGTGGCGAAGCTCAAAAGTCTCGAGCGCGAAGCGGGGCCCGGCTCGGCGCTTGTCTTTGCCGGCGTGGTGAAGGGACACACACTCAAGACGCACGTCGATCAGAGCCCAACCCCGGACGGCACCGACGAATGGCTGGCGATCGGCAATCGCTTTTTGCGAGTGCTCGAAGCTAAGAACATCGACTTCGGACACGCCGCGCACTTGAACAATCTCGTCTTAGAGGTGTACGGCAGAGAGGGTGATCCGATCTTGCGACTCATCGATTTTGATATGCTGAGTCGCAAGTCAAGTCCCTGAGTGTGCTCTCATCATGGTGCAAAAAGTTTGCTAAACTAAGTGCGTGTCGAAGCGAAGATTTCTCCTTACCAACATGGGCTCGCTCGGTGATCTGCATCCCTTCATGGGCATGGCGCTCGAGCTGATGCGCGCAGGTCACGAGGTGCTCTTTGTCTCGGGAGAGTCTTATCGCGACTACGTAGAATCCTTTGGCATCGCTTTCGCGTCGGTGCGCCCGAACTTTCACCCAAACGATCCTGAGCTGCTCGCCATCGTGCTCGATCGCATGAACGGCCCCAAACGCTTGCACAAAGATCTCGTCTTTGGGCGCATTCGCGAGACCTACGAGGATTTCATCAAGCTCGCCGGTGGCTACGACGTCATCGTCGGAGGCACTCTGGGCTTCTTTGTGCCCACGGTGGCCGAAATGCTCGGCGTGCCGTGGGTTTCGGTGACGCTCTCGCCGGTGCTGCTGTGGAGTGCGCACGACGTGCCGGTGATTCCGCAGTGGCCGCCCGCCGCGAGGCTCCTGCGCATGGCAGGGCCGCGCTTCACCAAAGGTTACCTGGATCTCGTGTTGCGCTTTGTGGACTCGTGGGCGGCGAACTTGCACGAGCTGCGCCGCGACCTAGGGTTGCCGCGCTCGCGCGGGCTGTACCGGGGCATGATGGCTTCGCCGCATTTGAACTTGATGCTCTTCTCGAGCGTCTTCGCCGCCCCCCAGCCCGACTGGCCCGCTCCCTACGCGCAGTGCGGTTTCGTGGATTTCGACGGCAAAACGGGAGCGATCGCGCCCGAGGTCGAAAGCTTCTTGGCGCAGGGACCTGCTCCGATTCTCTTCACGCTCGGCTCCACCGCTTCCGAGTTCGACGTCGCGATGCTGAGAACTTTCGTCGACTACGCCAAGCAGAGCTCCCACCGCGTGCTCTTCGTGGTGGGCAAAAAGAACGAAGCCGAACTCCGATCTCAAAACTCTGAGCGTCTGCACTTCGCGAGCTATGTGCCTTACGGCGAGATCATGCCTCGCTGCCGACTCGTGGTGCACCAGGGTGGCATCGGCACCACGGCGCAGGCCATGAAGAGCGGCAATCCTTCGCTGATCGTGGCCGATGTCAATGATCAGCCCGACAACGGCGATCACCTGGCGCGCACGGGCGCGGGGGAATGGATCCCGGCGAGCAAGCTGAGCGTGAAACGTCTCGCGCAAAAGATCGACGAATTGCTCGCTTCGGAGCCCATCAAAAGGCGCGCCAGCGAAGTGGCTGCCAAACTGAGCGCGGAGTCCGGCGCGACGAATGCTGCGCGAGCCTTGGAATCGCTCTTGAAGTGATCAAAAAATCCTCGTGATGGCCTTAAGAATCGCCGCGTGGATCTCTTCGATGCTCCGCTGCGAGTCGATCACTGTGTACGAATCCGGATGGCTTTTGGCCATGTGTAGGTACGCGGCGCGGATGTCTTGGTGGAATTCGATCTTCTCTTGCTCCAGGCGATCGAGCTTGCCGTCTTGGCGTTTGATCACGCGTTCCATGCCAAGCTTGGGGTCGAGATCAAAAACAAAGACATGATCGGGAAAGGTGCCGTCTGTGGCCCAATCGTTGAGGTTGTGGATCGACTGCAGTCCAAGTTTGCGGCCCCAGCCCTGGTAGGCTTTGGAGGCGTCGATGTAGCGATCGCAGAGCACCACGGCGCCTCGCTCGAGCGCGGGGCGAATCACCTTGTCCACGTGTTCGGCGCGAGCGGCAGAGTAGAGCAGAGCTTCGGCTTTGTAGGCGATTTTTCCCGAGGTGGGGTCGAGTAGGATGCTGCGAATTTTTTCGCCGAGCGGAGTGCCGCCGGGTTCCCACGAGAGCACCACTTCGCATCCGAGATTTTCTTGCAGATGGCGCTCTAGGAGACGAATTTGGGTGCTCTTGCCCGTGCCTTCGCCGCCTTCGAATACGATGAATTTGCCATTGGTCATAAGGCTTGGTTACACCATAAAAAAAGATCGGGTGCCAGGCAATTTGCCTAACACCCGATCTAAAAATGGCAATTGTCAGGTGCCAGGTAAATTACCTGACACACTCTCTGCTCGAGCTTACTTCTTCAGTTGTTCGTCGATGATCGACTTGAACTGTTCGAAAGGCAGCGCGCCGGCAACTTTCTTGCCGTTGACAAAGAAGGTCGGAGTGGAGTTCACGCCTACCGATTCGCCAGCCGAGAAGTCTTGCATCACGCGAGCGTCCACGGTGGGGTTCTTGAGGCAAGTTTCAAACTTCGCCACGTCGAGGCCGAGGTCTTTGGCGAACGCTACGTAAGGCTTGCTAGGCAGTTCTTTTTGGTTGTCGAAAAGCTTGTCGTGGTATTCCCAGAACTTGCCTTGCTCCTTGGCGCATTCCGAAGCGACGGAAGCGGGGCGAGCTTCAGGG
>Ga0247823_10005302_pt1 | contig 10280 bp, 7 predicted proteins | sample 13C_PalmiticAcid_2_FD_192426 | JGI IMG/M metagenome (GOLD analysis project Ga0247823, IMG submission 192426) | Soil microbial communities from agricultural site in Penn Yan, New York, United States - 13C_PalmiticAcid_Day30 | ecosystem: Environmental > Terrestrial > Soil > Agricultural land...
GTTATCACGCAGGCCCGGCCCCGGTGGAGGATTTCCCCTACGCGTCCTTCCGCCAACTCGCCGATGCCGCCCCGGGCTTTGCTTCGCCCCCCACAAGCCCGACGAGTGTACCGCGCCCCCTGACGGCTGTCTCGCTCTCATCCCCCAGGTCCAGCGGCAGGAGGCACTCGTTCATACGCGGAGGCGACCTGGTATCCCAACCTATCGCAGAAAATGCTAGGGATTCGGTATCATCGAGGGATTCTTGGATACGGCGACTGTCTCTCCGACCCTTATCCCAGCATGGGAGCAGAAGATCGAGCATGGGCCCAGACTCGTCATCAATGACCTTCTCACATGGCTCTGGCGTCCCAATGCTCGGGCATTCGCCCGCTTCTCACGCGTCTCCGAACAAGTTGGTCAAGAGAACAACGTCTGGGCAAAATGGTGCCGTGGGGGGTATGGCACGGCGGGGCTCCAAATCACAGGTGCTAACCCTCCGACGGCCTGCCACCAGCCACCAACGGTCCGCAACGATGCAGCAGTTCCAGCACCAAGGTCCTTTCGCCGAGCCCCTCTCGCCGGATGTGAAGGTCTCTTTCGACACGTTCAGTCCGTCGCCGACGTCCCCAATGTTCCCTGCAAACGTGGACGACCGTCGGCATTCTGGGAAATGGACTTCGTTCTTCCATGCTCGCCGCTCGACCTCAGTGGCGCGAGACGCTTCTGGGTTGCCTCCTGGGGCCAGCCCTCATCACAACATTTTCCCCCGCAGGCGCATGTCACTGGCTCCGGCCCATATTTCTCGAGCCTACCTCACTAAATCGAGCGACATTGCCGAAATCCCGATACTGAAGGATGAACTCGAGGCAGCACACGATCAATTCGTGATTGAGGAGAAGCAGGAAAGCTCGCTCCCCGCCAGCGATCCGTCCAACTCGACCGACGATACACCTGAAAAGCCACCAAGGAGGTCCATTTCGATGCATTTCAGTTCTGCCGGCCAGTGGATTGCCAGGACGGGAAGCGTGCGACGCCCGAGACGGAGTACCGTGGGTGCAAAAACCGGGGAAGGTCGTTATGCGCCAGACCCTGGGGCTGCGCCGCGGGACCAAGCTCCACCCACGGTCAATCCGGGGCACGAAGGAATTCATGCGCCACACGACGGTCGACTGCAACCTCAGCAGCACCAGGAGTCTGACTTGAAACCAGCCGATCTCCCGCGAACGCGCAAGAGAAATACCTCGTCTCCCTTGCCTCCTCTGAACCGCCTGTCCTCTTTCAGCATCGATGTTACCCGCATCGGGCTCCCGACATCCCCCTCTGCGGCCGCATCGAGACCCCTCCATACTCCGATCAACTACTCGCAAGCCCCCTCGACCACTACCCACAGCCGAGGTCCGTCAGGCGAGCGGTCTGTAACACTTGCCGGTTCCGACATTTCGGCTCGTGATGGTATTTTTGGGGACGACGAGGATACCGACTTCCGGAGTGACGGCATGTATGACTCTTTCCGGACCGGAGCTTCGTCGAGCCGAGTGAGGTCTCTCGAGACGCCGGTCGAGTCCATGTTCGATGAGTCGCCCCCTAGCACCGCGAGCAACAGCAGGACGAAGCGGTTGTCGATACAAGAGATGCTCGGACGCTCTTGGGACGGCGAAACAAAGATCACCGAGGAGGACGAGGGCGTGCCCACGCCCATCAGGGCGGTACACTTGGCTGAATCGCCCAACTTTGTGCACCAGTCTCGGAAAGGAGACGATTATGGGTTCGACGCCACGCATGAGGTGTCGTTGACCAACGGCGACTTTGGACGGTTATCATTTGATGACGATGACGACGACGACTGGGCACGAGATGACGAGAACACTCTTAGTAACCATCTTTCGCCCCCGAGTTCGACCAACTCCCGCCGGGTCAGTCCCACTTTGCGGCAGGCCTTGAGGAACGTCAGCGGCAACGGCATCCCTGATCATCAGCGAGATAGCCTGAGCGACAGGCCGCGGAGCAACATATTTGACTGGGCCGAGCCCTCGGTGCACGACAAGTTTGACACAGATCTTCCACGGCCCAGGACGGCACATGCCAAACAGGAGCTGGACTTGAGAGGAGGCCGTGCCACGAGCCGGAAGCCGCCAGGGGCTGCACATGTGCGGAGCCAGAGTGTCCCCCTCGTTCCCGACCTTTCAGCCGGGTCGAAACCGGCCCCGAAGTTTGGGACCTGGGGCTTGGGCACAAACCCGGTGAGCGAGGACTGGGATGACGACTTTGAGTTTGACGCGGACGAGCCCATGGTTTGCTCGCCTGGAGGCAAGGACTCGGCCACGAGCTTCTCAATGGTGGTGCCTGCCTCGATTCAGGCGACGCAGCCAAGCGTGAGAGCTCACTCTGGCCAGATCCGCGAACTCTCATTACTCGTCAACGACCTGAAGCGGCTATGCCGCCATGGAAAGGACCTCGATATCATCAGAGGTCAATTGGCGACAAAGTGGACCGAAGCGGAGAGCATCATTGCTCTGGCCTCGCCGGATGAGGACGAAGAGGAGGAGCTGGGCTCGTCGAAGCCGTCGCTGGACTTCGATCGTGCCAAGGTCGATGACCGGTTCTTGGACGAAGGGTTCGATGGCCCTCTCCTGGACCACACCGACGATCCATTCGGGTTCCCAGAGCCTGAGATGTCCAAGACGGCGGTGATCCGCGAGCGGCACAGCCCCCGGCGGAGATCCGTCTTCTCGCCTGAAGACGACATCTTCGGCAACTGGCCCCTAGCCGAAGGAACCGCGACCCCCGCCCGTCCGCGCACGCCCAGCAGGTGCTCGAGCCCGAACCGCAACTCGGCAATCATCTCGACGGTGATTGAAGCCATGAAGAAATCCGCACTGGACCGCGTCAAGAGCCCCCCAGCCAAGACCCCCGACACGAAACTCTTCTTTGACACCAACAGCCTCCAGGAACTGGTCAAGCGCGCCGGACAACTCCGAGACACCCTCTCGGACGCGGTCCGCCGCGCGGAGCTGCTCACGCAGAGCCCGGCGGGGACACCCCGGCGCGACCGCCACTCCCGCCACCTCAACCCGGACGGCAGTCCCGCGTTTACGCGCGTGTTTGTCGACCCGGCCTCGAGCCCGCCGCGCCGGCTGCCCCATAGCCACAGCACACCATCCATCCTCGGCAGAGCGTCGATTGATTCTCCGCGGATGCAGATGATGACTGTCAGCTAGAGAGGGTGTCTATCTAATAACGAACCAACCCAACAACAAACGACCGTTACCCTTACCCAGACAGAGGGGTTTTACATTCCTCCTTTTCTTCAGATTGTGTTTGCGATGGCAAACACACTCAACATTAAACCCCTGTATATGTACGAATATTCTCCGCCCGGTCTTTTGGTTTGATGGATGGATGGGGCATCGACCGGCCGGGCGAATTGTGTCTATCCATAGCTGCCTTTTGTTTTTTGCTGGCTTTGCATAGGAGAGCTGGTGGGGCAAGACAGAAAGAGAGCAAGAGAAGACAAGAGAGGGGAAGAAGGGGGAAAGAGTTACTTGATGGTCTTTTTGCGATGCATGGCGTGGTCTGGTGTGGCATGGCATGACAGGACAAGACACCCTTCTGTCGGGTGTGATGGATTGTGGCGGACGATTGTGTGATATCCCCCAGAGGGGGACTGGAACTGGACTGGAGCAGAGCAAGACGGGGCATGGCGATGGCATGTGCATGTTGCATGGCAGGAATGCAGAGATGAATGTGCAAGTGAGAACGGTTCTGAGATGGGGATGGGATGGTTGTGGCGGCCGGTTTGTACGTCTTTCTGTCTATCTATTTATCTGCCACTTGGTGGTGGCCTTCCCCCTTTTCCTCAATCGACCGTTGAGGGAGGGGTTGAGTCTTCTTTTTTTACTTCTTCATATCCCTTCTTCTGCCTGCTACGGCCTAGTATTGATTCAGAGAGATGATATTACGCGTATTGGAGTTGTGATAATGGCAATGGCAATGGCAGTGGCACTTGGCATGGCATATGTGTGGCCTGCTTGTTTTTTTCTTTCAGTTCGGTTCGGTTTAGTTCCTTTGGATGGTGATTGTGGATTTTCCTGGAAGGGGGGGATACATAAAAGATGTTGTTTTGCTTCTCTCTTTCTATGATGCCTATTTGCCGTTTGACGGGTTTGGAGATTACAGGTTTCACCCAGAAGTAAGAGGATGGAGCGGCGCAGAGACCACGAAGTGAAACAGAGGGGGCTGAGGAAGGCGATGGGCGGGCAATCGCTGAGAAAATAGCGCAGATGGGAGACGACGAAAAGGAGGGTGAAAGGCCACCGCTTGGTCTAGGGTTGATGAGATGTCTGGATGGAAGGGGAAGGGGAAGAGGCAGGGAGCCAGACAAGCAGGCGGTCTGGGTTGGTCAGGGGTTGGTTGGACTGTCATGCCATGCCGTGGAACGCCTGCTAGTATCACGGTGTTGGGTCCTTGCATAAGGAAAGTCGTTTCATGATCGTTTATTTTTTGTTTTTTGTCTCTCTCTGCATTTCCTTTCTGTTTTCAGCGTTACGCCCTTGGTGGGATTTGGCAGAGTTGCTTTGGCTTCACGGATACTTACTGACGTAGTTAATGACTGTTTATTGGGGGTTGTGGATGAAAAGGATAGATATTTAATGAGAATGAGGATAGGATAGGAGCGGTTTTTTAGCAGCTGTGATATGCCCTGGCCTGTAAAGACTGGGTGGGTGGTGCGTGTTTGTTCTTGAAATCTGAGAAGCATTCGTAGTCCTTCATACACAAGACCGTACGTTTCATTGCCAAATGCTTAAAATGAACATGGGTTCATGAGACGGAAGGTCATGATCATGTTCAACGTGAGCTATGCACTCGAGTGTTGGAGGAGGACGGTGAGACGGGTGGGATAGCAGACATTGCGACGGGACGTCTCGTCCTAAACCTAGACACTGAGTGTCCAGTCCAAGGTTGGTCTGAGGACTCTCTTGTTTGACAACGTGCGCACCTCAAGTCAAAAAAGCAGAACCTTTCTAATTGAGACCAGCATATGCCCTCCCACCTGAAGTCAGGACAGAGGTTGGCCGACTTTGTCCGTTCAAGAGAGACTCGGGGGACGGCACAACTTGGCTCAGACAAGCTCACAGCACACAGTCCCCTGACAACAGGCAACCCGACCTCTTGAAACCGCGCAGTACCCCAAAGATTCCAAGAGCTGCCCACGCCCAAGGACGTTCTTTTCCCCTTGGTGGTTCCTCACACATGTAGACCTTTCTTGATGTAGTGTATCCCGCAGAAGCAAGCCAAAACCAAACCATCAAAACAAAAAACGAAGCTCCGCGGAGTACACCTACCAAGGAAACCATACCTCCCTCACTCACCCCACACACAACCGCGAGAAACCCAGTCCAATGACAGCGACCACCACTATTACCACCAAAAAGCGATACAATACGACTCACCAAGAACCAATCACCCACCCCCTCAAAACAGCCCATACACACACCAGAATCCGCTTCCCGCTACTCCCACGTAAACCCAGAGAGGGCAGGGCAGGGCAGGACACACATGCACACATGTGCATGCTGGGAGCAGCCGTCAGGGACGCATACATACATACATACATACATGCATGCATACACAGGACAATGGGGACGTCCGGACAACATCTATCGAGAAAGAGAAAGAAAGAAAAAGAGGACAACACCACACCACACATCACTTAACATATCACACCATGTCACATTATTCGTGTAGAGACGAGCTCATTGGACTGGTTTACAGATATTGGTTGGAGCTTGGGATGGCGTTGGGCGTGTGGGGGGGCCTTCACGGTGTTAAGTGAAGAGCAGCGGTTCGTCTGGGGCTGTTGTCTCACGGGAGGTGGTTCGAAGAGAGCAAGCCGGGATCTGAATAGCCGTGCTTACCTATGCTTGGCAAACAAAGGACACCTCCAGTTCTGGGGTAGGTAGGAGCATGAGATTTGAATGAGACAAAGAATCATCAGACGGAAGCGTAGAGCATCTGAATCACATCACATTCACAGCGAATGGAATAGGGTTGGGATGAACATGACAATTTCTTTTGTGCGGTCCTAAGAAACCCAGATAACTACCAGATTACACACCGATCCCGAGATCCCATGCCTGGCCATTGTGGACAACAGGCTGCTGAAACTAGACGAAGCCACGACAGAAAAAACAGGGAAATAACCTTGATAAAACCCCTCCTCATTGCACCCGTTGGCAATGAGGGATATTATGCCATTCCAAGAAGCCAAAAGCACCTATTTTTTAATCTGTTGCTCCATGCGCGAGCGCGACGTTCTTCCAGTGGTCACGCTCAGCCGTCAGCTTCGCGATCTTCTCCTCCAGCTCATCCAGACGGGCCGCCTTGCGCTCGCGAGACTTGCGGGCGGCAAGAGTGTTGCGGGCGCGCTTCATGGCGACCGTGTCCAAGGGGTCCTCGACAATGATGGGAGGCAGAGGCTTGTCGCGACGACGGGAGCCGACGCCAGCAATCGAGGACGGGCGGCTAGACGGGGGAGAGGTGGCCGACGACTTGCGACGGTGTCCCAATGCCGACGCCACCTCCAGGTCCTCCGACTTGGAAGCAGGAGAGAGCTCAGGGCTGACGGGCTTCTGCGCCACCGCAGGCCTGGTGTTGGCCTGGGGGAAGAGCGGGAACCAAGCGTCGGTCGAGCCCGTGTCGAAGTCGCCACTCCCAAAGCTGGGAGAGACATCGTACGAGTCGCCAAAGTCGGGCGACTCGTTGTAGATGGAGGGCGACGTCAGAGCCGTGAGAGCAGTGGAGTTGGGCGCCGACATGAACGGCTCCTGGATCAGCAGATCCTGAGGAGACACGGTGCCCATGTTGGTCGTGGCGCTGGAAACACTGCCGCCAAAGTCGAAAACGCTAGCGAGGGCCGGCGAAGAATACGCGGTGGCAGAGGCACCGCCCTCGAAGGCGGTGAACTCGTCCAAATCAAGATCTGATCTCGGGTGTGAGCCTCGTGGCCGGGCGTGGTAGAGGTGCGGAGCGGAGTAGTGTTTACCTTGGATGTTCATCTTGCCGCGCTGGATGTTACCAGTGCTTTGCGAGAACAGGGGAACGGGCGGGCGGACGGGCCGGTTCTGCTGCTGCAGGTTCAGGGCGACTGATGACGACGGGGCAGACGAAGCGTAGAACTGATGCGGGTGCGGATTCTGCGCGGGGGAGCTAATCCGATTGGTGAAAGCCGGAGAAGACGTTTGGTGTCCTGTGGACTGAATGATGCTTGCAACACGCTGGTTCTGCAGAGACGGCGAGGTCGAGGACTGCTGCGGAAAGAGCTGCTGGGTACGTTGATGCTGATTCAGATGTACGCTTCCGTTGGGGGAAGGTTGCGGGACAGGGCGGTTAGGTTGACGGCGTGGTTTGATCGGCTGATCGAACAAGACAAAGTCCTGTTGTTGCGGAGGCAGATTCAGATGCTGAAGATGCACTTGTTGCGCGGATGGTGCCGGCAGGCTTGAGGAACTGGAGGGAGGCCATGTTGACTGATTGGAATCCGTTGTGAAGACGTTAAAGTCTGAGCCGGGAATGGCGGCGGTATTGAGCGGAGAACCTGAGCGCGAGCTGGGAAGCAGTGTGCTGAAGTTCAGTTCAACCTTTGCAGGTAGAGCTGAAGTTGGAAATTGAGTGGGGAGGTCGTGTTGAAAACTTGGAGAAGTAATTTTGACGACCCTGCAAAAGCAAGTCGAGAGACGTGGGGAAGGGGATGCTTTAACGCATCTTGATGGCTGCCTGGATTGTTTGATTGTGTTCTGGTGTGAGAGTTTGGGGTTGGAGGAGAGAGAGAAACGCGGCCGAAAAGTGGGCAGCAGAAGACTTTTTAATCAGGCAGCGAGTGCCCGCAGCAAGGCTCGGCTCCACCCTCTGGCAGATTCCCTGCCGCCGGCGAGATGTGATTGGCCGGGCACAACGGGCAGCCCCAAACGGAAAGTGTGAGTCACACTTCCCACGCGGTCCTGCTCCAGAAATTACCCCACCTGCGCGTCCCAAGTGCAGGCTCAGGCAGGGGCTTGTCCTGTGGGGAGACTTGCAGATTTGCTCAATCGTTTGGGGTACGCATCGGATGGGTCTTGGAAAAAGGTGTTGGGAAGGCATACAAGATGCCATACTATGGGGTGCCTGGTGTTTGGCAACGTGTTCTTCTCAGTCAAGCTGAGCTCGCGAGCCTGAGCAATGGCTGCTGCAGCGTCTGCTTCGTAATGGATTTTCTGTAGCGATCTCTTCGCTGCGATTTCAGGCGTCCCCAGCACTGCCCCACCGAGATGTCCATCTGTGCAAGCCATCCAATCAAGACGCAGGGCTTGCGCAAAAGGCCCACAAGCAATTCCGGCTGGAGCTGCAGCGCGCGGGCGCCTGGGGCAGGCTTACGCCGAAGGCCACGGGACAGGCCTCCAAAGGGCGCGCAATGTCGACGCAGGATTCCTGCCTGTTGCGGTCTGGGGGAATCTCCAGGACTCAAGGCCAAAATGTGTCCTCATCGGCTGCGAGTCTTGGGACACGACGAGACTCGCAACGGGCGCGTGGCTGCCCGGGTTCATTGGCTGTTTTCGGTGGGGAGGCCACGAGTTCTTAACCTCGGCCGCTCGGCTGGCCAGCGTCCTCAACCAGGAAAGAACATCGGACGCGCAAGGGCGTGCGAAAGACATTGATTATGGAACCCCGCTAACCCGGATCCATCGTCTTGCAGGTCAGCATCCCGCGAAAGCAGCGGAAGGTCTGCGGGAATATTGCCCATCCTCTGGACCACAGCAGCCATGTGTGACCGAGGGAGCGAAAGCCAGAAATCTGGGAGTAACGTTATGGAATGGATCTGTCAGCGTGGGTGTCGTCTCTGGCTGGTCGGACTTGTTGGGCTCGTCAGCCCTAGGTACTGGCGTCGCACAGGGCGCTGTGCTGCTTCGCCCCAACCCCAGGCCGTCCCAGAGGCCGGACACCCAACATGTTTCTCTTGGCTAGTTGGACACACGATCTGTCTGTGGAACAGCAAGAAAGGGACAGGAGTTGAGAAACTGGAAAGGATGTTGTCCCACGTTGTTGCAGAGCAAGTCCCTCTGTCGAATCAAAACCCCCAATTGGAAACAGCGACGGTGATGTTGCAATTGAGTTTGTGACTCACTCGGCTAAACCCATCCCAGCCCTTGCAACGATCCCCCAGAGGCACGGACCCTGCTCCGGCTGAGACAGAGAGGACGACTCCACTGCGTGAGATAATTTGTGGCATTGCGCCTCACACACAATCTCGAAGCGCATGCTGGCCGAAATTGAAAAGGGGGCAGTGGGATTGTCGTGCCTCCATCCTGCTGCGTGTTTGGTTCGGGGTCACTGACTGCACATTGCTCCAAAAGGCCCGTTTGTGCAATACGAGGCCAGGCTGCTGCTGTTTTCGTGTTGGCCTTCTCCCCGTGGCATCCATGGCTGGGACTGTCACTGCAGCTGCACATGCAAGTCAGCACATTGATCAGCGAGGACCCACTTGGCAGTGGAAGATGCCGTCGGCGGGTTGAGTTCCGCTGGAGTGTTCCGTCCCACTTTCTGTGATTGTGTCCCGCCAGGCAACGGCTCGAGAACACGAGCTCAGACGAGGAGAGAGGCGAGCCTCTCTCGCCTCTCCAATTCAAGGTTGCGCGTGTTGGGAATCAAGACACGGGTCGGGCCGCCTCAATGCGAGCAGGCAGGTGTACACGACTCAGGGGCAGACGCAGGGACCAGCACCAGAGGGACCTGAGCCATGGACTTCACGTTGTGATGTTCGGATGACCACTTGACATTATGTCAGCTCGACATCCCAACTCAACATCCCATTAGACGACATTCCCATCTTTTGGTACAAGTATTTGTAGTCCATCAAGGCCAACCCATTCCATCCAATGCTGACTGATTGATTACCCTGGCCTTTGCCTTGTACATGTGCCCCTGCTAACTGGAAACGCTCCCATTCACAATGCCCCAGCTGAACTTGTGTCTTCGCCAGCTTCTAAAATGTCGAACTGCCCTGTCCCTGCACATCCCTCCTCCTCGGCGGCTGCACCTCGAGCAACGGCGCGCGCTGCTCGGCCTCGTCGACGGGATGCTTCAATGACGTCGGCGAGCTCCCGTCCAATGCGTCCTTCATGATCTCATTCTTCCTCCTGACCGCCTCCCAGTCGCGATTGTCATCCCACGCCGCACGAACAGCCTCTTCCAGCCTGGCCCAACGTCGTCAGCTCTGCCAACCAAGATAAAAGGGGAAAATGGGTGCGTCATCAACACGAAAAAAA
>Ga0247823_10005304_pt1 | contig 10278 bp, 8 predicted proteins | sample 13C_PalmiticAcid_2_FD_192426 | JGI IMG/M metagenome (GOLD analysis project Ga0247823, IMG submission 192426) | Soil microbial communities from agricultural site in Penn Yan, New York, United States - 13C_PalmiticAcid_Day30 | ecosystem: Environmental > Terrestrial > Soil > Agricultural land...
ATATTGAGCTCAAGCGTATCTACTCGCTGTCGCGTTTCCACGGCTCGGGACTCGGCGCGGCGTTGATGAAACAGGCGCTGGAAGCGGCGCGCGGCCATCGCCGTCTGCTTCTCGGCGTCTATGCCGGCAACCAGCGCGCGCTCGCTTTCTATCGCAAACAAGGTTTCGCCGACCTTGGCACGCGCCAGTTCAATGTCGGCGGCAAGCTTTACGACGATCTCGTCCTCGCCCGGCCGCTTGCCGCCTAATGCTCAGTTTCAGGATACCCCGATGACCACCGCCGCCTCTTCCAGCTTCGTCAATATCGGCGAGCGCACCAACGTCACCGGATCGGCGGCGTTCAAGAAGCTGATCCTCGCCGACGACTATACCGCTGCGGTCGAGGTCGCGCGCCAGCAGGTCGAGAATGGCGCGCAGGTCATCGACGTCAACATGGACGAAGGTCTGCTCGACGCCGAATATGCGATGACGACCTTTTTGAAGCTTATCGCCGCCGAGCCCGACATCGCGCGCGTGCCGGTGATGATCGACAGCTCGAAATGGAGCGTGATTGAGGCGGGGCTGAAATGCGTCCCCGGCAAGCCGATCGTCAATTCGATCAGCATGAAGGAAGGCGAGGAGCCTTTCCTCGAACATGCGCGCAAATGCATGGCCTATGGCGCCGCGGTCGTCGTGATGGCGTTCGACGAGGTCGGGCAGGCCGACACGATGGAACGCAAGATCGAGATTTGCGAGCGCGCCTATAAATTGCTGATGACCATCGGCTTTCCGCCCGAAGATATCATCTTCGACCCCAATGTCTTCGCGGTCGCGACGGGGCTGGAAGAGCATGACAATTATGCCGTCGATTTCATCGAGGCGGTGAAGATCATCCGCGTCCGCTGCCCGCATGTGCATTTTTCGGGCGGGCTGTCGAACCTCAGCTTCGGCTTCCGCGGCAACGAGGTCGTGCGCCGCGCGATGCACAGCGTCTTCCTTTATTATGCGATCCCCGCCGGGCTCGACATGGCAATCGTCAACGCCGGCCAGCTCGACGTGTACGACACGATTGACCCCGAACTGCGTCAGGCGGTCGAGGATGTCGTGCTCAACCGCAAGGTCGAGGGCGAAGCCGAAAGCCCGACCGAGCGGCTCATCGCACTCGCCGAACGCTATAAGGGTAGCAACCCCGCGCAGGAAAAGGCGGCCGAGGAATGGCGCGGCTGGCCGGTCGCCAAGCGGCTCGAACATGCGCTCGTCAAGGGCATCGACGCCTATGTCGTCGACGACACCGAGGAAATGCGCCTGCTGATGCCGCGTCCGATCGAGGTGATCGAGGGGCCGCTGATGGACGGGATGAACGTCGTCGGCGACCTGTTCGGGTCGGGCAAGATGTTCCTGCCGCAGGTGGTGAAATCGGCGCGCGTGATGAAAAAGGCGGTCGCGCACCTGCTACCCTTCATCGAGGCATCGAAGGAGCCTGGCGCGAAGGGCAAGGGCAAGGTCGTGATGGCGACCGTGAAGGGCGACGTCCACGACATCGGCAAGAATATCGTCGGCGTCGTGCTGCAATGTAACGGGTTCGAGATCGTCGACCTCGGCGTCATGGTGCCCTGGTCGAAGATCCTCGAGGCGGCGAACGAGAATGACGCCGACATGATCGGCCTCTCGGGCCTCATCACCCCCTCGCTCGACGAAATGGTCACGGTCGCCGAGGAAATGCAGCGGGCGGGCATGACCATGCCGCTACTGATCGGCGGCGCGACGACCTCGAAGGTCCACACCGCGCTGCGCATCGATCCGGCATACCAGGGTCCGGTGCTCCACGTCCTCGACGCCAGCCGTGCGGTGGGCGTCGCGACCTCTCTGGTCAGCGATACCGGGCGCGAGGCGTATGTGCAGGGGTATAAGGACGATTATGCCCATATCCGCGACGTGCGCGCGGGCAAGGGGCAGAGCGTGCTGCACACCCTCGAAGAAGCGCGTGCCAATTATTACGACGCCTATCTCAGCGACAAGCCGGCGCCGCCGTTACAGCCCGGACTGCACCGCTTCGACGACTGGTCGCTCGAAGATTTGCGCGAATGCATCGACTGGACGCCCTTTTTCCGCGCGTGGGAATTGCATGGCACCTGGCCGTCGATCATGGAAGACGACGTGGTCGGCGAAACGGCGCAGGCGCTCAAGGCCGATGCCGATGCGATGCTCGACAAGCTGATCGCCGAAAAATGGCTGACCGCACGCGGCGTCTGCGCCCTCTGGCCTTGCGCGCGCGACGGCGACAGCGTCACCATCCACATCGCCGAGGAGGAGCGCCATGTGACTCTTCCTTTTCTGCGCCAGCAGGTCAAGAAGAGTCGCGACCGCGCCAATATGTGCCTCGCCGATTTCATCGATCCGGCGGGCGACTGGATGGGCGGCTTCGCGGTCGGCATCCACGGCATCGAGCCGCATTCGGAACGTTTCCGGGCCGACAAGGACGATTATTCCGACATCTTGCTGAAGGCGCTGGCGGACCGCTTCGCCGAGGCCTTCGCCGAGCGGCTGCATCAGCATGTCCGCACCACGCTGTGGGGTTATGCGCCCGGCGAGCAGCTGACCAACGAGGCGCTGATCAAGGAAGAATATCGCGGTATCCGACCCGCCCCCGGCTATCCCGCCTGTCCCGACCACAGCCTGAAGCCGATCCTGTTCGATCTGCTGGCGGCGGGCGATAATGCCGGGCTGGTGCTGACCGAAAGCTTCGCCATGCTGCCGACGGCGGCGGTCAGCGGCTTTTATTTCGGCCATCCCGAAAGCCAGTATTTCGGTGTCGCCCGGATCGGGAGCGACCAGCTCGAAGACTATGCGCAGCGGCGCGGCGTCGATATCGAAACCGCGACGCGCTGGCTGCGACCCAATCTGGATTAACCTGCGTCCGCGCGCCTGTCCGATAAGGGGACAGGCGTGCGGTTAACCAGCTTCGCCAACGACGGACGCGCCGAAAGCCGCTATGGGCGGCGCATGTTCAAGGCACTTCTCCGTCGGCCGTTGATGCCGCTGCTCGCCCTCCCGCTGCTCCTCGCGCCGGTACCGCTGCCCGCCCAATCGGGTACGGCCCCGTATGTCGTCGCCGAAAGCGGTCGCAGTTTCGGACGGTTGCAGGACGCCGTCGATGCGATCGGTGAGGGCGAGGGCACGATCCGCGTCGCTTCCGGCTATCATCGCGACTGCGCGGTGCAGACCGCGGGCCGCATCGCCTTCGTCGCGGTCGAACCCGGCCGGGCGATCTTCGACGGCGTGACCTGCGAGGGCAAGGCGGCGCTGGTGCTGCGCGGCGCGGGCGCGAAAATCGACGGGATCGTGTTCCAGAATATGCGCGTCCCCGACGGCAATGGCGCGGGCATCCGTCTCGAAAAAAGCAATCTCGACGTCGTCAACAGCCTGTTCCGCAACAGCGAGGAAGGGATTTTGACCGCCGACGACCCCGCGGCGACGCTGACGATCGACCGCTCGACCTTCTCGCGCCTCGGCCGCTGCGACCGCGGCCTCAGCTGCGCGCACAGCGTTTACACCGGGGTCTACGGCCGCGTCGTCGTCACCCGCACGCGCTTTGAAAAGGGCAGCGGCGGCCATTATCTCAAGACCCGCTCGCCGCGCGTCGAGATCCGCGACAACAGCTTCGACGATACGCAGGGCACCGCGACCAATTACCTGATCGACCTGCCTGCGGGATCGACCGGGCGGATTGCAAACAATTTGATGATCCAGGGCCGCGACAAGGAAAATTACGGCGCGTTGATCGCGGTCGCGGCCGAGGCGCGCGACAATCCGTCGCGGGGGCTGGTCATCGAAGGCAATCGTGCGAGCGTTCCGCAGGGCACGGGCCGCAAGACGATCTTCGTCGCCGACTGGAGCGGCGAGGCGCTGGCGATCGGGCCGAACGAACTGGGGCCGGGGTTGACGCGCTTCGAGAAGATTTAGGGGCTTAGGCTTCGCCGCGCGTTTCGATGAGCGACGCGGCGAGCGCTTCGGCGGGCGATTTTCCGCCCCACAGCACAAACTGGAACACCGGGTAAAAGCGCTCGCATTCGTCGATCGCGCTTTCAATTAGCGTTTCGGTCATGTCGAGCGGCAGCGACGCGTCGGCGCCGAGCAGCATGCCATGGCGGAACAGGATCGTGCCACTGTTCGACCACAGCTCGAAATGGCCCAGCCACAATTGTTCGTTGATCAGCGCGAGCGCCTCATGCGCGGCGGCGCGCTTGTCCTCGACGACGCGGATGTCGGGAAAGGCGAGGAGCTGGATGACGCCGTCGTCGGCGCGCCACACCGCGCGCAGCTCATAGGTCGTCCAGCTGCCCTGCGCGGTCGCGACGATCTCGTCCTCGCCGACCATCTCGTGGGGCCAGTCGTGTGCGGCAAAATAGGACGCCAGCATCTCCATCGGTGCCGCGTCCTGGCCGTCATCGTCGTCGTAAATATCGTCACTCATGCGCGCGCCTTTAGCCCGGATGGCTGGATGACGCGAGTCGGCATCCCGTGCCATCCGGGGAATATTTTCTGTGCATAAACGGCCAAAAGCGCGCCCGCGCGTCCTAGCTCTTGGGCTTGCGCGCCGCGGGCTTGGCTGCGGGTTTTGCGGCCGGCTTTGCAGCAGCAGGTTTCGCTTCCGCCTTCGGCGCCGCAGCCTTGGGAGCCGCCGCAGGTTTCGTCACGCCTTCGAGCTTGTCGAGCCGCGCCTTCAGCGCTTCGGCTTCGGCGCGTGCCGTCGCGGCCATTTTCTTCACTGCCTCGAATTCTTCGCGGCTGACGAAATCCATGCGGCCGACCCATTCCTTGGCACGGTCGCGCATCGCGGACTCGGCTTCGCGGCCTGCGCCCGCGACGGTTCCGGCAATGCCGTTCACCATCTTGGCCAGATCGTCGAAAAAGCGGTTTTCGCTCTGCATGTCTCATATTCCTTCGTCGGGGTCTGTCCCCTTGCCGTCACCCTATTTGGGTGCTGGCGGCGGCGGGGACAAGGGTTTCGGCATCGGGATTGCGCTGATCGATCTGGAAATTGAGGATCGCGGCAAAGCTGAGCCAGATCATATAGGGCACGAGCAACCACGCCGCGGCCTTGCGGATCGGCGCAAAGGCAAAGGCGGTGGCGATCGTCACCATCAGGATGAAGATGATCACATAGAGCGCGGTCGTCACCTGATGCTGCCCGAAAAAAAGCGGCGACCAGGCGAAATTAGCGATCAACTGGACGAAGAAGAGCAGCAGCGCAAAACCGCGCCCCTTGGCGCCGCGCGCATGGAGGATCATCGCCAGCGACAGGCCAAGGCAGATGTAGAGGAGCGGCCAGACGGTGCCGAACACCCAGCCCGGCGGCGTGATCGGCGGCAGGTCGAGCGACGCGAACCAGCGATTGCCATAACCGCTGTTCGACAAGAGGCCCGACAGGCTCCCCGCAAGCACGATCGCCGGAACCGTGACGAGCGCCCAGCGCAGATAGGACATGCGAAGCTGCCCCGGCGTTGCGATTTCGGTCATCTCCGCATTATCCCCCACACGCGAATCCGTTGCATGGTGTCGCGATTGTGCGGCGCAGCGTCAAGCGGCTCGCTTCACCGCGGCGATCAGAAATTCGACATTTCCTTCCGGGCCGGTGATCGGGCTTTCGACAAGGTCGAGCACGTCCCAGCCTTCGCCGGTCAGCCAGCCCTGCACTTCGGCGCAAACGCGCGCGTGCACCGCGGCATCGCGAACGACGCCTTTCTTGCCAACCTCGTGGCGTTCGGCCTCGAACTGCGGCTTGATCAGCGCGACGATGCGCGCGCCCCCTTTCGCGAATGACATCGGCACGGGCAGCACCTTCGACAGCGCGATAAAGCTCGCGTCGCAGACGATCAGATCGATCGGCTCGGGGATATGCGCGGGCGTCAGGATGCGCGCGCTGGTCTGTTCGTGGACGACGACGCGCTCGTCCTGTCGCAGCTTCCACGCGAGCTGGTTGGTGCCCGAATCCACCGCATAGACGCGCGCCGTCCCGCGGCTGAGCAACACGTCGGTAAAGCCGCCGGTCGACGATCCGACATCGATCGCGACTGCGCCCGCCACGTCCCAGTCGAGATGTGTCAGCGCGTGGTCGAGCTTGATCCCGCCGCGCGACACCCACGGATGGTCGCGGCCCTTGACGCTGATCTCGGCATCTGCCGCGACCTGCTGCCCCGCCTTGTCGATCTTGCGGTCGCCGACAAAGGCGAGCCCCGCGAGGATCAGCGCCTGCGCGCGCGTCCGGCTTTCGGCGAGGCCGCGGTCGACGAGCAGCTGGTCGGCGCGCTGCTTGGCCATCAGCCGCCAACCTTGTCGGTGAGCAGGCCCGGGGTCAGAATCTGCGGCAGGATTTCGGGCTTCGCGGCGCCCGGCGCGTACCAGAGATAGAGCGGAACGCTGTTGCGGCCATGCTCCGCGAGGGTGCGGGTGATGACGGGATCGCCATTGGTCCAGTCGCCGATCAGCGTGACGACACCCGCCTTGTCGAACGCCTCCTGCACCGCCTTGCGGTTGATCGCGCCGGCTTCGTTCGCCTTGCACGACAGGCACCAATCGGCGGTGAAATAGACGAAGACGGGCTTGCCGGTGGCGCGCGCCTTGGCGAGCGCGTCGGCCGAGAAGGTCGATCCGGCGCCGTCGGCGGTGCGTTCGGCCTCGGCGACTTCGGTCACCGTGCCCGCGAGGCTGACAAGGAAGAGCAGGCCTGAGGCGAATAGCAGCCACGACCGCCGGTCGCCGCGCTGGATTGCTCCGTAGTGCGTGAGCAGGACAAGCGCCATGGCGACCGCGAGGATCGGCCATAAGAGCTGCTCGCCGCTGCCGAGCTGCCGCCACAGCAGCCATGCCAGCGCGAGCGTGGTGAGCCCCATCGGCAGCGCCATCCATTTGCGGAAGCGGTCCATCCACGGCCCCGGTTTTGGAAGCCGGTTGCGCAGTGCGGGCACAAAGCCGACCGCGAGGAAGGGCAGGGCGAGGCCCAATCCCAGACCGCCAAAGATCGGCAGGGCCGCCCACGCCGGCAGCACCAGCGTCGCGCCGAGCGCCGCGCCGAGCAGCGGGCCGCTGCACGGCGTCGCGACAAAGGCGGCGAGCGCGCCCGTCCAGAAGCCGCCCGCCGCGCCGCCCTTGTCGACCAGCGCCTGCCCACGGCCGAAGGATGGCAGTTCAAAGGCACCGAGCAGATTGAGCGTGATCGCCAGCGCGAGGATCAGGAGCGCGAGCACGCTCAGCGGATGTTGCAGCTGAAACGCCCAGCCGACCTGCTCGCCCGCTGCGCGCAGCGCGAGCAGCGCGCCGCCGAGGAGCAGCGCGGTGACGATGGCGCCTGCGGTGTAGGCGAGCGCCTCGACTTTCGCGCTTCGCGCATCGCCGCCCGAGCGCGCGAGGCTAAGCGCCTTGAGGCTCAATATCGGGAAGACGCACGGCATCAGGTTGAGGATCAGCCCACCGAGGATCGCGCCGCCGAGCGCCGTCCAGAACAGGGTCATATCGATGCCGGCTTTCCCGGCGATCGCCTCACCCGCGGCGGGGACCGCGCCGGGGTCGAGCGTCAACGACAGCCCGCGCCCGCCGCCGAGCTTCAGCAGCGCCGAAACCGGCCCCCCCTTGTCGCCCTTCACGCGCGTTTCGACGATGATGTGGTCGCCGTTGCGGCTGAAACTTTGCGGCGCGGCATAATCGACCACATCCTGCGTTTCGACGAACAGGTGCGGCGCGTCGATCGCGGTGCTGGCGGGGAGGGGGATGGCGAAGCGCACCATGTCGCCGCGTTTTTCCCAACTGCCGTGCCGGTCGAGCGGCTGCGGCAGCAGCGCCCGCCAGCCGTCGAAGCGCGTGCGGTCCGCCGACGCGATCCTGCCATCGCCCGCCTTCAGCGCGACCGAAATCACCGCTTTCTCGGGCACGCACACCTTGTCGGTGCAGGCGAGCCAGTTCGCGATCCCCGACAATGTCAGATCGGTGCCCGGCGCAACGCTTTTGTCGACCTGCACCTCGGCGAGCAGTGCATAGGGGTGCTCATAGACATGGTTCATCATGCCAAAGAGGGTCAGCGCGTCGGGCACCGGATAGCGGAAGGGCGCGATCGTCACCCCCTCGGGCGCGTTCCATTCGACCGACAGGCCGAAACCCGCGTCGCCGCCATTCGCCCAATAGCCGTGCCAGGTCGGCTCGGGCGCCATCGTCAGCGCGAGCGTCGTGCTGCGGCCGGGGGCGGGCGCCGCCGACTCGGCGACCAGTTTGGGCTGGATATGCGTCGATTGCGCGTGCGCGGGGCTCATGGCGACGAGCGCCAGCGCCAGCAACGCCAGTATGGTCCGCCATGCGCGTGTCACAAAAGCCTCACTTCTCAAATTCATGCTCAGCCCGCGCCCGTTCGTCGTTCGAAGGCTTGCCATATAGGCGGCTTTCGACGAGAGGACAGCCCGCGCTGACACCCTTAGGTTGGAGAAGCCGTCCGTGAAGCTGAAATATCTGTCTACCGCCCTTGCCGCCGTGCTTTGTGTTGCCGCTGCCGGAACCGGCCTCGCGCAGAATTCCGTGCCGCCGGTACAGAAGGTTACCGCCGCGACCCCGGCGCCGAAGCTCGTCGTTATGATCGCGGTCGATCAATTTTCAGCCGACCTGTTCGCCGAATATCGCGGGCGTTTCACCGGCGGTCTTGCGCGGCTGGCGTCGGGCATCGTCTTCCCGTCGGGCTATCAGGCGCACGGCGCGACCGAAACCTGCCCCGGCCATTCGACGATTCTGACCGGCAACCATCCGGCGCACACCGGGATTGTCGCCAATAATTATTTCGACCTGTCGGTCGCCCGCGAAGACAAGCGCGTCTATTGCGCCGAGGACGAGACGGTCGCGGGGACGACGTCGAGCAGCGGTAAATATGCGCCGTCGGTGAACCATCTGCTCGTTCCGACGCTCGGTGACCTGATGAAGGCGCGCGATCCGAAGGCGCAGGTTATCTCGGTATCGGGCAAGGATCGTTCGGCGATCATGATGGGCGGCCGGCAAGCCGATGAACTCATGTGGCTCGCACCCACCGGCCTCACCAGCTATCGCGGCACGACCTTGTCGCCGGCCGCGCAGCAGGCGAGCACCGCGATCGCCGCCGCGATCAACCAGCCGCGCCCCGCGCTGACGCTTCCCGCCGATTGCACGACGCACGATATCGCGATCCCGGTTGGCGACAAGGGCGCGACAGTGGGCACCGGGCGGATGGCGCGCGACGCCGGGGACTTCCGCAAATTCATGGCATCGCCCGAGGCCGACGGCGCGGTGCTCGCAACCGCCGCCGCGCTGCGCCAGGTGCGCAAGATGGGCGAGGGCAACAGCACCGACCTGCTCATCGTCGGCCTGTCGGCGACCGATTATGTCGGCCACAGCACCGGCACCGAAGGCAGCGAAATGTGCATCCAGATGGCGGGGCTCGACCGCGAGCTCGGCGATTTCTTCGCGCGGCTCGATGCTACGGGAATCGACTATGTCGTCGCGCTGACCGCCGACCATGGCGGCCACGACTTGCCCGAACGCAACCGCCAGAACGCCTGGCCCGATGCGCAGCGTATCGACAAGGCGCTGAACCCCGGCGCGATCGGCAAGGAAGTCGCTGAAAAACTCGGCCTGCCGGAGCCCATTCTCTATGGCGACGGCGACGATTATTATTTCTCGAAGGCGCTGACCGCGGCGCAGCGCAAGGCGGTGCTCGCCGAAATCCTGCCGCGCCTGCGCGCGCATCCGCAGGTCGAGGCGGTGGTGACGCGCGACCAGCTCGACGCGCATCCAATTTCGAAACGCGCACCCGATACGTGGAGCCTGCTCGACAAGCTGCGCGCCTCGTACAACCCGCAGCGTTCGGGCGATTTCATCATCGCGCTGAAGCCACGGGTCACGCCGATCCCCGAATCGGGCATCGGCTATGTCGCGACGCACGGTTCGGTGTGGGATTATGACCGCCGCGTGCCGATCCTCTTCTGGCGCAGGGGGCTTGCCGGTTTCGAACAGCCCAATGCGGTGATGACGGTGGATATCATGCCGACGCTGGCGTCGGTCGTTGGTGTGCCCGTCGATGCGAACAAGATTGATGGCCGCTGCCTCGACCTGTTGTCGGGGCCAGAGAGCAGCTGTCGCTAAGGATAAGAAAAGTAGGACCTATGACCAAAGCTTTGCGGAATTTCTCCAGCCGGTTCCTGCTCGTGGGCTGCGGCAATATGGCGGGCGCAATGCTCGATCGCTGGCTGGCGGCGGGTCTCGACCCGGCGCTGGTCGCGATCGTCGATC
>Ga0247823_10005305_pt1 | contig 10277 bp, 11 predicted proteins | sample 13C_PalmiticAcid_2_FD_192426 | JGI IMG/M metagenome (GOLD analysis project Ga0247823, IMG submission 192426) | Soil microbial communities from agricultural site in Penn Yan, New York, United States - 13C_PalmiticAcid_Day30 | ecosystem: Environmental > Terrestrial > Soil > Agricultural land...
AGGTAGGCCACCGGCTCGCCGGCGAGCCGGTGGCCTACCTGGTGGGCCGTCGAGGGTTCTGGACCCTGGACCTGCAGGTCTCGCCGGCCACCCTGATCCCGCGCCCGGAAACCGAGCGCCTGGTCGAACTCGCCCTGGCGCGCCTGCCGGACGACACGTCGCTGCGCATCGCCGATCTCGGGACCGGGACCGGTGCGATCGCGCTGGCGCTGGCCAGCGAGCGGCCGCAGGCTCGCGTGATCGCCACCGACCTCAGTGACGACGCTCTGACCATCGCTCGGGCGAACGGCAGCGCCAACGACCTGAAGAATGTCGAATTCCGCGCCGGCAGTTGGTGGACACCGGTGGCGGGCGAACGCTTCCACCTGATCGCCAGCAATCCTCCCTATATCGCGGAAGGCGATGCGCACCTGGCGCAGGGCGACCTGCGCTTCGAACCGCCCACAGCGCTGTCGTCCGGCGCCGACGGCCTCGACGCGATCCGAATGATCGTGGCGGGCGCGCCCGTGCACCTGCTGCCCGGCGGCTGGCTGCTGCTGGAGCACGGCTGGGACCAGGGCGCCGCCATCCGCGCGCTGATGGCGGCGGCGGGTTTCGTCGATGTCGCCACGGAGACCGACCTGGAGCAGCGCGACCGCGTGACCCTTGGGCGCGTCACGGAAGGGCAAGACGCGAGCCGCTAGACTGTCGCTTTCACCCAGGACTCGCCGCCCATGCGCACGCTGTACCCCGATATCGAGCCCTTCGACACCGGCACCCTGAAGGTCGACGACCGCCACACGCTGTACTACGAGCAGTGCGGCAATCCGCAGGGCAAGCCGGTGGTGCTGCTGCATGGCGGGCCGGGCGCGGGCTGCAGTCCGAAGATGCGCCGTTTCCACGACCCGGCCAAGTACCGCATCGTGCTGTTCGACCAGCGCGGCTCCGGGCGCTCCACGCCGCACGCGGACCTGGTGGACAACACCACCTGGGATCTCGTCGCCGATATCGAGAAGCTGCGCGAGAAACTCGGCATCGACCGTTGGCAGGTGTTCGGCGGCAGCTGGGGTTCGACGCTGGCGCTGGCGTACGCCGAAACGCACCCCGAGCGCGTGACCGAACTCGTGCTGCGCGGCATCTTCATGCTGCGCCGCTGGGAGCTGGAGTGGTTCTATCAGGAAGGCGCGAGCCGCCTGTTCCCGGATGCGTGGGAGCACTACATCACTGCGATCCCGTCGGTCGAGCGCCATGACCTGATCTCCGCCTTCCACCGGCGCCTGACGTCCGACGACAAGGCCACGCGCCTGGCGGCGGCGAAGGCATGGAGCGTGTGGGAAGGCGCGACCAGCTTCCTGCACGTCGACGCCGATTTCGTCAGCGGCCACGAAGAGCCTGAATTCGCGCTGGCGTTCGCGCGCATCGAGAACCACTACTTCGTCAACGGCGGTTTCTTCGAGGTCGAGGACCAGTTGCTGCGCGATGCGTCGCGCATCGCCGACATCCCCGGCGTGATCGTGCACGGCCGCTACGATGTGGTGTGCCCGATCGCCAATGCGTGGGAGCTGCACAAGGCCTGGCCGAAGGCGAAGCTCGAGATCACGCCGGCCTCGGGCCACTCGGCGTTCGAAGCCGAGAACGTGGACGCGCTCGTGCGCGCGACGGACGCCTTCGCCTGACCACACCGCATCGCAACCGGAAGAACGCCATGGATCCGTCGCGCGCCACCGCCTCCACGTTCGACCAGCGCGTGCTGGACCTGTACGACGACTACGTCCATGGCCGCGTCGATCGTCGCGGGTTCCTGTCCGGCGCAGCGCAGTTCGCCGTCGCCGGCACGACCGCCGCGGGCCTGCTGGCGGCATTGACGCCGCAGTACGCGTTCGCGGCGCAGGTGGCGGCGGACGATCCGCGCATCAGCACCATGTACCGCACGTTCCCGGCACCGCAAGGCCATGGCGAAGGACGCGGTCTGTTGGCGATGCCCCGCGCACCAGGACGCCATCCGGTGGTGCTGGTCGTGCACGAGAACCGCGGATTGAATCCGTACATCGAGGATGTCGCCCGGCGCCTGGCGGTGGCCGGCTTCATCGCGTTCGCGCCGGATGCGCTGTATCCGCTCGGCGGCTATCCCGGCAACGACGACACCGGTCGCGAGATGCAGGCGAAGCTGGATCGGGACAAGGTGTTGGCCGACCTGGAAGCCGCCGCGCGCTTCGCCCATGCGTTGCCACGCGGGAACGGCACGCTCGGCGTGGTCGGTTTCTGCTTCGGCGGACTGGTGACCAACCTGCTGGCCGCGCGCCTGCCGGACATCGTTGCGGCCGGCGTGCCGTACTACGGCGGCCAGCCGTCCGCGGAGGACGCGGCGCGCATCAAGGCGCCGTTATTGCTCCACTTCGCGGCGCTCGACACGCGCGTGAACGCCGGTTGGCCCGCCTACGAGCAGCAGCTGAAGGCGGCCGGCGTCGACTACACCGCGCATGTCTATCCCGATGCGAACCACGGGTTCCACAACGACACCACGCCCCGCTATGACGCGGCCGCTGCCGCGCTGTCGTGGGAGCGCACCCTGGCGTTCTTCCGCAAGCACCTGGACTGAAGCGTCCGGTTGCGGCACGGGACGCCGATCAGGTCACCACGGCAGGCGACATGCGGGGTGCGGGATGGGGACGAGGGTGCCGGCGGGCATGCCGGGTGCGGCGATGCCGCGCCTCGGGCTCGAGGACGTGGATATCCAGCGGCTCGGCATGGCGGCGCTGCGCCTGGTGCGCGTCATCGAACAGGGCGACATCGGTGCGCTGTGGGACGCAGCCTCGGCGCTGGTGCGCGCCTCGCTGTCGCGCGATGACTTCGTCGCGTCGCTGACCGCACAGCGCCGCGCCTTGGGATGGGGCACCGAGCGCCGTTGGGTGGCGATCCGGATCGATCGTGCACGGGAGCGCGGTTCGTTGCCGGCCGGGACCTACGCGATGCTGGAGTTCTCCAGTCGCCTGGGAGAGGGTCGGTCGCTGTATCGCGAGCGGGTGACGCTGCGGTACGAAGATGGGGGTGTCTGGCGCCTGGCCGGTTATCGCGCGGACCCCGAATGAGCGGCGCTCAGCCGCGCGGCGTGCCGTCCAGGTTGTGGTCGATCATCCACAGGCCGGCCCAGAGCTTCGCATCGAGTTCGTAGCCTTCGGCCATCTTCTGCGCCAGCCACGCGGCGGCACGCGCACGCGGAATGGCGTGCACGGTGATGTCCTCGTCGCCATCGCCGCCGCCGTCGCCCACCTTGCGCAGGCCGGTAGCGCGGACGAAGGCGATCTTCTCGCTGCTGCTGCCCGACGACGTGGGGCCGATCATCAGCACATCGGCCTGTGCGGCGGTCCAGCCGGTCTCTTCCTCCAGTTCCCGGATCGCCGACACCTCGATGGATTCGTCGGCGTGGATGTCGCCGACCAGTCCGGCCGGCATCTCGATGGTCAGCGCCTGCAGCGGTACGCGGAACTGCTCGACGAACACCACCTCGTCGTCCGGCGTGACTGCAATGATGATCGCCGCCAGCCCGCCGGCATGCGCGCGCTCCACGTACTCCCAGGTGCCGCGGACCATCATCCGCTGGTACTTGCCTGACCAGACCACCTGCGGCGGCGCCTTGCGCTTGTCGTGTTCGTCCATGACCCGATGCTAGCCGCTGGCGATGACGATTTACAGGCGGGTCGGGCCGCCGTCTTCGAGTCCGGCGGCCACGCGCAGGCGTCGCCGCGTCATCGGGCCGAAGCGCAGGGCATCGGACAGGCCCGCGAGCATGTCGCCGTCGGCCTGACCGCGCGCGTGGCCGTGGGCGATGTCGCCGAGGGGCGCGTCCAGCGCGATGGTGGTGAGCTGGCGCCAGAGCAGGGCGTGCTCGCGCTGTTCGCGCAAGCGCGTGGCCATGGTCGCGGCGCCGCGCAGCCGGAGGAAGGCCACTTCGTCGATGCGGGCGAGCAGGGTGTCGAGATCGCCGAAGTGGGCGAGCAGGATGGCGGCGGACTTCGCGCCGATGCCGCTGACGCCCGGGATGTTGTCCACGGCGTCGCCGGTCAGGGCGAGGTAGTCGGCGATCTGCCGCGCCTCCACGCCATGGCGCGCCTTGACGCCCACCATGCCCCAGCGCTGGCCGCGCGCGAAATCCCATTGCTCGTCGTGTTCGCCCAGCAACTGCGACAGGTCCTTGTCGGCCGACACGATGACACCGCGGAACGCCTGCGGCCGCGCCGCATGCAGGGCGCTGCCGATAAGGTCGTCGGCTTCGTATTCGCCGTGCGACAGCACGCTCAGGCCGAGTGCGGCGCAGAGCGCCTTGCAGTGGGTGAACTGCCGGCGCAGTGCCTCCGGCGCGGGGTCGCGGTTGGCCTTGTAGGCCGGGTACAGGCGGTTGCGGAAGCAACTATCCAACGCTTCGTCGAAGGCGATCGCGATGTGCGCGGGGCGCTCCTTCTCCAGCAGCTCCAGCAGGAAGCGCGCGAAGCCGTGCACCGCATTGGTGGGCCAACCGTCGGCATCCTGGAACTCATCCGGGATCGAATGCCAGGCGCGGAAGACGTACAGGCTGGCATCGACCAGATAGAGGGCGTGCACGCTGGCGACCTCAGGGCGTCCAGTCGGTCAGCAGCGCGGACGGATCCGGGCGGTCGCGTTCGGGCGCGTCCACCTGCGGCGTGCCGATGTGGATGAAGCCGGCGACGCGTTCGTTGGGCGCGAGCCCGAGCGTCGCGGCGATGGCTTCGTCGTAGGCCATCCACCCGGTCAGCCACTGCGCGCCGAAGCCGAGCGCCTGCGCGGCCTGCAGCAGCGCGAAGCACACGCTCCCGGCGGTCAGCAACTGCTCCTGTTCCGGCACCTTGTGGCCGGCGGTCAGCCGGGCGACGACGGTAACGATGGTGGGCGCGTGGGAAAAACGCGCGCGATCCTTCTCGACCACGGCGTCGGCGGCATCGGGGTCGAGATGCAAGGTGCGTGCCGCAAGGCGTTCGCCGAGCGCATGGCGGGCTTCGCCCTGGATGCGGATGAAGCGGAACGGCACCAGCTTGCCGTGGTCGGGCACGCGGACCGCCGAGGCGAGCATCCGGTGCAGGGTGGCGTCGTCGGGGCCGGGGTTGCCGAGCTGCTTGGAGGGCACCGAACGACGGGCGTCGAGGAACTGCAGGGGGGAGGGGAGCGACATGCGTCAAGTTTAGCGTGTCACATCTTGTTGCATGGCACTAAAATGCCGAGGCCATCACGGTTGCCTGCACCACGGATTTCCTACGATGGCCGTGCGGATTCCGGTCCGCCTCCCCCGAACTCCTTTCGCCTGCCAAGGCGGGGAACCTTGTGCATGTCGAACGTCCTCAATATCGCCGATCGTCCCGGCCGGGAAACGCGCATGCTTGATCAGGCGCGTGAAGCCGCCATTCCGCCGTTGGTGGACGCCTTCGCGGTGGCGCTCGGCCGTTTCGACGATGCGCTGTTCGACCGTGCCGAGCGCGCCGGCCCCTCGCAGATGGCGTTCCTCGACGCCATGCGCGAGCTGCGCCGCCGGCGCGAAGACATCATCGTGCGTTTCCGTACCCACCTGCAGCTGGCGTGGAAAGCGCTGCAGGACGGCCAGCCGCTCTCCATGGAGGACGCGTTCGCGCAGTCGGGGGAGAACGCACTCACCCTGATGACCGATCAGGAGCTGGAATCCCGCCTGGCGGTGCGCAACCTGGCCAGCGTGATCCTGCGCGACTGCAAGCCGGTGCTGATCCGCCTCGACCGTCGCCTCGGCTATCTGGCCGGGCAGTCCACGCTGGAGCCGGAATTCAATCCCGTCGGCCCCGAACACATCGGCGTCGCCGTGCACCAGGGCTTCGCGGCCTGCGATCTCACCGCCGAGGTCCGGCTGGTGGTGATCAAGCTGTGCGAGCGCGACCTGGTGCCCGCGATCGCGCGCGTCTACACCGCGCTGGACCAGCGCCTGGCGCAGATGGGCGTGATGGCCGATCTGCCGGAGCCTCCGGCCCGGCGCGCGCCGAAGCCCGACGTGGCGCAGGAACTCGAAGACCTGATGGGGAGCGAAGAGCCCGGTGCGCCCGCCTGGGCGGCCCGCTTCCTCAACCGCATGGCCGGCGTGAACCGCGGTCTGCAGGCGACGCACGCGGCGCCCGCGCCCGCCGTCGGCTTCGGTGATGTGCCGCCCGGCTATTCCACGGCGCCGGGGACGCAGGGCGTCCTGCTGGAGGCCCTGCATCATCTGCTGCAGGAGTCGCGCCGTGGCCGTGACGTCTCGCAGGAGCCGTCGCGTCCCTCGCATCCGCAGCGCGATCTCTCGCAGCGCGAGATGCTCTCCGTGCTGTCCCTGCTGCAGGCCACGCCCAGTGCCACCCTGCGCGCCGCGATCGGCGATACCGGCGAGTCGCTGTCGCAGCGTCTGAAGAACGAAGTGCTCAGCAGCGCCATGCAACTGGGCGTGGATCCGTCGACGGCGCGCCTGGCACCGGTCGACGAGGACGCCATCGACCTGGTCGGCATGCTGTTCGACGTCATGCTGGACGAACGCGACCTGGACGGCCGTCCGCGCGAACTGATCGGGCGCCTGGTGGTCCCGTTCGTGAAGGTCGCCCTGCTGGACCGCCGGATGTTCGTGCAGAAGACGCACCCTGCGCGCCGCCTGCTCAACGTGCTGGCCGAGGCCTGCGAAGGCAACAACGGCGAGAGCGCGGCCGAGCGCACGCTGCTGACCAAGGTCGAGGAGGTGGTCGACCGGCTGGTGGCCGAGTTCAACGAGAACCTCGCGATCTTCCTGACCCTGGAAGAAGAGTTCCGCTCCTTCCTGGAGCAGCACCGCCGCCGCATCGAGATCGCCGAGCGCCGTGCCGCCGAGATCCAGCGCGGCCAGGAGCGTCTGGAAGCCGCGCGTGCGCGGATGAACGGCGAACTGGACGAACGTCTGGCCGACCGCACCGTGCCGCAGGCGATCGAGGACTTCCTGCGCCAGCCCTGGGCGCACCACGTCACCATGACGGTGTTGCGCGAGGGCGAGGAAGGCGAGGGCCTGCGCGAATCGCTGGCGCTCGCCGACGGCGTGCTCGAGGAGCTCACCGAAGCGCAGCGCCATGTCATCGGCAAGCCGTGGCTGCAGGCATGGCGCCCGGGGTTGCTGAAGGTCTTTTCCAGCGTCGGCATGAACCTGGACGCTGCCGGCAGTGCGGTCGATGCGCTGCACGACACGTTGCAGGCCGTGGCCGCCGCCCGGCCCGACCTGGAAAAAGCGCTGCCCGAACTGCCGCAGGTGGTGCTGCCCAAGCCGGCCGTCGACGAGGAGACCACGCCGATCCAGCTGGTCGCCGGCGCCGACACGCTCGACTTCGACCACAGCGATGCCGACCACTTCCGGGGGCTGGCCATCGGCACCTGGCTGGACTTCATCGACAAGGACAACAAGGTGCAGCCGGGCAAACTGTCGTGGGTCAGCCCGATCTCCTCGCGCCTGCTGTTCGTCAACCGCCGCGGCGTGCGCTTCTGCGTCGCCTCGCCGGAGGAACTGGCCGCGATGGTCCGCCTGGGCCGCCTGCGCACGCACCAGAGCGAGGACGCGTTCGACAGCGCCATGCAGGGCGTGATCGAACGCCTGGAACCGGTCCCGCCTGTCACACCAACCCCGCTGACCTGAGCCTGCGCGGCTCCGCCGCGCTCTGCTAGCATCGTCGTACGGTTGGCTCAACGACGAGGGGCGCATGGCGGTCGAAGTGCGGGTACTGAAGGAGTCCGCGGCCGGCGAACGCCGCGTGGCCGCCACGCCGGAAACGGTGAAGAAGCTGATTGCGGCCGGTGCGCATGTCGTCGTCGAACGCGGCGCGGGCACCGGTGCCGGCTTCGTCGACCAGGCGTATGCCGATGCCGGCGCCAGCCTGGATGGCGGCGAAGGCCGCGCGCAGGCCGAGGTGGTGCTCTGCGTGCAGGCACCGCCCGCCGAGGCGATCGCCGGCCTCAAGCCGGGTGCCAGCCTGGTCGGCGTGCTCCAGCCCACCGCCGATCCCGTCCGCGCCGATGCGCTGCAGGCGCGCGGCCTGCAGAATTTCCCGCTCGAGCGCCTGCCGCGCACCACGCGCGCCCAGGCGATGGACGTGCTGAGTTCCCAGGCCGGCATGGCCGGTTACAAGGCCGTGCTGATCGCCGCGCAGCTGGCGCCGCGATTCTTCCCGATGCTGACGACCGCTGCCGGCACGATCCGCCCGTCGAAGGTGTTGATCGTCGGCGCGGGCGTGGCCGGCCTGCAGGCCATCGCCACGGCCAAGCGGCTCGGCGCGCAGGTGGAAGGGTTCGATGTGCGACCCGAGACGCGTGAGCAGATTGAATCGCTGGGCGGTCGCTTCCTCGACCTGGGCGTCAGCGCCGCGGGCGAGGGCGGCTATGCGCGCCAGCTCACCGACGAGGAGCGCGCGCTGCAGCAGCAGCGCCTGGCCGATCATCTCAAGGGCATCGACGTCGTCGTCTGCACGGCGGCGGTGCCGGGGCGCCCGGCGCCGAAGATCATCAGCGCGGCAATGGTCGCCGGCATGAAACCGGGCAGCGTCATCGTGGACCTGGCGGCGGAGACCGGCGGTAACTGTGAACTCACGCGACCGGGCGAGACCTACGACCAGCAGGGCGTCGCGATCGCGGGCCCCTTGAACCTGGCCAGCCTGGGCGCGGTGCACGCCAGCGAGATGTACGCGCGCAACGTGTTCAACTTCGTGTCCTTGTTCATCAAGGACGGTGCGCTGCAGTTCGACTGGAACGACGAACTGCTGGCCAAAACGGTGTGGCCGGAACGGCCCGACGCGCCCGCGCAGGCAGCCTGAGGCGGGCGCAAGCCAGGATCAGCGTTCTTCCCGCGACGGGCGGCGGCGCGGCGCGTTCTGTTCCATCCACGCGTCGCGCTGCTCGGGCGACATCTTCTTCCACTGGTCGCGCAGTGCGTCGCGCTGCGCGGGCGTGAGTTCCTTCATCCGGCCGTAGAGCGCGCGGGCCTGCCGGCGCTGTTCGGGATTCATGCCCTCGAAACGCTTCATCCCATGACGCGCCTGCGCGCGCTGTTCGGGCGACATCGACTGCCAGCGCTGCGCGCGCTCCAGCATGCGGGGGCGTTCGTCCGGTTCCCGGTTCCAGCGGTCGCGCAACGGCGCGATCAGGGCTTCGCGCTGCTGCGGCGTCAGCTGCTCCCAGGCGGGCAGGGGCGCGGGCGGCGCCGACTGCGCGAACGCCTGGACGGAAGCGAGCAACAGGCCGAGGGCGAACAGGCGGGCGGTACGGGATGTCATCGGGTCACTCCATCGCAAGAGGCTGCGCGTCCGCGGAGGCGAGCCACAGGTACAGGTCGGGATCTTCCTCCAGCGCGCCGGCGGAGGCTTCGTCCAGCGCCGTCTCGCCGTCGGTCACGGCCACGGGCGTCGCCGCGCCAGGCGCCGGGGCGGTCGAGGTGCGGGGCAGGAACTGCAGGCCGATGCCCACCGCGAGCACCGCGCTGAAGGCGGTCGCGGTCAGCCATCGCCACGAGCGCGCGCTTTCGGGCGCGGCGCGCTGGGCCTCGTGGCGCGCCGTGCGCAAGCGCATCAGGGTTTGCGGGGACACCTGCGCGAGCGAGGCGCGGTGGAGCCCGCGGGCCTGCGCATCGAAGCCGGTGTCGTCGTGGGGATGGGCGGGGTTCATCGGAATTCCTCCAGTTGCTTCTGCAGGGCCTCGCGCGCGCGGGACAGGTGGGTCTTCACCGATCCCTCCGAGCAGCCCATGACGCGGGCGGTGTCCGCCACGTCCAGTTCTTCCAGCACGCGCAGCGTGAACGCTTCGCGCTGGCGTGCCGGCAATGCGCGCAGCGCCTGCACCAGGCGCGCGTAGGCCTCGCGCTGGTCATGCGCCTGCGACGGTCCGGCGCCCAGGTCCGGCGCCCAGTCCACCGGGCTTTCCTCGCCACGGTCGCCGGTGGGCAGCAGCCAGCGCAGGCGGAAACCGGCGCGGCGCTGCATGTCGACGATCCGGCGGCGCAGGATGCTCCAGAACAGCGGCGTCCATTCGGCCGCGGGCCGGTCCCGGTACACGATCATCTTCATCATCGCGTCCTGGACCACGTCGAGTGCGTCGTCGCGGTGGCGTAATCCGGCTTCCGCGAAGCGGAAGGCGCGCGGCCCGATGTCGGCCAGGAACAGCTCCAGCGTCGCCGCCGGGGCGGGCGAGGCGGGCGTGTCCATCAGCGGGTTCGGGGTCGCACTCACCAACATAGCTTAGCGACCGGTACTGTGAATCGACCGCGATGCGCCGGTCGCTAAGCTATGTTGGTG
>Ga0247823_10005306_pt1 | contig 10274 bp, 11 predicted proteins | sample 13C_PalmiticAcid_2_FD_192426 | JGI IMG/M metagenome (GOLD analysis project Ga0247823, IMG submission 192426) | Soil microbial communities from agricultural site in Penn Yan, New York, United States - 13C_PalmiticAcid_Day30 | ecosystem: Environmental > Terrestrial > Soil > Agricultural land...
GGGCCATCTGGAGGAATGGGATCAGGCTCTTTTGGGGGGTCAGATGTCTGAAAAGGGGTGTTTTTGGGGGCTGTTGGACGGGTGAGATTTGAATAGGGGGAGAAAGGAGGTGCTGAGTTGTGTGGTGCATTAGGGGGTGCATGTGAGCAACGGGCGGGAAGGGGCGTTAGTCAGGTAGAGGTGTTCTTTTGAGATTTTGTAAGCTGGGTTCTAGTCTGGCTGGTTTGGCAGCTGGAGGAAACACTAACACTCTTATTACTATGTTCTTCTCGTGGGAGGAGACGTGGACTACAGACATAGACTAGCTCTAGACTAGCCATCAACACTTCAGCATTCCAACAGTCGACAGGAGGAACTCGCACCCCACTTCCGCCCAACACCCCTACTCTCCACATGCAACAATATACCCACCATCATAACCAGCCAAACAGAGCGCGGGAGCGCGGGACAGAATGCGGCCGACCTGCAGCCAGGCATGCAACGACGGCCGGCAAGGATGGAGAGGTTTTATTAACATCCACCGACATAGAATCACAGGCGGTCCAAATCGGCCCGGCCGGGATCGACCAGCGATCGCGGGGGACCGAAATCTGAAATCTGGGGTAATCGACACGACAGCATACTACTAAAGCAAGGGGGGATAAAGTGTCGGGGTGAAACGGGGGCATCGGTTCGGTTGCCGCTCGGTCGGTCGGTTGCATGGCAGAGCGCGGGAGGGGGAGGGAAGGGGAGATCAGCCAAGAGGAAAATGTATGTGAAGTATCGAAGCATCATCAGGCATTCAGCGGCAAGTAAGACTGAAACAACGCAAACGCACAAGACAAGACAAAAAAAGGAAGAATAAAAGGAAAAATGCCGCAAGCAAGCCAAGACACGACACGACAAGACCCGTGTACGCGTTCAATAAATGATCTCGATGCCATGCATGAAGGTCCATGTGCGTGTGTGTGGGGTGGGCACCTCAACAGCGGAACAGAACGGAACGGAACCCCTGAGAGCCGGGGAACCCCATTCCCGTCTTCCCCAGATTTTTAGAGAGTTCGGGACAGAGCCAAGATCTGGGGAAACCCTCCCCCCCCTCTTTGTAATCGGAGGGGCCACATGTATGCGACCTGCCTCGGCTCGCGTGGCTCGGTAGTGTTTGATGGGGTTGCGTCCATGAACTCTAGTCCGCCTGCTGTTACAGAACCCTCTTGTTACAGCGTGCTAGGTACTCCATCCTTACGATTCATTCCATGTGCATACAGGGTCTCGAAATCACTAGGGAGGTGGAAGTTAGGGTGCTGTTCTGAAGGGGTGGTAGCCACCTCATCTCGCAACCAAGCTCAACACCCTCTGTCTGTCCGTTGAAACGCCCATCCATTCATAGCAAAGGCAGGTAAGGTAAGGTAGGTAGGTAGGTTCGGTTAGGTAGGTAGATACTCGGTGAAAAAAATAAACGGTACCCTTTCCCTGTCCCCCCCCCTTCCGCCCCTTTTCAGCAACCAAGCACCATGAAGAACGACCGCCACCACCACCACCCGCTCATCCGGAATACATCCAAAAGACGGGGGTGAAAAACGCCATGCACCCCAGCCAGCCAGCCACCAACAACCCCAACCATGCAACTCTTGATGTGATTTTCTTTTTTTGTTGTGGAAGGTCTTGATAAGTTTAGATCCCAATCATGCATCGAAGCGTTCGGCGTAAGCGTTGCGTGTCCTCTCTGCAAAGTCCCGAGGCTCCTCCGTTTCAATCCTGCCCGGCTTGGCCCGGTCCCTGTTCATGTTCGTGCCCTCCACGTCCTGTTTCGTCATGTGCTGTATCGTGCTCTGTAGTGCGCTGCAAATGCTGTCCCCCCATTCAAAATCGCGAGCCTTCCTTTTCCGCTCGCGAGCCTGTGTCGAGCCTGAGCGGTCTGCCAAAATTGAGGTGTTGGCCTGTTGGATCCCTGAGGCTGGGCAGAGTGTATCCTTCTTCTCATGGAGAGACGGAACCTCGCCCTCTCGAGCCTGAATGGCTCGACCGTGCAGAACAAACAGTAAACCAACACGAACAGGCTTCGACTTGTCTGCCGCAATCCTCTGGCTCGGCCAACCTCGCGGTTGGGAGTAAAAGACCCCGAGCAGGCATCGGTGGGCAAGGACCGAGGAGGCGGCAGAACGGCCTCGGCCTTCATCTCATCCCTTCTTCGCCTATAGGAAGCCAGACTCGGCCAACACTCTGCACGCACAATGCCGTTAGCACCACAATCACCACAAATCTCGCAACGATCCAGTCCCAACCTACCTCACGATCTTCTCGTCCTCCCGCTCCCTCGGCTCGATCTGCAAGCTCTTGTCGTACATCTCGTGCACGTCGCCGGCCGCCTGCATGTTGCTCAAGATGTAGTCCTGCAGCTCCGGGACAGGCTGCAGCGAGTAGGCCACGTTCTGGTACTGCTGGATGTCGCGGATCACCTCGGCCGTCTTGGCGCGCTTGGCAAAGTTGATGAGGTTGGTCTTCTTGATGATGGACGGGATGCCATCCTCAATGAAGGTGAGGTCCGTCAGGTACACGCCTGTGACGCGTCGCAGTCAGCACCAACGCGCAACAACAAGGGAGATGAACAAGGCAATGGCTTACCAAAGAAGGGGATGCACGGCGGGTTCGCGGCGTGCAGAGCCTCGCGGTACTCGCCAAAGTTCTTCGTGCTGGCCATCAGCTTGCGCATGGTTTCCAACGTCGCCTGGATGCGCTGGGGGACCTGATCCCATGTCCGCTTCAGGCGAGCAATGGGCGCCGTGCCCAACGCCGAGATGATTGAGGTCAGGGTGGAGAAGTTGTTCAGGACTCGGCATTTCTGTTGCGTGATCAGCCACTTCTTCACCAACACAAAAAACCAGAAAAAAAAAGGGAGAGGTGCTTACATCAGCGACCGCCACAAAGTGCTTGATGACGACGACGCGCTTCCTGACATCGGTCTGCGACAGAATCATCTCGGCCACCCAGTTGGTCATCTGGTTGGAGTGCAGAATGAGGGCCTTGACATTGGGCGCGGGCTCCGGCTCGCCGTCCCCGACCTTCTTCTGCCACGTCTTGTTGAGGCATTCTGTGGACTTGATCTTGGCGTACAGACGGGACTCGATGATGGTGAGCTGCCGGGCGAATTCGACCACGTCAATATCCAGAAACTTGAGCTTCTTCATGTTCTTGGGCATGATCGGCGGGGGCGTGTTTTGGTTGACCGTCTGGACCATGCGGCGCCCGCCAAAGTCTTTGCCGGCCAGCCGCTGGTCGAGCAGCGCCATCAGCGGGCCCGACCCGGGCGTCTCGGCCGTCTTGATTGTGTCCCTGGCAAAGTTGAACATGTCGCGAATCAAAACCTTGGTCTCGTCGCTGTTGTCCTCCATCCAAAAGTTGTCCAGCCAGCTCTTAAGAATGTTGACAACCCGGAAGCGGATCGGCCTCAGCTTCCTGTCGCGCCATGTGTCGTAGTCGGCTTGTGTCAACCCTTCAGGTGGCTGGGAGGTAAACCTCACGACGAGCATCTCAAACAGTTCCCGCGCGCTCGTAAACGACCGGTACGTGAGGAGGAACGTGTTGTTAAAGTTCGCGTCCAACTTGTCGTGCCGCGTCAGCTGCTCCACCAAGGCAACGAGGGTTCCGCCCTTGACAGCTGGGGGGTTGACTTTGAAGTCCCATGACAGATCCGTCTCGTTGTCCAGGTTCAAGAACTCGGGCTGGTCTTCGGCCGCCGGCGGTGGCACCGGTTCTGGGTCTTCTCCAAAGAACCGCTTCATCTTTGAGGGATCGCCCTTCCGGAAGTTGGCAGGGAGACCTTCGCCTTCTGTGAATGATTGTGAGCCCATCGGCAGCCCTGGCCTCGCCAATCCTCGTGACTCTGTCCGCTGATGCGGCCGTTCGTACGGCATGGTCTCGATTCTCCTAAGCTGCTCACGCTGCACGACTTCTTGGCGCATGTGCATCTCTTGTTGCTGGATCACCATGGACACCTGTTCCGAAAGCAGCTGGAGCGAGAAGCCGATGTGCGAAGAGTTGGTCTCGAGCGCCCGCGCACATTGCCGGACATATTCTAGCCTTTCCTCCAGGGCCTGACCCCTGACCTCGGACCACTCATCAGCCAACGGCCCAGCGACGGCCTGGCAGCCCAGGAGCAGGTCCGAAATGTTGTCGTAGAGGCTCTGCTTGTTGGTGCTGAAATCGGCGAGCTGCGGCGTCTGGAACGTGTTGCCAAGCAAGGACAAATCAATCGACTCTATCATGGCGATCCAGGGCTTGAACGTGTCCAAGACCTTGCCTCCGGCACCACAGATGCTGTTGCTGATCATCTCGTGCTTATAGGGAGTGACTACCTTCTCGCTCGCCACGAGGTTCTTCTCCAGCTCGCGGATGCTCGACACCAGCATCCGCTTGAGCTCGTCGAGGCGTTCCAAAAGCTTGCCATCGAGAACGGCCGTGGGTTCTACCATCCCCTCTTCGTCTTCGAGGAAGTTGGACGTGATGGGATCGCGCGGGCTCAGGCCGTTGTTTTGCCAGCTTCCGCCGGCACTGGAGCCAATGACGAAACCGGGAAACAGTCGTGGAATTTCTTCGCCGCGCTGTTGCCTCGCCACCTCAACGTAGCTGAACACGCCCAAAAGGACGCCGTCGGCTTCCTGCAGACATTTCTGGACTGATTCCGCGTTTGGCCAGTCGGCCGCCGCAATGTGTGATGAGATGACGAGCTTGGAGAACTTGGACATCATGTCCCGGAAGTGGGGGTAGAGCGCTTTGTTTGTGGAGATGATGGAGGGCTGTCCAGAGTGGTTGTCGGTCGTGCCGGAGCCGGCGGCGAGGAGAAGGCGCAGGTGGTCCGAGATATCCTCTGCGCGTGCCACATACTCTGAGCGGTTGCCGTTTTCAATGGACTGGCGATAACGATCGACCGACTTCTTCATATTCGAAACCAGTCGACTCCAGGTGAGAGGCGGGGTAGTACCGTCGTCAAAAAATGAGCGGGGAATCGTGGCGGCGGTGGGAAGGTTGAATGCAGAGCTCGTGAAGGACGTGGCCGATGCAATCACGGGCGCGTTCAGGAGGTTGCCGTTCGCAAACGTGTCACCGCGTGCCCTTGTCCCGGGAGACTGGCCATTCATCGAGTCCATCGAGGAGGCGGGCGAAACGCCGTCCTTTGCACTAGGCCGCCGAGCCTTGGACAGTGGACCCCGCGAGGCGTTCATCAAAGCCTCGCCCTCGAGCTCGGATGCCGAGTTCACATCGGATTCCTCCCCCTCCTCTTGGGTCAGCCCGCGCGCAATCAATTCAGCTGGCGGTCTCGTCCGGTCCGGCATGCTCACGTTCATGCGGTCTCGCGGGCCCGTTTCTGTTAGTGAGGAAGGAGACTCAAGCGGCAGCTCCATGCTGCTCTCGCCGGTCATGGTGTTGTAGTAAAAGAGCCTGCCGTCCGGCGTGGCTTGCGGAATCCAAAAATCAGCCCTGGACCGGTCACCCTCGGATCCCTCGAGCGGGAGGCCCTCGCCTTCATCGTGCTCAGATAAGTCGTCGTCGTCGAGCCCTTCATCGTAGACTTCTTGCTCGTCAGTTTCCTCATCCATGCGCTCCGTGTCGGCACCCTCTTCGAGCTCGGGCATCTCGTCCGGGCTCGTGATGATCTGGCAATAGTTGCTCGGGAACCAGCCTCTGACGCCGTTGATAACGCCATCCCACCATCCGCTCTCCAACCGGGTGATGACCTGGATGATGTCCCCTTCATGGAAGCTCAAGCTGGTCCGGTCGTCGGCCTCGTAGTCGTAGAGGGCGCGCACGTACATGGCGCCGGGCGGCGCCGTGCTGACGACGCCGTTCATGGCGGAGGTCGTGTCTGCCGTCGAGTATGAGAGGTAGGAAGAAGTGTCGCGGCCGGCGCTTGACGCGTCCCGCGGCGCCGTGGATTGGTTGGAACTACTGTAGTGGTGGTGGTTGTGCTGGTGCGCCGCAGAGCTCGAGTACGGAGAAGTAGTCGATGTGTTCTGACCCTGAAATGCCGACACATGGGTCTGCGTCATTAGCATGTTGAGGTCGACGTCGAAACAGGCGGCGGCGGCATGGATCGACCGGCTGTGTATTCAAGGACGGGGTGGTGGTCGTCGGTTCAGCCCTGCGAACCCCTCAATTGCGACGCCTGCTCGCGTGTTGCCGGCGGCACGATGCGCGGTGGGCTGAGCTTTGCTCGAAGCGGCGACGGTCGGTGCGGGCAATTTCGCGATTGCGGTCGACGGCCACTCAGTCGACGGGCGTTGGGCAACAACGAGTGATGGCGGCGGTTGTCGTTCCTGTGCGGGCGCTAGACAACCTTGCAAGGGGACAAAAAGAGCCGCGATGGGCGCTCTGACTGGTCCGATGGAGGTGATGGTCTGCGCGTCAGGAGGTCGAGAGAGGGGGGGGAACTGTGCAATTCGCCCGATTTCTGGTCCGAAAGGCGGGCCGCTGGAAGGATCCGCCTGGCGACTCCGTGGTCCCGTCCCGGTCTGTTCTTGCTGGCCTCTCCACAGACTCGCTCCCCGCGCGAATCAGAGGCTGCAATGCCTGGCGAGCCTGGATGCGTCAACAGAATTCACCCTCTCGGTGTTGGCGATGACGGGCCAGGAGTCGGGCGAGGTCCAAGGGCCAGGTTGATAAAAGAGCGAACCTGAGTCGTCTGGGAACTCGGCAGAGGGTCTGTTCGTTGGCCACAACTTTCCATTGAGCGGGGTGGACAGGGTAGGGTACAGTACCGCATAAGTCTTCCGGAGGGGGAGGGCGGGGCCCTCGAGTCTTCCCTTCGTGCTGCAAAGCAAATAAATGGATGGAACGTCTGATCTCTCTGCGCTACCCGCAGGGCCACAATGTTCGATTGTCGGAAGCACAAGCTTCTAGAAGACTGAGTCAAGCATTGTGTGTGTATTCTGTCCACCGCATGCATACAAAGTATACCCTCTCTTTGAGCGTGAACCCCCTGGACTGCCCCCAACGACAGCGACACCAGCTACCATCGAGCGCCTTCCCGCGTTGCACTGACTTGCACTGACTGTGTAACCGTCGTTGGCCCAGATGCCTTGTGCGGTCCTGGGCTTGATTGCGACTTTGCCAGGGATCGCTGATGGAGCCACGAGTCTTGGCACCCCTCCTCCTTCCTTGTCTGGGGTTAGCCTCTTTTCCGCGCAGCCAAGGGGCATGGTATCGTGCTGTATTGTACTGATACACTCTGACGCCGTACCGTATCTCCCCCGTGTGTACTGTACCGTAAGTAACAGGCGCTCATGTTAAGGGGATCTCGGGCCACGCCTCGCCTGTCTCCTGTGCAACTCCAACTCAGCTCTCTGCCAAGATCGTGAACTACACAACAACCGCGACTCGACGAAGATCAAGGGACTCCAAAAATGAGACAATAAGCAGAGCAAGCCTCGTTTTCTTCAGGCTGGCAACCCATCATTGTTAGCGTGCTGAGGTGTGCGCGCGCAGTCGACGATAGTGCTGCTGTCACGAGGTGTGCCTGGCGGTCCTGTTTCTCCAGGATCCCCAGTTGAGATGCCCTCATTCCCCGTCCTATGCCCCGCGTCGGCTCCAGTGATCTGCCATGCCTGGAATCGATTCATTCAGGCAAAGATGATTGATCATCTTGAATTCGCGCGTTGCTCGAGCTAGGCTGGAACAAGAGCCATCAGGGTGCGGATTACAATGACGACGAGGCCATGCACCATGTCACCACATATCAGGTTCTATCAGGGCCGTTTCTTGCCATGTCTTGCCATAGTGGGGAGTTGAGTGCGACCAAGAAACCCGTCTACAATGTATGTGCCAAGTGGGACAGACGGCGTCACAGAAGCGGGTAGGTAGTTTTGTATGCCCTCTCACTCAGTCCTCGAGATGCAGTCATGACATGAGGGAGCCCCCAACTTGTTCACCCTGACTCGTGTTTCGTGAGACATCCATCCCGGATTTCGTCCTCGTCATTCCCACGGCAGTGATCTCTGGATATCACGTTCCCCTCTGAGTGGACAGCATCATCTCAGCGAGATAACGCCTCACACCTGCCATTCTCGGCGACTGAGAGTCATGGGCGCCAAGGATGTGGTCTGTTTGACACTGCGCGGTCGAGGATGTCAAGACCTCGTGGCTTCATCGCATCATCGCATCAATTCACGTGCTTGCTGGGAACACCAGGCACGGAATTGGGGCCTTGATCCATGGGATTGTAGGCTGCTGACCGCAAAGGCTGAAAATGGTCGCCGCAGTATTCCACTTGCCCCCAACTCTGTTTCCGTGGGGTATCCGTGGGAGGCCACACTCACCATTATCTCATCGAGGCTGAAGATACACCAGTATTCCCGCCACCACGTGGGCATTGAGGAGGGATCCTCCTGGCTCTTTGCATCTTGAACAACCACCACAGGTATTGCCGGGATCCTGACGCCCGAACAGAAATAGGCAAGAGATCAGTCTGCTGCGTGCGCCGTGGGCGGGCATTCTCCGAGCAAACGAAGCCTCTTTGGCCTGATTGACCACTTGCACTGCATTAGCAATTCGGTTATTGCCTGGAGCTCCATGGCAGGTCTGTCATCCGACATCAACACACCGGCAGGGCCCCGTCCCACGCCGGGATGGCGTCAACCCCCGTGCCCAACGGGTCTCGTGACCGGCGTCTGCGCCCATCGGGCTTGAAGACGGGCTCTCCGCCGCCGATGACTCGTGAAGCCGCCGTGGGACCGCATGGCACGACGCCGTGGTACGTACAACCACCAGCTGAGTAACACGTGTACCCCTGACAAGAGGCTAGGTCGTTTTCAAGCCCCCGGCCGGGACGGCGGTGTCGGGTCCCAGCCGGGAGGGACGAACGACAGAGCCTGGAGGGCACCACCGCCGTTTGGGAGAAAATGGCCCGGACCGCCTGCATCAACCCGACCCTTGGCAGTTGACCAGTTCGAGAGGCAACCCCTTCCGTTCGCTCGTTTTGGCCCTAAAGGTGCGGTGAAGAGTTTGACCCCCGCGATGGCTGGCGCTTGTTTCTTTTCCCCCTGAGCGTGCGCGCTTGATAGGTCAGAAACTGGACCGCAATTGGTTTGCGAGGCGTGCGAGAGCCTGCTGGGCTGGGCTCTCAGACGCAGCTCTTTGCCAAAGGCCCAGTCTCAAAGATGAGATGAGACACTCTCACATCTCATGCGAGACGGGCTCTGAGCATGAAGGATGAACAGGGTTAGCGAGAAAAGTCGAAGGGGCCAATTTCCGGACCCTCGGCCTCGGGCCATGTGCTGAGGCCCGGCTGTGACCCGGATGGAGACAAGCCCTGGAGGGCCCACCTCATGCGAAACAGCGGGAGATGACATTTGAAGGAGGAGCAAACGGGCGCCATCGCCTTCGCCTTCGCCATTGCCATCGGCGTTGTGTCTGCGCGGGAGACGAGGAGGGCGCCCGCGTCTGGCGTGCAAGCTCGGAAGAGATGGAGCGACGCACTGTGGTTCCAGCGCTCCCAGAAGCAAGCTGCAGGAACCGTCACTATCGTTTTGGCGGACTGACGATCAACGATGGTCTGGGGTGATGAAGGTCGATGGCACCCCAATGGTCGCTAGCGGCCGAGGGCGCCGAGGTACAGGGGTGTGTCGCGCCGTTGCCTCCTTCGAGAAAACTTCTCCCCGCCTGTCGAATTCCGCGACCCCGGCCGCCATTTTGCCCGAGAATGTCGTCAAAGTTTTTGTGCGTTTGCTGTGGTTGTGCCCCGATGAGGCCTGCTTCTGGCTGAGGTGGGATCAACCGACAAGCCTCCCTGCCCTGAACGAGTGGTCAGCATTCCATATTTGTGGTCCGGCGTCTGCAACTGCAGGGGGCTGGTGGCTCAAGGAGCGGCATCCGCCCTTCCGGATTTTTATCAGCTCCCAGGATTTGCTTATTGGCACCCGAAAAATCATCGTGTCTCAGCAGAAGAAAAATGCGCCGTTGCCAGAGGCTGAATGGAGGGGCAAACGCTCCCTGGTCCCCCGTCCTCCCTCAGCTCAGCCCAGGAACAGGGACTGGAGCCCGCGCTGGGGATGAACTCTTGTGTCACTTGGATCCGTCAAAGATGCCGTCGGCAAGACCTATCAAATGGTGCCGTCATCAGCCGTCTTGATCGCGAGAACGGGACGCTCCACATCGCGTGCTGCACACCGCAGAGGGGAACGCGCACCGACTGGCTGCGGGCCGACCGTTCTCTGCGGCCACTCGGCCAAGCCAAGCGTTGACACAGGAAAGGCAGCCCCATCTCCAAATGCGCCGGCTGCAGCGGGCTGCGGGTGGGGAGG
>Ga0247823_10005308_pt1 | contig 10273 bp, 13 predicted proteins | sample 13C_PalmiticAcid_2_FD_192426 | JGI IMG/M metagenome (GOLD analysis project Ga0247823, IMG submission 192426) | Soil microbial communities from agricultural site in Penn Yan, New York, United States - 13C_PalmiticAcid_Day30 | ecosystem: Environmental > Terrestrial > Soil > Agricultural land...
GCGTGAGAGCCTGATTGCCAGGCTGACCTCGGGACACGTCGTCTACCAGCGCCTTTGCTTCGACCGGCTGGCGGTAACGCACATGCCGGATTGCGCCCTGGTCTCCGGCGAAATGCACGCACAGGTGCACCGGGACGGTGAACTGCGCGACATCACGACTTGCTACCTGGCGGTGTGGCTGCGGCGCGAAGACGCATGGCAACTCGCCGCGTTCCAAGGTACGACCCTGCCAGCACATTGAGCGCGGAAGTCACGCCCCGCATCACCGCTTCATGATTTCGGGGGGCCGTCACGAATAACCTCTTGCCCGGCCTGCTGATGGTCGCCGCGCCTCGCAATGCCGAGGTCAACGCTCGGCTCATGACTGCTTGGGCCTGTCAGCGTTAGTAGACCTTGGACGGCGACCGGCAGGACTCGCGGCAAGGCGGCCTCGCGCTAGAAAGCAACCAATGTCGGCTTCGCAGCGGTTGCTGACGTTCGAACCAAACTTGCGAACGACCCGTCTCGGCGGCACACCCGTCATTGACGGTCGGCCTATCGCTACGTCGTAGTCCCAGCGTTGCTCCGCAACTGCTTCGGCAACATCTTGTTCAGCTCCTCGTCGGTGAAGAAGAGCTCCTCGGCGTTCTTGAGCGCCTCTTGCGCCTCGCCGTAGACCTTGCTATTGGTTCTCGGCGCGGCCTTGTAGATGTCTTCCAGCTCGGCGTTCAGGCGGTCGCGTTGCTGGCGGACTTCCTCGACCGGTCGCCCGTCTTGCAGGTCGACCAGCAGGCTGAGGAGGGCCTCGCGTGCGCCCCACAACTGTGCGCCGACCTCGGTGTGCAGCTGTGCCTGTTCGCCCAGGGAAGCCTCTTTGAAGTACAAGGCGCAGCCAGCCAAGATGGCCGACAGGACTGCGCCGACGGCCGTCGCGACCTCGCTTTTGCCAAAGAGGGCAACCAGCAGGCTGGTGGTGGTTGCCGCAGAGAGCACGATTTCAACGAGCTTGATGAGCTTGTACCGAGCGATATAGCCGTCGGCCATCTTCTGGTGGGTCTTGTGCGTGTACGCGGCCCGGCCGTACATCTCGCGCAGCTGCCCTTCCAGGGCGGTGGATGGACTAGCTGGGGAAGTCGGTGCCATAGATGCCCTTGTAAAGTTGTTTGGCGGTGTAGTCATAGTTGTGCTGCTGGTTGTCGATGGCTTCTTTCGTGCGCAGTTCGGCCTGACGGGCCTTGTACTGGAAGCCACTGCCGTAGACCCAGGAGCCGCTGCCCGGCGCCGTCCAATACGTCTTGCTGGCATCCTGGCCGGCCAGGAAGGCGAAGAAATCCCTGGTCATCCAGTCGTAGTAGACATAGGACTTGTCCTTGTACGCCCAGGTGTCGATGAACTGATAGGCCAAGGTGTCGATGAGCATCCCGCTCATGGAGACGTTGTTCTGGTCGCGCCATGCCCGAGCCATGCGCGCCAGTTCAACCAGATTGCCGTTGCACGCAGAGTTCCTCGTGCTGAAGGCAGTCATCTCTTGCTTCGGCTTGCATGCGCGCCAGGAGCCGCCGTTGTTGCTGTCCGCGAACGTGTAGCCGCCCTCGGTGTTCAGGAACGCCGGTAGCACCTCGAACTTCACGCCATCGTCAAACCGGAGCACAACGACCTGCCCGTCGCCGCCGACTTCAGTGACGGAGTAGGTCTTCTGGATAGACGCGCGCACATGGGCCAAAAGAGCCGATTGCCCGTTGCCAGCGTGACCGTTGAACCGGGCATACAGCTCGTTGGGCAGCTCGTACAGCAAGTCGACGTCGCTCACGCTCGGGATGGCCGTCGAACGCCCGTAGGAGCCCACGTAGAAGCGGTAGCTCGTCTTCGAGTCGAGGCCGCGCAGGTCAGCGTTTAGCTGACCGACGATGCGACCCGTTCGGTAGCCGATAGAGCTTCGCTTCTCCGTACCGATGCGGATGTTCCCGCAGAAAGTTTGGAACCAATCACCTACTCCCATTGATCCTCCCTAGGGGGCGTGTTGCTGTTGACCGCTCAAGTTCTAACGCCAGACAGGTCTTCCAGCAGCCCTCGCGCTTGGTCGTACCCGGGCAGGTCGGCGCGCAGGCTGCGCACCAGTTCATCGACGTGCTCGGCAACCTGGGCACGGATGGTGTTCTCGGACGGGCTGCCGACCGGCCGAAGGCGCATGAACGGAATGCCGGCGGCCGCGAACAGCCGGTCCTTCTTGTTGTCTTCCTGTCGTACGGAAACGAGCGACTGCAACCCGCCCTTCATCTGCCGGCGAAGCATCTTGCTCGGGCTGCGGTCACAGCGATGTCTGAAGGGAAAACAAATCAATCGCTGGACCCGCAGGATCGGGACATGTTCTCGATCAGAAGATTGCGCCCCCTCTGCCGGAGCGTGTCTAGAGGGCCAAACCACTCCGATTTCCACTCGCCGCCGCCCTGCGCCCACTTGAAGCAAGTGGAAGCGATGCGAGGTGACGTGAAGTGTACGGCCCGCCGCGTCGTTGCGAACACTGCGAATGGCGGGGGCGCGGACCGAGGGAGGCGACGAGGTAGGCGCGGCGGTTGGATAGGACGTGTTCTCCACCACGATCCGGAAGCGGTCCAGTCGACACTACAGCCGCGCTTGTTCGTGGCCCTGGGCTGGGGCGCACCGTCTGCACACCACGCCGCAATGCTGCACCGCACCACGGAAACCGGTCGAAGGGGTGCAAAGATCACAAATAACTAGTAACACTTTCTGCCAAAATGAGGAGTATTAGGAGGAGCAGAAATTGAGCATCGCCGACAGCTTCAAGCAATTTTTAACAAACATCAAAGTCCCGAACCACGATCAAATCGAACTCAGGTACGGAGAAATCACAGCCGCATTAAACAAAGAGTTCAGGGATTCCGAAAGCAAGACTTCGAACAATCTTCAGGTTGGCTCGTATGGACGGTGGACAGCCATTAAGGGGGTCTCTGACCTCGATATTGTTGATTGCCGCCGAAATTTGACCCAGCTAACGCAGTAATTTCCGTCTAAGACTGACCCACGTAAAACCCTACCCTGCTCATTTTTAAAGCAGGGGATCCTAGGAGTGATAGACGTGGCGACATTGAGTGTCATCAGACGCTGGGCCCTGCGCGAGCAGATGTCCATTCGCGAGATAGCCAGGCGTACAGGCCTGTCTCGCAACACCGTAAAGAAGTACCTGCGAGCCGGCGATGAAGAGCCGCGCTACGCCAAGCGGACGAGCTCAAGCAAGCTCGATCCCTATGCCGAGAAGCTCGCGACCTGGCTCGCGATCGAGGCAACCAAATCGCGCAAACAGCGGCGCAATCTGCGGCAGATCCACACACCCAACCTAAAAAGGAGAACACCAAGCACTTATCCACACTGTGAAGCCTTCAGGCTCACAAAGCGGGTGGGTCAGTATTCAATGGAAATCTCGGGTCAGAGATCGATGGAATCCAACATCCCCGAGCATTCAAGACGTCATCGACAGCGGCGAACGCTCGTTTTCTGAGTTCCTGAAGCTCTTGGACAAAGCACAAAAGTTCAAGACTTGGCTGGCGAAGGCCACGCCAGACCAAAAGCTAGTGAGTCAGTACATCGAAGCTCTGAAGGCAGATACTTGGGCCGACAAGGCACCAGTCAAGGCACTCCGATATTTCTTCTCACTCGGAACCGGCTGCGCCGATCCAACTGGAGGCATGGTTTCCGGGGCCGCAGACGCCTTTCTACTGGACCGATTTCTGAAAGGATGGCGGCCAAATCACTTCGTCGATGACCGACTCAAGCCGTTTCTAAAAGGCGAATCATGAGCGATTGGGATTTCTTGCACGATATGCACGATCGTGGGTACAGCGCCGAAGACATTGCTGACGCCGCCGCTTGCGGCTATGCGCCTTGGGAAGCGAAGTACATCGACAGGCAGTGGGCCGAGGAGCAACTTGAGGGCGAGCCAGAGGAGGACGCCGCTTCAGTTCAGCCTGTCCGGAGCAGGGAGGGCTTTCCGTTCAGCATTCTGAAGCAGACGGAAATCTTCCAAGACTTGGTCGAGTGCTCGGAGCGGCACTTCGAGAATACGGGCAGGTATCTACAAGTCTGGGGCGAACTAGGCGAAATCTACGCAGAGATCAAGTTTGGGCTTCGCCGCCACGCGACTCATAAGCCTGGCTCCGACGGCACGATTGACGGCAAGCGCGTTGAGGTCAAAACCATCTCGCCGGAAAAGTCCGGCGATCACGTACTGGTCAAGAGCCAGGGCGACTTTGAGAAGCTGCTGATCGTCCGCATTGATCAGGACTTTCAGTTTCAAAGCAAGCTCTTCGACCGCAGCGAGTTGAGCGGCGGCGCGGGCAAGTACCTCAAGGGGCGCCTCAAGGGTGACTAGACTGCCTTTTGCGCATACGCATCTCGGACCGCTTGATGGCTTTCGACGCAGGCATTCAGGATGACCAGTGCATGGCTCAATAGGTCTTCGCTACGTTGCGGCTCGAACCAATGGCCGTTGAACTTGCCTCCGTGGAACAGGTTGTTTCGCACTCGACAGACAAGCCGCAGGATGAGTTCCGCCTGGTGCTTGTGATCCGGGAGAACATCACTCCAACCCAGCAAGCCATCCGCCTGCTGAATCTGCCTTTTCGGCGGGTGGTCAATGTAGTACTGAACAGAGACTTGTAGTTTCGCGGCATGCGGTCCCTCAAGCGTCGGACGGATTTCGCTGGCGAAAGCACCCCAGTCAGCCGTTGGATCGCGCCGATTCGGTTCCCGCAGACCGACGACCTTCAAGCAGTACTCGCACCTTGCGAACTCTCGGAAGAACTCGAAAGCAAGGGCATCGAGATTGGGTGATGTGGGGCGCGTCATCGGTGCTGCTGCCAAGCATGCCGCCCAGTTGGCCGCTTCTGGCTCTTACGAGCAGTAAGAACCCTACCCTGCCCGTCGATCAGGAACTGCACTCCGTGAGGCTGGCTCTGCTTGGGAAACTGCTCGGCACGTGCATCTGCTTCGGCCATGGAGTGAAACAGGCGAATCGGTGCGCCATCGAACAGCCGACCATCCGACAGCCACTGCCCTGATTCCAGCAGGTATTCCATGGAACCCATCCCATAGAACCTCGCAACGCCCCAGTTCTTTGCCATGCATCACCCTCAGATACGTCGATTTCATCTGCGCGCGGCGGCTCTCCAACATTTGGGTAGAACCGCGCTCTGCCCAATGTTATCGCTCCATCCGGAGTTGTTTGCCGGATCGGCAGATCGCGAGCCGTTGGCAACCGCATCACCACGTGTCTTTCCGAGTGAATCCTTGCTGCGGCCTGCTACACGGCCACTGCCGCCTGCGGTCATAGGTTCTGACGGATAACCTCTCGGCCGCCGGCTCGCTTGCCTAACGCGCTCGGTTCTAAATGACCGCTGTCAGCGTTGCTGCAGACATCTAGCTCGCAGGTGCTGAACGGCAGCAACCAGTCTGAAGCAGTCGTTGTTGGACCTTGAAACGTGCCTGCACTACGCCCTTGTCAATGCATCGAAGGCATTTCGCTCGAACGGCGAAAGCCCCCTAATGTAGCGATGCACCGTGCTCTCCGAGCGGTGCCCCGTCTGCCGCTGAATTGCCCACGTCGGAACACCAGCTTTGGCGGCCGTGGTGACCAATCCCGAACGGAGGCTGTGTGCAGAGAAGCCGCTCGGGTCAAGGCCGCAGTCATGCATGCGCCGCCGCAACACACCTCCGACCGCTGCTCCACTCAACGCACCTGCTAGCTGCCCGTGCCGATTCACCCCGCGAAACAAGGGCAGCGACGGCTCCCCTTCCACGGTCGCCCCGCGCAGTAGCCGAATCCAAGCCTTCAGCAGCTTGACCGGGCACAACCGCCCTGGCCCAGGCGGCAACGCCACTACCCTACCCTTGCCCTGCTGATCGGTTTTTGAGCGCGCCAGTGTCACCGTCACACCTTGAGCGCCGAATGCCAGACTCTCAAGCTTCAGCTTAGCAAGCTCCGATCTTCGAAAACCTCCTGCAAATCCCACCACCAGCAAGGCCCTGTCCCGCAGATCTCGCACCGGGTCTAGGTGCTTCAGCGGCTTGGCAAGCAAGCGCAGCATCTCAATGCTGATGGGTTGGGCCTGCTTCTGCGCCGTGCCATGCACCCGCCGAATCCCGCGCATCGTCGCTTGCACCAGCTCCGACCGCGTTGGCGAAGGCTTGCCCAGCGCCGTGTGCGCGTTCGAGATCGCAGCCAGACGACGGTTGAGCGTGCTGGCCTTGACCTTGCCTGCGTAGGCTGCTAGGTACCGCGCCACCATCGCTGGCGTGGCCGGCACCCTGCCGCCCCAGTCCCGGAAATGCCGCAGATCGCCCTCGTAGGCGCGACGCGTGCTGTCGGCTACGGCGTGAGCGACATAGTGTTCGAACTCGACTTGGGCTCTTGCTGGCCTGATTGCCCGAGATGGCTTGTGCGTGACGGGTGCGCGCCTTGATGAATCGCTGCGAACTCTTTTCATGATCTTGCTCGCTATGTGAATGCTGAGGGGATGGGCTCTTGTGAATGAGCAACGCCCGCAAACGCGGGCGCTGGATCGAAGTGCTATGCCATGGCGAATGCCGTGGACACCTTTCGCAGCGGTCTACCTACGGGCCGTCGTTGTTCGCGGCAAGCTCAGCACCAGCGTCAGATACGCGGTCTGCTCACCCACTGCAGGTCGACTGCGTAGCCGGATGGTGAGGTGCAACGCCCCCTCCCCCAGCGCCTCGCCCAAGGTTCTCCCCAGGCCGCGTACCGTGCGCACCGTGAGTTGGTATTCGGAGGGCGCCCACAGCACCAAGACCGCGCCCAGCGCCTGCTCAAGCCAGATCCCCCGCTCGCTCAGGTCCTCCAAGACAGCCACCATCGCTGCGTCCAGCTGTGCGGGTTCGTCCAGCGGTTGCGTAAAAAGCTCGAACTGCACCTGGCCGAAGTCCAAGGTTTCAACGACATCCGAGTGGTCCCAGGCCGGGCCCAGAATCGAAAGCCCCTCCAACACCGAGCGTTGCAGTCCGACATATAACCATTGCAATGGCGCGAGCTGGGCGGCATCTGTTGGCTCGGCAATGTCGATGCGCGCGTCGATCGAATCGCAGAGGATGCCGAGCATCGAGCCATCGTGCGGCAACGGATGATTGTTCGCACCGAGCACGATGCCGATGGCATGCGCATCTCGACCCCACATGCGCCAGACCAAGAGCATGGCTGCTTCGATTTCAGCGGATGTCATGTCAAAGCCAAAGGCCAAGCAGAGGATGCACGCGTTCTCGAGGTCGACTTGCTCGACCACATGAACCGCTTCGCCTGCATCGATCTCGATGTAACTCGGCTTTTGGTCCAGCAGATCTGCCAACGGCGTGTGCAGTGGTGTATCGATGTGACTGTGAAAGCGTTGAACCAAGCGCCGGCCCGAAGCACCGATGCCGATCAAGCGGACAGCACCGCTCGGCCCGCTGTCGGCGGGAGTGTGAAGAATATTCATGGAAATTACCTTCGATGCCACTCGCACAGGGCGGTGGCAGTGAAATGAAGACGGAAAAGCAAAAGCGCCGCACCAGCCTCTCGGCCAGCACGGCGCCTTCGCAAAGGGCTGTATCAGCGACGCGGGGTCGCTACGGCACTGCCCTCAGCACGCGCTGTCCAGGCCATCGGCCGCGAAGTTCTTGGCGTCAGTGCGTGTCACGTCGCGCAGGCACACCGGCGTCTTGCTACTGATCGCCTTGTCGAGCAACGCGTAGTCCATGCGGCGCATCTGCCCAGCCTGCATCCAGACGACGTTGCCTTTGACGGTATGCAGGCACACGGCCTCCTCGCCACAAGGCTCGTACTTGGTGACCAGAGACATCAAGCTCTCAGGACCTGTGCTGGGGGCAGAAGCCAAAGGTTGCGCCGCAGTAGCTGGGGCACCGGAACCGGATGCGGCAGCCGATTCTTCTTTCTTTGTCTGCGCCACCAATGCAGCCCAGTTCTCCTTCTCCGCGCCCGGCAAGCAGTCCACGGCCTCGCCCTTGTCGTTGCGGACGGTGGAGTAACCTCGCGCCCGAAAGACATTTGGATTCTGCGTTTTCTGCACGCCCACCAGACAAACCGGCTTGCGCGCCCGCAAAGCCTCTGACATTGAATCGCGACCACGTTGATCGACGATCTTCTGGTCGAGTTCGTAGTAGGCGACGTCGTCGCCCTTTTCGTCCCGACCGTGAATGCAGTAGAGGTTGTTTTTGAAACAGTAGGACGGGTCGTTGTGGCCGGTGCCGTAATCCATGATGTAGACAGACTTGCGCCAGTTGCCGCTCGCCGAGAGCTGATCGATCTCCGCTTGCCGTGCCAGCTGCGCTTTCTTCGCTTCGGCTTGCGCCTCGGTGCGCTGCTGGGCGACGGCAGCAACCCGCAGGTACTGGACGGTGCCATCCACGCTCACGTTGGTGGTGGTGACGAACTCGTTTCGCCCTTCCTGCTTCACGATCTGGTAGACCAGCGACTTTCGCATGGGAGTCTGTGGGACTGGGCCGTTGTTGTTGCGCGACCGGATGTAGGCGACCTCGCCGCGCACTTCGGCGGGGTACAGCTGCGAGGTCTGGCCTGACATGGCGACGAGTGCACCGATCAGGTTTGGCATCGGGTTGAGGATGAGTTCGTTCATCTGCGCCAGCTTGTCGGGCTTGATGGTCATCACGATCGTGGTCTTGCAGCTGCGCAACTTGAGCTTATCGTCATACGAAGTGACAGTGGGCGTCTCCAGCGCGAAGGTGGCAAGGTCAGCGCTCTTGGCTGGATAGCCTTGCAAGTGTGCGTCGTTGGCATCGCTGACCATTCCAAGAACGGTTTCGGTGACCTCAGCGTCATTGCAAGGCGGCGCTTCAGGGCCGCAGGCGGTTAGAACTACGGCAGCCGCGATCATCAGCATTGCTCGCGACGATCGTTCGCCTCCGTCCCGGAACGCCGTTCGGATCGCATCAATCCCCTCTGAAATCAAACCGTTGAACATGAATCCTCCAATTGGTCGAACTGCACAAGTAAAAAAACACACTTTACGTTTGGTTTTCATTTAGTTTGCCAGATACCGCTTCGGAACAAAACGGATAGTTTGTGTACTCTTAGTGTTGGAGACAGAAAACTCAGGCGCATGCCTCGAGTCGTTGTCAACAAGCCTCAGCCGCTGGACCCCGTATCCAGCAAGGAGCTCGAGCGCTTGCAGCAAGCCTTCGGGGAGCACTTGCGCTCTATGCGTCACGAACGTCTGATCACGATCGAGCAACTTGCCGAGCTAGCCGGCTTGCACCCGAACTACGTGGGCTCGGTGGAGCGAGGCGAGCGCAATTTGTCGCTTTTCAATATTTGGCGACTCGCCGGCGGCCTCGACGTCACGGTGGGCCAGTTGACGGATCCCCTCCCGAAGCGAGTGCTGGAGCTCGCGAAGCGAAAGACGTCGAGCTAGCTGGGCGCACCCTACGTCGTCAATACTCCTCCGGCAGCAGCAGCGTCGTCACGCTCCGGTCGCCCTCGGTGATGAGCCAGATGCGGTTGTCGAACTCATCTATTGACTCAGACTCGGAAGCAGACGCGGCGCAGGCACCGGTTTGAAGCGGCAATCGGTAGACCGACAGCACACGCAACCCCTGCTCGACAGCGTCCTCGTTGGTTTGCACGTCCCCTGGGTCGATTTCTCCCCAGTCACCAGTCACATGCTTGGCGAGCAGCACGAAGGGATTGCTGTTGGTGGCGTGTATGAGCGCCAAAGCGCCCGGAGTCGCAACAACCCGGCCCAGTGCGAAGCGCAGTGAGGCATCTGGTGTGAGGAAGGCGCTTAGAAAGTCTTTCACTTGAAATCTCCATGGAAAAGAAACGCCCATGCAGCAGCCGCACCAAGCCCCAAGGGGCAAGGCGCAGCAGTCGAAAAAGGCGCGGGGGATGGAAACGAAAACGGCCGCCAAAACCAGCGTCAAAAAAGCGCTGGCTCGGCGGCCATCAGGGGCTACAGGCGGCGGTGCGCCTGCATACGGGCAAGGTCTTGCCTAGCTTTCGCCGGCAGGTTTTCTACCCGTGGGTATATTTTAGCACAAAAACAACACTTTTGTATTCAGTTCTCGACTTTTCTCGGGAGTCGAAAAAGCCCCTGTTTTGAAGGCTTTTTGGCACGCCGTGCAGGGGGTGCCAAAGGTAGCTTACGCGGCCTTCAGCGGGCTCGGGCGGGCCGCTAGCCAGCGCGGCAACCAAGCCGCTTGCCCAGCAAAGGCCACTGCCGACCAGTAGCGCCCAGCGCTTGGGGGCAAACCA
>Ga0247823_10005309_pt1 | contig 10273 bp, 9 predicted proteins | sample 13C_PalmiticAcid_2_FD_192426 | JGI IMG/M metagenome (GOLD analysis project Ga0247823, IMG submission 192426) | Soil microbial communities from agricultural site in Penn Yan, New York, United States - 13C_PalmiticAcid_Day30 | ecosystem: Environmental > Terrestrial > Soil > Agricultural land...
CGGCCTCACGGGAGCAGCGCAAATCGACCAACGACGCGGATAGACTGCGCAAATATCTTGCGCGTTTCGAGCTCGATTGGAGCAGCCTTACCGGCAAAGCGTAACGCCATGGCTTGCCGGACGAAACTGCGTTCAACGGACATGTCCCTGCGGGGGAAGAACGTCCGCTATCTGCATTTGCCGCTGTAAAGCTGCCCGACCGCAAACGGCCAGAGCCCGCTCACCGAGCGCCGGGCAATCCCGCCAATTCTGCCGGCGTGACGACCGGCTCCTTCCGGTCCTTGCGCTCCGAATAGCGGTCGACGAGCTGATCGGCATGACCGCGCGATAGCACGGTGAAGCGCACCAGCTCTTCGGCGACATCAACGATCCGGTCATAGTAGCTTGATGATAGCATACGGCCCGCCTCGTCGAACTCCGCATACGCTTTGGCGACGCTAGACTGGTTGGGGATGGTGATCATGCGCATCCACCTGCCGAGGATGCGTAGCGTGTTGACGCTGTTGAACGATTGCGACCCTGCCGACACCTGCATCACCGCGAGGGTGCGGCCTTGCGTAGGGCGCAGGCCCTTGTACGCGAGCGGGAGGTGATCGACCTGCGCTTTCATGATGCCGGTGATCTGGCCGTGGCGTTCGGGACTGCACCAGACCTGCCCCTCGGACCAGAGTGAATGCTGGCGCAGTTCTTCCACGGCAGGATGGTCGTCGTCGGCGATCAGGTCGGGAAGCGGGAGGTCGGACGGATCGAAGATGCGCGTCTCGCAGCCGAAGAGCTGGAGCAGGCGCGCGGTCTCCTCGACGACGAGCCGCGAATAGGAGCGTTCGCGCAAGCTGCCGTACAGGAGCAGGATGCGCGGCGCGGGATCGAGCGGGCCGAGTCCGAGCGCCGGCTGCGACCGGATATATTCCGGGCTCAGCGCCGGAAGATGGTCGGGGTCGGCGAGCGTGCGCAAACGGGCGAAGGTCGGGGCAGCCATGAAGATCAGTCTTTCGCGGGGGTAGAGGCCGAAAACCAGCGACGCCCAAGCCAGAAGGCGACGCTCACTAGCAGGATAAGAACGGGAACTTCGACGAGCGGGCCGATGACAGCCGCGAAGGCGACCGGCGAGGCAAGGCCGAAGGCGGAGATCGCGACAGCTATCGCGAGTTCGAAATTATTGCCCGCCGCGGTGAAGGCAACCGCCGTCGTGCGCGGATAATCGGCTTCGATGAGCTTGCCCATCCAGAAGCTGATGAGGAACTGGACAACGAAATAGATGGTGAGCGGGATCGCGATCCGGAGGACGTCTCCGGGGATGGTGACGATCTCGCCGCCCTTGAGGCTGAACATCGCGACGATCGTGAACAGCAGCGCGATGAGCGTGATCGGCGCTATTTTCGGCAGGAAGCGCGTCTCGTACCATTCGTTCCCCTTGGCGCGCGTAAGGACCTTGCGCGTGAGGAAGCCCGCGAGGAATGGGATACCAAGATAGATGAGCACTGCCTCGGCGATCGTCGAGAAGCTGACGTCGATGACGCTGCCTTCGAGGCCGAAGAGCGGCGGCAGCACAGTCAGGAAGAACCAAGCATAGACGCTGAAGAACAGGATCTGGAAGATCGAGTTGAAGGCGACGAGCGCGGCGACATATTGATTGTCGCCTTTCGCGAGCTGGTTCCAGACGATCACCATCGCGATGCAGCGCGCGAGGCCGATCAGAATCAGACCCGTCATATATTCGGGCAGGTCCGACAGGAAGATCACCGCTAGCGCGAACATCAGGACGGGGCCGATGATCCAGTTCTGGATCAGCGAGATCGCGAGGACCCGCTTGTCCTCGAACACCCGTGGCAGCTCTTCGTAGCGGACGCGCGCGAGCGGCGGATACATCATCAGGATGAGGCCGATCGCGATCGGGATGTTGGTCGAGCCCCAGGAGAGGCCGTCGATCGCGGCAGGCAGTCCGGCGAAGGTCGAGCCGAGCAGGACGCCCAGCGCCATGGCGAGGAATATCCACAGGGTCAGGTAGCGATCGAGGAACGACAGGCGTTCGCGCTTGCTGACCATCGATCAGCGGCCGACGCGATTGCCGGCTTCGTCGACGACCTGCTCGCCGTCTTCCTTGGCGAAGCCGCCGCGCTGCCGCGTCGGGATGAGGTCGAGCACCTCCTCGGAGGGGCGGCAGAGCTTCACACCGAGCGGCGAGACCACGATCGGCCGGTTGATAAGGATCGGATGCAGCATCATGGCATCGATGAGCGCGTCGCCGTCGAGGCTTTCGTCGTCGAGGCCGAGTTCGGCAAAAGGCGTCCCTTTCTCGCGGAGGAGCGCGCGGGGCGTGATGCCCGCGCGCGCTATCATTTGTTCGAGCAACTCGCGCGATGGCGGCGCCTTCAGATACTCGACGACGTGGGGCTCAATGCCCGCGTTGCGGATCATGGCCAGCGCGTTACGCGACGTTCCGCAATCGGGATTATGATAGATGATAATGTCGGCCATGATTGAGTTCCCGTCAGCAGCAGGCGAGTTCGGCGAGCAGCGGCTCGCACAGCTCCGGCCGCCCTTGGCAACAGTCCTTGGCGAGAAAGAGCATCAGGTCTTTGAGTGCATCGATCTCGGCGCGCTGGATAAACTGGCGTCCTCGCTTTTCGGATTTGACGAGGCCGGCCTTGGCCAAGACAGCGAGATGCGTCGAAAAAGTGCTTTGCGTTAGCCCCGAGGCATCGACTAGCTGGCCGGTCGAAAGGCCTTCGGGCTCATGTCGGACCAGTAGGCGGAAGGCTTCGAGGCGGGTGGGGTGCGCCAGCGCAGCGAGTGCGGAGAGAGCTGTATCGGTGTCCATGCATCGGGATTATCCGATCTATAAATTAGCGTCAAGGCCCATCGGAAAAATACGATGCATATGAGTGATGGCGCCTGATGTCGCGCCAGGCGAAGTGCCTTGATTACCCGGATATGGAAGGCCAGTCTGGCCAAATTCTGATTCAGAAGCGGAGCAAACATGGATGTACGTCAAATAGTCATGGGTGACGCGCCTGCCGTTCAGGCCATTTACGCTCCCTATGTAACCGACACCATCATCTCCTTCGAGGAAGTGCCGCCTGACATTGTGGAGGTCGAAAGGCGGATCGCCGCCATACTGCCAAAATATCCCTATTTGGTAGCCGAAGAGGATGGGCTGGTTGTCGGCTACGCATACGCCTCCGAGCATCGGACCCGCTCGGCCTACCGGACATCTATCGATGTAACAGTCTATGTGGCGTCTGGCGCCCAACGGCGCGGCGTGGCGCGTTGTTTATATTCTCGTCTGCTCCCGGCCGCAGCAAGCTTGGGCTATCACGCTGCTTTTGCTGGGATCGCATTGCCAAACGACGCAAGCGTCGGGCTGCACGAAGCTATGGGTTTCGAACCGGTAGGAATCTACCGTGAGGTCGGACGAAAATTCGATGCTTGGCACGATGTCGGCTGGTGGCAACGACTGCTGTGAGCGATGCGGAACAGCCATATCCGCTTCACACCATTCGCGCCCCGCAAGGCGACCAGCCCCCTCCGGCCAGCTTTGGTCATTGGGGGTAGAGCGTCTCGTTTACACCGAGAGGGTCGGCAATCGAATGTCCGCGTTGCTAGGGGCGCGTCCGAAAGCTGACTGACCGCAACCGGCCATTTCGTACTGCAGATCGGAGCCCTTGAGACTTACGCCGGACTGCCGCATGGCCTCTGCACAACGCATCCAGACGTGGTCAACGCTGACCTGCTGGCGTTTATACAAAGCTAAAGCCTCTCACCTCCGACCCGTCGATGGGCGGAACCGCGACGCTATTTGATGGCGCCTTGGGGAAAAATATGCGCTTGGGAAGCGATGTTCTGCAGAGCGAGGCCTGACCCATGCTGATCCTGTTTCTTGCCGGCGTCACTCTTTCGGTCTTGCTCGGCGTTCTCGCACGGCGTCTGACGCGCACGCTGCCCCCTCTCGGCCTCACCAGCATCCTTGTGAATATCTTCCTTTTGGCGGCGGCCCTCCTGATCGGCTTTGCTTATTGGGGGCAATATACCGATGCCGGCCACCGGGCGTTCGACGAGATGTACGGGATTTATCCCTTTGTCGCCGGGCCGCTTGGAACAATGCTCGCCGTTGCAGCAGCGTTCGCCGGATGGCTGGGCAAGCGTCGGAGCCGATCTGCCGGATAAGAACGGACGTCAGCGCATGGATCGCGCCTTGCTTGGCAAGGCCGCGTTCGGGGCCTAGCGTGTGCCATGGATCAAACGCCAGCCGGTTACCCCGAGATCGTCCGCCACGCGTCGCCCGACGGGAGGACCATTCTCCACCTGGTGCCGGGTTACGATCCGCGCGACGTTCACGAGATGCAGGTGCAGTACCGGGCCAAGGTCGTTCACGATGACACTGTCCTTCTGAACCTCGCAGACGAAGCGATCGACACTGCCTTCGAATGGCAATCGGATGGCGGGCTGAAACTGATGCTGAGCAGCGGTCTTGCCGTGTTGCTGGATTTGCAAAACGGGACATATTCGACCAGCGACGATGGCTGGGTGCGGCATCCGGTCGCCGGCGCGAACCATGCGATTCACAAGATACTGAACCCGCATTGGGATCACGACCCGACCGATTTCCGGCGGCGGCGTGTGGATTACAAGGCGACGCTCATGCTGATAATCCTCGGTCTCGGCCTCGCCGGACTTCTCTGGGAGGCATGGCATGGCCGCTTCTATCGTCGCGGGCACCAGATCAATACCGGCTCCGAAATCAGCGCTTGGTCCCTCACTTGCCCCGGCGGTCGGCACGTGATGATGAGTTGAACGAAGATGGAAGCCTATCGTTCGAGCGTGCGATCAAGGCCGAGCCTCTTCTTCCGGTCGATGGCGTCGCCAATCGTTACGGAAATGGCCGGAGCGTCGTCGATATCGATGGCATGAATGCGACCATCTGGTTTGAAGGTTTGGAAGGAAAGTCGCTTCGCTGTCGCGGCGGCTGATATCGGCAAATCCGCAAAGTCCATGAATAGCTTCCGCCCCGTCCATGTCTGCTTTTGCCAATTGAGATCGCAAAGCCGACAGGCGGCTGCCGGCCAGTTTCAACACCAATCATACCTAGAATGGCGAGCAGTCGCGACGAGACCGCTATGATCGCGCCACCAATTGCCGAATATACTCGTCGAGTGTTGTCACCCCCCGGATGGCTCTCGCGCCGTAATCGAACCCGCCGTCGAAGCTGACCGCCGTCATCCGAGCATAAGAATTGGCGGCAGGCTTCGAAAAGCCGAGCTTGCGATAGGCCGCCTCCCACTGTTCGCGCGGCGTCACGACGACCTCGACCGGGATGCCGAGAACCTCGGCGAAAGCCTGCGCCACATCGTTGGAAGAATAGCGATCGGGTCCTTCGATATACCGGACGCCGGTGTCAGCTACCGGCGATAGAAGCCGGTCCGCGGCCGCTTTCCCCAGATCGCGCGGCGCAGCCATCGGAAGCGCGAGGTCGGCAGGGTACATCGTCTGCAGCTTTCCGGTTTCGCGTATCGAATCAAGCTGCTCGTCCCAATTGCTGAAATAGTAAGGCGCGCGGTTGATCGCGGCGGGGATGCTTTGGCTTCGCAGGCCTTCTTCGAACTCCCACAAGACATTGAGGTCGCCGATACGGTCGCCCGCCTGCGCCCCGGCGGTGGATTCCACAACGATTTTCTCAAGACCAGAGTCGGAGATGGCGGCGAGAATGTTGGCGACCGTGCTCCGTTCCACCGTGTCGGTATCGGTCTTTATGCCGGCGGGCGGGTTGAGCAGGAAGGCGCGGCGTCCGCGTTGGAAGGCCGCGCGCAGCGACGGCACGTCGTTCACATCCGCTTCGATGATCTCGGCTTTCGTGTCGCGCCAGCTATCGGCGTGGTCGGGGTCGTGCGTGACGATCCCGACCGGCTCGCCCCGCGCGAGGAGCGTCTCCGCGACTGCGGATCCGACGTGCCCGGTAGCGCCCATGACAATATGCATAGACCTTCTCCAATCGACCCTGCCAACGGATGATTGTGCGGATGGTTTCCGTGCCATCGGTGCGGATCGAGGTGCCCCGGACCGAGAACAGGCTGGCCTGTGCGTCTAGCCGGGCAGCCCGAGACGTCCGCCACTGGACATTTCTTGCCGAGGCCAGCTCGATCGCAAGCGGCCAGCTTGGTTCTTCGGGCGCTGGTGGCCCTCACATTGTCATCAATCTGATACCATTCCTTCATGATACCGAAATGGTCGCGTCATGCCGCTGACGCACCACATTCCTATCCGCCACCCCGATAACAACGCCTTATTGGGGAATCACCAAAATGAAGTCGTCTCTCCCGAATTTCCGGGCCGCCTTGCTGTGCACGGCTGTTCTGTTCGCCACGCCGTCGATGGCGCAGTCCGAACCGCTGCCCGAAACCGAGGCGGGAGAGGAGGGGGATGCCATCGTCGTGACCGGGCAGCGCCGCGCGCAATATGAGGCGACCGCAGAAAAGCGCGAAGCCTTTGTCGTCATGGATGCGATCTCGTCGGACGATATCGGCAAGCTGCCCGACCATAATACCGCCGCTGCGCTGCGCCGCATCCCCGGCCTGTCGGTGCAGGAGGATCAGGGCGAACCGCGCTTTCCAGTGTTGCGTGGGCTGCAGTCGACCTACAACCGCACCACGGTCGATGGCGCGATGGTGTCGGGCGTCGATTCAGGCGGCCGCACCGTCCCGCTCGACATCATTCCGTCGGTGATGGCGGGGCGGATCGAGGTCATCAAGACGGTGATGCCCGAAAATGATGCAAACGCGATCGGCGGCATCATCAACATCGCGACGCGCAGCGCGTTCGACGCCCGGCGGCCTTTCTTCAACGGTGTCGCCTCCTATGGCATCTACGAACAAAATGGCGACGTCCGGAACAGCAAGCCATCGTATCGCGTCGCTTTTGCGGCAGGCACGACGTTCGGCGGCAATGACGAATGGGGGATCGTGATCGGGGCGAGCCAGGAGCAGCTCGATTACGACATTCCGCAGATCGAGGTCGCCAGCCCGTCGGTTCGCGAATATACCGCCGCCGGCGCGCCAGTGAATTCGGGCGGTGCGAACGGCAACGGCATTCAGGTTCCGACCCAGCATCGCCTCTTCTGGTACAACAACACCAAGCAGCGCACGGGCGGCAATGTGAAGCTCGAATGGCGTCCGTCGGATCGCTTCCGCTGGGAATTGTCGGGTGTTGTTGCGCGCACCGAGGATGATGAGGAACGCATCGAATATCGGATCGAGCAGATCGGAAACGTCGCAAACCAGACACCGACGAGTGGCACATTCGGCCGCGGCCGTATCATCGTTCAGCTCAACCAGCCGATCACCAAGCGCCTCGTCGCGCTCGGCCGGACGGCCTTTGCGTGGGATGCGAACGAGCAGCTAAAACTCGACGGCGACGCCGTCTTCTCGCTGGGCCGGCTCCGCGTACCCAACAGCAGCATCGAGTTCCGGACGCGAGACGCCGATGCGACGCGCTATGCATTCGACTATGACACGTCGGATTTCTATCCGGTCTTCACGCCGAAGGATGCGGCCGCGGCGGTCGATCCGCGCAATTTCTATCTGCAACAGCAGCGCGACGATCTGCAGAAATCGCTGGAAAAGAGCGGCCAGTTCCGCCTCAACCTGACCTGGGGCGACGACAGCGAAGACGGCGGCATCAAGGTCAAGGCGGGCGGCGTGCTGCGCCTGACCGATCGTGAGAATAGCAATCCGCGAACGGACTATCGTGCTGCGACCGGGTTCAACTATACGCTCGACAATGTCGTGACCGAAGGCCCGACCAAACCGATCCGCGGGCAGTTCACCATCCCCATCCGTATCGACGCCGATGCGTTCCCGGCTTTCTATGAAACGAACAAGGCCCGCTTTACGTCGACCGTGGCATCCATAGCGGGCGACTATGAGGTCAGCGAAGATGTTTATGCCGGCTATCTTCAGGGTAGCACGCGGATCGGTAATGTCACGTTGCTCGGCGGGCTGCGTTACGAACGCACCGACGTCTCCTCCAACGCCTATCGTGCGGTCGGCGGAACGCTGACGCAGATCACGACCGATGGCAGCTATGATAATTGGCTGCCGAGCGCGCATATCCGCTGGGACGTTGCCGATCGGTTCGTTATTCGCGGTGCCTATACCAACACGATCGGCCGACCTGATTATGCGTCGATCACCGCCACCGAGACGCTGAGCTTCGACGGTAGCCAGCCGACGTTGGCGCGCGGCAATCCCGGGCTGAAGCCCCGTGAAAGCCGCGGTTTCGATCTCTCGTTCGAATTTTACCCCAAGGATGGCGTCATTTCGGCCGCGCTGTTTCACAAGAAGATCAAGAACGAGATATTCACGCTGTCGAGCGTCGAGGCCATCGACGTCGGCCGCGGCGTCGAAGATGTTCTTGTATCCGAACCGCGCAATGCCGAAACCGCAACGATCAAGGGTCTGGAACTCAACCTGCAGCAGGCGCTGACCTTCCTGCCAGCACCTTTCGATGGCTTGGGCATCAGCGCGAACGCAACCTTCCTCGATACGAAATTCACCTTCCTGACCAGCGTCGGCCCGCGCGTGACCGGGTTGTTCCTTCAGCCCGACACGGTGTGGAACGCGTCGGTCTATTATCAGAAAGGGAAGTTCGAAGGCCGCGTTTCCTATAATTATATCGGCGGCTTCCTCGAAACGATCAACGACACGATTCCCAATGCCGACCAATATTGGAAGAGCCGCGGGACGCTCGATGCGAACATCAGCTATCGCATCACCCCGAACCTGACGCTCTATGCCGAGGGGCAGAATCTGACCGACCAAGGGCGCCGTGAGTTGGTTGGCCCTGGACAAGCTTTTCTTCAGGAATCGGCCGAATATGGCCGGACCTTCTGGTTCGGCCTGGCGGCGAATTTCTGATGTCGGGCCTGCTGTTTTTCCTCGCCGCGGTGACTGTGCCGTCGCCCGCCGTTCCGCAGGGCCAGCCCGCCGAGACGATCCGACGCATCCCTGCCATCGAGGCGCGGCAGGGCGTCGCGGTCGGGCCGAACGACGTCTATGCCGTCGCGAACTGGACGATCGCGCGGTACGACCGCAAGACGGGCGAGCGCCGCGCCATATGGGATGGCGATCCGGCGCGCTATCCGCACATCAACAGCTGCGCGCTGATCAAGGCCGAACTGGTGTGCGCGGCGTCCAATTTTCCCGCGGTGCCGCATGCAAGCTCGATCGAATATTTTGATCCCGTCACGCTCGCGCACAAGCGCACCGTGTCGCTCGGCCTCGGCACCGGTTCGCTTACGTGGGTCGATTGGCAGGACGGGCATTGGTGGGCGATGTTCGCGAACTACGACAACAAGGGCGGGGAAGCGCCGCGCGATCATCGGCATACGACGCTGGTCAAGTTCGACGCGCAATGGCGGCGCACCGAAAGCTGGGCGCTCCCCAAGACGATCTTGGACCGCATTGCACCGATGAGCATTTCGGGCGGCGGCTTCCGATCTGACGGTAGCTTATGGCTATCCGGGCATGATCTTCCCGAACTTTATGTAGTTCGCCTTCCAAAAGGCGGGGCTACGCTCGATCATATCGCGACTGTGGCGATGGAAGCCGAAGGGCAGGCGATCGATTGGGACGAGAGCCGGCCGGGCATCCTCTGGGGCATCAACCGCAAAGAGCGGTCGATGTTGGAGATGCGAATCCCGGCGTGGGATAAATAGCGCCATCGCCGAGGCGGTCTGGCCGCGCCGCCGATGTCCGCTTTCGACGTTTTGCGCTTGGAAGCTGACTGACCGCAATCGGCCAGCTTCGGCACAAATGCTCGAGGCGGCCGCCTATTCTGAAATGGCTGTCGGGGAAAACCCGCCGCCTGCAAAGCAGATGTTTCGCATCGCCTTGCGGTACGGCGGCTTAGTCGTGCTTCAATTGCTCGGCGTGGCGTCCTGGGCCTAGAATTCTCCTGCCACGCCGACACGGACGGCGTTGTTGCCATGGCCGGCGTAAGCGAATCCTGCTGTGAGGGCGAACGGGTTTTCGGTGTCCAGCCGGTGGGAGATTGCGCCGCCGATCGCTTGCGCCTCGCGGAAAGTCGAACCATTGAGCGCGTAGCTCGTCCGCCCCGGCGCCGATGGCATCGGGGCATAACCCATGGCCATCGCCGCGGCGGTGCCCGAGCGGGCGTCGCGCCGGACGCGGTCGAGATCGAAACGGATCTGTGCCAGATCGCTCGGTCCGAAATCGGCAAGCGCCAGATTGCCCGATGCATCGGACGTCACATAGCTCAG
>Ga0247823_10005310_pt1 | contig 10270 bp, 6 predicted proteins | sample 13C_PalmiticAcid_2_FD_192426 | JGI IMG/M metagenome (GOLD analysis project Ga0247823, IMG submission 192426) | Soil microbial communities from agricultural site in Penn Yan, New York, United States - 13C_PalmiticAcid_Day30 | ecosystem: Environmental > Terrestrial > Soil > Agricultural land...
GCGTGACGCCCGGGACTGCTGTCGCAAACTCACGACGCTGCTGCAGGAACGCAAACTGATCGACGCAGACCAGGAAATCCGTCTGCCTACCGAGACGGAATGGGAATACGCCTGCCGCGCGGGAACAAAGTCCCGCTACAGCTTCGGTGATGACATCCGCCGCAGCGACGATCCGCCCGGAAAGAACACGATTCTCGATGAATACGGGTGGTACACCGGGAATGCCGCCGGGAATGATCCCCCTGTCGGAGCACTGAAACCGAATGCGTGGGGACTCTACGACATGCACGGTTATCTGTGGGAATTCACGGCGGATACGTGGACGCCCAACTACGACGGCGTCAGCGGGAAGGCCCGCCCCCCGGAAGACGAAACAACGCCCGTCGTGCTGCGAAGTGGATCGTGGAAAGACCGCGCGGATCGATTGACGAGCGCCGCACGACAGCGCTTTCCGCAAACCGGAGCCGACGACGCCGTCGGTTTCCGCTGCGTTCTGGCGAAAAAACGTTAACTGGCAAAGGTCTGCGGAAGGTAGCGGGACCCCGACAGTTCCGCTATCGTACCGAGGAATTTGATTTTTCCGATGAGCAGGCGTTCGCTCTGTCAAGCATGACGGGGCGGCAACGCGGGAGTCAGGTGCGACAATGAACGGCGATCAGGGTGTTTCCACAGAGTCCGGCGCAGACGTTTCCGTCCCGGAAAACAGCACGCCTTCCCAGACGAACTCGACCGAAGCCGCACCGGTGGTCGAGAACGCCGCGCCACCGTCATCGGATGTCCCTCCGCCGGCCGTCGTCGACGCTCCCGCGGAACAGACCGAAGCCGATGGCACGCCGAAACGCAAGCTCCAGCTGAATCCCACCGCCTCTGCGGATCAGTTCAAAGCCATCCCGACCTACGGCAGCAGCGGAACCGCGCCGACGTCGCAGCTCGAAGCCACGCCCGGCAATCCCCCGTCCATCGTGCCGCCGGAAGTCATTGCGGTTTATCAGGACGGCCCGCGCGAACCGGTCACTCTTCCCGAGAAGAACGCCCCGCTCGACGCCGATCTCGAAGCGGAACTGAATTCCGCGATGTCCGGAGCCATGGCCGGGGCGTCCGCAGTGGGAAGCGTCGTGGCCCCGAGCACGGTCGCGGGCGCCGTTGTTCCCGCGAATGAAGACCAGGTTGAAGTCGGCGCGAAACTCAAGGCGAAAGTGCAGTCCGTCAGCGCCGAACACGTCTTCTGTGAAGTCGGATTCCGTGTGCCCGCGCTATTGCCAGCCAAGCAGTTTCCGCAGGGCAAGCAGCCGCACGTCGGTGAAGAGTTTCTGGTTGTCGTCGACAAGTTCGACGCGGAAAACGGCGTCATTCTCGTCAGCCTTCCGAAAGCCACGCGTCGGCCGAAAGGGAACTGGGAAGACCTCGCCGTCGGTCACGTTGTCGAGTGCACGGTCAACAAGACGAACAAGGGTGGCCTCGAAGTCACCGTCAGCAACATGCGGGCGTTCCTGCCGGCGAGCCAGGTTGATCTCGGCTTCATCGGGGCACTCGAAAGCTACGTCGGTCAACGGTTCGCCGTGCAAGTCACCGAAGTGAACCCGGCGAAGCGGAATCTCGTCGTCAGCCGTCGCGCTCTGCTCATTCAGGAACGTAAGGAAGCCGCGGCGAACTTCTGGCAAGGCGTGGAAGTCGGCCAGCAGTTCTCCGGCAAAGTGAAAACCATCAAGGACTACGGCGCGTTCATCGACCTCGGCGGCTGCGACGGTTTCCTGCACGTCGGTGAGATGAGCTGGACCCGCATCAAGCATCCGAGTGAAGTCCTGCAGGAAGGCCAGCCCGTTGATGTCGTGATTCTGTCGCTCGATCGCGAGAAGCAGAAAATCGGCCTCGGGATGAAGCAGCTCGCGCAGAACCCGTGGAACGCGGCAGCCGAGAAATACGCCGCCGGTCGCACGGTCTCCGGCCGTGTCACCCGCACGACCGATTTTGGCGCGTTCGTGGAACTCGAACAAGGTGTCGAAGGCCTGATCCACATCAGCGAACTCGATCACCGCCGGGTGAAGCGTGTGACAGAAGTTCTCAGCGTCGGTCAGGAAATCCAGGCGCAGGTGCTGGAAGTCGAACCCGAACGGCAGCGAATCAGCCTGTCCCTCAAGGCCCTGAAGGCCAAGCCCGAAGTGCCGAAGGACGAAGACCTCGCGCCGGGCAAAGGGCAAGCGTATGTCAGCAAACGGAAGGAACCGCTGAAGGGCGGCACCGGCAACAGCGGCGGCGGCCTCTTCGGCAACCCCGGCGATTTCCAATAGTTCCCTCAGAAGCCCAGGGATCGCATCCCTGGGTCTCTTCAATCTTCAAGAATCCCCATGACAAACATCATTGCATGGGGATTTTTGCTTCTCGCTGCTGATCCGGTCGAACTCCCCGACCTCCGCAGCATCCCGGCGGATCTCACGACGCCGACAATGACCAGCCGCGTCCCAGCTCCCGGTTGGCGCGTCCGCGGGGTGCTCACCGAGTTCACCAACTCAGCGATTTATCACACGCTGTATCTTCCAACCGACTGGCAATCGGGCCGGCGGTATCCGGTCATTGTCGAGTATCCCGGCAACGGGAATTATCGCAATCAGTACGGCGATGTCTCCGACGGCATGCCCGAAGGCTGTCATCTCGGTTACGGTCTCACGGCCGGTGTCGGCGCGATCTGGGTCTGCCTCCCGTTTGTAGAAAAGACTGACGAGGAAACTCGCAACGCCGTGACATGGTGGGGCGGCATCGCCGAGACCAAGCGGTATTGCCGGTTGATGGTCGATCACGTTTGCCGGGACTGGGGTGGTGATCACGAGCGCGTGTTTCTCGCCGGATTTTCGCGAGGGGCGATCGCCGGCAATTTCATCGGTCTGCACGATGACGAAATCGCCAAACTCTGGGCGGGCTTCTTTCTCTACAGTCATTACGACGGCGTGAAACCGTGGCCCTATCCGGAATCAGATCGCGATGCCGCCCTCCTCCGTCTGAAACGCCTGGGCACCCGGCCGCAGTTCATCGCGCATGAAGGCCGCGTGGATTCCGTCGCGGACTATCTCATGGCGACCGGGGTTGCCGGCCGGTGGACATTCCAGGCGGTGCCTTTCCGCAACCACTCGGCGGAGTGGATTCTGCGTGACAACCCGGCCCGCGACGCCGCCCGGAAATGGTGGAAGACCGCCAGCACGACGCCATAAAGATGGCAATCCGCATCGCAAACCATTGCCGGATTGCAGGTTAAGATCATCCGCGTCCTCCGGGAACGCAAATTGACCGTTTTTCACCCGGAACATATACTCCCCGCCCTTGTGTCGGGGACTCACCTCGCGGCGCGGTAACGACTTACGTTCACGTGTCTCAAAGTGGCCCCGGGGATTCCTGTCGATCGTGGACCTCAAACGGGACTGCCCGTGACGGGCTCCTTCCGCCGACTCCATCGCGGATGGCTTACCGCCTGCGCCGTGGCGATCTGTATCGCCGCTTCGGCTGCGCTCGCGGTGCGCCTGCAGGGTCAGGACGAAGAGCGCGCTCCCTACGAGCCCGCACCGATCCAGATCTTCGCCGACTGGTCGCAGGAATGGACCGATGGTGACACGCACATCGCCCTCTTCCGCGGACATTGCCGCATCGTGCAGGGCTCCGATGAATACGTTGCCGACAAGATGGTCGTGTGGGTTCAGCGCGATGACGATGAAGCCGTGCCGCGCGATATCGTGTCGGTCTACTTTGAAGATCACGTCACCACGAAGACCGAAGACGGCGACTTCTCCGCACCAACGCATGCGGTTCAACTGGAGACCGCGCTGGGGCTCACGCTGACCGTGCGCGGCCGCAAGACCGATTCCCCCGCAACCGACGATGCGCTGTACCGCCGCGCGACACAACGCCGCAAAGGCCTGCGTCGCGGCGAACTGCAGCCGACGCAGTACACGCTCGACCCCACCACACCGGGCGTGCACGCGCTTCCCGTTCAAGGACCGGCGGGGCAGATTCGCCGCGTGCGAATTTTCCAGCGCGGCGCGGTTCCGTTCAATCTGCAGATGCAACCGGTCGAAAACACGAACCCACCGGAACAGATCATCTTCATCACCGGCGGACTGCAGTTGCTCATCGACGGTGTCACTGTCCGGATGAATGATCAGGATGTCGACCTCGGCACGCTCGATCTGTCCGCGGATCGTGCGGTGATCTGGACAACCGCGCTGAACGGCAGTGCGAATCCACTCGAAAGCATGCAGGATCGCAACACGCCGTATGAGATTTATCTTGAGGGCAACGTCGTCTTTCGGCAGGGCACGAATGTCGTTCGCGCCGATCGAGCGTTCTATGATGCCCGCGAAGAACGAGCCTTGATCTACAACGCCGAACTGAAGGCGTTTCAACCCGAACTGAACGCCACGGTCCGGATTCGCGCGGAACGGTTGCGGCAGAACTCGCAGACATCCAGTCACGCCCAGAACGCGTGGATCACGACCAGCGAATACGGCAAGCCGGGATATCGCCTGCAGGCCTCGGACGTGTTTGTCGATCAGATTCCCGATACGCGTCCTGGTGTGCCGGTCCCGATTAATCCACAGACCGGGCAGCCAACCCCTGCGACCACGTCCTACGCCCGGGTGCATAATGCAACCTTGCTGTTCGACGAGGTCCCCGTCTTCTATCTTCCATACCTGACGGTGCCCACGGATGACCCGGGCATTCCGATTCAATCAATCACGTTTCGGCAGGATCGCGTCTTCGGCACACAAGTCCGCACGCGCTGGGACGCCTTCCAGTTGTTCGGCATCGATAAACCCGCCAACGCGCGGTGGAGTCTCGAAGCGGATTATCTGAGCGAACGCGGCCCGCTGATCGGAACTGACGGCGCGTATCGCGGCATGGATGGCCAGGGCCGGCCGTTCTTCGGCGAAGCGATCGCGTCATACATTCACGACAGCGGTGACGACAACCTCGGTTTCGATCGGCGGTCGCTGGAACCGGAAGACGAGAACCGCGGACGGTTGATGTGGCGGCATCGGCAGTACTTCAGCGAAACGCTCACGCTGCAGCACGAGTTCGGCTATGTCCGTGACCGCAATTTCCTCGAGCAGTATTACGAGAACGAATTCGACACCGGCAAAGATCAGGAAACGCTCGGGTATCTCCGCTGGGCCGATGAAAACTACTCGGCGACGTTGCTCGCGCGGCCGCAGGTCAACAACTTCGAAAATGATGCGCAGTGGCTGCCGAAAGCCGACGGCTATGTGCTCAATGAGCCGCTTCTCGGTGGTTGGTTGAACTGGAGCACGCACACCTCGGCGGCGTATGCCACGCTGCAGCAGGGCAACGCGCCGAGCAATCCCGCGGACCTGTATGATCCGCTGCCCTATTACACCTCGGCGGATGGTCTGGTCGCGATGACCCGGCACGAAGTCACCGCGCCGTTTAATCTCGGTGAGTTGAAGATCGCTCCCTATGCCTTGGGCGAAGCGGCGTTCTGGAACGACGGCTTCACGCAGGAATCGATCGACCGATACTACGGTCGGGCCGGCGTGCGGGCCAGCATTCTCTTCTCGAGGGTCTATCCCTATGTCCGCAGCGACATCTTCAATCTGAACGGTCTCAATCACAAGATGACGTTCGATGTCGATTATGGATACGCGCAATCGTCACGTTCGCTGTCCGAGATTCCGCAGTGGAATGAGTTCGACGACAACGCGCAGGAACGCTTCCGCGAGCGGTTGCTGTTCAACACGTTCGGCGGAGCACTGCCGCCGCAGTTTGATCCGCGGTTCTTCGCGGTCCGCAGCGGAGCCGGGGGCAATGTCACCGATCCGTATCATGAACTCGTCGATGACATGCACGCGGTGCGACTTGGTTGGCGACATCGCCTGCAGACGAAGGTTGGCCCACCGGAGCGGCAGCGCATCAAGGATTGGATGACACTGGATCTCGGCATCACGCTTTTCCCCGATGCCGATCGCGATAACTTCGGTGAATCGCTCGGCCTCTTCACGACGCGGTATGCGTGGAACGTCGGTGACCGTACGTCGATCATCGCCAGCAGCCTGTGGGACTTCTATCCCGACGCGCCGCATCTGTGGAGCGTCGGGGTGCTGAGCCAGCGCAGCGTTCGTGGCAGCTTGTATGTCGGCTTCCGGCAGATCGAAGCGGGCTCGACGTTCAACAGCCAGATTCTCACCGCGAGCTACAGCTACCAGATGAGTCCCAAGTGGATCTCGACGGCGTCGACGGCGTTCGACATCGGCGAAGGCGAGAACCGCGGTCAGGCGCTGACCATCACCCGCGTGGGCGAATGGTTTCTGTTCCACACCGGATTCAATTTCGATGCCAGCAAGAACAACGTCGGCGCCGTGTTCGCCGTCGAACCCCGTTTAGGCAGCAGCCGCGTCACCACGCCGCAGCTGGGACCGTTGATGCAGAATTACTAGGTGATTGGCGGCAGGTGGTCGGTGGCGGGAAGAGGCCTCCAATCATGTTTCTGCCGATCACCTGCCACCTGTTACCCATCACCTGCACCGCTATGCTCGCCATTGCCGACGAAATCGGACGTATTCTGCCCTTTGGGATCACGGGGAGCGTTACGCGCATTGTCGGACTTACGGCGGCGGTGGCAGGGTTCCCGGCTCCTCTGGGAGCGATTGCGCGGCTTGAGCGGGATCATGGCGGAGCCATCGAAGCCGAAGTTGTCGGCTTTCAGGACCAGGAAACCTTGCTGCTCGCGTATGGTGATCTCGCCGGTGTGCGCCGCGGGACGCCCTGCCACCTCGTCCAGTCCACGCCCGGTGCGCGGATGGGCGATGCGCTGCTGGGACGCGTGCTCAACGGTCGCGGACGATTCATCGACAATCTGCCACCGGCGATCCTGCCGCATCGTGTGAGTCTCCATCCCGCACCGATTCCGCCGTTGTCACGACCGCGGATCACCACGCAACTGGGCACCGGTGTTCGTGCGATTGACGGACTGCTGACATGTGGACGCGGGCAGCGTCTCGGTATCTTCGCCGGCAGCGGCGTCGGCAAAAGCACCTTGATGGGTCAAATCGCCCGCTGTACGACAGCTGACATCAACGTCGTCGTGTTGATCGGCGAACGTGGTCGAGAGGTGCGCGAGTTCATCGAGAAAGATCTGGGACCCGAGGGGCTAGCCCGCAGTGTGGTGATCGTTGCGACCGGCGATGATCCCGCGTTGTTGCGCTTGCGGGCTGCGTATCTCGGCACATCGGTCGCGGAATATTTCCGTGACCAGGGCCGCGACGTTTTGCTGATGATGGACAGCGTCACGCGGTTTGCCTTGGCTCAACGCGAGATTGGTCTCGCCGCCGGGGAACCCCCCGCGACCCGTGGATATCCGCCGAGCGTGTTCGCATTGTTGCCGCGACTGCTGGAGCGCAGCGGTCGCACGGAGAAAGGGAGCATCACCGGCTTCTACACCGTGCTGGTCGAAGGGGATGACACCAACGAACCGATCGCCGACGCCGTGCGCGGGATTCTCGACGGGCACTTTGTCCTTTCGCGAAAACTTGCGCAGCAGGCCCACTTCCCGGCGATTGACGTGCTGATGAGTATCTCGCGGCTGATGTCGGAACTGGCGACCGATGAGCATCGCAAGGCCGCGCAATCGATTCGCCAACTGATGGCGGCGTACCAGCAATCCGAAGACCTCATCAACATCGGCGCGTATGCCGCCGGGACGAATGCGACGACCGACGCGGCGATCAACATGCGGACGCCGATCCAGAACTACCTGCAGCAGCGCACCGATGAAAAGGTGGGCATCGACATGGCTCGCGATGCCCTCGTTCGCCTGGCGAAGCTGCGTGAGGGTTTGCCTCGTAAACCAATGAATGACGCCGCGTGAACCCCAACAGGGAGGGCGAAGCTCCTGCTGAGCTGCTGCGAGGCAAAACGCCCTGAAGCGTACGCGGCTCAGCAGGAGCTTCGCCCTCCCGAAAGAAGAAGTCCCACAACATGCCGCGTTTTCAGTTCCGCCTGCAATCGCTGCTGACGTACCGCGAGAGCCGGCGCGATCTCGTGCGGCAGTATCTTGCACAGATGCTCGCAAAAGATCACGAACTGGAAACCGAACGACAGGCGATTCTCGATCAGCGCACGGCGTTGCTCATAGAGATGCAGGCCTTGCAGCAGGCGCAGCAGTTGAACGTCGATCACGCCGCCAGCCGCCGTTTCCACGCGGGACAGCTCAGCCTTGAGGCCGAACTGATCGCGCAGCAGCGCCAACGCCTTGGCGAGCAAATCGCACAATGTCGGCAAGCCCTCACCAAGGCTGACCAGAACGTGAAAGTCCTGGAACAGCTGTCAGAAAAACAGCTCGCTGAATTCCTCGTCCAGGATGAACAGCGGCAAGCCAAGCAACGTGAAGACGCATGGCAAGCCGGGAAGCTGGCACAAGCGGCGTGGAAGCGTCCCGGAAGTTTCGATGAATTCTCCCTCGATGAGGGGAATCAGCCTGCAGTCACATGCGATGACCAACCGAGAGCGCAACGAATTCCGCGCGAAGGAAACCGCTCATGATCCGGTTATTCATGGTGCTTATCGGGGTGATCAGTGCCGTCGTTGTCCTGGCGGAGATGCTCGTCGCGACGCTGTTGTGGACGCGCGGCTCGCTCACGAAGGAGAGTCTGAAGGAGATTCGCGTCGCCTTAAACCCGCCCGCCGCAAAAGCGGCTGCCGAGGCGGAGGCTTCGGCGGAATCGGCCGCCAAACCGATGACATCGGCTCAGGAAATCAGCGACAAGCGCGTCGGGCGCGTGCTCGACCTCGATGCCCGCGAGAGCGAACTGCAATTGCTCAAACGTCTCACCACCGATTTAGCGAATCAGTTGATTTCTGAGCGTCAGGCGTTCGATCAATTAAAAGAAACGTTTCGCAAGGAATTAAGTGAGCAGGTTGCCAAGGCCACCAGCGAAGCCACGGAACAGTCGCGGACGATTCTGATGGCGTCACCGCCAGAAGAAGCCGTGCAACGGTTGATGGGGCTGACCCTGGAAGAAGATGTCGAGCTGATGCGCGGACTGCCGGAGAAGGCGATTGCCCGAGTCCTGCAGGCGTTTCAGCGAGACCCGAAGACGGCCGATCGCGGCCAGAAAATTTTTGAAGCGTTATATCACGGATCCCCGGTGGTCCCGTTGTTGAATGCAACGGAAACACGCATGGACGAGGGAGCTGCTGCGGCGGGACGTCGTGGCGGCTGAGGAAGCCGCATGGACGCGCTGGAATCACCGCAGCTGGGATTTTTCCCGATCGTCGCCTCGACGAATTCGGCTCCGGGCGAGGCGTCAACCGCGGCCCCCGTCTCCGGTGACTTCGCACAGGCCCTGGCCCAAGCCCCCGGTGTCGCCGCAGTCGACGCCCCGGTAATCGCCACTGCGGCCCCTGCGGTTGTGCTTCCCGTTGTCGAAGACGCGACATCGGAAGCGAATCTGGACTGGACCGTTGTGATCCCCTGGGTCACGTCGGCGCTTCCATCGGTCGAACTGCCGAAAGAAGCGCTGCCGCCCGATCTCGCGACCAATTTTCCACCGGTCGACATGACGGCGACTGAAAGTTCACCGCCTGACACCATACCGCCGCCTGCCGTCTTCTCGACCGTCATCACGCAGAGTCTGAGCACGCCGCCGCGAACACGGGATTCGCTTCCTACACCGAATGTCTCCCAGAATGCTGCGATGGAGGAGGAGACCACTCCGTCGCCGTTGACGAGCCCGTTGTCGTCGACGCTGATGGTGGCGTTGGCTCCCACGATGCCGGTGGCGCAAGCGTCTCAGACCGGCGTGGTTGAAGACACCGCGACCGCGACCGTCCCAGCGTCCACGGGAGAGTCGGACCCTGTTAATGTCGCATCGACGGTGACCATGGTGCCGGCGTTTGTCATGCAGACGCTTCCGACTGCGCTGTCTGTTGCAGGACCGGTGCCGCAACTAAACCCGGCGGCGTCTAAACCAGCTGCAGCGATCACACAACCGCGGCCAATCTCCGCGAACGCAAATACTGAAAGCGTCGGTCCGCCAGTCACCTCGGAAGCATCGAAGGCGACCCAAACTGTCGCGCCGAATGTCACCCCCGTGGTGCCCTCACATCGGTCTGCAAGACGCGCACAGTCCGAGCAGCACTTGTCGGTGACCGAAATCACACCGGCAGCCCCCGTGGTCTCGCAACGACCGATTGGAGCTCATTCGGCTCAGAACCTTGCCGCGCCGGCTGTGGCGTCGGCATCGATTCCTACCACCGTTCCTGTTGCTCG
>Ga0247823_10005311_pt1 | contig 10269 bp, 11 predicted proteins | sample 13C_PalmiticAcid_2_FD_192426 | JGI IMG/M metagenome (GOLD analysis project Ga0247823, IMG submission 192426) | Soil microbial communities from agricultural site in Penn Yan, New York, United States - 13C_PalmiticAcid_Day30 | ecosystem: Environmental > Terrestrial > Soil > Agricultural land...
GCAGTTCACCGGGACGCGGACGCTGCGCGAAATCCAGCTCACCGCAGCGACCGCGTCGCTGCACGAACTCGCCGAACTCGTCGCCGCCCTCGACGAGACGATGCTCCTCGACGGCCCGACTTTCCGGGACTACCTCACCGGACCGGTGCGCCGGCCGGTCTGCATCGGCTGCTACCCGGAGGCCCCGGACGCGGCCCGGTCCGCCGTCGCGGAACTGTTCACCGCCCCTGGCGGCCCGGGGCTGCCGGACTTCGACGCCGGTCCGTCGCCGCACGGCCGGCTGCGGGCCGCGCTGCTGCCGCACATGGACTACGGCCGCGGCGGCGTCACCTACGGCTGGGGGTTCAAGGAACTGGCCGAGCAGACCGACGCGAGCCTGTTCGTGATCGTCGCCACGTCGCATTACTCGCCGTGCCGGATCACCCTGACCCGGATGAACTTCGAGACCCCGCTGGGCACCGTCGAGACGGACCAGGCATACATCGACCGGCTGGAGAAGCAGTACGGCGAAGGGCTGTTCGACGACTCGATGGCGCACCTGCCGGAGCACTCGGTCGAGCTGGAGGTGCTGCCGCTTCAGTACCTGTTCGAGGGCCGCCGCGACATCCGCATCGTGCCGTTGCTGGTCGGTTCGTTCCAGGACCGGGTGCTATACCAGTCCGACCCGGGTGAAGCCGACGACATCGGCCGCATGGTCGCGGCGCTGCGACAGGCCGAGTCGGAAGCGGGCGAACCGGTGTGCTACCTCATCAGCGGCGACCTGGCGCACATCGGCCCGAAGTTCGGCGACCCGCTGCCGGTGAGCGAGCCGCAACTGGCCGCGAGCCAGGTGCGGGACGAGTTGATCCTCGACCGGCTCACCGCCGCGGATCCGTCGGGGTACTTCCGGGTGCTCACCGAGGAGGGCGACGAGCGCCGCATCTGCGGCTTCCCGCCGACGTGGCTAACCCTGGCCGCCGCCCGCCCGCGGACCGGTCGGGTACTGCACTACAACCGGTCCGTCCACCCGACCGGCCACGAGAGCGTCAGCTTCGCCGCCGCCGCATTCTACGAGTGAGCAGGGTTACTTATCAGCCTTCTCCCGGGGCATGACCCGAAACACGACCTCGGGTGCCTCGAACCCCTCACCCTTCCACTTGATGCGGTAACTGCCCGGCTGCTTGAAGGAGTCGCCCATGGCGTATCCGAAACTGAGGTAATCGCCCGGCGGTAGCGCGTTCCGCCGGTTGTTCTGAGGGCCATTCACGACGATGAATGGCCAGTCCAGACCGTAGGGCGCGTCCTTGCCCTTACATTCCTTCCCGTTGATGAACAACTGAGACGACTCAATCTTGGGATCAACGACCTTGTCTCCATCGTTCACCATGTAGAAGCGGATCATGAACGGGGGCCGCAGCTCGGTCTTCCAGGCGAGGTCGCCCCAGTTGAGGAGTGTGTCGCTGACGCTGACCGCGGCCCAGAGTTTAGTTCCCTCCTCTAGTTTCGGTGCCCCCTTCGGTTTCGGAGGTTCCTGGGCGCCAGCCGCCAGGGCAACCAGGGCCGCCACTAGGATGAGGGTGACGCCTCGCATGGTCTGACTCCTTGCAGCCGGTGACGGCTCGTGGCGTACCGCTTCGGGTCGCCACTAACAGTGCATCGTAACCCACCATCGATTATCGGTCGATCACCTGTTACACCTGCCCATGCCCCCCTTCGCCACAACCGCCGAGTTGCACGCAGCGCTGGCCCGCTCTGACGCCGAGGCAACGCACGGCACATTCCACACTGGCCGCTACCGCTGCCGGTATCTCGCCTGGGGTGAGAGCGACCGTCCGCCGGTGGTGTTCGTTCACGGGCTGACCGATCAGACCCGGTCGTTCGCGATGGTCATGGCCCGCCTCGTGGACGCCGGGTATCGCTGCGTCGGGTACGAGTTACCCAACGGCCTCGACGACGGGGCCAACCTCGGCATGTACCGGCACCCGGACCTCGTCGCCGACCTGGTCGCCCTGCTGGACCACCTGAAGCTCGACCGGGCCGACCTGCTCGGCTCGTCGTTCGGCACGACGGTCGCGCTGCGGGCGCTGGCGACGCACCCGGACCGGTTCCGCCGGGGCGTACTCAAGGGCGGGTTCGCGCGGCGGCCGCTGCGGTGGACCGAGCGCGGCCCGGCGCGGCTGGGCCGGTACTGGCCCTGGCGGCTGGGCCAACTCCCCGGCTATCGGGTGGCGATGGCCCGGCTAGAAGGGCAAGGTTTCTCGCACTGCCCGCCGGAGATCTTCCGTTTCCTGCTGACGTGCGGTGGTGCGGCCCCGGCCTGCACCGTCGCACGGCGGGCGCTGATGCTCGATACTCTCGACCTGCGGCCGCTGCTGCCCTCGATCCCACACCCGGTACTCATGATCGGCGGCGACTGCGACGGGATCGTATACCGGTGGTGTGAGGAAGAACTGGAGCGCGGACTCAAGGATGTCTGCCGGGTCGAACTGACACCGTGCGGACACTACCCGCAATACACCATGCCCGGCCCGACCGCCGAGGCCATCGCCGGCTTCCTGGCGTGACCCGGTCAGGTTTTGCACGCCGGCCCTTGAACCCCCCGGCCGACCCGCGATAATGTCACTGCTACGCTGGAGTGGTGGAATTGGCAGACACGCCAGTTTGAGGGACTGGTGCCCGAAAGGGCGTGCAGGTTCAAGTCCTGTCTCCAGCACTGAACGTCTCACCTCGCCCCGGTGCCGCTAGCGGCTATACCGGGGCGTGATTCGTTTCGGACCTCAGTCGGCGACTCAGATCAGACCAACGTTTTCGGTCGTCCCGCCATGACAGTCCGTTCAAGCTAGTCGCCAATTACGGCCGGTTCACATTCCGCAACGCGGTCGCACCTGTCGCCACAGAATCCGCATCTCAACCGATAAATCCATGTGCAGGGGTGAGTTTTTCGCTCTAGGGTTGGGTCGCACAGACGACTCGATACCGCCAGAAGCGTTCACAGCCCATGAGCGCCCGAACCCCGGCTATCCCGCGCCCGTCCCCGTTCGCCCAGCCGGCGGGCCTGGCCCTGTGCTGGTACTGCGACGCGACCGCCGACCGCATCGACCCGCCCGGATGGGTCACTGTCAACCCGTCCCCCGGCCCCGAGTTGACCTACGCGACTGGCATCTGCCCGGCGTGCCTGGTCGCATACCACTCGTCCCCATACTCCCGCGGAACGTCCTGACGTCGCTCCGGAGGTCCTGACCATGCTCCTGAAGACGAGTCGTCGTGAGCCAGCCGCGATCGGTCGCTACGACCTACACGAGAAGCTCGGCACGGGCGGTATGGGCACGGTCTACCGCGGGTGCGACCGGGAGACCGGCGAGACGGTGGCGATCAAGGTCCTCGCCGCCAAGCTGGCCGATAACCCCAAGCTGCATTACCGGATGGTCCAGGAGTTCCGGTCTGCCAGCAAGCTCGATCACCCGAACATCGTCCGGGCCATCGACCTCGCGGTGGACGGGTCATCCGTGTACCTCGTGATGGAGTACGTCGAAGGCGACTCGCTCGGCGGGCTCATCGCCCGGAACGGCCGGCTGCCGGAGGGGCAAGCCGTGCGGATCATCACCCAGGCGGCCCAGGGGCTGCACTACGCCCACGGCCGGCGGGTGATCCACCGCGACGTCAAGCCGGACAACATCCTGGTCCGCGCCGACGGCCGGGCCAAGCTGGCCGACTTCGGACTCGCGAAGGACAAGGAGAACGACAAGGACCTGACCCGCCCGGCGACCGGGCTGGGGACGCCGCATTTCATGGCCCCGGAGCAGTACACCGACGCGAAGAACGCCGGCGTGCTCTGCGACGTATACTCCCTGGGCGCGACCCTGTACATGACCGTCACCGGCAAGCTGCCGTTCGAGTCGTGCGTGTCGCTGGTGAACCTGGCCAAGAAGCTCAAGGGCGAGGTCCCACCGCCGCGCGAGATCGTCCCGGACCTCAGCGAGCGGGTGGACGAGGCGATCTGTCGGGCGATGAACCCGGACCCGGCGAAACGGCCGCAGAACTGCTTGCAGTTCGCGCAGCTCTTGCCGTCGAGCGGCCAGTGGGGGCGGCTCGGCGAGTACTCCGCCCGGTCCCGGGCGCCGGGCCAGACCGGGAACGAGCGTCGCACCGCCCCGCGGCACCCCTGCACGCTGGGTGTGTCCTGCGTGATTGACACGGACCTCTTCGGCAGCGGGGCGGACTCGGTGGAGGTGTGGCCGGGGACCGTACACGACCTCTCCCCGCGGGGCGTCGGGCTGGTAATCTCGCGGCGGTTCGAGCCGGGAACGATGCTACGGGTTGACCTGGAATCGTCCGGTGGGACGGCCCGCGAGCTGCCGGCACGGGTCGTGAACGTCCGGTCGGAGGCGGCGGGCCACTGGTTCCACGGCTGCGTCTTCCCCGAACCACTAACCGACGCCGACCTCCGCGACCTGCTTCGGACGACTCGTTAGCGGCCGGGCTACGCGGCTGGCCGTCGCAAGGCGCTGCGCCAGTACCCGTACCCGAAGTAAATCGCCAGCCCGGCGAGCATCCAGTACCCGAGCCGGACCCACGTCTCCACCGGCAGGAACAGCATCATCACTCCGTTGACCAGGATGCCCAGCGGGGCGACCGTCCAGACCGCCGGGCAGCGGAACGGCCGATAGAGCGTCGGCTGCGACACCCGCAGCACCAGCACCGCCGCGCAGACCACCGCGAAGGCCATCAGGGTGCCGATGCAGATCAGGTTCTCCAGCACCACCGGCGGCACCAGTGCGGCGACGGCGGCCGTTATGCCGCCGGTCAGCATTGTCGAGACATGCGGCGTGCGGAACCGCGGGTGGACCGCTCCGAACACCTTCTCCGGTAACAGCCCGTCGCGGGCCATCGCCAGGAAGATGCGCGCCTGACCGAGAAACGTGGCCAGCATCACGCTGGTCATCCCGGCCAGCGCCCCGATCGAGATGACCGCCGCCGCCACCCGCGGGAACTCGCTACCGGCGTCGGCCCGCCGCGCGAACGCCGACGCGATCGCCGCCTCCTTTTTGATCTCGTGGTACGGCTCCATCCCGGTCAGTACGGCCGACACCCCGATGTAGAGCAAGGTGCAGATCACCAGCGACGCGAGGATGCCAATCGGCACGTCCCGCCGCGGGTTCTGGGCCTCCTCGGCGGTCGTCGAGACGGCGTCGAACCCCAGGTACGAGAAGAACACCACCGCTGCCCCGACCAGCACGCCGGAGAACCCGAAGGGCAAGAACGGACTGCGGGTCTTCTCGTCGGCGCCGCCCAGGAGTTCGTGAACCCCGAACTGGCCGAGCAACCCCCACCCGTCGGCCGGGTTTTCCGGCTTGTGTCGCATCTCCGGCGAGATAGAGGTCCAGTTGGCCACATCGATGAACCACAGTCCGGCCACGATCACGAACAACACGATGCCGACCTTCACCAGCACCAGAATGGTGTTCGTCCGCGCGCTCTCCTTGATGCCGCGGACCAGCACGGCACAGAGCGCGAGGATGACCAGCGCGGCCGGCAGGTTGACCGCCCACCCGCCGGGGGAGTCTGGCTTCTCCGCGAACGTGAATGGGTCAACAGACAGGCGGTCGGGTAGGCGTATCTGAAAGGCGGCGTTGAGAAACTCGTTGAGGTACTCGGCCCAGCCGCCGGCGACGACCGCCCCTGCGACGGCATACTCCAGCACCAGCATCCAGCCGATGAACCACGCCAGCAGTTCGCCGAGGGTCGCGTAGGCGTAGCTGTAGGCGCTGCCGGCCGACGGGGCCATCGAGGCGAACTCGGCGTAACAGAGCCCGGCCAGCGCGCAGCCGAACCCGGCGACGATGAACGACAGCATGACCCCCGGACCGGCGTGGTCAGCGGCGACCCGGCCGGTCGTGACGAAGATGCCCGACCCGATGACCGCGCCGATGCCAATGCTCGTCAGCCCGACCGGCCCGAGTACTCGCTTCAGCCCCGACTCGCCGCCCTGCACCTGGCCGAGCGGCTTCCGCGCGAACAACTGGTTCCAACCCACGGGACGCCCTCGGACGGGTGAGCGAACGGCCCCGGTTGCCCGACCGTCGGGGCGGATGAATCGCGGCACTGGAGATGTACCACAGACGTGAGTTGGAGGCGAGACGGGAAGTGGCGCGGCCCGGGGCGGGAACTACCCTCACCCCGGGCCGTGGCTGCTCTGGCGCCAGCTTACATCGACTACTGAGCGTACCCGGTCGGGGCCGGCGGGCGGGCCGGTTGCGGCGCCGCCGGCACACCCGGGGCAACCGTGGCGGCCGGGACGGGGGCCATCACAGGGGGTGCCAGGCCGGTCGCCTGGCTGGCCACCACCGGGTTCGGGTTGGCAGCTGCCTGGGCCTTGATCTGCGCCTCCTCACGGGTCGCTTCCCTGGGCGGCAGTTCGGCCTCGCGGGCGGCCCGGCCAAGAGGCCCGAGTACCAGACCGAGGATCATCAGCACGAGCCCTGTCAGGAAGAACCCGGCCACCCAGAACCAGGTGTTGCTATCGTCCGCAGGATTCCCGTCGCTCAACTTCCCACGTCCGAAGGCGAAGTAGTAAACGGCGGTCCAGACGTCGATCAGGGCGCCGGTCGTGACGTAGATCAGGGCGACCTTCGGCCCGAACGCCGGGTTGGTCAGCATCGACATGGTTAGCCTCAATTTGAGGGGTCGGTGCGGCCGGAGGCACGCCGGCCCGCTGGATGAGGATGAGCAATCAATGTGCCGGATCAAACCGTCTCGATGGGAAGTGTCGCACTCAAGTTTCAGGCACTGCGTCGCTCGCACGAAGAGCAATCAACCGCCCGACCAGAGATGGTAGTGACTCGGGTCGGTCTCTCTTTGTTGACCTGATCTGCCGTCAAGTCGCAAAGACTTTCAAGACACAGACCGTCCGGCATCGGGGTTGCTTATGTGTCCGGTGTCACGCGGGCATTGGGCCCGCCGAACTGCCCCCTCGCCAGAGGTTCACCATGCTTCGCCTTGCTTTGCTATTCCTGGTGATCGCCCTGATCGCGATGGTCCTCGGCGCCGGCAACGTTGCCGGCCTGTCGATGGACATCGCCTGGATCCTGTTCGTCGTGTTCCTGGTTCTCGCGGTGATCTCCTTCGCCGCCAACGCCCTCCGCGGTAGACCAGTTGCCTGACCGCCCGGCGGCAGACCGATGAAGCATAGCGGGCGATCTCTGCCCGCAACCTGCCCGGCTGCCGCCGGGCTTTTTGTTTCGATCGGTATGCGGCTCCGGCACGCAACGTTCCGCCCGTGAGCGACTGCCTTCCCGGCCTAAAACTCCAGAAATGGCATCACGATCCTGAGCGGGGGGCGTCAGCCCCCTGAGGGCCAGGCGAACGACTGAGTGACGGGCGAACCACTGAGTGACAGGGAACTCAGGGGCTGACGCCCCCCGCTCAGTAGTGTCAAATCGGCCCCCACACTGCTGACGGACTGGGGTGGGGGAACACGCGGATGGGCACGCCCGTTGCGGATCCCCCACTTTCCGCGGAAGACCCAACCAATCAGGAGGAAGCCATGACCAACGCCGACACAACGACTCAGACAGTCGATCAACTCAACCACTTGCTGCGGGGGGAACTGTCGGCGGTCGAGACGTACGACCAGTCATTGCCGAAGTTCGAGGAGTACCCCGCGGCGGCGCAGGAACTACGCCGCATCCGGGACGACCACCGCGAGGCCGCACAGGGATTGCGCGAGCATGTGACGAAACACGGCGGCGAGCCGTCGGATGGGTCCGGCCCGTGGGGCGGATTCGCCCAGGCCGTGACAGGCACGGCCAAGCTACTCGGGCCGGACACGACCCTGGCCGCTTTGAGAAAGGGCGAGGAGCACGGGATCAAGGAGTACCGGGAGGCACTCGACAAAGAAGGCTTGCCGGCCGAGTGTCAGGAGTTGATCTTCACCCGACTGGTGCCGCGGTGTCAGGAACACATCGCCAATCTCGACTCGATCCGGTCGTTCATCGGGTAACGTCGGAGCCCGAAGCGTCAGCGAGGATCTGGAGCGAAGACCCTCGCTGACGCTTCGGGCTCCCACAGTTACCCCATCAGTTCCCGCTCCGCCTCCAGCCAGAACTGCACCCCGTCCCCCGCCGGTCTGCCGGCCGCTTCCCACTTCGCATAAGCCAGTTCCCGGATCACCCGCTCGCGCACCCGGGCTGCGACGGACGGCTCGCCCGCCTGCGGGGCGGACTGGTAGTCCCAGTCACGCATGGCCTCGGACCGGTAGTGCTTCTGAACGGTGCGATCATTTTGGTGCATGACTCGCTCTCACGGATGGTGGGGACTGCCGAGATTTGTGGCAACTGTCGCACCGAACCGCGTTACGGGTTTGGCACAGGCCCTGCACTATACCATCACGGCCGGGCGCGCCAGATATGCAAAAGGCGCCCCGGTTCTCGTTGCTCGATACCCGACCCGGGAGATTCTTATGCTCCGCTGGTCGCTACTCTTTCTGATCGTGGCGTGCGTCGCCGCACTGGTCGGGTTCACGACGGTCGCCGGGGCCGCGTACCCGGCGGCGAGGATCCTGTTCTTCGTGTTCCTGGTCCTCTTCGTGGTGTCACTGTTGCTGAGCGGCACCCGCACGCCACGCGAGCTGACTTGACCGTGCGCCTCTCCGCACGGACGCCTGCCCGACAACGGGCAGGCGTTTTTGTTGCACCGACCGGGGGCCCCGCCATGTTCCACACCGCCTGGCAGATGCTCAAGGAGACCTGGACCGCGTTCTCCGAGGACAAGGCGTTCAGGCTGGCGGCCGCCCTGGCGTATTTCACCGGGCTGGCGCTGGCGCCGCTGCTGCTGGTGGTGATCTCGATCGCCGGGATGATCTTCGGCGAGCAGGCGGCCCGCGGCGAGGTGGTCGCCCAGATCAAGGACCTGGTCGGCGAGCAGGGGGCCGAGGCCATCCAGACGATGCTCGCCCGCAGCCAGCCGGAGAACGGCGGGGTTGTCTCCCTGGTGATCGGAGTTGTCACGGTGCTGGTCGGGGCGACCGGGGTGTTTTCGCAGCTCCAGGACGCACTCAACACCGTCTGGGACGTGGACCCGAAGAAGTCCTCGGCCGGCGGGTTCTGGGGAATGATCAAGGCCCGGCTGCTGTCGTTCTCGATGGTCTGTGGGCTGGCGTTCCTGTTGCTCGCCTCACTGGCTGCCAGCGCGCTGATGAGCGGGCTGAGCGATGCCCTGCGGCAGTGGCTTCCGAACTCGGTCGGGCTGCTCTGGCTCGGAGACGTCGTGCTGTCCGCGGGGCTGACGTTCCTGTTGTTCGCAATGATCTTCAAGTTCCTGCCGGACGTGGATCTGAAGTGGTCGGACGTGTGGGTCGGGGCGGGCATCACCACGGTGCTGTTCGTCGTGGGCAAGTACGCGATCGGGCTCTACCTCGGGCAGGTCGCGGTCGGCAACCCGTTCGGGGCGGCCGGCTCTTTTGTTGTGCTGCTCACCTGGCTGTACTATTCGTCCCTGATCCTCCTCTTCGGAGCTGAGTTCACACACGTGTATTCCACCCGTCGGGGCACGCAGGTTGGTCGCCAGCGTGTCGCGCAAACGCAGGTCCAGGCGCCTGGTTCCGACGACGGTCGGGCCGGTGCCGTGGGGAGTGCCGCGGTCTAGTGGTTCGTTGGCATGGCCGTTGCACTGGGGTACATACCCCAAACACGAATCAGATCCGCATGGGGTCGCGGTCTATTCCCGGACCGCGGTTGGGTTCCTGGTTTGGGTGGTATTACCTACGCTCGGGATCCCACATATCGCCAGAGGAGTTCGCCATGAACACGCAGCAAATTGCCTCGCGCGCCGACTGCCCACAAACTGACGCCCTGGCGTGTCGGCTCAAGCAAGTGATCGACGGCGGCCCGGACGCCATTACCGAACGTCTGTATCAACTCGAACGGGAGTGGACGACCGGCCGTGCCTCCAAGGCGACCGCCGGCATAATGATCGTGGCCGGGCTCGCACTCACGGCCGTGTTCAATCCGTGGTGGCTGGTATTGACCGCAGCCGGCGGGCTGTTGCTCTTACCGTACCTGTTCGGCCGGCGGTCGCCGCTGGGGTACGTCTTCCACGCCCTGGGGCTGCGGACCGGGACCGAGATTGAGCAGGAGAAGGTTGCTCTGAAGGCCCTTCGCGGGGACTTCCAGAACCTTCCGACGGCCCAACAGGTGGTCAACCAGGACGACATCAGCCGCCTGGAGGGGGAAGGCGGTATCGTTTACGAGCCGCAGGAGGCGCCGATAACGGCCGACGACGCGGTGCAGGAGG
>Ga0247823_10005313_pt1 | contig 10267 bp, 8 predicted proteins | sample 13C_PalmiticAcid_2_FD_192426 | JGI IMG/M metagenome (GOLD analysis project Ga0247823, IMG submission 192426) | Soil microbial communities from agricultural site in Penn Yan, New York, United States - 13C_PalmiticAcid_Day30 | ecosystem: Environmental > Terrestrial > Soil > Agricultural land...
CGCTCTCTGCGTCGTTCGCCCAAGGTGCGACCGATTGCGAACCAGCCGGCTGAACCGCACAGCGAGCCGATCACCGTGATCCCAAGCATCATGGTCAGTCGCGGCAGGTCGGGCGCGCTCATCCCCAGCGCCAACAGCATGACGTAGGATGGAACGACGGGGATAAACTTCTCGAGCGCCGTGACGAGGAAGACGCCTATCAATCCAAGCGATAGCAGGTCCGCAACCAGGTCTGGGCCAGGCATGTGTTCAGTCCGCCTGAGCCTGACGGGCGACGATCCGGTAAACCGAAGCCGGGGGTATGTTGCGCCGGATCGTGGCGACGCGAACCGCATCCAGGCCGAGGCGCTGAAGCACCGCATCCGGCACCGGGCAGTTCCGGCCATAGGTGAACAAATAGAGCGGCGCGCCACTGCGCATCCGCATGAAGGTGGCCCGCAAGATCGCCTCGACCTTTGCCGGCTTCATATTGAGCAGGCCGAGCCCGCAGATCGCCGCCCCGAACAGATCCGAGGGCGACCCGTGGGCATCGGCCAGGTCGGCGGCATCGATGCTGAGGATGTTCGCCTGCGGAAAGCGTCGCTTGAGCAGGCGTGCGAAGCCGTCGTCATATTCGACGAGGGTCAGATCGCGTTCCGCGACACCCCGATCCAGCAGCGCCTGCGTGAAAACCCCCGTCCCCGGGCCGAGTTCGAGCACCGGCCCGGTTCGCGCATCGATGTCACGCGTGATCAATTGCGCCAGCGCTTTGCTTGACGGGGCGATCGCCGCGACGCTGCGCGGATTGCCCAGCCAGGCCGTAATAAAGCGGATGCGATCGAGTGGCGATGTGACCGCCGGCCTGCGCACCCCATGGGTCTTTCTATGGGCATTCCAACGCATAAACGGACGGTCCAGTTCGTCTCATGATGGCCTGCATCGATCCGACGGCGGCGACTGACAAGGTGGCAGGCAGAGGCGCGAGGGGAAGCATGAACATCGGGCTATCAATAGTGATGCACTATGGCAATACAGTGACACGCTTGGCGTGTGAATTTGGCGCGCAGCTCAGCCCGACGGGGCGCAGATATCAACCCATTGCGCGTCGAGCAGCGCGGCGAGGCGGTCCGTCGCGACTTCGACCGAGCTGTTGCGCGAACCGGCAGCCGGAAAGACGGTAGCGAAGGCGCGCAGGCTGACGTCGCAATAGATCGGCAACGGCGCGGGGAGGCCGAAAGGCGAGACGCCGCCCACTGGATGGCCAGTGATGGCGAGCGTCTGTTCCGGGTCGAGCATCCGTGGCTTGCCGCCGAGCGCGGCCTTGGTCTTCTGATTGTCCAGTCGCGCATCGCCGCGCGCCACCACCAGCACGACGCGCTCGTTGACGCGCAGCGCCAGCGTCTTGGCGATCTGTCCGGGCGTCACGCCCAGCGCCGCTGCCGCTTCGGTGACGGTTGCGGTGCTTTGTTCGGCTTCGATGATCGACAGGTCGGGTGCGCGCTGGGACAGGTCGTCCCATACCGATTCATAGCTCATGGCAGGCAAATAGAGCGGGCGGATTGAAACGCCAATGCCGGTCCGGTCACATCATTTCGAAGTTGATATAATAGACGTTGACACTGCGGACGCGCCCGCCGCTGAATTCGACGATCATCCCGCTCCACACGCCGCGCGGGTCGCGCCAGGAGAGCTGGTTCTGCTGCAGCATCGTCCGGTGCAGTTCCGACTTTTCGTAGAGCGCCGCGCCGCCGCGCCGGTCATCGCCCCAGCCGGCGGGCACGGCGATATACCCGCCCGCTTCCGCCGCACGGATCGCCGCTTCCTTTGAAGAGCCGATCGCGATTCCGAGCGCGGTGCCGTCGGTATAGGTCTCCGAGAAGTTGAACAAAGGCGGGCGGTAGCTGGCCGCCCGGTGCGGATCGGTCCTGCCGAGCTCATAGGATCGCGCATAGGCAAGCGCCCAGGCGCCGATACCGACGGCGAGGACGATTCCGGGAAGGAGCCACTGCCAGCGCCCGCGCATCGGGTCAGCATATCGTGAATGCGACGCTGTGCAACGCGCGGCACGCGTACGGCAATGGGTCAGTTTCGAACAATCGTTCAGCATACCCTATATGCTGCACTGCCGCGGGAAGTGCCCGAACTACGCTAGGGTAAGTGGCAATTTGCAACGGTTTTGTTGGCTTGACCGCAAGCCGGATAAACGATCTATTCGAGTTTGCGGTATGGAGCCGGGAGGCGCTCCAACCCGAACGGGAGTGGGATCTATGAAACGGATTAGCCTTTTCTCGGCTGCGGCCATTCCGGCGCTTGCCATTGCCACGGCGTCGCCCGCCTTCGCGCAGGATGCGCAGTCGGAAGCCGAGCCTGCGGCCGCCGCCGGGGAAATCGTCATTACCGCGCAGGGACGTGCGCAGCAGCTGGCCGATGTGCCGCTGGCCGTGTCCGCGGTGAATTCCGAGCAGATGCAGAATTCCGGGGCGAACGACATTCGCCAGCTCAACCAGGTCGCGCCGTCGCTGCTGGTCTCGTCGACGGGCAGCGAGGCGAACGGCTCGGCGCGCATCCGCGGCATCGGTACGGTGGGGGACAATCCCGGCCTCGAAAGCTCGGTCGCGGTATTCATCGACGGCGTCTATCGCTCGCGCTCGGGCATCGGCCTCAACGAGCTGGGTGAGATCGAGCGCGTCGAGGTGTTGCGCGGGCCGCAGGGCACGCTGTTCGGGCGCAACGCATCGGCGGGCATCATCAGCATCGTGTCGAAGGCGCCGTCGTTCAGCGGTTTTTCGGGCGGCGCCGAGGCGACCTATGGCAATTACGACCTGTGGCGGTTCAGCGCCAACCTCAACGTGCCGCTGGGCGAGACGCTCGCGGCGCGGGTGGACGGCGTCTATGTGAAGCGCGACGGCTTCTACTATGACTCGACCAACAAGACCGACGTCAACGATCGCGACCGCTTCTTCGTTCGCGGGCAGTTGCTGTTTGAACCGTCGAGCGATCTGCGTATCCGCCTGATCGGCGACTATACCAAGCGCGACGAGAAATGCTGCGGTGCGACCTATGTCAGCAACAGCGTCAATCCGTATATCGGCAATCTCAACAACCCGGCGATTCCGTTGCAGCAGCCCGGCGCAGTGCCCGGGCGCACCAACGACAGCGGCAACAATATCGTCAACGTGCTGACGGCGCTGGGCCAGAAGTCCGCGCTGCTCAATGCAGGCTGGTCGCGTGAATTGTCGGTGTCACCGGGCCGGACCTATGGCGGGCGGACCGAGGATTATGGCGTCTCGCTTCAGGCCGACTGGAGCTTCGGCGACACCACGCTGACCTCGATCACCGGCTATCGCAACTATTTCAGCAGTCAGGCTTCGGACACCGACTATAGCGCGGTCGACATCCTCTATCGCGCCGACAATGACGGCTCTTCGCGCCGGTTCGAGACGTTCAGCCAGGAGCTGCGGCTGCAGGGCGCGGCGTTCGGCGGCAAGCTCGACTGGCTGGTCGGCGGTTACTTCGCCAACGAGAAGCTGACCGCGACCGACAATCTGCGCTTCGGTAACCAATATGGACGGTTTGCGAGCTGTCGCATCGTTTCGCCGGGCGGGCTTTCGGCGCTCTATTCACCGACCTCGCCCGCATGCCTTGCCGCGCGCCCGGCGCTGTTCGGCGCAGCGTCGCCGCTGATCTATGCGGCGTTCGACAATCTCGATTCGATCAACGATCGCGGCACCACGCGCGACACCTATCGGCAGGACAGCCGCAACTGGGCGCTGTTTACGCACAATATCGTCCACATCACCGACACGCTCGATCTGACCCTGGGCCTGCGCTACACCAATGAGCGCAAGAAATTCCGCGCCGCGTTCGGCAACGACAACACTGCCTGCGTCGCCAATCAGGCGTTGCTCGGCGCCTTCGTCAACCCCAACAGCCCGGGGTTCAACACCGCGCTGTTCGCGGTCTCGCAATCGCTCATCAACCTGTCGTGTCAGGGCAATTCGACGTCTGAACTCAACGGCGTTTCGATCAGCGATGAACGCAAGGAGGACCAGTTCACCGGCACAGCGATCCTGTCGTGGAAGCCGATGCAGGACCTGCTGCTCTATGCGAGCTTCTCGCGCGGCTACAAGGCGGGTGGCTTCAACCTCGACCGGTCGGCACTCAAGGCGCCGGTGGCGTCCTTCGCCAGCGCCGGGGGGGCGCAGGCGCTGGTCAAGAACCTGCAATTCGATCCCGAAGTCGTCGATGCCTTCGAGATTGGCGCGAAATACGCGACCGGGCCGTTCAGCCTGAACGTCTCGGTTTTCCGCCAGCAGTTCAAGAACTTCCAGCTCAACACGTTCGACGGCACGGTGTTCATCGTCCAGAACGTCAATGGCTGTAAGAAGGATCTGGGCGGCGCAGATCGTGACCAGAGCGCCAACCCCGGCTCTGCCAACTATATCGCGCCGGTGATCGCGCCGGGCACCGCGTTCGACCTCAATCCGGCGTTGAAGACTGGGGCGTGCGCGAAGGGCGATGTCGGTTATGGCGTGAGCTCGACCGGCGTCGAGCTCGAGGCGACTTTGGTGCCGCATCGCGACATCCGCATGAGCCTTGGCCTGACTTATGCCAACACCAAATATCGTGACAATCTGGTCGGCAACGAAAGCGGTGCACCGCTCAATCCGGCGCTGCGAATGCTGCCCGGTGACAACCTCTCCAACGCGCCGGAGATCGTCGCCACCGGTTCGTTCGCCTGGACGCCGGATATCGGTTCGTCCGGGCTGTCGGGGCTGTTCTATGTCGACACCCGACTGACCGACGACTTCAACACCGGGTCAGACCTGTTCCCGCAAAAGGAGCAGACCAGCTATGTCGTGGTCAACGGCCGCGTCGGCATCCGCGGCAAGGATGAGCGCTGGGCGCTGGAATTCTGGGCGCAGAATCTCTTCAACGAGAAATACGCACAGGTGGCATTCAACTCGCCCTTCCAGCAGGGCGGGTCGACCACGCCGCCCTATGCGGCCGGGTTCACCGCCATGCCGTTCGCCGATCCGCAATTCCCGGGCGGGCGCCAGATGTTCTCGCAGTTCCTGGCCGAGCCGCGCACCTATGGCGTCACCGGGCGGATCAAGTTCTGAGAGGTGCATTCAAGAGGGTCGGGAACGTTTCGATTGCAGAGCCGTCACCCCGGCCTCGTGCCGGGGTCCACGGCGCCGCGTCGGCGACCCTCCACCTCTTATCCAACGCCAGCCTCACGGTGGACCCCGGCACAGGGCCGGGGTGACGGAAGAGGTGAATTGAAACGGGTGTGAATCATCAGGGCGAGTCCGGGTTTCAGGACTCGCCTTTTTTTGAAGGGCGACGATGGCTGAATTCTCGACGGACGAACGCGCCATTCGGCAACGCAGCACCACGCTGGGATTGCTCACCGCCGCCTATTTCTTCAGCTATATGGACCGCCAGATCCTCGCGATCCTTCAGGAGGATATCCGGCGCGAGCTGCTGTTGTCGGACACGCAACTCGGCCTGCTCGCGGGGTTCGCCTTCGCGATCTTCTACGCCACATTGGGCCTGCCGGTGGCGCGCTGGGCCGACCGCGGCAACCGGGTCAACATCATCGGCATCGCGCTGGCGCTATGGAGCGCGATGACCGCGGTGTGCGGGCTCGCGCAGAATTTCGTCCAGCTGCTGCTCGCCCGCATCGGGGTGGGGATCGGCGAGGCGGGGTCGAGCCCGCCGAGCCACTCGATCATCGCCGACCTCTATCCGCCCGAGAAGCGCGCGGGGGCGATGGGCATCTATTCGCTCGGCGTCGTGCTGGGCGCGGCGGGCGGGACGATGATCGGCGGCACGCTCGCGCATTTCTTCGGCTGGCGTGTGGCGATGTTCGCGGTGGGTATCCCCGGCATCGTGCTGGCGGTGGTGATCAAGCTGTTCGTGGTCGAGCCGCGCCGCGGCCTGTCCGATCCGGGCCATGTGCCGGCGGCCCATGCCGCGATGCCCAGCTTCGGCGAGGGCTTCCGCTCGCTGTTCGCCAATCGTGCGGCGGTGCATCTGGTGATGGGCGTCACTATCACCTCGCTGATCGGCTATGGCCAGACCGCGTTCGGGCCGAGCTTTTTGATCCGCACCGTCGGCCTCGACAAGCTCCAGATCGCGTCGATCGTCGCACCGGTCGGGGCGATCTGCGGGACGCTGTCGGCGGTGCTCGGCGGCTGGCTTGCCAACAAGGCGGCGGAGCGCTGGGGGCTGCACAGTCAGGCGTGGCTGGTGCTGGTGATGAAGGGGGTGGGGCTGCCGCTGTCCTTCCTGTTCTTTGCCTCGTCGGATCCGTGGATCGCGGTGCCGATCTACTGGGCGTCGCTGATTCTGGTGAACTCCTATCTCGGCCCGACCTTCGCGTTGATTCAGGGGCTGGCGCCGCTGCGGATGCGCGCCTTGTGGGCAGCAGTGACCTTGTTGGTCATCAACCTGATCGGGCTGGGGCTGGGGCCGACGATGATTGGGGTGATCAGCGACGCGCTCAAGCCGTCACTGGGCGATGCCGAAGCGCTGCGCTGGGCGATGCTGACCTTCGCTGCCGCGACGCCATGGGCGTTGTTTCATTACTGGCGCGCCGGGGTGTGGCTCAAGCGCGGCGCAGCGCTGGGCTGAGCCGCGCTTCGACCGGCGCGGCTTCGACCGGGCCTGTGCCGTGAACGAACCAATTAGGCATATTATATACAATCATTCTTGATTGTATGTAACTGTGAGCATAGGCTCCGAAGGCCGACGGAGATCGGCGAACGGGAGAGGATTATTCGCGCATCCGCAGTGGCGGGTGCGGGTCTGCACGCATGCGCAAACTCCTGCTCGCCTGCCTTTGCTCGGCCGGACCCTCCGGCTCGTGCCGCGGTTCGGGAACGAAAAACGATAAGCGCAAGGAGAGGCAGATGAAGGGATTAGCTCGGGCGATCACGCTCGTTTCCGCCGCCGCACTGGCCGTACCGGCCGCCGCCCAGTCGGTGCCGAACGCACCCACCGGACCCATCGAGACCAAATATTACGCCAACGGGCCGTCCGCGACGACGCAGACGCGGTCCGCGGCGGCGTGCGATTCCAAGGGTAATCAGTGCGATGTCTTCTACCCGAGCAACATGACAGCCTCGCAGGAGCGGCTGCCACTGGTGGTGTGGGCGAACGGCACCGGATCGACGCCGGACAATTACACGCTGTGGCTCAAGCATCTCGCCAGCTGGGGCTTTGTCGTGGTGGCGACGCGCGACCAGCAGACCGGATACGGCAACACCGCGCTCGACTCGCTCGCCTATATGCGCGCCGAGGAAGCCAATCCGGCCAGCCCCTTCTATCACCGGATCGATTTCGCCAAGGTCGGCGCAGCGGGCCATTCACAGGGGGCGTCGGGCGCGGCCAATGCGATGTTCAACTCGAACGGCGTGATCACCACGACGGTGACGCTCGAGCTTCCGGCCCAGATGTGGTGCAACCCCGCGGACAATTGCCTCCTGACTCCGGCGCTGACCGGCGGCTCAGGATCGATCTTCTACGTCAGCGGCACCGCCGACAGCATGATCGCGCCGGACACGCAGAATGGCGGCACCCAGCTCAATTCGCAGACCGCCTATTACAACGCGACCCCGGCAACGATGCTCAAGGCCAAGGGGCTGTTGCGCGGCGCCAACCATAACGACATCAGCGGCACGCCGGGCTGCGGGCTGCTCGGCTTTTTGCGCGCCTGCTCCAATGGCGTGTATGGCTATATGGGCTTCCCGACCGCGTGGTTCGCATGGCGGCTGAAGGGCGACGCGGCCGCTGGCGCTGCCTTCAAGACCGGCACCGGCGAGTTCTTCACCGCTGCCGCCTGGACCGGGCGGGTCAGCAACATCCCGTGAAGAAGCCATTCGTCATTGCGGCGATTGCCGTCGCTGCGGTGGTCGCTGCCCTGATCGGGTGGCTGCCGTCGCAGGACGAGCCGGAAGCCGGGGTGGTGGCGGTGACGCCGGTCGAGCGGCCGGGGGCGACAGCGTCCCCGGCTCAGCCCGCGCCAGTGCCGAGCGCTTCTGCCACCCCGGCGCGGACGGCGATCGAGACCGCGATCCTCGCCTCGATCGGCGATCCCGGTGCTGAGCTGCGCAGCGTCACCGTCCGCCGCGATGCGCCACATATCGCGTGCGGAGAAAAACGGACGTCGAAGGATCGCGGCTTCCGGCGGTTCGTGTGGCTGGGGCATTTGAAGATGCTTGCGACCGATGACGGATCGGGCAGTTTTGCGGGTGTCGCTATGGTCTGCCGGGAGGGTCAGCCGGTCCCGTGAGTGGGGCGGCCGCGCGCGTCGATTGCCCCCGCGCGGACCGCACCGTCGATCAGCAGCCGGAGAAAATCGATCGAGCGCCGCATCTCATCGGGATCGGGCGCAAGGAGCTGTCCGATTGAAAGTCCGCGCACCGCCCACACGAGCAGGCGGATCCCGGGCAGCATCTCCGCTGCGTCCGCGCTGCCGAATTGCTGGTCGATCGCGGCGAGCGACATGCGCTCGACCGCTGCCTGCATCGGCGCGACGCGCGCGGCGAGGTCGGGGTCGCTGCGCGATGCCTGGAGGATTTCGAGTACGGCCAGCCCCGAAGGCTTGCTCAGTACTTCCCAGAGCATATCGGGCCAGTCGGACAGCCGCGCGCCGCGGCCGCCGTCCGCCGCCATTTCCTGATAAGCGCGCTGTTCCCGCTCATAGACGGAACGAATGACCTCAGCCATCAGATCGGCGCGGGTCTTAAAATGATGGTGCAGCGCGCCGCGGGTCAAGCCGGCCTCGTCGGCGATCAGCTCGGTCGTGGCGCCGCTATATCCCTTGCGGTGGAGCAGCCGGATCGCCGCATCGAGCAGCGCCTCCCGCGTTTCCGCGGTCCGCTCCGTCTGTGTCCGTCGTTTCGGTATTGCCGCTGTCACATCGATCCTTTCCGCCCGCCAGTCTGGCGGGGCGGGGGAAGGTCCGTCAACCGGCGAAGGGTCAATCCTGACGCCGGAAGGCGGTCGCGAAGCGCGGCATTTCGCTGACCGAGCGCACATAGGTGGGCGGGCTGCGCCGGGGCAGCAGCTGCTCGAGCGCGGCGCCGGTCGCGAGCAGCTGCCCGTCGCTCCACGCCGGACCGATCAGCGAAATGCCGAGCGGCAGTCCTTCGATCTGTCCCATCGGAAGGGTGAGGTGGGGATAGCCCGCCATCGCAGCCATCGTCGTGATCGATGTCATGCGCGGACCGCTTCCGACGAGGTCGACGACAGGCGCCACATCGGTGGTGATGCCGATCAGCGCGCTCACTTTATACTCGGTGCAAAGCCGATCGATGCCCTCGGTGCCCGCCATCCGCCGCGCCTTGCTCACCAGCGCCTGCCAGGCGGGATCGTCCGCAGACGGAGTGCCGAGTGCACGCACGAACAGCTCCTGCCCGAACAACGCGATCTCGCGCGGTTCGGCCTTGTTGAACGCGACCAGTGCTTCGAGCGATCGCACGCGCACTTCGGGCGCTGCCGCGGCGAGATAGTTGCCGATGCTCGCCTTGAAGTCGGGGACGAAGATGTCGAGTTGCATCGCGCGGAGCGGCGCTTCGTCATAGCCGGGCACCTCGACGATCTCGGCGCCCGCGGCGCGCAGGCGGTCGAGCGTTTGCGCGAGCAAAGCCTGACGCGGGTCGCCCGGCGCCGCGGCGCTGTCGGGCCGGACGACACCGAGCCGAACGCCCTTGAGGCCGGGTGCGCGGATCCGCGCGGTATAATCTTCCCGCCGGCTCGCAGCCTCGGCGGTGGCGGGATCGGCGCCATCGGGACCGGCGATGATCGAGAGCAGCAATGCGGTATCGGCTACCGATCGTGCGAGCGTTCCTACCGTATCCTGCACCGGCGACAGCGGAACGACGTGGGTGCGCGGGACAAGACCGAGCGTCGGCTTGTACCCGACCAGCCCGTTAAACGCCGCGGGGCCGATGATCGACGAGTTGGTCTCAGTGCCGAGCGCCACGGGCGCCAGGCTGGCGGTGACCGCGACCGCGCTGCCTGAGCTGGACCCGCCGGGGCTGCGGTCGAGCGCATAGGGGTTGCGCGTCAGCCCGCCGATCGCGCTCCATCCGGCAAGGCTGCGAAAGCCGCGAAACTGTGCCCATTCGGACAGGTTCGCCTTGCCCAGGATAATCGCTCCGGCGGCGCGCAGCCGCGCGACCGCGGGCGAATCCCGGCCCGTCCGGTTGTCCTTGAGCGCGAGCGATCCGGCGGTGGTTGGCAGCTCGCGGGTCTCGATATTGTCCTTGATGACGAT
>Ga0247823_10005316_pt1 | contig 10259 bp, 6 predicted proteins | sample 13C_PalmiticAcid_2_FD_192426 | JGI IMG/M metagenome (GOLD analysis project Ga0247823, IMG submission 192426) | Soil microbial communities from agricultural site in Penn Yan, New York, United States - 13C_PalmiticAcid_Day30 | ecosystem: Environmental > Terrestrial > Soil > Agricultural land...
CGGCCCGCCTGCTCGTGGGTCAGGTTGGCGATGTCGGGTTGGCTGACGAAATTCACGAAGAGGTTCGCAACGCCGATTTCCGCGATCAGATAGATGAAAATTGCCGGGATGCCGAAGACGAGATTGCGGTGGCTCCATAGCGACAGATGCTTGCGCTCCTCCTTTGCGGCGCGCGAATTCGCCGAGCCCATGGCGGGAAGCGGGAAGCGGGCGATGATGACGGCGAGGATGACGAGCACCACCGCGACCAGGCCATAGGGGAGGATTACCGATTGGGCGTCGGCGATGCGTTCGGCCTCGGTCAGCACCGTTCCAACCTCGGCGGTGCCGCCCTTGGAGCGCCCGAGTATCAGATAGGCACCGAACAGCGGCGCGAGCATCGTTCCCGCCGAATTGAGCGCTTGGACCAGGTTGAGGCGCGACGATGCGGTTTCGGGCTTGCCCACCACCGCGACATAGGGGTTCGCGGCGACCTGAAGCAGGGTGATGCCGCTGGCGATGATGAAGAGCATCGCCAGTGTGACGCCATAGGACGGGATTGCCGCTGCGAGCATCATTCCGAGCGCGCCGGCGGCCATGACGAGCAGGCCGACGACCAACGATTTCTTGTAGCCGATCCGCTCGATCAGTTTCGCCGACGGAATCGACGCGACGAAATAGGCGATGAACCATACCGATTCGATCAGCGTCGTCTGGGTGTAGTTCAGATCGAACACGCTGCGCAGATGCGGCAGTAGCGTATTGTTGATGACTGTGATGAAGCCCCACATGAAAAAGAGGCTGGCGAGCAGCGCCAGTGCCGGGCCGTACCGGACGCCTCCGCCGTGCGGACCGTCGGCCGGCGAGCCGGGTGAAGGAACCATTGCGGGCATGTCAGTCCTCTCTAGATGTGGCGCGGGCTGCGTCGATGAACCCGCTTGCGCTTTTTCTATTTGTCGGAGTATATACGCGAAGCTGTCGCGTCAATGGGGCAGCATCATCCAATCTGTCGGGAGCATCGGGAATGAGGATTCGGGAAAAGGCATTCGCCGCCGCGGCGCTCGCGATAGTTCCTGTACTCGCTTTCGGTGCGCAGGCCGCCGAAGCGACGCGCGCGCCCGCGGGCACGCTTGCCGACGGAACCGCGGTGGAGGCGATCACGCTGAAGGCAGACAATGGCATGTCCGCAGTGATCCTGAGCTATGGCGCCACATTGCAAAAGCTGCTCGCGCCGGATCACGACGGTCGCGTCGCCGATGTCCTTCTCGGTTATGACGGATTGTCGGACTATGTCGATCATCCCAATTATTTCGGGGTCACGGTGGGCCGCTATGCCAATCGAATCGGCGGCGGCAAATTCTCGCTCGACGGCAAATCCTATCAACTGCCGCAGAATGACGGCGACAATAGTCTCCATGGCGGCGGGGAGGGCTTCGACAAGGCGGCATGGACCGTCGTTTCGGCGAAGTCGGGGCCGAAAGCGGAGGTCATTCTGGGGCATACCAGCCGCGACGGGGATGCGGGTTATCCGGGGACGCTTTCGGCGACTGTCACCTATTCGCTTGACGAGGCGGGCAATCTCGGCATCGCCTTCGAGGCGCGGACCGACAAGCCGACGATCGTGAACATGACCAACCATGCGATCTTCAACCTGGCGGGCGAGGGCGCGCCGCAGGGCGCGATGGATCACCTCCTCACGATTCCCGCGGGCCATTATACCCCTGTCGACGGGAAGCTGATCCCGACCGGCGAGCGGCGCCCGGTCGCGGGCACGGTTTTCGATTTCCGTGCGCCGCGGCGGATCGCCGACGGCCTGCGCGACGGCACCGACCAGCAGATTGTCTCCGGTCGGGGATATGACCACAATTTTGCGCTCGACGCGGGCCTGACCGCCAAGCCGAAGCTGGCCGCCCGCCTTGCGGATCCGGCCTCCGGCCGCGTGCTGGAGGTGTTTTCGACTGAACCCGGCATCCAGTTCTACTCGGGCAATTTCCTCGACGGCACGCTCGTCGGGAAGGCGGGGCATCTCTATCGCATGGGCGATGGGATCGCGCTCGAGCCGCAGAAGTTCCCCGACGCGCCGAACCATCCCGATTTCGTGCCGGCGCGCGTCGATCCGGCCAAGCCGTACCGGCATGTCATGATCTATCGCCTGTCCACCGCGCGCTGATCAACATCATCATGAACGGAAAGACTATGCCCAAGCTGCGCAGCCGCGCCTGGTTCGACAATCCCGACAATATCGACATGACGTCTCTCTATCTCGAGCGTTACCTCAATTTCGGCCTCAGCCTCGAGGAATTGCGGTCGGGCAAGCCGATCATCGGCATCGCGCAGACGGGCAGCGACCTGTCCCCGTGCAATCGCCATCATCTCGTCCTTGCCGAGCGCATTCGCGAGGGCATTCGCGAAGCGGGCGGAATCGCCCTCGAATTTCCCGTCCATCCGATCCAGGAAACGGGCAAGCGTCCGACCGCGGGGCTCGACCGCAACCTCGCTTATCTCGGCCTCGTCGAGGCGCTCTATGGCTATCCGCTCGATGGCGTGGTGCTGACGACCGGGTGCGACAAGACCACTCCGGCGTGCTTGATGGCGGCGGCAACGGTGAACATCCCCGCGATCGCGCTGTCGGTCGGGCCGATGCTCAACGGCTGGCACAAGGGCGAACGCACCGGTTCGGGTACGATCGTGTGGAAGGCCCGGCAGATGCTGGCCGCGGGCGAGATCGGCGAAGAGGATTTCATCCGGCTGGTCGCCTCGTCTGCGCCCTCGACCGGCTATTGCAACACGATGGGCACCGCGACGACGATGAACAGCCTGGCCGAAGCGCTCGGCATGATGCTTCCCGGCTCGGCCGCGATTCCCGCGCCCTATCGCGACCGTCAGGAATGCGCTTGGCGCACCGGCAAGCGAATCGTCGAGATGGTCCATGAGGATCTCAAGCCCTCCGATATTTTGACGCTCGACGCCTTCCACAATGCCATCGCCGTCAATTCGGCAATCGGCGGATCGACCAACGCGCCGATCCATCTCGTGGCGATCGCGCGGCATATCGGCGTCGACCTGCCGCTCAAGGATTGGGAGACGATCGGGCATGACGTGCCGCTGCTCGTCAACCTCCAGCCGGCGGGCGAATATCTGGGCGAGGATTATTATCGCGCCGGCGGCGTCCCCGCGGTCGTCGCGCAGCTTATCGAACAAGGGCTGATCCGGGATGCTGCGATGACCGTCAACGGCCGCACCATCGGCGAGAATTGCCGGGACGCCGCGATCGAGGATGAGCGGGTGATCCGGCCCTTTGCGCAGCCGATCATGGACGAAGCCGGGTTCCTCGTGCTGTCGGGCAATCTGTTCGACGCTGCGATCATGAAGACCAGCGTGATTTCGGACGAGTTCCGTGACCGTTATCTTGCGAACCCGGATGATCCGGAGGCGTTCGAGGGGCCCGCGGTCGTATTCGACGGGCCCGAGGATTATCATCGGCGCATCGACGACCCCTCGCTCGGCATCACCGACAGGACCCTGTTGTTCATGCGCGGCGCCGGGCCGATCGGCTATCCAGGTGCCGCCGAGGTCGTGAACATGCGTCCGCCCGCCTATCTGATCACCGAAGGCGTTTCGGCGCTGCCGTGCATCGGAGACGGCCGCCAGTCGGGCACCAGCGGCAGTCCTTCGATCCTCAACGCGAGTCCCGAGGCGGCGGCGATGGGCGGACTCGCTCTGATCGAAACAGGCGACAGGGTGCGTGTCGACCTGCGCCGGCGAACCGTCGATCTGCTCGTTTCCGATGAAGAGCTCGCGGCGCGGCGCGCGGCGCTGGAGGCCCGCGGCGGCTATGCCTATCCGGTCTCGCAGACCCCGTGGCAGGAGATGCAGCGCAGCGTCGTCGGGCAGATGAGCAGCGGCGCGATTCTCGAAGGCGCGGAAAAATACCAGCGCATCGCCCAGACCATGGGCCTGCCGCGCGACAATCACTGACGCCGAAGGGGGCGAGGAAACGATGGTCCACTGGCGGTTGATCGACCGCGGCATCCGCGACACCCTTGGCGAAGGCGCGTTGTGGAGCGCGCGCGACAATGCGGTCTATTGGGTCGATATTCTCGCGCCGGCGCTCAACCGGCTTTCGCTCGCCGACGGCGCGATTGAGCGCTGGGATATGCCCGAACCGCTCGGCTGGGTCGTGCAGGACCGTACCGGCGGGCTGATCGGCGGATTCCAGAGCGGCTTTGCCCGGATTTCGCTCGATACGCTTGCGGTTCAGCCCATCGCCGACCCCGAACCGCGTTTGCCCGGAAACCGCATGAACGACGGCAAGGCCGACCGTCACGGCGCGATCTGGTGCGGCACGATGGACATGGCCGAACGCGACGCGTGCGGTTCGCTCTACCGCCTGGCGCCGGACGGGGGCTGGCAGGTCATGGACAGCGGCTATCTGGTCCCCAACGGACCCGCATTTTCTCCGTGCGGCCGCTGGCTCTATCATTCCGATACCGCGCGCCGGACGATCTATCGCTTCGCGCTTTCCGAAGTCGGCATCAGCGACAAGCAGCCATTCATCCTTTTCACGCAAGAGGATGGCTATCCCGACGGCATGGCGACCGACAGCGAAGGCCATCTGTGGGTCGCCCACTGGGACGGGGGGCGTATCAGTCGCTTTTCGCCCGATGGCCGGCTAGATGGTGCGATATCCCTGCCGGCTCTGCGCGTTACAAGCATCTGTTTTGCAGGAGAAGGGCTCGACCGGATGTTCGTGACTTCAGCCAAGACCGGCCTGCCGCCGTCGGTTTATGACGGCGCGCTGTTCGAGGTGGAAGCCGGAGTTTCGGGAATTTCGCCAGGAATTTTTGGCGGCTGACATGAAGTCATCCTGAACAGCCTTTGCATCGCACACTGATTTCTTCCACCGCTCGGGGACGAATGTCCGCTGTCATCACTCTGCGCCGCGAAGCTGCCAGACCGCTTTCGGCCAGCACCGGCCAAGTACCGATGGCTTATCGTGGTACGGCAACGCAGCTCTCTCTATTGCAACTGATTTGCATTCACCTTATCGGCGCTCACGAAGGGGCGTTGAGAATGATTCGCAAATTTGTGCTTGGATTGTCGGTCGCGGCTTCGGCCATACTTCCAGCTATGGCAGCGGCGGCGGAAGAGGCGGCCGAGGATGCCGCGGTCGACGAGATTGTCGTTACCGGCCGAGCGTCGCAGCTCTACCGCGTCGAGGAAACGGCGAGCGGCAAGATGCCGACCGAACCGCTGGCATCATCGCAGTCGATCACCGTCATCACCGAGCAACTGATCGAAGATCAGGGCGCGCGCGACGCGCAGGACCTGTACCGCAATATCTCGGGGGTGAGCTTCTTTTCCTATGCCGGGGTCACCGCGCGCGGTTTCCGCCAGCAGGAGAATTTCTACGACGGGCTGCGCGGCGACCCCTATATCGGCTTTGCCGTCCCGCAGCTTTTCAATATTGAGCGCGTCGAGTTCCTCAAAGGACCCGCCGGCATGCTCTATGGCCAGAGCGCGCCAGGCGGGCTGTTCAACTATGTGACCAAGAAGCCGTCGCAGACTTTTGCCGGATCGGTCAAATTCGTCGGCGGCACCGAGAATCGCTATGGCGGGCAGGCCGAGGTCACCGGGCCGGTGAACGACGTCATTTCGCTCCGCGGCGGCGCCTTTTTCGAGGATCGCGACCTGCCGCGCAAATTTGCCGGCAACAAGTCGCTGCTGCTCGACGGCGGCGTGACCGTCGACCTCGGTATCGCGAAACTGACCGGACAGGTGTGGCGGATCGAGCAGGACCTCGCGGCGAACCGGCTGCGCGGCATCGCGGTCGATGCCGACGGCCATTTCCTCGCCGACCGGCGCTGGAATCATAATGAGCCGAGCGATTTCCTGAAGCTGCGCTCGACCGCCTTTCAAGGGAAGCTCGAGCTCGACCCCACCGACAATCTGCATATCGACCTGACGGGGCGGCGGATCGACGCGACCGAGACGCAGAAATATCACGAGCCAATCAATCTGCTCGATCGCAACGGCGATGGCCGGTTCGACGCGGTCGCGCGCCAGTATCGCGACCAGCTTCGCGACAGCAGCATCTGGTCGTTCGGCGGCAACGCCATCTGGTCTGCGCAGCTTTCGGCCAATGTGTCGAACCGCGTACTCGCGGGCTTCGATTACAGCAGCGACAACGGGATTTCGACGGCATCGCAGCTGACTGGCCGCGCCACGGCGGCCGCGGGCCTGCCGTGCCCGCTTGATTTTGCGAACCCGGTCTATCGCTCCTGCGATCCGACAAAATATAATATGCCGGCCGCGACGACGACATTGAGCAAGACCAAGCGCCACGGTTTTTATGTGCTCAACGAATTGGCCGTCGGCCGGTTGATCGCGGTGGCGGGCATCCGCACCGACAGGTTCGAGGACATTGCGGTCGCGGCAAATGGCACGCGGACGGGTTTCAAGGGCAGCGATGAGACTTATCGCCTCGGCCTCGTCTGGCGCGTGCGCGACGACATATCGCTGTTCACCCAATATGCGACCAGTTTCGAGCCACAGGGCATTTCGTCGCAGGACCCGCGCGCCGGCGGGCCCTTTGCGCCAACGACGGGCGACATGATCGAGGGGGGGATCAAAACCGCGTTGCTCGGCGGGCGTGTCCAGAGCAGCCTGTCGATCTATCAGATCACACGCCAGAACCTGCTCCAGTCCGACCCGCGCGGCGACCCCGAAGGCGACGGGTTCAACAATTTCATCGCATTCGGCGAAGTGACGTCGAAGGGGTTCGACCTCGACGTCGCGGCCGACCTCACCGACAATTGGGTGCTGACGGTGACCTATGCCTTCAACGACACCAAGATCACCAAGGACAACGGCCGCACCCCGCCGACCAATTCGGTGCAGAACGGTCGTTTTGCCAATGCCCCGAAGGCCAAGCTGGGGTTCTGGACGCGCTATCAGATCCCGAGCACTGGGCTCGCCTTTGCCTTCGGCGGCGATTATGTCGCGAAGCGGATCAGCCTGTCGAACCAGTCGATCAATCCCTATTTCGTCTTCGACGGATCGGTGAACTGGACCCGCGGGCCGTGGGACGTGCGGCTGCGCGTCGACAATATCTTCGACAAAACCTATGCCGCGTCGGGCTTTAACGACCGCGGCGGGCATTTCCCGGGCGAGCCGCGCTCGGCCTTTGTCGAAGTGGGGTATAAGTTTTAGGGGAAGCTGACCCGTGACCGGCGCGGCCGTTCCGATCAAAGCCAAGAAGGCCAGCGGGAGGCGGCTGTGGTGGGTCGTCCACCAATGGGTCGGTCTCAAGCTGTCGCTGTTCCTCGCGTTCATCCTGTTCACCGGGACGCTCGCGGTGCTCAGCGCCGAGATCGACTGGCTGCTTCATCCGACGCTGCGTGTCGCGCCGTCGTCGGTCCAAGGTCCGCCGCGCTGGGATTTAGTTGCGCAGAATTCGGCGCGCTATCCCGGTGTCGCGACGATCAACTATATCGCCCGGCCGACCGCTAGCGCCTTTGCCGCGCGGGTCGCGTTCCAGCGCGCCGACGAAAGTCGCGGCTATTTGCACGTCCATCCGAGGACCGGCCGGGTGCAGGGCGAACAGGGTTTTGTCGACAGCCAGCGCGTGCTGCGCAACCTCCACCGCCACCTGAACCTGCCGACCAAATATGGCATTCCGATCGTGGCATCGCTGTCGATCCTGCTGCTCATCAGCGTCGCGACATCCTTTGTCGTTTACCGCAAATGGTGGCGGGGCTTTTTCAAGCCGATCCGCTGGCGCGACGCGCGCACCGCATGGGGCGATTTTCACCGGTTGGCGGGGGTGTGGAGCCTGTGGTTCGTCGCACTGATCGCGCTGACGGGCCTCTGGTATCTGGTCGAAACGCTGGGCGGCGATGCGCCCGATCTGCCCGAGCCGGCAAGCGAGGTTGCGCTGCCGCCGGCGGATAGCACAATGGGCGCGGCTGACGCGCTAGCCGCAACCGTCACGACGGTGCGACGCGCCGACCCGGCGCTCGAAATCGAGTCAGTCCAATTCCCCGACGAGAAATCAGGCGCATTCGTCTTTCAGGGCCAGCGAAGCGCGTGGCTGGTGCGTCCGCGTGCGAATGCGGTGTGGATCGATGCCGCGTCGGCGCGCGTCGTGATGACCAGCGACGGGGGAGATCTGGGCGTTCACCAGCGTATCTCCGAAATGGCCGATCCGCTGCATTTCGGAACCTTCGCGGGCTATTGGACCCGCGTTCCCTGGTTCCTCTTCGGACTGTTGATGACCGGTCTCGCACTATCGGGCGCTGCCATCTATTCGCACCGCATCGCGCACAGCGCGCGCGCGGCGATCGTCGAGCGTCCAATCTGGAACGCGATGTGGCACGGGACGGGACGGTGGCGGTGGCTGTCGGCGGTGCTGATCGCGACCGGCGCGGTGATGATTGGATGGATGTTCTACAAGGGCTGAGCAGACCGCACCGAATGTCTCAAATAGTCCGACAATTTTCGAAAACCATTATCGCGCTCGAATAGCCGCTTTTGAAGACTTGCATCCGAAAGCGGATGGTCTCCAAACGGCCATTAACGACGATTTGCCCAAAAGAACGCCCGCCCGATCGAAATCGGACGGGCGTAAGATGAAGAGCCGTGTTTCCTGAAAGGACAAGCTCTCTTGGGTCGCATGGCGCGGTTAGCTTTGCTGGTAGACCTGATATTGTACCATAACGCCAAAAAGAGCAGCGCTCACACCTCAGGGCTTGACCGCAACCGGAAGACGAAATGGTGCGCCCAGCCTGTTGAAGGCGTTCATCGCCGCAATTGCGATCGTCAGGTCCACGAGGTCTTTCGGCTCGAAGGCCTCGGCTGCTGCCGCATAGGCCGCATCGGAAGCATGTGTCTCGCTGACGCGCGTGACTTCCTCGGCCCAAGCCAGTGCCGCGCAATACTGGTCGGGGAACAGATGCGGGACTTCGTCCCACACTGGAAGCAGCGCGACCTTGTCGATCGGCATGGTCTTGAGAAGGTCCCGGGTGTGCAGATCGATGCAGTGAGCGCATCCGTTGATCTGGGAGACCCGGAGGAATACAAGGTGAATCAGCTCTGCCGGGAGGGCGGTGTTATTGGTGACGTAATGGTGCACACCGTACAGGGCCTTCGCTCCGGCGGGAGCGACTTCGGACCAATTCAACCGCTTCATCTGATCTTCCTTTCTTCCTGAGCCGATATCGGCGTCACCATGCCTGACGAGCGGGCGTCCGATGCTGTGACATCCCGCTTGAAAAAATGTTTGTGTGTGACCGGATGTTGGCGAATGGGATCGTGAGAAAGGCCTGAGACTGTTCTACCGCAGCGTACCAATCAGGCAGCGCTGCAAAATGACGACCTACGGCAATGACGCCCAGGTACGGAGCGTCCGTTTGTTCCAATCGGAGTTGCAAGCCGCCGGTCGGCTTTCGGCCAAAATTGTCCATATTTGAGGCTCGGCGCCACGAAAAGCGAGGCGCTTGGCACTCCCGGGGCCTCTGTTAGAAGGAGAGGGGAGGCGCCGGGCGTACGCAGCGATCGAACGGGCTGAGGCAGGGCTGATGGACACTGAGGAACAAAATCTGAGGGTGGCCCATGCCCTGCAGGTGGAAAGCAAGGCAAGGCTCGTGACTTGCGCCACGCCCCCCAAGGTTCTGGCATTCGATGTGTTCGGGACGGTGGTCGATTGGCGCACCAGTGTCATCCGCGAATCCGCCGCGTTTCTTGCGCAGATCGGACGTGCCGATGCCGACGCGGCCGAATTTTCCGACAGCTGGCGGTTCCGTTATATTGATGTGATGCCTGCCTTTCGTGAATCTGGGCGCGGCTTCGTGGCACTGGACGTACTGCACCGTGAAATGCTCGAGCAGACGTTGCACACCTTCGCTATCGACCCGGCGGCTATCGATGACGATCTCCTGAGCGAGTGGGTGCGAGCGTGGCGCCGGCTTGATCCCTGGCCCGATGCGGTCGCGGGGCTGACGCGGCTGAAAACCCGCTTTCCGGTCGTCACGCTCAGCAACGGCAACATCGCATTGATGGTGGCGATGGCGCGGCGGGCGGGTTTGCCATGGGACGCTATTCTCGGTGCCGAAATGACTCGTACCTACAAGCCCGACCCGCAAGCCTATCTGGGCACCGCGGCGATCCTTGGCGTCGCGCCGGAAGAGATATGTCTGGTCGCTGCGCATCACAGCGACCTCGCCGCAGCGCGCGCGTGCGGTTTCTTGACCGCTCATATCGACCGCCATATTCCTGTGGAC
>Ga0247823_10005317_pt1 | contig 10259 bp, 8 predicted proteins | sample 13C_PalmiticAcid_2_FD_192426 | JGI IMG/M metagenome (GOLD analysis project Ga0247823, IMG submission 192426) | Soil microbial communities from agricultural site in Penn Yan, New York, United States - 13C_PalmiticAcid_Day30 | ecosystem: Environmental > Terrestrial > Soil > Agricultural land...
CGACGGCAAGCCGCTGCCGCAGGCGATCATCACGTTTCTTCCGGTCACCGGCTCGCACACGGCGTTCGCCCGCAGCGATGACCAGGGGAACTTCCGGCTGACGACGTTCGATGACGGCGATGGGGCCGTGGCTGGCGACTACAACGTGACGGTGACGCGGATCGTCGTCGAGAACGAACCTGATCCGCGGGACCCGGAACATCTTCCGCCGCTGCACCGCGCGGAGTACTCGATGATCCCCGAGAACTATGCCGAGGCGGATAAGTCGGGCCTGACGCTGACGGTTCCCGAGGGTGGGGCCGCGAACATGTCGATCGCGCTGACTGGGAAGCTGACCGGCAAATTTGATAAAGGGAAGCCGAAGAACCGGATGACGCTGTGATGGTTGATTGACGCTGACCATCGTCGCCGGATGCGCCTCACCGGAGAGACCGATGCCTGGTCGTTTGCTGCTTGCCTGTTTCGCGGTGTGGATGTCGCTGAGCGGCCCGACGTTCGGAGCGGAGAAGCCGAACATCGTGTTCATCCTGGCGGATGACCTGGGGTACGGCGACCTGGGGTGCTTCGGGCAGAAACTGATCCAGACGCCGAACATCGACCGGCTGGCGGCCGAGGGGATGCGGTTCACGCAGGCGTATGCGGGGGCGACGGTGTGTGCGCCGTCGCGGTGCTCGCTGATGACGGGGCTGCACAATGGGCATGCGCCGGTGCGCGGGAATCGGGAGATCAAGCCGGAAGGGCAGTTGCCGATGCCGGCGGAGACGGTGACGGTCGCTCACCTGCTGAAGAAGGCCGGTTACAGGACCGGGCTGATCGGCAAGTGGGGGCTGGGGCATCCGGGGTCGGTCAGCACGCCGGACAAAATGGGGTTTGATTATTTCTTCGGCTACAACTGCCAGCGGGAGGCTCACGAGTACTACCCGCAGCATCTGTGGCGGAACACTGAGAAGGTGATGTTGAATGGCGAGAAGTATTCGCATGACCTGATGGCGGACGAGGCGTTGACGTTTGTCCGTGAGAGCGCGGGCCGGGCGGAGCCGTTCTTCCTGTATCTCGCATTCACGATTCCGCACCAGAAGCTGCAGGTGCCGGAGATTGCTCCATACGCGGATCGCGACTGGCCGGAGAACTTGAAAAAGCTGGCGGCGATGGTGACGCGGATGGACCGGGACGTGGGCCGGCTGATGGGGCTGCTCAAGGAACTGAAGGTCGACGACAAGACGCTGGTGTTCTTCGCGAGCGACAACGGGGCGGCTTGGCGGGATGAACTGTTCAAGCACTCGGGGCCGCTGCGGGGTTACAAGCGGGACATGTATGAAGGAGGGATTCGAACGCCGGCGATTGCGAGGTGGCCAGGGCGGATTGCGCCGGGTGTGGTGAGCGAGCAGGTGTGGTGCTTCTATGACGTGATGCCGACTTTGGCGGAGCTGGTGGGGGCGCCGGCTCCGGCGCGGAGTGATGGGATCTCGGTTTTGCCGGCGCTGGTGGCGAACAAGGTTGTGGAGCATCCGCCTTTGTACTGGGAGTTCCACGAGCGCGGGTTCGACCAGGCGGCGCGGATGGGGAACTGGAAGGCCGTGAAGCAGGGGAAGGATGGGGCGATCGAGCTGTACGACCTGGCGAGCGATCCGTCGGAGACGAAGGATGTGGCGGGGAGTCACGCCGAGGTGGTGGAGAAGTTTGCGGTGTTTCTGAAGACGGCGCGGACGGATTCGGAGGAATGGCCGATCAAGGAGGGGAAGCCGCGGCGGGGTCGCGGGGAGTGAGAGTGCGCGGGGCCATGGCGAGTCGTTGCGGGGACGGATTGTGCATCGGTCGATGCGGTGGATAAATTCGGAGGGTCCGAATTCCTGTTTGATCCGCAAATGGCCGCATCGACGTTTTATCGCACCCTGCTTCTGATGCGGCATGCCAAGTCGAGCTGGGATAATCCCGCTTGGACTGATCACGACCGGCCGCTGAACGACCGGGGGGATCGGGATGCTCCGCGGATGGCGGAGGCGCTCAAGGAACGCGGGCTGACGCCGACGCATATCGTGTCGTCGACGGCGATGCGGGCGAAGACGACGGCGGAGATCGTGGCGGAGTCGATCGGGTTTTCGGGTGAGATCGTGCTCGAGCCGCGGTTGTACCTGGCGACGACGACGGACTGGCATTTCGTCGTCAAGCAGTTTCCCGAGGCCCATGAGACGATCCTGTGCGTGGGGCATAACCCGGGCCTGGAGCAACTGCTACGGAAGTGGTCGGGGGAAGAGATCGAAATGCCGACGGCGGCGATCGCGATTGTCGATGTGACGGCGACGCCGTGGGGGGATTTCGACCGGCAGGTGCTGACGGTGACGGACGTGCTGAGGCCGAAGGAGCTGTAAGGGGACGCTGGCCCGGCTAAATGAGCGTCGCTACAGGTTCGAGGGTGACACCTAATGCCGGGCCGGTAAGATTCACGCGAACTTGAGGTCCGCGGCCAGGACGCCGGTCGCCGGGGACGATGGATTCCGTGATGGAAGGCTGTGATTGATGGCGACGATGGCGACTGCTGCTCCCTGGAAACGTGCGAGCCGGACGAAGATCGTGGCAACGATCGGTCCGGCCTGTTCGACGGTTCCGAAACTTGTCGAGTTGATTCGGGCCGGCGTGGATGTGTTTCGCATCAATACGGCGCACGGTTCGCGCGAGGATCACCAGGCGTCTCTGGATGCCGTTCGAGCGGCTGAACGCGAAGTGGGGACTCCGGTGGCCGTGCTGGTCGACCTGGCCGGGCCGAAGATGCGGCTGACGGAGCTGCATGGCGGTGAAGTGCACTGCAATGCGGGGGACACGATTCGCATCCTGCGATCGGAGACGCCGGGGCCCGGGGAACTGGCGTCGGCCTACAAGCCGCTGCTCGATGAACTGCGTCCCGGCAATCGCGTGATGCTGGCGGACGGCACGGTCGCGCTGCAGGTCATTACGGTCGAGCCGGATGTCGCCGTCTGTGAAGTGGTGCAGGCGGGAGTTGTTCGCAGCCGGCAGGGAATCAACCTGCCGGGGGCGAAGCTGAGCGCGCCGGCGGTGAGCCCGGAAGACGCTTCCAACGCCGAGTGGGCAGCCACGGCGGGGGCGGATTACATCAGCCTGAGTTTTGTGCGGCGTGTGGATGATGTGCGGGGGCTGCGGCGGATTCTTCGTCCGCTGGGAACCGAGGCGCAAATCTGCGCGAAGATCGAGAAGCCCGAGGCGCTGGCGGATCTGGATGCGATTGTTGCCGAGGCGGACGCCGTGATGGTGGCCCGCGGCGACCTGGGGGTGGAGATCGACATCGCCCAGATGGCGGTCGTGCAGAAGCGGATCGTCGCGGCCTGCCGACGGGCGTGTAAGCCGGTGATCATCGCGACGCAGATGCTGGACAGCATGCATCATTCGCGGCTGCCGACGCGGGCGGAAGCGACGGACGTCGCCAATGCGATTCTCGACGGGGCGGACGCCTGCATGCTGTCGGGGGAGACGGCCGTCGGAAAGTTCCCGAAGGAATCGGTGGAGATGATGCACCGGATCGCGGTGGCGACGGAAACACTCATCCGCCGTCAGCCGGGTCAGCGTGGATCGTTGAACGTCGCGCCGATTACCGCGGCGACTACGGGAGCGGCCGTCGAAATCGCGGAGACGCTGGGGGCGAAGCTGATCATCGTCGCGACGGCGACCGGCGTTTCGGCGCTGAGCGTGTCGCAGTATCGCGGGCCGGCGCCGATCGTCGGCGTGAGCGAGAGCGAAGCCTCGCTGCGGCGGATGTGCCTGTACTGGGGCGTGATTCCGATTCCACATGCTCCGGCGAACGATGATCGCCGGCTCCTGGAATACATCATCGCCAAGGGGCGGGCCGCGGGGGATCTCGTCAACGGCGACCGACTGGTGCTGCTGTCGGGAACAGGCCTGCCGACGAGCCGGCATAACATGCTCCTGGTCCACGAGGTCGGGTAATGCAGCCGGCGTCGCCATCGCCGCGGAGCGCCGGGTTCAGCCTGCTGGCGTCGCTGGGCGTCATTTCGACGACGGGACTCAGCCTGGGACCGAACGGCCAGAAACCCGTTCGCCTGCAATCGGCCGCACAGTCCCCTTCGGACTCGTCGGCAACCCGATCGCCTGATGGGCCGACCGATGACGAGCTAAAGGCGCTCGTCCTCGGCCGGTGGCGGACGGAATCGAACGGGGTGCGGGTGGTCGAGAACCGGGCGGACGGCACGGCCTCGATGGATGTGACGTTCGATTTCGTGGCGAGCCTGTTGTATGGCGACCGGCTGAAGATCGAGCTGACCTGGACGATTCGCGAAGGCTTGCTGCTGTATACGATGGAGTCGGGCGTGCCGAAGGGACCGTTCGACCGGATCGTGGCCAACTACGGCGACTTTGCGTCCTATCAATTCAAAACCATTTCACCGCAGAGGATGCATCTCGTGAGGGCGATCGACCCGACCGAAAGCTACGTCTGGACGCGCGTGGACGGAGAGAGCAAGTAATGCCTTATGACTTCGGGAAGAAATTCGATTCGGGCCTGACGTACACGGCCTTTCTCGACAAGTACGCGACGCCCGAACAGCGCCGCCGGTGGGACGACACGTTCGAAGCGATGACGCTTTCACTCGAACAGCGGTCGCTGCTGGAGTCGTTTGTTCGCGAGATGAAAGTCGTCGTGCTGACGGGGGCGTGGTGCGGCGACTGCATCAACCAGTGTCCGGCATTCGAGCGGTTCGCGCAGGCGACGCCCAAGATCCAGGTGCGATACTTCGACCGCGACGTCGATGCGGACGTGGCGGCGGAGCTGCACACCTGCGGGGCCGCGCGGGTGCCGTGCGTCGTATTTCTCAGCGAGGACGGACAGTTCTGCGGGCGGTACGGCGACCGGACGATTTCGAAGTACCGGAAGATGATGTCAAACGTCGGCGGGGCGGCGTGCCCGACGGGACTGCTCACCGCGGATGATGAGCGGAACGCGGTGGTGCAGGACTGGCTGAATGAGTTTGAGCGGATCCATGCAATGCTGCGGACGTCCAGCCGGTTGAGGCAGCTGCACGGGGATTGAGGTCGTGATTCCTGGGACGCCGGCGGGCATGCGGCCGGCTCGCAGACGATCCGGCTCAATGGAAAGGTTGTGCACGGGCCAGGATGGCAGTGCCACGATTGCTTCATTCGCCGGATGGCTTTTGCAGCGATCGTTCAATTGATTGCGGTTCTCCGAATTGCGGCGTGCCGTCGGTTGCCCACTCGAACCGCTGCATACGGACGTTGCGGTCCCAGCCGGAGCCTTTTTCGCGGGCGGCGTGGTAGAGGATCCAGTCTTCGGTTCCATCCGGCGACTTCGTGAAGCAGCAGTGGCCGGGGCCGAAGACGCCGTTGGCCGACTGAAACACAGGTTCGGGCGACTTGTTCCAGTTGGCGGCGTTGAGGGGATTGCCGCCGGGTTTGAGTGACAGCAGGCCCAGGCAGTAGTCGTCAGTCCAGCTGCCGCTGGCGGAGTAGACGAGAAACGTCCGGCCGGCGTGACTGAGAGCCTGCGGGCCTTCGTTGACGTCGGGATCGCCGCGACGTTCCCAGCGGTGTGTGGGCCGTGAGATCTCGACGGTCGGATTCTCGAGCGTCCACGGGTTGGTCATGCGGGCAATGCAGAGGACCTGGGGATCGAGGTTCTCGCCGAGGGCGCGGGACCAGACGAAGTAGCGTTTCCCGTCGTGTTCGAGGACCGAGCCGTCGATCGCCCACAAGTCGTCATCGGGGGCCGCGATTCGGCCTTTCTCGGTGAACGTTCCTGCGAAGGGGTCGGCCGAGCGGTTCTCGAGGACGTGCATCCGGTGGTTCGCGTTGTCGCCATCGGAGGCGGCGAAGTAGACGTACCAGGCGCCGTCGAGGAAATGGAGTTCGGGGGCCCAGACCTGCCTGCTGTCGGGGCCGGCGGGACGGCGGGGGCGGATGATTTGGCGTTCGCCGGCGGCCAGGCCGGTGAGGGTCTTTGATCGCGTGAGAGCGATCTCTTCGCGACTGGAGCTGCAGTAGTAATAGAAGCCGTCGGTGTGGCGGATGACCCAGGGGTCAGCGGCGTGAGGAAGAATCGGGTTCCGGAACGTCGTCTCCTGTGCCGGGCACGCGGCGCCGCGAAACAGCAGGAGCACTGAACACGTCAGCAGGAGCAGACGCCAACGCCACATCGACTTCACCGAATCGAGTCCTTCGCATCAATGATGTGGACGGCCGCGAGCGAGTCGCCGAAGACTTCGAAGTTGTTGAGCGACCAGACAACTTTCTTGTCGCGGGTGACTTCGACGACCTGCGGGTTCGATTTGCCGGCGTGGCAGTTGCCGAGGATGACGTTGCCATTCGGGAGAGCGTGGAGCGTCGTGACCCAGGCGAGCGTGATGCCGGGGAGTTCTTTCTGCTCGACCGACCAGACGGTCTTGCCGGCCGGGTCGACTTCGATGACGCGGTTGCCGTTGCCGCAGGCGATGAGGGTGTGGCCGTTCTTCAGGCGGACCGCGCCGTAGCAGGCCGTGCCGTGGCCTTCGACGCCGTGGCCGGGAGATTCGGGCCGGCCGGCGAGGTCGAGGGTGTAGGTCCAGACGACTTTGCCCGTGGGGTCGTATTCGCGGACCATGCCGTCGCCTTCATGGCAGACGAGGTAGTTGCCGGTGTCGAGCTTGCGGGCGAGGCGGGTGTCGCGATGGGGATGGGGCTTGTCGATGGTGAGCGCGACCGTCTTTACGACCGTTCCCTGCGGATCGACTTCCACCAGGCGGCGGTTGCCCGTTTCGGCGACGAGTGTGTTGCCATCAGCCAGGCGCTGGGCGGCGTGGACTTCGATCTTCTTGACGGTGGGACTCGTCGGCGCGGGCTTGTAACGCCACTCGATCTCCTTGGCGGGCGTCACTTCGAGGACTTCGGAATCGGCGTTGATGAAGAGGACGTTGCCGTTCGGGAGTTGTGTGAGGTCGTGGGGGGTGCCGATGCAGGGGTACTCCCAGGAGACTTTGCCATCGGGTTCGAGGATGGCGACGTGTTTTTTGTCGGCACCGAGGACGCGGTGGGTGATTCTCGATTCTGCGGCCGTGACGGTGGTCGACGTTGCGAGGGTCAGCAGGAGCGAGCAGAGGACACGGCGCATGGGTTTTCCGAGCGGGTTGGAGTCGTTTGCCGGGGTTGGGGAGACCTTCGGTCGGGCTGAGTGTGCGGGTCGGGAGACCCGCACACAACGGTGGGGGATCCGCACACAACCAGGTTCATGGCCGTCCCGCCGTCCAGGAGACGAGGCGAGTAAAGAATTCGGTGTACAGGTCGCCGACTTCGATTTCGTTGCCGCCCGGGGCCTTGGCGGTGACACGCGCATCACCCCAGTCGACGAGAGGCCCGACCCAGTGGGGGGCGACATCGCTGGTGAAGGTGGCCACGCGACCGTTGCCGCGCCGGCCGACGACGAGCAGCGGGTAGGACGCGGCGGGGGCGAGTTTGGGCGTGTCGCCTTCCCATGACAGCTGGAACTGCTCGGCGGTGAGCAGGACCTTGTCGGCCGGCTTCGCTGTGACTTTGTTCAGGCCGCCGACGAGCGGCGGGCGATTGCCGAAGGGGAGTGCATCGACGATCGGATGTCCTGCCCGCTGTTTGACGATCAGGGGCTTGTCGCAGTTCCAGCGGTCGTCGGTGTTGCTGATGGTGACCGGGAGCAGGTCGCCGAGGGGCGTGCCATCCCAGTCGCCGCCGAGACCGTGGAACGATTCCCATCCGCCCATCATGACGAGGCCGGCGCCGTTCTGGACGCGCGCGGCCGCGGCGGTCTGGAGTTCTTTGGAGAACCTCGGCGCGGGGTAATCGCTGACGATCAGGAGCGACCAAGGGGCGGAGACGGCCTTTTCGTCCACGGCCTTGTCGCTGGGGACGTAATGAAAGGAGAAGCCGGCGTGGGCGAGGAGGCCGGCGAGGTAGCTGGCGGCGGTGTCGAGGGTGGTGTCGCCGCAGTAGAGGACATCGAAGCGGGGGGCGGCTTGGGTCGGCATGACGGGTGGTTTCGGTGTGACGAGGTTGGAGAGGTATGTTCACCACAACGGCACGAAGGCACAACGTTGCGGTGGGGGAAGGAACGGGCGACCACATCGACACATCGCAAGAACAGGATGACCGTGACACAGGATTCGCGTCGTGCCGGTGTGTCGTCGCGGTTCGAGATTGCCACGCTCTGGACATGCCGAATGGAGGAGTTTTGATTGACCAAGGTTGGTTCCTGACCTAACGTATCAACTCAACGTGATGCGTTGATGGAACCGGCGCTCGGCCGGATCGTTGTGGAAATCGGGTTTGATTTCCGCCTCCCTGCCTTCCATTCACCTCACCCCGAGAGGAGCCGCCAAAGCATGACGCCTTGGTTTACTCCGAGATTGCTGCTGGCAATCGTCTGCTTCGTCGGGCCGGCCACGGCCGTGGCCCAGGAACCGCTGCGCACCGAAATCGACCGCATTGTGACGGCCGGGGCGATTGGCGTTCCCGCACCGCTGGCGAGCGACGCCGAGTTTCTGCGGCGGATTTCGATCGACCTGATCGGCATGCCGCCGACGTTCGAGGAGCTGCAGGCCTTTCTCGCCGACACCGCTCCCAACAAACGCGAGCTGGTGATCGACCGGCTGCTGGCGACGCCGCATTTCACCCGGAACATCGCCACGTTCTTCGACGTGATGCTGATGGAACGGCGCGGGGCCACCGAAGTTCCGGCGGACGACTGGTCGAACTACCTGTTCAAGTCGTTCCAGGAGAACAAGCCGTACAACGTACTCGTCCGCGAGATGCTGACGGCGAGCAGCGAGGACCCGGCGACGCGGGTGAACGCCCGGTTCTTTCTCGATCGCGGCGGCGAGCCGAACGTGGTGACACGCGATGTGGGACGAATCTTTTTCGGCGTCGACATGCAGTGCGCGCAGTGTCACGACCATCCGCTGATCAGCGACTACCGTCAAACCGACTACCACGGCCTGCTGGCCTTCTTCGGCGCGAGCTCCAACCTCATCACGATGGAGGGGGCGGCGATGAAGTCGTACTACATCGAGAAGTCGCATTCCGATGTGGTGTTCGAATCGGTGTTCATCAAGGGCGTGAAGCACGTTGTTTCGCCGCAGCTGCCGGGTGAAGCGGAGATCACCGAGCCGGTGGTTTATCCGGGCGATGAGTATCACCCGATTGCCGCGGGGGCGAAGGCGCCGGCGCCGAAGTACAGCCGGCGGGCGAAGTTTGCGGAGCTGGTGACGAACGGCCAGAACCGGATGTTCAACGAGAACATCGCCAACCGGTTGTGGGGCTACATGCTGGGACGCGGGATCGTTTCGCCTCCGGACATGCGGCATGCGGGGAACCCCCCGACTCATCCGGAACTGTTGCGAGTGCTGGGCGAGCGGTTCGCGGCCATGAACTTCGATGTGCCGAAGTTTCTGCGCGAGATCGCGCTGACGAATGTCTACCAGCGGGCAATCGATCGGCCGGCGGATGTGGCGGCGGCCGCGGAGACGGCGGTGTCGGCGACGGCGGCGCTGCTGGCCGAACAGGAACAGCTGAAGGCGAAGGTCGACGCCGCGCGGCAGGCGGAAGAGACAGCATTGAAGGCCTGGAACGAGGCTCAGACGGCGGTGCTGCCGGTGCTGGCCGAACGGGATGGAGCGGTCGCGAAGTCGCAGGAAGTGGCGAAGAGAGTGGAGGCCGTGAACAAGGCGTGGAACGACGCGAAGGCGGCGGCGGCGGCCAAAGAAGGGATCGCGACGACTGTCGGAGAGGCCGCGGCCAAGGCGACAGAAGTCACCCAGAAGCTGCCGATGGATGCGGAACTCGTGGCCGCCGCGGCGAAGTTCAACGAACGGCTGGCGACGCTGAAGGCGGAAGTCGAGGCGCTCAAGAAAGCGGCGGCCGAGAAGGAAGCAGCGGTGGCGCCGGTGGCGACCGAGTTGACGGCGTCGCGGGCCCCGATTGATGCGGCGGTCGCGAAGCTCGATCCGCTGCGCAGCGACTGCCGGGCCAAGCATGATGCCTGGGCGGCGAGCAAAGCTCAGATGGAATCGCTGGAGACGACGCTGAATCGCGTCGAGCAGAAACTCGTGACGGCGAAGGCGCTGGTGGAAGCCAAAACGCAGCAGGCACAGGTCGCGGCGGTCGAGAAATCGCTGGCGGAGTCGAAGGCCGTCGCGGACGCTTCGATGGCGAAGATGGCCGAGATGAACAATTCGTTCCCGACGGTTGATGCGGCCTATCAGCAGTCGATCCGCGAT
>Ga0247823_10005319_pt1 | contig 10258 bp, 9 predicted proteins | sample 13C_PalmiticAcid_2_FD_192426 | JGI IMG/M metagenome (GOLD analysis project Ga0247823, IMG submission 192426) | Soil microbial communities from agricultural site in Penn Yan, New York, United States - 13C_PalmiticAcid_Day30 | ecosystem: Environmental > Terrestrial > Soil > Agricultural land...
AGCTGGTCGGTGGTCGAGATCGTCCGCGCCGACGGCTTCCTCGCGACCGACATCCGCCCGCTCGTCCGCCTCAACGTCTCGATCGTCGTCGAAGAGAATGGCCGCCGCGAAACCGGCTATTTTGGCCTGGGCGGCCGCTACATGTACGACCATCTGTTCGAACCCGCGCAGTGGAACCGCGCGATCGATGAGGCGCTGGCGCAGGCGCTCGTGAATCTGCGCGCGGTCGACGCCCCCGCGGGCGAGTTCACCGTCCTCCTCGGCCCCGGCTGGCCCGGCGTGCTGCTCCACGAAGCGGTGGGCCACGGTCTCGAAGGCGATTTCAACCGCAAAGGCACGAGCGCCTTCTCGGGACGCATCGGCGAGCGCGTCGCCGCGCCTGGCGTTACCGTGGTCGACGACGGCGCGATGGACAGCCCCGTGGGCGGCGGCCGCCGCGGCTCGCTCAGCATCGATGACGAAGGCACCCCGACCGGCGAGACGGTGCTGATCGAGGACGGCATCCTCAAAGGCTATATGCAGGACCGCCTCAACGCGCGCCTGATGGGCGTCGAACCCACCGGCAACGGCCGCCGCGAAAGCTTCGCGCACGCACCGATGCCGCGGATGACCAACACCTTCATGCGCGGCGGCAATGACGATCCCGCCGAACTGCTCAGCCGCGTCAAGAACGGCATCTTCGCCAAAAGCTTCGGCGGCGGACAGGTCGACATCGTGTCGGGCAAGTTCGTCTTCAGCTGCACCGAGGCGTACAAGATCGAGAACGGCAAGCTCGGCGACTCGATCAAGGGCGCGACCCTGATCGGCGACGGTCCGAGCGTGCTCACCAAGGTCACCGGCATCGGCAACGACATGGCGATCGACGAAGGCATCGGCATTTGCGGCAAGGGTGGTCAGAGCGTCCCCGCCGGGGTCGGCCAGCCGACCTTGCTCGTCAGCGGCCTGACCGTGGGCGGGACGGCGTAACCCAATATCGTCATGCCGGGCTTGACCCGGCATCCATGACGCCAGCGCTGCAATGGACCCCGGATCAAGTCCGGGGTGACGATGAAGATTTGTGTGTGTGATCGCCCTCACTTGGCGTTCGCCCCTCCCGCGCATATAGCTCTCCCCAACAAAAGAAGAATCGGGTCGCATCATCCGCGGGGGCACTCCCTGCAACAGGGAGGGTAATATGCGTTCGAGTCTGCGTTTCATTTCCGTGACTGCCGTCGCCGCGGTGCTCGCCGCCGTTCCCGGCTCGGCGCAAAAATCGACCGGCCCCAAAGAGCGTTACGAGATGGACGTCGCGACGATGTCGGGCTTCGCCGCGATGGCCGGCGGCAAAGGCGGGCTCGGCGGCGCGATGGGGATGATGTTCGGCGGCGATCCGTCGAGCCGCGTTGCCTATCAGCTCATGCTCCGCCTCGGATCGAACGACGCCGCCAGTGCGCCGCCACCCAAGGGCGACCATTTCTTCCAGCCGCAGGCGAAACTCGGCAAATCGGTGCCGCTGATCAGCGTCGAGCGCAAGGAAGGCACCTATCCCACCGAATTCGAACGCCCGAAGGGCCGCTTGCTCCTCTATTGGGGCTGCGGCGCCAAGGCCGGGCCCGGCCAGCCCGTCATCATCGACTTTGCCAAGGTCGCCGCGGGCCAGGTTCCGCCCGGGCTCTTCTCGAGTGCGGTCCCCGTCATCCGCGAAGTGAGCCAGGCGAACAGCCGCTCCTACACCGACTGGCCGAACAGCAAGAATGGCAAGCAGCCCGGCGGCGGATCGTCGCTGCTCGGCGCGCACCGCGTCGCGAGCAATTACGGCCCCGACATCAATTTCACCCTCGCGCAGGATTATATGCAGGGGCTGTCGGCCTCGACCGCGATCCAGGGCGACCAGTCGGTGATGCTGCGCTGGAACCAGGTCCCGACCGCGACCGGCTATGCCGCATGGACGATCGGCGGCATGGGCAATGGCAGCGGCAAGAATGATATGGGCGACATCGTCTGGTGGACGAGCAGCGCGTCGAAGGAATTCGGCGGCGGGCTGTGGGACTGGCTGCCGCCGTCGGTGGTCGCGAATCTGATCACCAAGAAGATCGTGATGCCGCCCAGCCAGACGAGCTGCCAGATTCCCGCCGAGGTCAAGAAGGCGTCGGGCGAGATGATGATCGGCAACCTCAACGCCTTCGGGCCCGAGGCGAACTTCTCCTATCCGCCCAAGCCCGCGGGCAATGCGGTGTGGAATATCGACTGGACCGCGAAAGTCCGCTTCCGCTCACACACGATGCTGATGATCGGCGCCGACTTCGGCGGCATGGGCGGGTCGTCGGCCGGCGGCAGTACCCCCGCCGAGCCCGCGAAGAAAAAGAAATGCAAAGGCCCGCTCGGCATCCCGCTCCCGGACGGGGCGTGCTGAAACCGCGGCGAGTCAGCCCCTGTTCACGCACGTTGGCGCAAATAGGCGCCGGGTAGGGTATGAAAGACAGGAGTCGAACCATGCGTCACCTCATCCCGGCGCTTCTCGCCGCTGCCGCGATCGCGGCTGCACCCGCGGCCACCGCGCGCGAAAAGCTCGCGCCCGAAGATCAGCTCGCGAAGCTGCTCGAAGGCCGCGTCGCGGGCGAACCGCAGGATTGCATCTCGCTCTCGACCGCGCGCAGCTCGCAGATCATCGAGAAGACCGCGATCGTCTACAAGGTTGGCAGCACCTATTGGGTCAACCGGCCGAAGGGCGGCGCCGAATCGCTCGACGATGACGATATCCTCGTCACCAAGACGACCGGCAGCCAGCTGTGCAGCATCGACGCCGTCGAACTGCGCGACCGCACCAGCCATATGTACGCCGGCTTCGTGTCGCTCGGCAAATTCGTGCCGTACAAGCGCGCCAAGGGCGAATAGTCCCCGGTTATCACGTCATTGCGAGCGTAGCGAAGCAATCCAGGGGTTGCATAAACCGCTCTGGATTGCTTCGCTATGCTCGCAATGACGAATGATCCTGAAACGCCCGCCCCGCCGCCCGCCGACTGGGCGCAGCAACTCCTCGCCTTCTGGTTCGACGCGCACGGCATGGACGACTGGTACGGGGGTGGCGCCGAATTCGACGACGCCGTCCGCAATCTGGCCGAAAGCTGGCACGAAGCCTTGCGCTCACAGCCCGCCGAAGCCTTTCTGACCGATCCCGACACCGCGCTCGCGGCGACGATCCTGTTCGATCAGGTCCCGCGCAACATCTATCGCGGCCACGCCGAGGCCTTTGCGACCGACGATCTCGCCCGCGCGATCGCGCACGGCATCGTCGCGCGCGGCTGGCACGAAAACTGGCCCGACGAGCGGCGCCAGTTCGCCTGCCTGCCCTTCCAGCACAGCGAGAATATGGATGATCAGCGTGAATCGCTGCGCCTCTTCGCGCAGTTCGACGATCCGATGTTCCAGGATTATGCCCGAAAGCATTTCGACGTCGTCGACCGCTTCGGCCGCTTCCCGCATCGCAACGAAGCCCTCGGCCGCGCCACCCGCGCCGACGAGGACGCCGCGATAGAAGAGGGCAAGAATTGGTGATAGGCATGCGTGGATACGGAGAACAGCCATGGAATTCACCGATACGCTGACCGACAAACATATCGCCTTCATCGAAAAGCAGCCGGTCTTTTTTACCGCGACCGCCGCCGCCGATGCGCGCATCAACCTGTCGCCCAAGGGCTATGCCGACAGCTTCAAGGTGCTTTCGGACGGCCAGGTCGCCTATCTCGACCTCGGCGGATCGGGCAACGAGACCCACGCACATCTTGCCGCCGATGGCCGCATCACGATCATGTTCTGCGCCTTCGACCGCACCGCATTGATCCTGCGCATCTATGGCCGCGGCCGCCCGGTGCTGCCGCAGGATGGCGAATGGGGCGCGCTCGCGGCGCACTTCACGCTCATCCCCGGCACGCGCCAGATTTTCGTCATCGATATCGACAGCGTGCAGACGAGCTGCGGTTGGGGCGTGCCGATGATGGAATTGCAGCACGAACGCGACACCCTGCAGAAATATCACCGCCAGTCGGACCCCGAGCTGTGGATCGAGAAATTCCAGGGCCGCACCAAGAGCATCGACGGCCTGCCCACGCGTCCGACCGACCGTTTCATTACGGGCGATGCCTGATGCCATTGGTCGAACTGGTGCGCCTGCCCAACGGCGCCGAGGCCGAGCTGTTGCGCGGCCGGCTCGAAAGCGCGGGCGTCCACGCCGTCTGCTTCGACGCGGGTATGAATATCGCCGAAAGCGTCGGATTGCTCATCCCTGTGCGCGTGATGGTGCTCGACGAGGATCTGGACGAAGCGCAAGCACTGATCGCCGAATTTGAGGGCGGCGGGAACGGAAGCGCGGCCTGAGCGCTTGAAAAGCACGTCATGATCAAGGTCGCCAGTTACAATATGCGCAAGGGCATCGGGCTCGACCGGCGCCGCGACCCCGGGCGGGTGCTCTCGGTGCTCGGCGAACTCGACGCCGACATCGTCGCGTTGCAGGAGGCCGACCGCCGCTTCGGCACACGCGCCAGCGCGATCCCGCCACATATGTTCGAGGATCATAGCGACTATGTCCCCGTCGACCTGCTCAGCGGGCGCCCCTATGCGATCGGCTGGCACGGCAACGCGCTGCTGGTCCGAAAGGGCGCCGAGGTCGAGGAAAGCCATGCGCTCCACTTGCCGACGCTCGAACCGCGCGGCGCCGTCGCGGCGACGGTGCGCATCGGCGACACGCGACTGCGCGTCGTCGGCATGCATCTCGACATTTCGGGGCTCCGCCGCCGCCAGCAGGCGCGCGCGATCCTGTCGCATTTGGCCGAGGGTGAGGATTTGCCTACGATCCTGATGGGCGACTGCAACGAATGGCGCAACCGCGGCGGCTGCCTCGCCGATTTCGGCGAGCGCCATCATATGGTCGACACGGGTCACAGCTTCCACAGCCGGCGGCCCGTCGCCAAGCTCGACCGGATCTTTGCGACCCCCGACCTCGAAGCGGTCGAGGCCGGAGTGCACCAGAGCGCGCTTGCGGCGCGCGCGTCGGATCATTTGCCGATCTGGGCGCGGTTCAAAGCGGCGGACTGACCTGCCCAAAATTTAGGCAGAGCGCTGCCTTTGCTGCCCATCGAACGACCGATTGTTCGCTGCACCGGCCCCAGACCGTCACAAAATGTTAACTTTCGCGCCACCCGCGCAATCTGGCACGCCCGTTGCAGTGCAACATGGTGCCATTAGCAAAAGGGGGCGTCATGAAGCTGATCTTGGCCATCATCAAACCATTCAAGCTCGACGAGGTGCGCGAAGCGCTGACCGGATTGGGCATCGCCGGCATGACCGTGACCGAGGTCAAGGGCTTCGGCCGGCAAAAGGGGCAGACCGAAATCTACCGCGGCGCCGAATATGCCACCAACATGGTGCCCAAGGTGAAGATCGAGCTCGTCTGCGACGACGCGCTCGCCGCAAGGGTCGTCGAAACGCTGCAGCAGACCGCCGGCACCGGATCGATCGGCGACGGCAAGATTTTCGTCCTCGACGTCGGTCAGGCCGTGCGCATCCGCACCGGCGAGACCGGCGAGGCGGCACTGTAATGACGAAGGGGGAAACTATGACGTTCGCAAACAAATTTGCGGCGAGCGCCGGGGCCGTCGGCCTCTCGCTGTTCGCCGCGCTGCCCGCTTGGGCGCAGGAAGTCGCCGCGGCGGCACCCGAACCGGTGGTCGATAAGGGCGATACCGCCTGGATGATGACCTCGACCGTCCTCGTTCTGCTGATGATCCTGCCGGGCCTCGCGCTCTTCTACGGCGGCCTCACGCGCACCAAGAATATGCTGTCGACGATGACGCAGATCGGCGCCGCCGCCTGCCTCGCGATGATCATCTGGGTCATCTACGGCTACGGCCTCGCCTTCGGCCCCGAGGGCAATGCCTTCATCGCCTGGGGCAAGTTCTTCCTCGCCGGTGTCACGCCCGACAGCCTCGCCGACACGTTCAGCGACGGCTTCAAGCTGCCCGAATATGTGTTCATCAGCTTCCAGATGACCTTCGCCGCGATCACCCTCGCGCTGGTCCTCGGGTCGGTCGTCGAGCGCATCAAATTTTCGGCGGTGATGATCTTCGGCGCGATCTGGCTGACGATCGTCTATTTCCCGATCGCGCACATGGTTTGGGCGGCCGGCGGCCTCTTCTTCGAAATGGGCGCGCTCGATTTCGCCGGCGGCACCGTCGTGCACATCAACGCGGGTGTCTCGGCGCTCGTCGCCGCGCTGATCCTCGGCAAGCGCATCGGGTATCAGAAGGAAATCATGGCGCCGCACTCGCTGACCCTCACGATGGTCGGCACCGGCATGCTGTGGGTGGGCTGGTTCGGCTTCAACGCCGGCTCGGCGCTCGAAGCCAATGGCTCGGCCGCGCTCGCGATGATCAACACCTTCGTCGCGACTGCCTCGGCCGCGCTGTTCTGGATGCTCGCCGAAAAGCTCGCGGGCCATAAGCCCTCGGCGCTCGGCTTCTGCTCGGGCATCATCGCCGGCCTCGTCGCGGTGACCCCGGCGGCGGGCAATTCGGGGCCGTTCGGCGCCATCGTGCTCGGCGCGGTCGCTTCGCTGATCTGCTTCTATGCGGTGACGGTGCTCAAGCCGAAACTCGGCTATGACGACTCGCTCGACGCGTTCGGCATCCACGGCATCGGCGGCATCGTCGGCGCGATCGGCACCGGCATCGTCTATGCCCCGAGCCTCGGCGGCCCCGGCGGCGAAGATTTCGCCATCGGCCCGCAGCTTGTGACCCAGATCTCGGCGGTTGCCGCGACGATCGTCTGGGCCAGCGTCGGCACCGTGATCGCCATCTATGTCGCCAAGCTCCTCACCGGCCTCCGGGTTTCGGAAGAGGTCGAACGCGAAGGCCTCGACCTCGGCGAGCATGGGGAGCGCGCCTACAATTATTGATCAACGAGACAGGATACCCGTCGCCGCACGTCTCTCTCTCCTTTCAAACGGCGGCGGCGGGATCCTACCGAGGTTCCTCCTGCGAACCACTGGCCGGGGCTTGTCCCCGGCCATTTTTTTTGCCGGAATTTTGACTGTGGCCGCCGCGCAACAACCCGTAGCAATTTTCTTGCGCGCGATTCGGCCTCCATTGCGAATTGATGACAAGAGGCGCACCATCCTGTCCGGACCAGCAAAGATTGGCCATCAGGAGGAGGATTAAAATGAATGCACGAGCTTCCATGCTCGCGGGCTTGTCGTGCCTTGCGCTCGCAAGCACCCCGGCAGTGGCGCAGGATGCGCCCGAAAACAGCTATGATGGCAACGAGATTATCGTCACCGCGACCAAGCGCGACGCGAGCCTTCAGGATGTTCCCTTTTCAATCAACGCGCAGACCGAACGCGCAATCGAACGCGCCAACGCCAGCACGGTCGAGGATCTGTCGCGCAATGTCGCGGGCCTGACCGTCCAAAATCTCGGGCCCGGCCAAAGCCAGGTATCGGTGCGCGGCGTTTCCGCAGGCCAGATCGCCCGCGACCAGCCCGGCGTGAAGGAACAGGTCGGCGTCTATCTCGACGAATCGGTCGTCTCGCTGTCGCTGTTCACGCCCGACCTCGACCTGTTCGACCTCAACCGCGTCGAAACGCTGCGCGGGCCGCAGGGCACGCTCTTCGGTTCGGGATCGGTCGGCGGCACGCTCCGCTACATCACCAACCAGCCCAATCTCGATCGGATCGAGGGCAAGGTCGAAGGCAATGTGAACCTCGTCGACGGCGACGATTTCGGCGGCCATCTGAAGGGCGCGATCAACCTGCCATTGAGCCCGAACCTCGCGATGCGCGCGGTCGGCTATTACACGCGCTACGCGGGCTTCATCAACGCGCTGCGCGAGGGCGGCGGGACAAGCGAGGACGTCAATAGCGGCGAACGCTATGGCGGGCGCTTCTCGTTGCTGTGGAAACCCGCCGAAAATCTGTCGATCACCCCGCGCTTCGTCTATCAGAAGGTCAAGACCGACGGTTTCAACCGGCAGGAGGTGTACAACCTCTTCGCCAATGATTTCACCACGACGCGGCCGCGCGTCGTGTTCGACGAGCGCCAGCAATATCTGCTGCTCGACGAGGCGTTCGAGGATGAGGTCAAGCTTTTCGACCTCACGATGAACTATGACGGCGACGTGATCGGGGTGACGTCGGTGACGACCTATACCGACCGCGACATCCTCGTCAGCCGCGATGCGAGCGCGCTCACGGGCAGCGTGTCGGCCGACCTCGGCTTCCCCGACGCCGGCATCCGGCTCCCCTCGAACCTCGTCGACACCACGGGGGTCAAGCAGTTCACGCAGGAAGTGCGCGTGAACTCGGCGGGCGATGGGCCCTTTCAGTGGTTGATCGGCGGCTATTATGCGAACGTCAAACGCGACTATACCCAGCGCCTGCCGACGCCGGGTTACGACGCCTTCACCAACCAGTTTTTCATCAACGCCTGTAATGCCGATCCTGACGATTGCGGCCCCGGGGGCGTGCCGCTCACCGCGGCCGACATCGCCAACGGCTTCGGCCCCGATTCGCCCTACAACGCCGACATTCCCTACGATCTGTCGCAGATCGCGATCTTCGGCGAGGTCAGCTACGACTTCACCGAAAGCCTGACCGCGACATTGGGCGGACGTTATTACGCGTTCGACGAAAGCCGGCGTTTCGTGTCGGGAGGCCTGTTCCCGAACGGCGACAACGCCCGCGACAAGACTTCGTCGACCGGCTTCTCGCCGCGCCTGCTGCTCAGCTATGATGTCGCCGACGGCATCACGCTCAACGCGCAGGCGTCGAAGGGCTTCCGTCTCGGCGGGGTCAACGATCCGCTCAACCTGCCGCTTTGCGACGGCGGCAATGCGGGCGGTCCCGATGCGCAGACCTTCAGCGGCCGGCCGCGCTACGACGACGAGACCTTGTGGAACTATGAAGGCGGGGTGAAGGCGCAGTTCGGCGGCATCACCTTCAACGCCGCCGGCTTCTATACCAAGATCAACAATCTGCAGGTCACCGCCGATGCCGGCAGCTGCTCGTCGCGCATCGTGTTCAACGCCGACGCGCACACGATGGGGCTTGAGTTCGAACTGTCGGCGAGCCCCTTCACCGGTTTCGATCTCGGCCTGTCGGGCAGCTATGTCGAGGCCGAGTTCGATTCGACGCTGACCCGCCCGAACGGCTCGGTGATCGAGGGGATCCGCAACGGCAACCGGCTGCCTTCGGTGCCGAAGTTCCAGATGGCGGCGAACGCGACCTACAGCTTCCCGATCGATCCGTCGTCGGACACCAATGCGTTCGTCACCGCATCCTTCCAGCATGTCGGCAGCCGCTTTACCCAGCCGGGCGATCAGGAAAACAACCCGCGGACCTTCGTCCACGGCTTCACCTTCGGCGGCGCGCCGGTCGGCTCGGCGACGACGCTCGATCTGAAACTGCCCGACTATCAGCTGGTGAACCTCGGCGCGGGGATCGAGTTTCCGGACGAGCTCGAAATCTCGGTCTATGTGAACAATCTGCTCGACGAAAATGCGTTGCTCGCGTTCGATCGCGAACGCGGCGGGCGTGCCCGCCTCGGCTTTGCAACCAACCAGCCGCGCACCTTCGGCGTGACCGTTCGCAAGGGCTTTTAAGGGGAGAGATGGGCCGGGTGCCAACGCGTTCCGGCCCATTTTTAGACGCTGAAATGTTGCACAAAATTTGCGCAGCATTGCCGCAATTTTAGCCTTTCCAACATGACATTAATATGGCATTCATTGGGTCAACAGTTTCAGGAGGGGAGAGCCTGAAAGGCTGGGCCGGGACGCAAGTCCCGGCCCTCTTTTTTTGTGCGCAACACAAATACTGCCCAAAATCGGCAGTTTTCAGCGTTTTGTGCGCGTGTAGCGCAGCATGGCAAAGACCCGCCAGCTGCCGTCGTCCTGCAGAGTCGAATCGCTGACGACGAGTCTCCCACTCTCTTCAAGCACATAGGTCGACCGGCCGATCTCGACATCGGCGCTACCCCAATGCGTCCACCATTTCGCCGTATCGACCCCGCCAAGGACGGCGCGCGTCCGGCCATAGCTGTCGGTCCATTTTCCGCGCACGCGCCCCTTCGCATCGAAGGCGTAACTTGCCTCGGCCGAATAGGCGACCGGCGGCGTCCCCGCGATACGCAGACGATAGGCGAGCGTCGTCGCGCCGCCCTCGCCCGGCGCGATGTCGAGCGTCGCGGTCGCGGGTTTGCCGAACGCCTCGCCCTCGCCGGTCCAACTCCCATGC
>Ga0247823_10005320_pt1 | contig 10258 bp, 9 predicted proteins | sample 13C_PalmiticAcid_2_FD_192426 | JGI IMG/M metagenome (GOLD analysis project Ga0247823, IMG submission 192426) | Soil microbial communities from agricultural site in Penn Yan, New York, United States - 13C_PalmiticAcid_Day30 | ecosystem: Environmental > Terrestrial > Soil > Agricultural land...
ATGACAGGCAAGGAAGTAAAAAGGATGAAACCATGAGTGGGAGACATGGAAAGCGGCTAATACCCATTGCGATGGTGATTGCCCTGATGGCTCAGTTGGCGCCGGTAACCTTGTTTGCCAACGGGCAAAGCTGGGCGGAGAATAATACAGGCCGCAAACTAAATGGACGCCAAACGCTGAAGCCGGTTGTTAAATTACCTGCTGACTCAACATTGGCAGAGGCATCCAAAGCGGAAGCATCCAAAAAAAACGCTTCGCCGGATTTAACGCCTGTGTTGACCATGCAGCAATTGGATGAAAGCGAGAAATCCTTCAAAAAGTCTGCCGCGCCCGATGTGTTTCCCACCCATAGTAAAGCGCTGCAAGGCAGCGTCACCAGTATTCGGGTAACGCGTGGACGCTCCCAAATCGTCAAGTTTGCTCAGCCCATCATGCGGCTTTCCATTGCGGAGCCTACCGTGGCGGATATCGTGCCCTTGTCCCCGGATCAGATTATGATCAACGGCAAGCTGCGCGGCGTTACCAGCCTGATTGTATGGGATGAGAACGGGCAGGAAGGCATTTTTGATTTATACGTGCAGAACGACACCAGCGAATTGCTGGATGCGGTAACCTCCATTGCGCCCAACGAGAAAATCCAGGCGCGGGTTACGGATGATTCGTTCATCCTTAGTGGGCAGGTGTCCAGTTCCGTTATTCTGGATGAAATCCGCAAGACGGCCTCTGCCTATGGTTTCCGCGATGACAAGTTTATCGACCTGACCGATACGCCGGTTCCCCAGGTCATGCTGGAAGTGCGCATTGCGGAAGCAAACCGCAGCACCGGTCGTCAGTTGAAGACGGCTTACCAGATTCGTTCCGCCACCGGGGACTTTAACCTGGTGCGCCTGGCGAATGCCCTGGATAGCTCGTTTTTAAGTAGCGTTAACCGGGCAACCGCCGGTTTAACCCCGAACGCTCTGGGGCCGATTCAAGTGTCTCAGGCCGCGAGCAATGCGGGCGGTATTACCGGCGCCATCAACCCGTTCCGCAACTTCAGCGTGATGTGGGATATGCTGGAAACCAGCGGCAAGGTGAATACCCTGGCCAATCCGACGCTGGTGTGTACGCATGGCCGCACGGCCAGCTTCCTGGCCGGTGGGGAATTCCCCTTTGTGGGTTCCGTGGACCAGAACGGCAGCCCGGTGGTGCAGTACAAGGAATTTGGCGTAAAGCTGAACTTTACGCCGTGGATTTCCATCAAATCCGGTCGTATTGAAATTAAAGTGCAGCCGGAAGTCAGCAGCCTGGATTCCTCCAGTTGCGTCAGTGGTGCTGCCGGTAGCCAGATTTGCGGCATCCTGAAGCGGGCTACCGATACCACCGTGGAACTGATGGACGGAGAAACCCTGATGATTTCGGGTATCCTGAGCCGTGAGGAGCAAAACAGTTTTGCCAAAGTGCCGTTTATCGGTAACGTCCCCGTGTTGGGCAATATGTTCAAGAACGGGAACATGAGCAAGACGGATCGCGAACTGGTGGTAATTATCACCCCCCATATCGTCAAGTCTTCGGATTACGGAAGAGTGCTGGGCGCTGCCCAATAACCCATAGAGAGTGAGCCATGTCTGAAAATCTCACAGTTCTGATTATCGATGAGGATCCAGCGGTCCGGGCCATGATCCGGAGCGTGTTTGAAGGCGTTAATGGGCTGGAGATCCTGGCGGAAACGGACAGTCTGGTCTATGGCTATGAACTCATCCGGCAGAACCGCCCCAAAATGGTCTTTATGGATTTGCGGAGCGAGCCGGGCAAAACGCTGGAAATGGCCGGTCGGGTTTCCGCGTATTTTAAAGAAGTATTGATGGTGGTTTCCGGTCACGAAATGAGTCTGGATACCATTAAGGCTTGCATGGAGGCCGGGATTCGGGACTTTTTGCAGCGCCCGTTCACCGCGTCGGATGTGCGGATTGTATTTGAGAAACATCGGCAGGCATTGATTGCCGATAGTGGCATCGGCGATCGCACGGGCCGGATTGTTACGGTGTTCAGTAACAAGGGTGGCCTGGGTAAAACCACCATTGCGGTGAATTTGGCCCTGGCCCTGTCGGAAACGGTTGGCAGGCCAGTGGCGCTGGTAGACTTGAACTTGCAGTTGGGTGATATTACGACCTTTTTGGATGTGGAGCCCAAGCAAACCATCGTGGATATTGCCCGAAACATCGGGCGGGTAGACGCGGCTTACCTGGAAAGCTCGCTGGCGCAGTATACCTGCAAAAACGGCACGTTATACGTGATGGCCGATCCGTTGCATGTGGAAGACGCCGAGGAACTGACGGCAGACCAGATTAATGCGGTACTCACCGTATTGCGGGCCACATTCGAGTATGTGGTCATTGATACCACCACCTCCTTCGATTCCAAGACATTGGCGGCCCTGGATTTGGCGGATCATATTCTGCTGGTGTCGATGGTTAACCTGCCCAGTATCCGTAGCAGCCAGCGACTGTTGAACCTGTTTGAACGACTGGGCTATGACGAGCAGAAAATTAAATTGATCGTTAACCGATACATGCCGGGCGAGGAAATTACCGTCGAGGACGTGGAAGATACCTTGGAGCATCCGGTATTCTGGAAAATTCCCAACAGTTACAACGTGGTTATGACGGCCATCAACCGTGGTATTCCAATATCAATGGTAGAAAACAGCAAACCCATGGAAAAGAACTTCCTGGATCTGGCGCATAAGCTCAGCGGCGTGTTGTCCGGTGCTGCCGGAACCGGCCAGACGGTGGCGGCATCGTCCAAGGGTAAAGAATCCAAAAGTATTCTCGGCGGACTATTTGGGAAACGCTAGGTAACGGACAAAAGGACAGGATGCGGTTATGTCTTTACGGGATCGCTTAAAAAAACCGGGAGCGGGGCCAGGCGGTCCGCTGCCTGGGCTGCCACCAAACATGCCCGCGCAGGATACCCCAACATCGTCTAATTATCCCAACCTGAACGGCAATCAAGCCTCATCCGCACCGGCCCAACCCGTTGTTCAAGTGCAACCGGTGGCCAACCGCGAAACGAATCATAACGCTCAGCCCAAGAAGGGCGACCGCTTCGAGGAGGTGAAAACCAAGGTTCACACCATGCTGGTGGAAAACCTGAATATTTCCCCCACCGATGAAATCGGCAAGGACGAAGTAACGATTGCCGCCCACCAGTTTCTGGAAAAATTGCTGAATAGCGAAAAAATCCCGATGGGGACTTCCGAACGGAACATCCTGGTGCAGGAACTGGTTGAGGAAGTGGTGGGCCTGGGGCCTTTGGAGCCTTTGCTGCGGGATCCGATTATTTCGGAAATTATGGTGAACGGCCCCAAGAACGTATACATCGAACGCAACGGTAAAATCCAGAAAACCAATGTCGTCTTCAAGGACAATGCCCACCTGATGCACATTATCGAGCGGATCGTATCCGCCGTGGGTCGCCGGGTAGATGAGAAAACCCCCATGGTGGATGCTCGCCTGAAGGACGGCTCCCGTTTTAACGCGATTATTCCCCCGCTGGCGCTGGATGGGGCCTCCATCTCCATTCGTAAGTTCAAGGCCGATGCCGGAACCCTGGAAAAATTGCTCGGTTGGGGCTCCATGACCCCGGCTATGTCGAAAACGCTGGAAGCGGCGGTTCGTTGCCATTTGAATATTATTATCTCCGGTGGTACCGGTTCCGGTAAAACCACCATGCTGAACTCGCTTTCGGCGCTGATTTCCCCGGACGAGCGGATTATTACCATTGAGGATTCGGCGGAATTGCAATTGAAGCAGGAACATGTGGTGCGCCTGGAAACCCGCCCGCCCAACATTGAGGGTGAGGGCCAGATTACCGCCCGCCAATTGCTGATTAACTCCCTGCGGATGCGCCCTGACCGGATTGTGGTTGGGGAATGCCGGGGGCCGGAAACCCTGGAAATGTTGCAGGCCATGAACACGGGCCACGACGGATCGCTCACCACGCTTCACTCCAACACGCCTCGAGACGCCATTTCCCGGATTGTGACCATGTGTATGATGAACGACAACCCGTTGCCGGAAAAAACCATCCGGCAGCAGATTGCATCCGCCGTGAACTTAATTGTGCAGGTGAGCCGTTTAATGGATGGTCAGCGGAAAACCACCTCCATTGCCGAAATTACCGGCATGGAAGGCGATATCGTGACCATGCAGGAAATTTTCAAGTTTGAGCAATACGGCCTTGATGACAACGGGCGCGTCATCGGCAAGCACGTGGCTACCGGCGTTCGTCCCCGGTTTGCGGAGATTTGCAAGGCGAAAGGGATTGATTTGCCAAGCGATATTTTTGACAAGGACGAGTCTGGCCCGTCCACGCCCCCACCTCCAATCCCCAAGCTTTAGTGTGTCCGAGGGTTGACATTGACGCTCGAAGGTAAGACTCCATGAATCCGATGGTTTCCCTGATGTTGCTAGGCGCTACGTTGCTGCTTTCCGCAGTAGCCATCGGGGTTGCCGTGTTTTTCTTTCAGCGCTACAGCAATCCGGAGCCATCCCTGCTGCAGCAGCGGCTCATAGGGATTAAAAGCAAGCAGAACTCGGAAACTAATTTTGAGGAAAACGAGAAGTATAAAAAGCTGGCCCGGCTTTATAAAGAGGCCGAATACAAGAATGAAAACCTGGGCAAGAAACTGGAGCAACTTGCCATCTTTCGCACCGTAAAGCTGCGGTTGCAACAGGCGGGCATTCGCACCCCGGCGGATAAGTTCTTTATGAACAACATGGTTATTCCCATCGTGTTATTGGCCGTATTGGGGGTGGTCAGCGGCTTTTTTGTACTGTCTCTGGCGGGGCCGGTGGTGGCGCTGTGCTCTTACTTTTATCTGTTGTTTATGCGAAGCAAGCGGTACGGTAAATTCATCGCCATGCTGCCGGATGCCTTGGGGATGATTACCAGCGCGTTGCGGGCGGGGCACTCGTTTCAGTCCGCTTTAACCGTGGTTTCCACGGAAATGCCGGATCCTATCTCCACGGAGTTTGCCTCCATGGTTCGTGATATCAACCTGGGGATTCCAGTGCGGGAAGCCTTGGGTCGTCTGGTCAACAAGCTGGACAGCCTGCCGGATGTTCGCATGTTTGCCACCGCCGTGACCATTCAGCGGGAAGCGGGCGGTAACCTGGCCGAAGTGCTGGAAAACCTGGGCTACACCATTCGTGAACGATTCAAGCTGAAGGGGCAAATTGCGGCCCTGACCGGGCAGTCCCGCTTGACCGGTTATGTGTTGGGCGGTGCGCCCGCCATGATTTTGACCTTTCTGTCTATTTTTATGTACGGTTACGTTAAACCGCTGTACGAAACGGAATTGGGCCACTTCGCGCTGGGAGTGGTCGTGGTGCTGCAAGCCATCGGCTTTTTTGTAATGCGTAAAATTATCGATATTCGGGTGTAGATGTATGCCAAGTCCTGCCGCTGCCCAAGCCATTAATACCAACGTGGTAGAAGTAAACCATATCCTTCTGCTGATTGTGGGCGGAGTCCTTCTGGTGGTGGCGATTTTTGCGGTATTGGCGGTGATCATCTCCATGCTGAACTACGAAGAGTCGCCGGTGCATGACCGGCTGCGTATGTTCAAGGAGAAAGGCACGTTTGAGGGCGCCAAGAAGAAAGTCGGCGCTTTTGACGACTTGCAGGAGGCGTTGATTACGTTTTCCGCCCCTGTATCTCAAAAATTATACGGCCAGAACGTGAAATACCAGGGACAGGTCAAAAACATGCTGACCGAAGCGGGTATGATTGATACCGAGGAGCAGGTCTGGCGATTTATGGCCCAGCGGGCCGCTGCCGGTATCGTGCTGGGTAGCGTGGGATTTGTCATTACTTTTGTAGTGACTTTCGGGATGGTGACCTATTGTGCGTTTGCCTTGCTGGGTGGCTTTATGGGCGGCAGCATGATTCCCCAGTTCCTGCTGAAACAGAAAGCCGTGAAGCGAAAAACAGAAATCCGCTACACCATGCCGGATACGCTGGACTTGATGGTGGTATGTGTAGAAGCGGGTCTGGGTCTGGATTCCACTATTCAACGGGTGGCGGATGAAACCGAGCGCATGGCGCCGGAAATTTCCCATGAGTTCAAGCGGCTGAACAAGGAATTGAACGCCGGGATTTCCCGAATTGACGCCTTCCAGAATATGGGCAGCCGCGCCGGGGTGGATGAGTTGCGCTCGTTGTGCGCCATGATTGTACAGGCCGATAAAATGGGGACCAGCGTGGCAGATACGCTGCGGGTATATGCGGATGACCTGCGAACCAAGCGCCGTCAGCGGGCCGAAGAATTGGCATCCAAGGCCAGCATTAAAATGACGTTCCCGCTGGTATTGTTCATTTTTCCGCCGTTGTTCATCATTCTGATGGGGCCAATCGTTATTTCCACCCTCAAAAGCTTCGGCATGGGTTAAGCGCAAGGGATTATCCGGTTTTCGGATTGTGCCTGTTACAATAGGGCGATGCCTCTCTTAACCCATAACTCGCTTCACCTGACCAAGCGGAAGGTGCCGATCGCGCGGCTTCCGGCGGCATTGCACGGCTTTCGGCTGGTGCAGATTTCCGACCTGCATTTTTATGAGTACACGGACCCGGCCTATTACCAGCGTGTGACCCAGGAAGTGAATGCCCTGCAACCCGATGTGATTGTGATGACCGGTGATGTGGTGCATTACGGTCCAAAGTTTGTTGAAATGGCCGGCCAATTTCTATCCCGCCTGCAAGCAACGCATGCCAAATTAGGCATTTTGGGAAACCATGATTATAACGACGGTGCCTTGGGCGGCAATATCGCGGGTATGCTGGAGGCGGTTGGGTTTCGGCTATTGAAGAATGCCAGCCACTGGGTTGAGGTTGATGGTGAGGCTATCTGGTTTGCCGGGCTGGATGATCTGTGGTACGGCCAACCCAACATTCCGCAGGCCTTGGACGGTGTCCCTTCCCAGGAGGCGGTGACCATTGTGCTGGCCCATAATCCCCTGCTGTTCGATCCGGTAGCCTTAACCAATCATGGGAAGGTGGATTTGGTGATTGCCGGACATACCCACGCCGGGCATGTCTATATTCCTTTTCTGGGGCCGATTTACCGGAAAATTTTCCGTATGAAGTATCGCTATGGCCTATTTGAAAAGAACGGCTGTCAGTTGCACGTCACCAGTGGTGTCGGTTCGGCGGCATTTTACCTGAAGAAGCAAAAACTCGGTTTCCCGCGCTTCCGCTTCAATACCCACCCGGAAATTGCCCTGCTGGAGTTGGTTCAAACCGCGTAAATTAACGGCGCTTGGTTTGCCAGAAGGTTTTCAGGGGAAAATCAGACGGGATTTCATCCACCGGATTGAAGGGTGCCCAGGTGGTTTCATAGAAGTCTGCGGCCATCAGGTACTTTTCCACGGCGGTTTCATTGAAATAATGCTCATAGACCTGTTCGCTATGGCACAACAGCTCGCCTTCGTCGTTGTATTCATCCACGTTAAACTGGACGGATGCCTTGTTTAAGTCCTCGTTAAAGCTGGATTCGGTTTTTAAACGGTAATTTGGGCCTTCGTAGGTATCTTTGCCCTGCCAAAAAGTCCGGTAATTTTCCAGCGTGTTCAGATCAAACAGGAACAGCCCACCGGATTTTAATGCCTGGGCCACTTGCACAAAGGTGCCGCGCAGTTCGGTTTCATTCGATAAATGATTCAGGCTGTCGTAATGGCATACAACGATATCCACAGGTTCATCCAGCAGAAAGTAACGCATATCTTCCTGAATCCACCGGATATTCAAGGTTTTGCCTTCTGCTTCCGCCTGTTGTTGCTTGGCTTTGGCCTGGCTTAGCATTTCAGCGGACACATCAATGCCAATGACCTCGTAGCCTTGTTGGGCCAACGCCAAGGCCAGTGTGCCGGTGCCGCAGGCCAAGTCCACAATGCGGGCCGAGGGAGCCAATTTGATGGCTTCAAACACACTCAGGTCACGGGCCAGAATTTTTTCGGAGAACTCCAGGGAGCCGGGCCAATCGTATAAATGCGCTAATTGATGGTACATATCCGCTATAATGACCTAAACCGGGGAGGGAGCGGCCCCGAACAAGACGATTCCCAATTGTCACAATCTTAAGATACACGGATAATAAAAACTATGGCAGAAGTGGTTTTGGAAAACGTATTCAAGTCCTACGAAAAGACGCAGGTCATTCAGGATGTTTCGCTGACCGTGGCGGACAAGGAATTCGTGGTAATGGTCGGCCCGAGCGGTTGCGGCAAATCCACTATTCTGCGCATGATTGCGGGACTGGAGAGTATTTCCGGCGGCACCATCCAGATTGAAGACCGGGTGGTGAATCAGGTGCCGCCTAAAGACCGGGACATTGCCATGGTCTTCCAGAATTACGCGCTGTACCCGCATATGAGTGTGTACGAGAACATGGCGTTTGGCCTGAAAATGCGCAATACGCCCAAGGCCGAGATTGATGAAAAGGTGAAGGAAGCCGCCCGTATTCTGGATTTGGAGCATTTATTGCAGCGTAAGCCCAAGCAGTTGTCCGGTGGGCAGCGGCAACGGGTGGCGTTGGGGCGGGCCATTGTTCGAAATCCTAAAGTATTCCTGATGGATGAGCCGTTATCCAACCTGGATGCCAAGCTGCGGGTGCAAATGCGCACCGAAATCGCAGGCCTTCACAAGCGGCTGAACGCCACCACCATTTATGTCACCCATGATCAGGTGGAAGCGATGACGATGGGCGATCGCATCGTAATTCTGAACAAAGGCAAAATTCAGCAGATGGATACGCCGCTGAAGGTCTACCATGAGCCTGCCAATATGTTTGTGGCGGGTTTTGTGGGGCACATGAACTTCCTGACCGGCGTGATGGATGACAGTGGCTTACGCCTGGGTGACGGGACAGCCTTGCCTCTGCCGGAAAACCTGCAAGGCAAGGCCGGCGAACTACAAGGACGCGGGGCCGTCATGGGCTTACGGCCGGAGCATATTCTGCCGGAAAATACTTCCGAAGCCGGGCCAGTGTTTAGCGTTACTCCAGATCGCGTGGAAATGCTGGGCAGCGAGCAGATGATTCATTTCAACTTCAGCGGGCAGCCGGTAGTCGCTCGCTGGGCTTCGGATATTCCCGTGAGCGAAGGGCAGTTGCTGACGATTAAGATTGAAATCAACAAAGCCCTTCTGTTTGATGGGGCGACCGAAGAACGGATTATTTAAAATCCTGTCTGGAATGCGTTCGGGTAAGGCGGTGCGGGTGGCTGAAGCGCCTGTAGGGCCGTACGCAAATGTTCGCCCAGGTTGAATGGGGACAATGGGGAAGAGGCATAGGATGCACGAATACGGCGGGTTGCCGGATCGATCACCACTGTGACGCGGCCCGGCATGACGCCTCCTAGTGACTGGGCGCCGTATTGGCTGCGGACATGCTGGGTAGGGTCGCTCAAGAGCGGGAAGGGCAGGCGTTGTTCGGCGATGAATTGCTGGTGGGACTTGGCGTCATCGGAACTAATGCCGAATACGGCCGCACCGCGTTGCTGAAAGTAAGGATACGCATCCCGAAATGCTTGGACCTGGCGAGTGCAAAGGTATGAACCGTCCTTGGGGTAGAAAAACAGCACCACCGGCCCGCGGGAAAGTTCATGATACAGCCGGACGGGTTGACCGTTCTGGTTGGGCAGTACGAAATCCGGTGCGAGGGCCCCTACGCCCAGTGGTTGGTTTGGCGAAACCGGCAAAAATACATCCGATGGCTTGCTTTGATTAAACGGCAATGCTGGGGGTGGCGCTTGCAGGGGTGGCAGGTGTGACGCACCGGTGTTGAACAGCGGTCGCTGGATTTGATAGGAAATGGTTGAATACGGCGATAAATGAGTTAGGGACATGCGTAAGCGGCTTTATCAGTTTGAATGGGCAGGGCTAAAGTATGACATAAATAAACCCACCGACCGGGCAAATTTGATAGCGATACAATTCCGCCAATTTTGATTTGATTGCCGGTAGAGCGGGTTATGCCACCCCTGCCAGTTTCTCCAGTAAATCCGCATGCTGGGCCATTAAGAAATCCTCAAACACCTGGTCATCCACCTGAGCGGCGGCCAGCATCAGCAAGGGGTCCGGCAATTGGCAGAGCATGCGGATTAAGATGTCCTCCGGCAGCACGGTGCAGCCTTGGATTAATTCCCCTTTGGAGCGTTTTTCCAGCAATTTGAAGATGAACCGGTCGCTGAGGTGAAGCAGGAGTTCCGGGTCCTGTTTG
>Ga0247823_10005321_pt1 | contig 10257 bp, 10 predicted proteins | sample 13C_PalmiticAcid_2_FD_192426 | JGI IMG/M metagenome (GOLD analysis project Ga0247823, IMG submission 192426) | Soil microbial communities from agricultural site in Penn Yan, New York, United States - 13C_PalmiticAcid_Day30 | ecosystem: Environmental > Terrestrial > Soil > Agricultural land...
GGTGACGGACAGGTACGGACGGTCGTGGCCGAGCTGATCGGCTAAGCGTCGGTTTTCAGGAGAAAAAAGTCGATCCCGGTGGCCCGGTACGGACCCCTGTGGAAGGGCCCCTGGCGGAGAGGGTGTCCGCCAAACCTGACATTCGATGGGCGACGACAGGATATGGTGAGATCACCAAAGTTCCTTGATTCTCGGTAGGTTGATTAGATTACCGATCTTATCTCGTCCCTAGACATGTCGCCCTGTCGCGTATACAAAGTGGGACCGAAAGTGGGACCAACTTTAGGCTCAGGAGGCGCGATCATGGCAGGACGGGCACTCAACAAGCTGAGCGCGTCGCAGGTGGCGAAGACAAGCAAGCCGGGCCGGCACTCCGATGGCGGCGGACTCTATCTGTTCATCGACCCGCACGGACGGCGGCGTTGGATTTTCATGTATGTGCGTGAGGGCAAGCGTACCGAGCTTGGCCTTGGCGGCGGCCGCGACCTTTCACTGGCCAGCGCCCGCGCCGAGGCCGCGAAGCTGCGCGAGATATTGGCGACGGGCGGCGACCCCAAGGCCGAGCGTGCGGAGGACGAACGCGTACCCACGTTCGGCGAGTGTGCCGACACCTATGTGGAGGCGATGAAACCATCATGGCGTAACGCCAAGCACGCGGCACAATGGTCGATGACACTCACCAAATACGCCATTCCGATGCGCAGCAAGCCGGTGAACGCCATCGGCACGCAGGACGTGCTCGACGTGTTGCAAGAGCTATGGAAACGCACGCCTGAAACCGCAGAGAGGCTGCGCGGCAGGATCGAGAACGTGCTGGCCGCTGCGCAGGCCAAAGGCCACCGCGTCGGCGAGAACCCAGCGCGCTGGCGCGGGCATCTCGACCAACTCCTGCCCAAGCGTCAGCGGCTTTCGCGCGGGCATCACGCCGCGCTGCCCTATGATGCCATGCCCGAGTTCATGGCGGACCTGCGGGGACGTAGCGCCGTTGCAGCGCGGGCGCTGGAGTTCACCATCCTCACCGCCGCCCGCTCAGCGGAGGTGCTAGGTGCGCGGTGGGATGAGATCGACAAGGGGAAGAAGCTGTGGACCATCCCGGGTGAGCGCATGAAGGCCGGACGCGAACATCGGGTGCCGCTGTCTCCACGAGCTATGGAGATCGTGGAATCGATGGAGAAGCTCGGAACAGAGGGCTATCTGTTCCCCGGTTCCAAGCCCAAGAAGCCGCTGTCATCCATGGCCATGGCGATGCTGCTCAGGCGGATGAAGGCCACGATCACCATTCACGGGTTTCGCTCCACCTTCCGCGACTGGGCATCGGAAACCACCGGTTTTCCCCATGAGGTGTGCGAAATGGCGCTCGCCCACACCATCGGGAACAAGGCGGAGGCCGCCTATCGGCGGGGAGATCTGTTCGACAAGCGCCGCAAGCTCATGGAGGCCTGGGCGGGCTACTGCGCCAGAAAGGCCGGAGCCAAGGTCGTGCCTCTCCAGGAGGCGCAGCAGGCCGCCTGAGGGGGTAGTCTACCGACGTAGTCGTGCATCATCTTCGCGATAGTCTGCCGGACTATTAATCCAGCGGTTTACCGAGGACTCGTGCCAGCCGGCGCCGTGAATGCTGATCCGCACCTGACGCGGAAAGGTGCCATCACCGATCTTGCGATAGAGGGTGGCACGTGAGAGTCCGGTGCGCTCGAGCACGGTTTTAAGACGGATGATCCTTTCGTTTTGGGACATGAGACATTCTTCCATCATCTGCAGGTTGATAAACGCCCCTGAGAGAAGGATGGCGGTCTCAAGCCGCCGTTCAAGAGTGCCAAAAACAGTGCCGGCGAGCTCTGGCGTGCCCCAGGCGTCCCGAGGCGGCCGTAGGCGTTCGACGGCGGGGAATATTTATTTTTCTCACTTTGCCTTGGCACGGGTGATTGGGTTCGATTGATACGGGGTGATCGTCCTACCCGATGGCTGGTCGCGAGGTCGCAAACGTGAGTGACCGCTAGCGCCCCATTTGGCGACATTAGCACAACGCCACTGTCTCCATGAAATCGGTCATTCATCGTTGTTCGTCACCCGCTTGACCCGAAGTCCCGCTTCTGCTGCACCGGTGACTAACGCGGCGGCACCCCGGCTCAAGGTCAGGCTGAAAGAACCGGGTGGCCGGTCAACGCAAGGGGAGCCATCAATGCGCTCCCCCGCCGGAGATAAGTATACTGTCCCTGGACCTTTCCTGGACCTTTGCGGTCATAGTTTCGCGTACTCGTCGCAAGCCTTGATCGCTAAGCCCAACGATCTCACCGTTTCGTGTAAACCCACGCGCTTTGCCTCGAGCGACTGAATATCCTCGAAGAGCTGCCTAGCGTCGCGTTTGACTTCTTCCCAAGCTATTGCGGCTTCATTCGAGTTTCCGTCGATCTCGACAAACGGTCGCCACTCAATCATTCTACGGTTGGGATATGCTTCGGCCAACACATCCTTAAGAGCTTGGCCACTCGGCACAAAAACTCGCCAAGGATTGGCATCCCAGTTCTCCCAAGGAGCACCGCTGGGTTTTACCCAAGCGGTGAAACACCAAAACTCCTTGCCGGCTTGACCTGTAAAACCGGAAGCCGGGGCTTCCGTCGCAGGGACATTACTTGGATGGTAAGACCCAAAGAAAAAGTCCTCTCCGTTTAATTGGTTATTTGCTCTTACCCGTTGGACCCGCTCCCAACGCCGATCTGCAGCTTCAGCAAGATGCTTAAATCCTTCAAACTTCGCGTTTCCATTTAGCAAAACTAAGAAGATACTACGATAATCTGCACTTATTGCCTTGAAACCTTGCTTATATTTCATGTCATGCCGAAGCACGGTGCTATAGGTAGCCGCGACCACTGCGAAAATATCAATGACGGCTACAGTTGTAGCGGCCCCTCTGGCAGCAAGCGCTTTTCCTTGACCGGCGAGCATCTTTGCCGAGTCGAGCGCAGATCTTTGAAATACTACATCCGACGGCTTAGAGTAAAAATCGGCAACGTTAGCATCTAAAACTAATCGGTCTTTTTCTGAAAGATCGCTAAGAAATTTAGTGAGGCTATCATCAACAATGACCGGGAGCCAATCTGTCATCAAGCGAATTACAATATCGAGCTTTTTCTCGATAACCTCTAAACGTTGCAAAACCTCGTTTTGAAACTCACCTAGCGTAGCTAAGCCGCCAAATACCTTCGTTAGCAACTTCATGACGTGTGGAGCGACTTCTTTAGCAATCGCGGCAGCCAACATTTCGCCTGCCTTTGCTAGGACCGGACTCGTCATCGCTGCCCCCGTTCATGTAGCTGAGTGAAGTATACATAATTAAAGGCCATCTTGAAGACAATCTGCCATAGTTTTTCATTATGCGCAATCGTCGATCACGGTTTGCCTGTCCTTGCTTGATGAGAATCCGGTCTCCGGATCAATTCCTAGGAAGCGAACGATGTCTTTGCTGTTAATAAGATCGTTCTGAACGGGCGTCCGCTTAACCGATATCAGGGACCAATCCCGACATTCCGCTTTCCACCCGATCTCGGACATTCCCGCGGCGAAAGCGGACACCACAAGCTGCCTGACCGCTAACGCCCCGGTTGTTGCCATTCGGCGGGGGTCTCTATCGCCCTGAAACCCGACGTTCGCTTGGATTTACTCGGTGAGGCCGAAAGGACCGACCTTGGGACAAAGGCGTCATTCCCAACCTCAGCGGCGAAGGTCGGCTTTTGGCTGTAGCGGAGGCGTGCTCGTTTTCCCTAAGAAGCGACAAGGATTGGTGAGCAGCCGACCGGTAACTTTGCGCTGCTGGGATCAGATAACGCCCTTCAACAGCTTAGCGGATCTTACTTCGTATCCCACCCCACGCAGGCACCGCAGGGCTCGGAACCGCCACCCGTCAGCTTTCCATCAGCGTTGAATTTGCAGTAATTGCACATCAGCACCACCCCCTTGCAGGACGAAGGGTTCCCAGGATGGAAGGACTTCTCGGTCTTACCTGTCGCCACCTCGCTATGGGGGCAGCCATCCGGTCGCGGTGATTCCTCGCCTTCGCAGGCCGCCAGCATGAGGCAAAGGACACTCAGGCCGACGGCCCACTTTGTCACAGGCAACCGCCCCTTAGGCGCGTCACCGTGACGTTGCGGGCTCTGATATCGGCAACCATCCTGATCTCGGCGCTCTGGGTCTCGATTTGACCTCGGGGATCGCTGCTTGCAACGGGCGCTGAAATCAACTGGCGTGGGTCGTCAGCATAACCACTCCATCCCTCCAGAATGCAGCTTTTATTGACGTTGTTCTGAAAGGCGACCGTGATCGCCTGCCCCGGCCGCAGGCCGGAAGGGAAAGGAATGACAACGGGGCGACCCGGAGCATTGCCATCTCTAACGTGGCCGATGAGCTTGCCGCTCCATGCAACATGGGATGTGCCCCCCTCAATCTTACCCCGCCGAGACGCAGTGCCTATAACCGCCACCCCTTCCCCTGACCTTTGGGCGGATGCGCCGGCACTATGGCCGCCTTGCTCGAACGTAAAATCATCAAACGTAATGCCACGCTGATCGAACACATATAATTTGGCGCAGGTTTTCCCGTGACGACGGCTACCGTTGGTGCAACTGCCATTGAAAGGCTGCTCCACGAGACGCCGGACTTCACAGATGGGCGTCAGCGTCACGCGCGGGGTGACGACGACCGGATCGAAAACGGTGATGAGACCACCGACTTCAACACGTTTCCCGACGCACATCCCCAGCCACTTCTTTTTCGCGCCGATGACGAGATTGTACTGACCAGCCTTTGTGCCCTTCGGGAGGTAAGCGCCGATGGTCTCGCTGTCAGAACCGGGCGACAGCTGTATCGAATGCGATATTCGTTTCCCCGAAGGTGCCATATCCTGCAGTTCGCCCTCAAACCCACAGTAATCGTCTTTTGATGGCAAACCTGAACCGTGCAGTTGAACCGCATAGGGTTTCCCTGTCATGCGCTCCGAGTTGATCATAAAGGGAATGCGGCTCGCTGGGTCGTTTATGTAATAAACAGTCGGTTCGATATCGACGAGCGGGATGGCATTGAGGGTCGTTTGCACGCCCGACTTTACGCCCGACAGTGCCAGCTGCCCCTCAATCCCGATACACTGTGGTAGCTCGGCGACAGTTGCTTTCAGAGATTCCGCCAATGCGCGCGCGGCAAATAGCTGTCGCTGAATTGTCGTATCAAGATTGGCGATCGGCTCGTTCACCTTCTCGCCCAAGATGCGCTCAATTTTGTCAAATTGGTTGCTGATCTCTGCAGCCGTAAATTGCGCAGAAGCGTTGTATTGGTTTCCTGCAGACGTGATCGTGCTGTCGAGCGAAGATTCCACCTGACCGATCAGTGCTGCGGCGGTCAGCGGATCACCGCCGCAGCTGCTCGTCACCGTGCCAGCCAGCGAAAGTGCTACGAACTTAGATATAAAACGCCCGAAAATAGCCATGCTATTGCTCCCCGATGCGCCTGCATCAGCAGTAACACATGGCAGGCAGCGCGACGAACATTTTCGTCCGTCATTGGACACGCGAAGAATGTCTGATCGCAATCAGCTTAGACCGCTTCAACGCTAGGATGTCAGCTTCCCGCGTTGTATAACACGGTTAAGATTGCCGCCGCATGCCCCGTGCCGGCCCGCGCCATCGCGCCGGGACGCAGCGTGGTGCGGCTGATGGACGAGTTCAATGCGTCGAGCGCGCCCATCAGCGCCTTCGACGTTTCGGGATCACGATAGGTAAAGAGATTGGCCACCGACAGCTGGCCGGGCAGGTAGAGGTAGAGGTCGATGAGGACAACGCCGGCCCTCGCATAGCGGTAGCCGTCCAGCCACGTCGCGGGGCGGTACAACGAACGGATCCATATTACACATAGCCGATCATCCGCTTCGACCGGCATGATCGACCGCGTTCGGTGGGACCGGACGCCTATCGGTGCGGATAGGAACGACTGGCTTTGATCGACTGCCGCCCCTCGCGAATCAGGCCGTCAACGGCTATCGTCAGGGCGATTGCGAAAGCCGTCAGACAGGAATCCACCCACTTCCGGCCGGTCGCGAGGTTTCTGCCTCGGCCCCGTGAGAGGCCCATGCCCGGAGATTAGGAGGGCGCCGGCCATCGTGGCCTAGCAGTCGCGGTGGTCTGCCGCGCAGTCGCCCTTCTCGAGCTTCCTTCATGCGAACCTGATTATCCTTGCCTGTTGCCGGCGATTTGCGGAAAGATTCCCCCGGTGAGGATTGATCTGGATCATTTGCCACCGGCAAAGCAGCGCGAGCTTGAGCGTGTGGTCGAGATCGTCTTCGACGAATTTCGGGCGGTGACCGAGAACGCCACCGGGCCGCGCAAGGGCGGGCGAATCCTCAAGATCATCCTGTTCGGCAGCTACGCGCGTGGCGATTGGGTCGATGCGCCGCTCGCCGCGAACCAGTACAAATCCGACTATGACCTGCTCATCATCGTTAGCCAGAAGGAACTGGCCGACCGCGCGGGGTATTGGGCGAAGGCGGAGGAACGGCTGATCCGCGCCTACACGATCGAGAAAACGCTGCGGACGCCGGTCAACTTCATCGTGCACTCGCTGCACGAGGTGAATGACGGACTCGCGCACGGTCGGGTCTTCTTCATGGAGGTCGCGAAGGACGGCATCGCCCTGTACGAGGCCGACGATCGCGAGCTTCACACACCCAAGCCGAAGACGCCCGAGCAAGCGCTGGCCGCGGCAAAGGAGTATTTTGAAGAAGGCTTCCCGTCCGCGATGAAGCGCTACGAGGGTGCCAAATTCTACAAGGAGCGAGGATACCTGAAGGACGCTGCGTTCGACATGCACCAGACCGTCGAACGGCTCTACGGCTGCCTCCTGCTAACCCTCAGCTTTTACACGCCATATAACCACAATATCGCCTTCCTGCGCTCGCTGGCGGAAGGGCTGGATCGCAGGCTGTTCGGAATCTGGCCCGAGGACACGCGCAAGGAGCGCGCGATGTTCCAGAAGCTCAAGGACGCGTATGTCAAAGCGCGGTATTCGAAGCACTATCGGATCAGTGAAGAAGAGCTGACCTGGCTCGGCGCACGCGTCGAGGAGTTGGGACGCGTCGTGCATCAGGTCTGCTCCGACAAGATCGCCGAACTCGAGAAGGCTGCGATCAGATAGAACGCACGTGGCGTCGGTCGCGCAACTTGCCGCGCCGTCGCATTTCATCCATAATCTTCGGCACGGGATGGAAGAGCCGGCGGCCATCCCGCAGGATTATCCTGCCAGGCATCGATACGTTCGGCCGATAGAGGTCGGGCGGTTGCTGGAGAGGCCGCGCTTTTGGCCCGCCAGCGGACACGGCTTGCATCTTTCGTACCCTTCGCGGGGGCGGACCGCTGGCGTGCAGGCAAGTCATGAACTCCACAACATTGTCCGGCTTCGACATCTATAGCCGCGAAGTCGTGATGGCGCGCGTTGGCCATCTCATCCGGCGCAAGCAGCAGGAGGTCGAGCGGATCACGCGCATCTTGCGCGGCTGCTTCGCTCCTGAAAGCGTGCTGGCACCCGAGCCCGGGCGGATCACCCGGATCATCCTGATCGGACCGTACGCCCGGCGGACGTGGTACGAGGACAGGCACACGCTTGCCTTTTCCGACTACGAATTCTGGGCGGTCGTCAATCATCCGCTGTTCACCGATGAGCGCTGCTGGCAGCGCGCACGCAGTATCATCCAGCGCGAGCTGGGCGGCCGCTGTGCGGTTGATCTTGTCGTGCTGTCGAAGGCCGATGTCCGAAGCGCCAGAGCTGAGCGGGATCACTTCATCCTCGATCGGATTGAGGCAGGGATAACCCTGTACCGCGCCTCGCGCGACGCGCCGCTCACCGCGCCCGAAACCGCATCCCGGAGGTAGGGTCATGTTCAATCTTGTCCTCCGGTGCCGGGCGCGGATCGCGTACTGTCGGAGCATCGCCTGCAGATGCCTTGCAAGGCCGAAGCACGGGGTCGACCCGGTGCGCCTCGAGCGCATCAGGGCTGCGATCGATAGCATGCCCGCGCTGACGCGCGAGGTGTTCGAGCTGCACCGCTTCGTCGATCTTCCCTACGGAGAGATCGCGGCTCGTCTCGGAATCGGCATCGATGAGGTGGAGGCGCATTTGGTCGTCGCGCTCACGCATCTGTCTCGCGCTCTGGAGGGTGATCGCTAGTGACGCTCGGAAGTCATATCGAACGCACGCTTGCCGCGCCTGCTCCACGACGCCAGCGCGTGCTCGCGATCCTCGCTCCGCAGCTTGGCCGCGATGCCGATGAACGCGCCATACAGCACGGCGCGATCGTCGTCGGTCAGTTCGACCAGTCCTGCCTTCACGACGAGCCCGCCCAGCTCGATCAGGTGCCGTGTGCGTTCGCGGCGCTTCACCATCCACTCCCGCGTTTCAGCACGTGCACGTCTGGCTTCAAGCCGATGCACCGCCGCCCTCGCGCTGCGCTCCGCCTTCCGGCTCCGCGCGAGGGCGGCGGCGAGGCTGGCGCGCGATGCGAAAGAAAGCCGCGCCCGCCTTGCGCCAGCCCTCCTTCGTCGCTTCGTCCTTCGCACCCGCCACTTCTAGCAGTGCGCCGGCGAGCAGGTCGGCATCGAGCGCGTCGGCGCCGGTTGCTGTGACCAGCTCCCCGAGCTGGCGTACGCGTCGTTCCTTGAGTTGCTTTGCCTTGTCGGCGAGCGCTTTGAGTTCCGCACCAAAGTCCCGGGGCTTGCGCATCACAGTCTCCATTACCGATGTGATGCACGAATCATAATAGATCCGACGCCACAACGCTCTATTGTCGCTGAGACAGTCTGAAACTACCCGGTCCCTCACAAGAATGTTAGTGTGAGGGCGCGCTTATACGTTGTGCCAACGCCGCTTGGATAGTGTAAGTGGATTGCCGCTATGGCGATCTACCACTTCTCGGCCAAGATCATCTCCCGCGCGAACGGATCTTCGGCGCTTGCGTCCGCTGCCTATCGCTCTGCTTCGCGGTTGCACGACCAGCGGCTCGATCGCCACCACGACTTCTCGAACAAGGCAGGCGTCGTTCACTCCGAGGTGCTGCTGCCGGATGGCGCGCCCGAGCATCTCGCCGATCGCGAGAAGCTCTGGAATGCGGTCGAAGCGGCCGAACTGCGCAAGGACGCGCAGCTGTCGCGCGAAGTGGAGTTCGCGATTCCGCGCGAACTGAACCAGGTTGAGGGCATTCGGCTGGCGCGCGAGTTCGTCGAACGGGAGTTCGTCGCGCGCGGGATGATCGCCGACCTCAACGTGCACTGGGATGTCGGCGCCGATGGCGAGCCCAAGCCACACGCGCATGTCATGCTGACCCTGCGCGATGTCGACGGGAACGGCTTTGGCAAGAAGAACCGCGACTGGAACCGCACCGACCTGCTGGAGAAATGGCGCGAGCGCTGGGCCGAGCACGCCAACCAGCGGCTCGCTGAGCTCGATATCGATGGCCGCATCGATCATCGCAGCCTCGAAGCGCAAGGCATCGACCTCGAGCCCCAGCACAAGATCGGTCCGGCGGCGTCGCGCATGGCCGCCAAGGGGGGCGAACTCGAACGCGTCGAAGAGCATCGCGAGATTGCGCGCTCGAACGGCGCCAAGATCATGGCCGAGCCACGGATCGCGCTCGATGCGATCACCCAGAACCAGGCGACCTTCACAACGCGTGACCTCGCCATGTTCGCGCACCGGCATAGCGAGGGAAAGGACCAGTTCGACCATCTGATGGCAGCGGTGCGGGGCTCGCCGGAGCTGGTCTCGCTCGGCAAGGACGGGCGCGGCCAGGATCGCTTCACCAGTCGCGACATGATCGAAACCGAAATGCGGCTTGCGCACGCAACACAGTCGCTCGCGGAGCGCGAACGGCATCGCGTCACAGACCGGGAGCGGGAACACGCCGTCGCTAATGCCGAACGGCGTGGTCTCGTGCTTTCCGCCGAGCAGCGGTCGGCGTTCGAGCATGTCACTGACGCGAAAGATCTCGGCGTCGTCGTCGGCTATGCCGGCACCGGCAAGTCGGCGATGCTCGGCGTCGCCCGCGAGGCTTGGGAGCGCGCCGGTTATGAGGTGCAGGGCCTCGCGCTGTCCGGCATAGCTGCCGAGAATCTGGAGAGCGGTTCGGGCATTGCTTCTCGCACGATCGCCAGCCTCGAACATCAATGGTCACAGGGGAGGGAGCTGCTGTCATCCGATCACGTGCTGGTGATCGACGAGGCTGGCGAT
>Ga0247823_10005322_pt1 | contig 10257 bp, 10 predicted proteins | sample 13C_PalmiticAcid_2_FD_192426 | JGI IMG/M metagenome (GOLD analysis project Ga0247823, IMG submission 192426) | Soil microbial communities from agricultural site in Penn Yan, New York, United States - 13C_PalmiticAcid_Day30 | ecosystem: Environmental > Terrestrial > Soil > Agricultural land...
GCCGTCGGCCAGCAGCAGGGTTTCGGCATCGGGAGCAACTTCATGGACGTCGATGCCCATGCCGTTGATCATGCCGATGATGTCCTCGATCTGCTCCGGATCGACAAGGTCGTCCGGCAGGTGATCGTTGACTTCGGCGTAGGTCAGATAGCCCTGCTCCAGGCCCTTGCTGATCAAGAGCTTGATGTCGGACTGCTGCGCAGGACGTTCGTTGGCCATGGAGGTTGCGCCACCGGGAGTGAGGAAGGGAGAACCCCGTATTATACCAGCCCGGACCGGATTGGGCTCCTGAACCCCGGCCACGGACAAAGGGACAACGTCACGGGCGGAGCAGGAAGGTCACAGGCCCGTCGTTGACGAGGCTGATCACCATATGGGCACCGAACCGCCCGGTTTCCACCCTCCCGGCGTGCCTTTGGCGACAGATCGCGACCAGATGGTTGAAGCCCTGTTCAGCCTCGGCGGGCGGTGCCGCGGTGGTGAAGCTGGGGCGCATGCCGGACCGGGTATCCGCGGCCAGGGTGAACTGGCTGACCAGCAGCAGGCCGCCGCCGGTGTCGGCGAGGGAGCGGTTCATCCGGCCCGCCTGGTCGGCGAATACGCGGTAGCCCAGCAATCGCTCGGCCATGCGCGCGATCTGCGCCCCGCTGTCCCCCGGCTCCATCGCGACCAGCACCAGCAGGCCGGCGTCGATGGCGCCGACGACGGTCCCATCGACCGCGACGGAGGCCTGGGTCACGCGCTGGATCAGGGAGAGCATGGGCCGACGTCCTGACAGGGGGCGACAGGATAACGGCCCCGCCCCGCCTGCCCCGACAGGGGCGCCATGCGGGTTGGCTACACTCGGCGGATGAAACCGGACACGCTTGCCGCTCTCGGCTACCACGCCGCCGCCCTGGTCGGGCGTCTTCCCTGGTCCTGGCTGCGCGCCCTCGGGGACCTGATGGCGTGGGCCTGGCGCAAGGCGGACGCACGGGAGAGCCGGGTGGCCCGCCGCAACCTCGAGATCGCCTACCCCGAACTGCTGCCGGGCCAGCGCCAGGACCTGCACCAGCAGATCCTGCGCACGACGTCCCGGCAGGCCCTGGAGACGCTCCGTTTCTGGACCCGCCCACCCGCCGAGAATCTCGCCTACCTGCGCGAGCGCCACGGCGAGGCGCTGTACGACGCCGCGCTGGCCAGCGGCAAGGGCGTGATCGTCGCGGCGCCCCACTTCGGCAACTGGGAACTGCTCAACCAGTGGCTGGCCTCGCGCGGCCCGCTCGCCATCGTCTACCGCCCACCGGCGTCTCCCGTCGGCGACGCCTTCCTGCTGCGCGTGCGCGGCGCCGACAACATCCGCCAGGTGCGCGCCGAAGGTCCTGCCGTGAGGCAGTTGTGGAAAGTCCTGAAGGAGGGCGGCGCCGTCGGCATCCTGCCCGACCAGCAACCGAAGGCGGGCGATGGCGAGTTCGCGCCGTTCTTCGGCAAACAGGCGCTGACGATGACACTGGTATCGCGGCTGGCCGAGCGCACCGGCGCGATCGTGCTGTTCGCCTGGTGCGAACGGATCGGGCCCGGCCCCGACTTCGCATTGCACGTCGAGCCGGCGCCGCCGGCGATCGCCGACGCGGATCCCGTCGCGGCCGTCACCGCGCTCAACGAGACCGTCGAACGCATCGCGCGTCGCGATCCCGCGCAGTACCAGTGGACATACAAACGCTATACGCTGCGGCCTCCGGGCAGCGGCGAGGACACTCCCTACCGCTGACGCCGACAGGGGACGGGGAACACGACGCGACGACGACGTTTCCTCGACGCATTCCATGCAACAAGGACGCGCCAGCCGCCATGAGCGACAACATGCATACCCTCGCTGCCGAAGACGCGCCGCCGCCACCGGACTGGCAGACCCTGCCCGCCCGCGGCGCCTGGCTCGCCGCCCTGGGGGGTGCAGCGTTGCTGTTCCCGGTAGGCTTCCCCGTGTTCTTCGTCGCGCGCGCGACGGAGACCGTCTCGCCCTGGCTGGCCGTGCCGGTCGCCGCCCTTGCCGGGGCCGCGGTGGGCGCGTGGGTGGCCGTCAAACGCCATCGGCGCACGCGCTGGCGCCTGGATGATCGCGGATTCGCTGTCCGTCGCGGCAACTGGTGGCAGAGCGAAACCCATGTGCCGATCTCCCGCGTGCAGCACCTGGATCTGAAACGTGGCCCGCTGGAGCGCAGCGCCGGCCTGTCCACGCTGGTGGTGCATACCGCCGGCACGCGGATGGCGGCCGTGTCCGTTTCGGGTCTGGACGCGGATGACGCCGAACACCTGCGCGAGCGCCTGGCGACGCAGGTCGACCACGACGACGCGCTGTGATGGAAGACGCCCTCCCCGGCACGCCGCCCGACGAACGCCGCCTGCACCCCTGGTCCTGGCTGTTCGTCCTGCTGCAGCAACTCAAGCAATTCATCTTCCCGCTGGTCGCGCTGCTGGTGTTCGGCGCCCGCCGGAGCAGCGGCGACGGCGACCTGTGGACCTCGCTCGCGCCCGTCATCGGCATCGCGCTGCTGGTGGTGCTGGCGATCCTGCAGTACTTCACCTATCGCTACACCATCGGACGCGACGGCCTGACCGTGCGCGAGGGCCTGCTGCATCGCTCGCGCCGGGAAATCCCGTTCTCCCGCATCCACAACGTGGTGGTGCACCAGTCGCTGCTGCACCGGGTGTTCGGCGTGGCCGAGGTGAGGCTGGAATCGGCCGGCGGGCAGAAACCCGAGGCGCAGATGCGCGTACTCGGGATGCGCGACGCGCTGGCACTGGAAGATCTGGTGCGGCATCAGGCGCAAGGCGCTTCCACCGCGCCACCCGAGCCGGGCGCGTCCGCGCGCGCGGACGGCACCCCGCTGCTTTCGCTGTCGACGCGGGAAGTCCTGCGCCTGGGCCTGATCTCCAACCGCGGCATGATCGTGGTGGCGGCGGGCTTCGGTGCGGCGTGGCAGATCGTGCCCGAGAACATGATGGAGCAGTTCTTCCGCCAGGGCGCAAGGCAGGCGTATGGCTACGCGGAAGGCCTGCACCTGGGGTGGATGAGCGGTGCCGCCGGCGGCATCGCGCTGATCGGCATCGCGCTGGCGCTGGTGCGCCTGCTGTCGGTCGCCCTGGCCCTGTCGCAGTTCCATGGGTTCCGCCTGATCGAAGAACCGCGCCGCCTGATGGTGGAGCGCGGACTGTTCGCGCGCCTGCGCACCAGCGTCGCACGCCGGCGCATCCAGGCCTGGACGCTGCATGAGGGCATCCTGCACCGGCTGTTCGGCCGGCGTTCGCTGCGCATCGACACCGCGGTCGCCGAGAAGTCCGGACAGCAGGACATGCGCGCATTGAAGGACATCGCACCGATCGCCCCCCCCGATGCCTGCGATGCCCTGATCGCCCATCTGCTGCCGCAGGTGCGGTGGCCACGCGAGGATTGGCAGTCCGTGGACGCCTCCGCGCGCTGGCGCCTGTGGCTGCCTTCGCTCGCCTGGCTGCTGCCGGCGACCGCGCTGGCCGCCTGGCACCTGGGGGCCTGGGCATGGCTGCCGGGAGCCGCCTGGATGCTCGCTGCCGCGTATGCGGCGCACCGGCAGGCCCAGCGCATGGGATGGTCGCTGGACGGACAGCTGGTCGCCGTGCGCAGCGGCTGGTGGTCCCGCTACTGGCGCTTCGCCGAAATCGACAAGCTGCAGGCCCTGCGCCTGTCGCGCTCGCCGCTCGACCACCGCTGCGGCACCGCGACGCTGTGGCTGGACACGGTCGGCGCGAGCGGCATGTCGGCACCGTTGGCGCTGCGCTTCGTTGCCGAGGCCGAGGCCCGCGCCGTCCACGAACGACTGGCCACGGCCCTGGCGCGCCGCCGCCCGCAGCGGTAGCCCGCGATGACGATCCACGCCTCCACACCATGAACCCTCTCCTGCCGTTGTCGGCCGTCATCATCACCAAGAACGAAGTCGATCGCCTGGGACGTTGCCTGGCGTCGCTGCAGGGTGTCTGCAGCGAGATCCTGGTGCTCGACTGCGGATCCGAGGACGGCACCGTCGCCCTCGCGCAGTCGCATGGCGCCCGTGTCGAACACCAGGACTGGCTGGGGTTCGCCGGGCAGAAGAACGAGGCCATCCGCCGCGCCCGCCACCCCTGGTTGCTGCTGCTGGATGCGGACGAGTGGCTCGCCGAGGGCAGCGAAGCGCGGTTGCGCGCGCTGTTCGCCCAAGGCGATGTCGAGCAGGCGGACGTATGGCGACTCAGGCGCCACAACTGGTTCCTCGGGCGCATGCTGAGCGGGTTCGAACGTACGGAGCGGCTGGTGCGGCCGGACCATCGCTACCTGCCGATGCGCGTGCACGAAAAACCCGACCTGGCCGGCAAGCGCGTGAAGGATTGCGACATCGCCATCGAGCACAACACCGCGCGCACGCTGGCGGCGCATCGCGCGAAGAACGCGCGCTACGCGCGCCTGTGGGCCGAACAGCGGCACGCGGACGGCAAGCGCTGTTCCGCACTCAGCCCCTGGACCCACGCAGCGGCCTACTGGCTGAAGGTGTACCTGCTGCGCGCCGCGTGGCGCGACGGCCGCCAGGGCTGGTGGTTCCATGCCAGCCACGCGCGCGCGGTCATCGACAAGTACCGTCATCTGCATGCACTGGGGAAGCAGGCATGAGCCGTACCGCACCGCCCCTGGTCGTCCGATGCGGCGCGTTCGGCGACGTCGTGATGCTCACCACGATGATCCGCCTGCTGCATGCGCGTTACGGCCAGCGCGTCGATGTCCTCGGCTCAGGAGACTGGACCACGCCCCTGCTGGCGCCGCTGCCCGATGTCGGCCACGTGCAGATCGTGAGCAGCCGCAATACGCCCTACCTGCTGTGCCCGAGCCAGTGGGCCGCGGTGCGCTGGCTGCGCGGCCGCGGCCGCGGCCCGGTCTACGTCTGCGACACCGATGCCGCCACGCTGCAGTTGCTGTCGCGCGCGGGGCTGCATGCCGATGACATCGTGCAACGCACCCGCGACGACGACGAATGCGACGGGGTGACGCGCCTGTGGCCGGATCGTTGGCTGCGGATCGGCATGCGCGATCCGGCCCGGCCCTATCCGGCGCACGACGTGGATCCGCCCGTCTACCGCTTCCCGTACCTGCAGGTCACCGCCGCGGATGCCGACGATGTGGCGGCGTGGCGCGCCGCGCGCCACCTGGAAGGTCCCTGCGTGTTGTTCCAACCCGGCAACAAGCGCACCCACAAGCGCGGCAATGTGGGCACGGCCTCGCACCCGAAGTACTGGCCGCCGCAGGCCTGGGCGCAGGTCGCCGACGCGGTGTGGCGGCAGCTGCCCGACGCCCGCGTCGTGCTGTGCGGATCGCCCGCGGAATACGGCGTCCTCGATGAGATAGCGGCCGCCACCGGACGCGACCCCCGCCTCTACAACGCCGCGCGCGAACTGCCCGTGCCGCGCCTGTGCGCCCTGCTCCGGCAGGCGCACAGCCTGGTGTCGGTGGATACCGGCCCCGCGCATGCCGCGGCCGCGCTCGGCTGCCCCCTGGTGGTGATGTTCGGCGCGGCATCGCCGGCGAAATGGCGTCCGATCGGCCCGGGCGCGATCACTGTCCTGGGCGGAGAACGCGGCGAAGCCAGTCGTGTGCGCGACATTCCCGCCGAGGACGTGATCGCGGCATGGCGTGCGCTGCCCGCCCGCGAGACAGGCTGAGCGCGGACGTCAGCCCGCCTGGCGGTGGCCGGACTTGTCGATCCCGTACGGCGTCCAGGTGATGCGCTGCGCGCGCGTCTGCGCCCGGATCGCCAGGTTGCGCTCCACCGACTCGCGGGTCTTGTAACCGCGCGCGTGGTCCAGGTGCACGCAGACCGCGCGGTGGCGGATCTGCTTGCCGCGGATGCCGCGGTTCTCCAGCCGCTCCCCCAGCTCCCGGTCCGGTCCGCCGTACTTCATCCGCTCGTCGTAGCCGTTGATCGCCAGCAGGTCCGCCTTCCATGCCGACGAATTGCAGTTGTTGAACGTCGGCCGCGTGGTGGTGATCGCGTCCAGCCACTTCCCGGCCGCCGCACCGGCGCCCAGCTTCAGCGTGTTCGACAGGCCGAGGCGGTCCTGCGCGCCCAACCAGCCGCGATCGAAGCAGCGCCCTTCGCGGATGTCGTCGGCGCCGATCGCCTTGCTGAGCTTCATGCTGAGCTTGCAGTACCCGCCCGAGAGGAAACGTCCCGGTTCCGCCTGCTCGGCGTGGACCTGCACGAAATCGCGCCGCGGGATGCAGTCGCCGTCCGTGAACAGGATGTAGTCGTGCCGGGCCTCCAGGATGGCCACGTTGAGGATTTCCTGGCGACGATAGCCGTCGTCCTCATGCCAGACGTGCCGCAACGGCACGGGATAGTCCTTCGCGAAGCGCTCCACCATCTCGCGGGTGGACCCGCGGGAACCGTCGTCGGCGACGATCAGCTCGAAATTCCGCCAGCTCTGGTGGCGATAGCCCAGCAGGACCTTTTCCAGCCACTCCTCGGCGTTGTACGTACTGGCGATGACCGTGATGTTCATGGTGTTCTCCCCACGCGCGTCCGTGCTCCGGCACGGCGCCTGCTCCCGCGTGGATTGTCCCGCGCCTTGATGACAGCCGGTAGTGACGATCGGCCCGGTGTCAGGCCGGACCCCAGTAACCGATGCGCCGACGGATCTTCAGCTTGCGCCACAGGTTCATCGGCTTGGACCGGCGGTTGCGCGCGCCGGCGGCGATGAACGCATCGATGGCGTCCAGCACGCGTTCGCTCGACCGGCCGTCACGGTAGGGATGGATGCTGTCGGCGTAGTCGACGATGGCCTGCATGAGCGCGGGCGGGCGCTCCAGCGCACGGCGGATCGCCGGCTCGAACTGCGCCGCGTCGTCGATATCGATCAGCTGCGGGCCCGGGCGCCGGTTCTTGAACGTCACCACCGGCTTGTGCGTCAGCAGGAATTCGTTGAGCGCCGACGAGGTGTCGGAACACATCATGTCGACCTGCGGGAACAGGTCGAGGATGTTGTCGTCGTCCGCGAAGCGCAGGTGGTCGTTCTCGAGCGCGCGGAACTTCGTCACCGTCTCCGGATTCATCTTCGGGTGGAAGGTCACGATCCAGCGCCATTCGCCGCTGCGCGACAAGCGCTTGACCTCGTCGTAGAGCGTCTCCGCCGCGCTCCACGAGGGCGAGAACGTGGAGTGGTAGAGGATGACGGGCGGGTCGCGCACCGGCGGCAGGCCACCGGCGATCTCCTGCATGAAGGGATCGATCTTCGGCCAGCCGGTCTCCACGACCTTGAAATGGCCGACGCGTTCGGCGATCTCCGAGAACGCACGCGTGTCATTCGGGCCGGTGGTGCAGTACAGATCGAAGAAGCCGCGGATGTAGATGTGCCGCGGCTTGCCGGCGTCGAAGCCGTGGAAGGTCTCGACCTTCACGCCGGGAAAGAAATGCGGCACCGCGTTGCTGCCGGTGATCACGGCGATGGCGTTCCAGCGCCTGACCTCCTCGGTGGTGGTCAGCAGCTTCTCGTCCGGCCGGAGGTCTTCGGCGCCCGGGCCATCGAAGAACCAGGCCGCCTCGCCGCCGCGCGCACGGATCGCGTCCTGCAGCGGGCGCAGGATGGCCAGCGCGTAGCGCTCCGAGCCGTACAACAGGTAGTGCTTGGTCATCAGTGTTCCAGGTGGTGTCCGGCGAGCTTGCGATGGGCGGCCTCGACCGAGGCCGGGTTGTGCTGCATCTCGTAGTAGCGCATCCGCTTGTAGATGGCGTAGCTGGCCGCCGTCTGCGCGATGATGAAGCCGCGCCAGCCGTCCAGGAAGGCCAGCCGCAGCAGGTAGTCCTTGACGAAGGCCGACAGGTAGACGAACGGGGTCAGCCACATCCGCACCGGCCGGCGCTTGTCGCGCCAGTCCAGCGCCTTCAGCTCGCTGTAGCGCAATACCTTCAGCTGCTTGTGCACCAGGCTGGGATTGTCGGCGTGGTTGAACGGCGCCTTGAACTCCCGCGTCTCGCCGTCGAACCGCAGGGATTCGTGCACGCGCGCGTCGGTCCAGCGCGCACGGTCGCGATGGTAGAGGCGCGCCGAACGCTCGCCGACCATCGGCCTGTACCACCGCATCGGCGCGCCCATCAGCCAGGTCCGCCGGCGCAACCAGGCGCCCGCCTTGCCAGAGGTCATCAGGGCCGGCAATGCGGCTTCGAGTTGCGCAGCCAGTTCAGGCGACAGGAACTCGTCGGCATCCAGCACCAGGATCCAGTCGTGCGCGGCCTGCGTGCTGGCGAAATTGCGCTGCGGCCCGAAACCCAGCCAGTCCTGGTGCACCACTTTGGCGCCGTGCGACTGCGCAATGGCGACCGTGTCGTCCTGGCTGCCACTGTCGACGACCAGCTTTTCTGCGACGAAGCGCACGCTATCGAGGCACCTGCCGATATTGGCCGCCTCGTTCTGGGTGATGACCACGAGGGACAGGGGCAAGGTCGACATGCGCACATTCTAGAGCCCTCACGCGCGACCGCGCGAGCAGCGGTGAAATCGCCATTTCGCTGAGATATCTGACTGACGGCTGTCTCGGTTCTCGTCGCCACCTAGCACTGACACGCGGTCCCCGGACAATTGCGACTTTCCCCCACCACCCCCCCCATGCAGCGCATCCTGGTCACCGGCGGAGCCGGCTTCCTCGGGTCGCACCTGTGCGAGCGATTGGTCGAACAAGGCCACGACGTACTGTGTGTCGACAACTTCTTCACTGGCAACAAGCAGAATGTGGCCCATCTGCTCGGCCATCCCCGCTTCGAACTGATGCGTCACGACGTGACGTTTCCGTTGTACGTGGAGGTGGACCGGATCTTCAACCTGGCCTGCCCGGCGTCGCCGGTCCATTACCAGCACGACCCCGTGCAGACCACCAAGACCAGCGTGCACGGCGCCATCAACATGCTGGGGCTGGCCAAGCGGCTGGATGCGCGGATCCTGCAGGCCTCGACCAGCGAGGTATACGGCGATCCCGAAGTGCATCCGCAGACGGAAGGCTACTGGGGCCGCGTCAATCCCATCGGCATCCGCAGCTGTTACGACGAGGGCAAGCGATGCGCCGAAACCCTGTTCTTCGACTACTTCCGCCAGCATGAGCTCGACATCAAGGTGGTGCGGATCTTCAACACCTACGGCCCGCGGATGCATCCCAACGACGGCCGCGTGGTGTCGAACTTCATCGTGCAGGCGCTGCGCGGCCAGGACATCACCATCTACGGCGACGGCAGCCAGACACGCAGCTTCTGCTACGTGGATGACCTGATCGAGGCGATGCAGCGGATGATGGACACCGAGCGCGGTTTCACCGGACCGATCAACATCGGCAATCCCAGCGAATTCAGCATGCTGGAGCTCGCCGAGAAGGTGATCACGCTGGTCGGCGGGCAGTCCAAGCTGGTATTCCAGCCCCTGCCGCACGACGATCCGCGCCAGCGCCAGCCCGACATCGCGCTCGCGAAGCAGAAGCTGGACTGGGAGCCGAAGATCGCGCTGGACGAGGGCCTGCGCCGGACCATCGATTACTTCCGCCGTCTGTTGCGGGAAAGCGCATGACCAGCTTCGCCGTCGTCGTCACCAACTACAACTACCGCGCCTTCGTGGAAGCCGCGGTGGACAGCGCGCTCGCGCAACGCCGCGCGCCGCTGCAGGTGATCGTGGTGGACGACGGATCCACCGATGGCTCGCCGGACCTGCTCCGCCAGCGGTACGGCGACGACGCGCGGGTCACGCTGCTGTTCGGCGAGAACCAGGGGCAGCTCGCGGCCTTCCGCAAGGGCGTGATGGCCACCCAGGCCGACGTCGTGTGCTTCCTGGACGCCGACGACCTGTGGGAACCGGGCTACCTGGAGGCCATCGGCGCCCTCTACGACGCCCGCCGCGACGTCGATTTCGTGTTCAGCGACCTGCATGTCTTCGGCGACGACCAGGAACACATCCGCTTCGACGAGAAGGCGGTCGACCTAGGCTTCACCGCGATCAGCACGCTGATCCTGCATCCCTGGTACGGCGCGCCCACGTCGGCGCTTTCGCTGCGCCGGCCGTGGGCGGTGCGTACGCTCGACCTGCCGGCCTCCTTCGACGCGCTGTGGCGGCTGTGCGCGGATGCCTGCGTCGTCCATGGCGCCAGCATCCTCGGCGCCCGCAAGTACTTCCTGCCTACCGGCAACGTCCGCTATCGCTCGCACGGCAAGAACGGGTGGTGGGCGACGCGGCGCGATCCGGTAT
>Ga0247823_10005323_pt1 | contig 10255 bp, 8 predicted proteins | sample 13C_PalmiticAcid_2_FD_192426 | JGI IMG/M metagenome (GOLD analysis project Ga0247823, IMG submission 192426) | Soil microbial communities from agricultural site in Penn Yan, New York, United States - 13C_PalmiticAcid_Day30 | ecosystem: Environmental > Terrestrial > Soil > Agricultural land...
TTCGCCCTCCTCCTGCTGCTGATGCCGATGGCGGCGCCGCAGATCGCGCAGATTGTCGAACAGCGGGTACCGGTACCACTGCAGACGGATCCCATTCCGCCACCGCCGCTGCCACCGCAACCGATCGTTCCCCCCAAGAACGAGTTGCTGCCCAAACCAGTCACGCCACCGGCCGCCGTAGTGCCAACACAGACTCCGGATACCGCATCCGTCATTGATCTGGGCACGCTTCCGGCCACGAGCGACGCGCTGGATACGGCACCTGTCGGCAACATCGCGCCACCCGATACTTCGCCAATGGTGGGGTCCCAGTTGCAATATGTGAAGGCACCCGCGCCGCCATATCCGAGCAACGAGGCCCGCGCTGGCGTGGAAGGCACCGTCGTGCTGCGCATACTGGTGGATGTTGACGGCACGCCATTGGATGTCGTGGTCGAGACCAGCAGCGGCAACCGCAACCTGGACCGCCAGGCGCGCCAGCATGTGTTGAAGCATTGGCGCTTCAAGCCCGCCATGCGCGACGGCATCGCCGTGCAAGCCTATGGTTTGGTGCCGATCGATTTCGTTCTGCGTTGAACCGCCTCGTGACCGTTATCGAGAGGCCCGCTTCGCGGGCCTCTCTTTTTCTGAGTTCCTTGAAAGGGTGCTCTCAGCACTACTTGGCATCTCGTCCGAACGATTGTTCGCAACAGCGCGTCACCGTCGTTGAACTCGACTCAGGCGCGATGGTAAGGATGATTCGCCAGCATCGCCGCCGCCCGGTAGATCTGCTCGGCCACCACCAGCCGCACCAGCATGTGCGGCAGGGTCAGCGGGCTCAGTGACCACTTCTCGTGCGCGGCGGCCAGCACGTCGGCAGCGTGGCCTTCCGGGCCACCGATCAGGAAGGCGAGGTCCCGCCCCTGCCCGCGCCAGTGCTCCAGGCGTTGCGCGAGCTGTTCGGAGGAATACGGTTTGCCGGTGACTTCCAGCGCGACGATGTGCGCGTTCTTCGGTATCGCCGCGAGCACCCGCTTGCCTTCGTCCTCGATCGCGCGCTGCGGGTCCCGGCCCTTGCCGCGCAGGCCGGGTTCGATTTCCACCAGTTCGAACGGCAGCCAGTGCGACAGGCGCTTCTGGTATTCGGCGAAGCCCTGCGCCACCCAGGCCGGGGCGCGTTCGCCGGTGGCGATCAACCTGCTCTTCATGCGGCAATGATACCGGTGCCACGCTTTCGTCGGGCCGCATGCAAGCGTCATGCCTTTGTCATCCGACGGTTACACGGAATGCCTAGCGTCACCGACTCCCCGCCAGCTGGAGTCGCATGATGACCGTCTTCGATCCTGCCCGCCGCAACGTCCTCAAGGGCAGCGCCGCCGCCATGGCCGTGGGCGCCATGGGTAGCCTGGGCGCCCTGTATTCGCGCCAGGCCCTCGCCGCCACCGAATCGGTGCGCCTGTCCCCCGTTCCCAGCCGCTACGGTCCGATCGCGCCGGTCGCCGACCGCACCACCGGCCTGCCGCTGCTGCAATTGCCGCGCGGCTTCAGCTACCGCTCGTTCGGCTGGAGCGGCGACCGCATGGACGATGGTCAGCCCTGCCCGGATCGGCATGACGGCATGGCCGTGGTCGCCACCCGGCTGGCGCACCGTGGTCGCGGCCACGGGCACGGACGGGGGCATGGCCACGGGCACGGTGGTCTGGAATACGTGCTCATCCGCAATCACGAACGCGGCGCGGGCGCTCCCATCCGCGCGCCCGGCATGTACGACACCGGTACCGTCGATGGCAGCCAGGTGGCCGGCGGCGGCACGACCACGCTCACCTATCGCATCGGCGGTGGCTGGAACGCGCTGGAGCCCAGTCTCGGCGGCACCCTGGTCAATTGCGCGGGCGGCCTGACGCCGTGGGGTACATGGCTGAGCTGCGAGGAAATCAAGACCGACGCCACCTCCAGCACCGGCCGCAAACACGGCTACGTGTTCGAAGTGGATCCGGACAACGAACGCACCAGCGGCCGCCCGCTGGTGGGGTTGGGCCGTTTCAGCCACGAGGCGGTCGCGGTGGATCCGCGCACCGGCATCGTCTATCTGACCGAGGACGATCGCAACAAGGCCGGCCTGTACCGGTTCATCCCCAATGACCGCCGTGGCCGCAACGGCTCGCTGGAAAACGGCGGTCGCCTGCAGGCCGCGCGGGTGCGTGGCAAGCGCAATGCGGATCTCACCGTGGCCACCATCGGCGACCGTTATCAGTTGGAGTGGGTCGATGTCCCGGAACCGGATCTGGACACCATCGCCGCTCCCGCGGGCTTTCCGGACATCTCCGCCGGCGAGACGCTGAGCGGTCCGTTCGCCCAGGCCTGGAGTGACGGCGCGCTGCGCATGAGCCGTGGCGAAGGCATCTGGTACAGCTACGGCAAGATGTTCATCGTCGACACCAGCACCGGCGTCGACGAGCGCGGCCGCAAGGGCCGCGGCAATGGCGCGGTGTGGGTGCTGGATCTGTTCACCCAGCAGTTGAAGGCGCTGTTCGTCAGCGGCCATCAACTGGCCGCGCACAATCCCGACAACATCACCGTCAGCGCGCGCGGCGGCGTGGTGCTGTGCGAGGACGGCGGCGCCAGCCCGGACGAATACGGCCCCGGCGCGCGCCTGATCGGCCTGACCCGCGCGGGCGAATCGTTCTACCTGTGCAAGAACAACGTGCAGGTGACCTCGACCGAGATTGCCAACGCCGGCAAGACGATCGCCGAGGGCGACTATCGCGACACCGAATTTTGCGGCGCGTGCTGGGATCCGTTGTCGCGCACCCTGTTCGTCAACATCCAGACCCCGGGCATCACCTTCGCGATCACCGGGCCGTGGGAGCGCGGTCCGCTGTAACGTCCGCATCCACCGGATACGACAACGGCGCCTTTCGGCGCCGTTGTTTCATCGCGCAAGCGCAAGCCGCTTACAGGCGATCTTCGGCACCGGTCTCGACTTCGTCATGCTCCGGCGGTTGATCGCCGACCGTCCACAACCGCTCCAGCGCGTAGAACTCGCGCACGCGCGGCAGCATGACATGAACGATCACGTCACCCAGATCCACCAGGACCCACTCGGCCTCGCGCTCGCCTTCCACGCCCAGCGGCATGACATCGAGCTTCTTGGCGAACTTGACCACTTCGTCGGCGATCGACTTGACGTGGCGGGTGGAGGTGCCGGAGGCAATCACCAGGAAATCGGCGACGCTGGACTTGCCGCGTACATCGATCTCGACGACATCCTTGGCTTTCAGTTCTTCGACCGCCGCATGCACGTTGGCGAGCAGGACCGGTACGGCCGGCGGGGGGCTGGGAAGGCGGGTCTTGATGACTTGTGCTTGGCTGGACAAAGGTCTGGTGACTCCGGGAACTCGAACGTGATTATACCGGACCGTCCGCGACCGCCGACGTGAAGTACAGCCGTTCGTCCGCGATATAGGCGGCCACGGCGGGCGGGACCAGAACCTCCCAAGGCCTGCCTTCGGCGATTCGCCGGCGCACGTCGCTGGCCGACTCCGGCTGCAATGGCTGGTGCAGGCGGTGTATCCGCCCGGCCGGAGACGCACGCAGATCGCCGGCGCCGGTGGTCCAGCGGCCGGCGAGCGTGGCGGCGAGTTCGGCCGGCAACTCACCGTCCAACGGGCTGCCCGGACGCTCCGCCACCACGAAATGGGCGAGTTCGAACAGCGCCCGCCACTCGTGCCAGGAGGGCAGCCCCACCAGGCTGTCGGCCCCCACCAGCCAGGCAATCGGCGTCCGCGCGCCGAGTTCGCCACGCAGGTCGCGCAGCGTGTCGACGGTATAGGAGCGGCGCCCGGGATGGCGCAGCGCGCGCCGCAGTTCGCGCCGATCCACATGCAGGCCGGCCTCGCCGTCGATGGCCAGTTCCAGCATCCGCGCCCGCTGCGCGGCGTTGGCGCCGGGCGGCGCGCGGTGTGGCGGATCCGCGGCCGGTGTCAGCGCGATCAGCGTATCGAGTTCGTCGCGGGCGGCTCGGGCGATCGCCAGGTGTCCGTTGTGGACCGGGTCGAAGGTGCCGCCATAGAAGAGATGGAGCATGCGAGGTCTGGACTGCCCGCCGGGGGTCGGAGCCAGTGTGCGGGGATCGCCGTCACCGGGAAAGCCCCGGCTCAGGCCACCAGCAGGCGCACCGCGCGCGCCTCGGCCACGGCCAGCAGCAGGCGCTCCATGGCGACCCAGGCATCACCGGGCGCGCGCCCCTTGGCGATGCGATCGATGCGCGAAGCCTCGGCGACGAAACGCTCCCAGCGCTGCGCGGCCGCATGCCGTTGCAGGGCGCGCTTGAACGGCGCCTGCTTGGACTCCCAGATGCCCTGGGCCTTCATTTCCGCCGCCAGGTTGCCGCCCGCGGCCTGCACCCGCGCCAGGTGGGCGGTGCGCAGCAGTTCCTTGACCACCATCGGCATCAACCCGGCGACCACTTCGCCTTCGGCGCGCAGGCCGGCCAGCATCCGCGACACCTGCGGCCCCTGCCCCGCCAGCATCGCGTCGGTCAGACGGAACACGTCGTAGCGGGCGGCGTCGGCCACCAGCGATTGCATGGCCTGCGCCGACAGGTTTTCGCCCTGCGCCAGCAAGGCCAGCTTGTCGATTTCCTGCGCGGCGGCCAGCAGGTTGCCCTCGACGCGCTCGGCCAGGGTCTGCACCGCATCGCGGTCGGCGCGCAGGCCGTGCGCGCGCAGGCGGCTTTCGATCCAGCCGGGCAGTTCGTGCGGCTTGATCGCCCAGGCAACGGCGATGATCCCGATCTGCGCGATCGCATCGGCCCATTTGCCATGGTGCGCCTTGGACCACTCGCCCGCCGTGATCAGCAGGACGACATCCGGCGGCGGGTTCGCGCAGAACCGGCTGATGACCTCGGCACCGTCCTTGCCCGGCTTGCCGCTGGGCAGGCGCACTTCGACCAGGCGACGTGCGCTGAACAGGCTGGGGGCGTTGAAACTGGCGTCCAGTTGGTCCCAGTCGAAATCGCGGCCGTCGGCGTCGAAGACCTCGCGCTCGCCAATGCCCTGCGCGCGCGCCTGCGCACGCACCGCATCGGCGGCTTCCAGCACCCGCAGCATTTCCGGCCCGGCGATCAGGTACGCCGGGCGCAGCGGCTCGTCGGCGCGTGCGGCGATCTGTTCGGGCTTAAGTTCCATCGGCCGGCTTGACCATCTGGCCGGCACGCACCACGCCGTCGACGCGGCGCAGGATGGACGCGGACATTTCGCGACGCAGTTCGTCGGCCAGGATCTCGCGTTCGGTGGTGGTGCCGGTGGCGTTCTCGGGCGGCGACACGTAGTCGCGCGACAGCTCGACGACCTGCTGCGGCACCAGATCGGTGCCGTCGGCCTTGCGGAACACGAACACCACCGCGTAGCGCAGGCTGAATTCCTGGGCGCGGCCCAGTGCGTCCACCGCGATCGGCAGATCACCCCAGCGCTCGGAGACGATCACGAGCTCGGCCTTCCTGGGCGCCGTTTCGCCGCTGGCGGCGGCGGCCTTCGCCGCCTCCGCATCCGCCGTCGTCGGCGTGCGCGCGTCGGCACCGGCGGCCTGCAACCCACGCACCAGCTTGTACGCGAGGTCGCTGTAGGTCGCGGAGGAGCGGACCAGGACCGGTCCCAGATCGGAGGGGAGCGCGATGCGATTGCGCAGATGGAAACCGCAACCTGCCAGCAGCAGGGCCAGGACGGCGGCGACAACGAGTCGGGTTCGAATCATGGGCGAAGTCTGGACGAGGCCGCGGAAGGCGGCAATAGCCTAGCCCGCCCGCAGGTGAATACCGGTGACGGCATCGCCCCGTTTCACGCCCAACGGCGGCCGGCGCGGCGGCGCTGGATGGCCGGGACAAGCCGGAGAGCGCGCATCGTCATTCCGGCACGGCCTGAATCCGTGCTTGCGGGATTCCGCTGATGTCCGGAACGTTTCGCCTCGCCACGATCCGGCTTCCGCCGGGATGGCGGCCGCGGCTGAGGAACCATGGCCGGCGATCAGCCGGCCACGATGTTGACGATCTTGCCGGGCACGATGATCACCTTGCGGATGGTCATCCCTTCCAGGAACTTGGCGGTGTTCGGTTCGGCCCTGGCCTGCGCCTCGACGTGCTCGCGCGCGGCGTCGGCGGCGACCTCGATGGTGCCGCGCAGCTTGCCGTTGACCTGCACGGCCAGGGTCACCGAATCGCGCACCAGCGCGGCCGGGTCGACCTGCGGGAAGGCGACGTCCTCCAGCAGGGTTTCCGGATGGCCCAGCGCCTGCCACAACGCGTGGCTGGCGTGCGGGGTGATCGGATTGAGCAGCAGCACCGCCGCTTCCAGCGCTTCCTGGCGCACGGCGCGGCCATTGCCGCTGGCGTCGTCGAACTTCGACACCGCGTTGGACAGTTCCATCACCGCGGCGATCGCGGTGTTGAAGCTGTGGCGCTTGCCGTAGTCGTTGCCGACCTTGTCGATGGTCTCGTGGGTCTTGCGGCGCAGTGCCTTCTGCCCGGCGGTCAGCGCAGCCAGATCCGCGGCCGGCGCCTGGCCGTCGGCGACATGCTTCTGCACCTGGGTCCACAGGCGACGCAGGAACCGCGCCATGCCTTCGACACCGGCTTCGTTCCACTCCAGCGACTGCTCGGGCGGCGCGGCGAACATCGAGAACAGGCGCACGGTGTCGGCGCCGAAGCGATCGACCATCGCCTGCGGGTCCACGCCATTGTTCTTCGACTTGGACATCTTCTCGACCGCGCCGATCTGCACCGGCGCGCCGTCCGCGCGCAGGGTCGCGCCGTTGATGCGGCCGCGCTCATCGCGCTGCACGTCCACGTCGGCCGGGTTGATCCAGTCCTTGGAGCCGTCCGTGTTGTCGCGGTAGAAGGTTTCGGCGATGACCATGCCCTGGGTCAGCAGGTTGGTCGCCGGTTCATCGCTGTCCACCAGCCGCGCGTCGCGCAGCAGCTTGTGATAGAAGCGGAAATACATCAGGTGCAGGATCGCGTGCTCGATGCCGCCGATGTACTGATCCACCGGCAGCCAGTAGTTGCCGCGCTTGTCGACCATGTCCCTGGCGCCCGGCGAGGTGTAGCGCGCGTAGTACCAGCTCGATTCCATGAAGGTGTCGAACGTGTCGGTCTCGCGCTCGGCCGCGCCGCCGCATTCCGGACAGGTGGTCTTGCGCCATTCCGGATCCGCCTTGATCGGCGACTTGACGCCGTCCAGGGTGACGTTCTCGGGCAGCACCACCGGCAGCTGCGAATCCGGAACCGGCACCGCACCGCACTTGCCGCAATAGATCACCGGGATCGGGCAGCCCCAATAGCGCTGGCGGCTCACGCCCCAGTCGCGCAGTCGATAGTTGACCCGACGCTGGCCACGGCCCTGGCGCTCGAAGCGCTCGGCCAGCGCTTCGAAAGCGCCCTGGTAGCCCAGGCCGTCGAACTCGCCCGAGTTGACCAGTTCCAGATCCTCGCGGGTCTTGTCGCTGTACCAGTCGCGCCAGGTGGTCGGATCGTAGCTGGCTTCCTCTTCATTGCGCGGCGACTTCAGCGCGATGACCTGCTGGATCGGCAGCTGGTACTTGGTGGCGAACTCGAAGTCGCGCTGATCGTGGCCGGGCACCGCCATCACCGCGCCGGTGCCGTAGCCCATCAGCACGAAGTTGGCCACCCAGACCGGCAGCTTCTCGCCGGTGATCGGATGCACGGCGCGCAGACCGGTATCCATGCCGCGCTTTTCCTGGGTTTCCAGTTCGGCCTCGGACACGCCGCCCTGCTTCAGTTCGGCCAGGAAGGCCGCCAGCGCCGGATTGGACGCGGCCGCCTTCTGCGCCAGCGGGTGCTCGCCGGCGATCGACACGAAGGTCACGCCCATCAGCGTGTCCGGACGCGTGGTGAACACGGTCAACGGCTCATTGCCCTCGACCGCGAACTGGATTTCCAGGCCCTCGGACCGGCCGATCCAGTTGCGCTGCATGGTCTTGACCGCGTCGGGCCAGCCCGGCAGTTCATCCAGGCCGTCCAGCAGTTCCTGCGCGTAGTCGGTGATGCGCAGGAACCACTGCGGGATTTCGCGCTTCTCGACCACCGCGCCGGAACGCCAGCCGCGACCATCGATGACCTGCTCGTTGGCCAGCACGGTCTGATCGACCGGGTCCCAGTTCACCACCGAGTTCTTGCGGTAGGCCAGGCCCTTGCGCAGCAGGCGGGTGAACATGCGCTGCTCGTGGACGTAGTACTCCGGACGGCAGGTGGCGAACTCGCGCGACCAGTCGATGGCGTAGCCCAGCAGTTTCAGCTGGCTGCGCATGTGTTCGATGTTGGCGTAGGTCCACTTGGCCGGCGCGGTGCGGTTCTTGATGGCGGCGTTCTCCGCCGGCAGGCCGAACGCGTCCCAGCCCATCGGCTGAAGCACGTTGTGGCCGGTCATCCGCTTGTAGCGGCTGATCACGTCACCGATGGTGTAGTTGCGCACGTGGCCCATGTGCAGCGCGCCGGACGGATACGGCAGCATCGACAGGCAGTAGTACTTGGGCTTGTCGGACTGTTCGTCGACCTCGAAGGCCCGGCGAGTCTCCCAGAACGATTGGGCGGCGGATTCGACGGATTTCGGTTCGTAGGCGACGGGTTCGGCAGCGGACATGGCAGACGTAGGCGGGAAAGGCGACGGCAAAGTCGGCAAGGGTACCGCAGTGCAGCAGGGGGCTCCACTCCGGAAGGTCACGGGCCGACTGGCGGATCCGCGCCCGGGCGCTCCGCTACCATGGCCCGGACCCGCTCCGGAGACCCGCATGTCCCGTCCCGTCCTGGCTTTGGCCTTCCTGTTCGTCCCGCTGTCCGCCACCGCCGCCGAACCGCTGGCGCTCCAATGCGAACGGCTGTTCGAGGCACGCAGCGGCAAGCTGCTGCCGGCGCGGACGGTGGTGGTCCGTGAGGGCCGCGTTGCCGAGGTGCTGGAGGGCCGTGCGGAGGTTCCGGGCGCCCGCACCGTCGATCTGGCCGGCCACACCTGCCTGCCCGGCTGGACCGATCTGCATGTCCATCTGGGCGGCCAGTCCAATCCGCAGAGCTATTCCGAGGGATTCCGCCTGGATCCGGTCGATTTCGCCTACCGCTCGGTGGGCTACGCCGAAAAGACCCTGATGGCGGGATTCACCAGCGTGCGCGACCTCGGCGGTGAAATCGCGCCCCATCTGCGCGACGCCGTCAACCAGGGTCTGGTGAAAGGGCCGCGCATCTTCGCCGCCGGCAAGTCCATCGCCACCACCGGCGGACACGCCGATCCCAGCAACGGCTACAACGACCATCTGGCCCATCTGATCGGCCCGCCCGGCCCGACCGAGGGCGTGATCAATTCCATCGACGACGCCCGCCAGGCGGTGCGCCAGCGCTACAAGGACGGCAGCGACGTCATCAAGATCACCGCCACCGGCGGGGTGCTCAGCTATGCCAGGTCCGGCGATGCGCCGCAGTTCACCGTGGACGAGGTCAAGGCCATCGTCGAGACCGCGCGCGACTACGGCTACAAGGTCGCCGCGCACGCGCACGGCACCGAGGGCATGAAGCGCGCGGTGCTGGGCGGGGTGACCAGCATCGAGCACGGCACCTACATGAGCGACGAGGTGATGCGGCTGATGAAACAGCACGGCACCTGGTACGTACCGACGATCTACGCCGGCCGATTCGTCGCCGAAAAAGCCAAGGTGGATGGCTATTTCCCGGAAGTGGTGCGCCCCAAGGCCGCCCGCATCGGCGCGCAGATCCAGGACACCGCCGCCAAGGCCTACCGCAACGGAGTGAAAATCGCCTTCGGCACCGACATGGGCGTGGGACCGCACGGCGACAACGCGCGCGAGTTCATCTACATGGTGGAGGCCGGCATTCCCGCCGCCGAGGCGCTGCAGGCCGCCACCGTGCGCGCGGCCGAGGTCCTGGGCGTGGACGATCAGGGTGTCATCGAGGCCGGCAAGCGCGCCGACATCGTGGCGGTGCCCGGGGATCCGGTCGCCGACATCCAGCGCGTGCTCGACGTCGCGCTGGTGATGAAGGACGGGGTGTTGTTCAAGCAGCCCTAGCGCAGGCGCCCCGGGTCCAGGCAATCCTGATTCCGGTGGCGCTGGCTCAGGTGGCGCCGGGCGGACGCCGCCACGCGGCCCAGCCCGCCCAGGCGACCCACAGCCACCAGATCGCGAAACCAAGCCGCTGGGCGATGCCGGCCGGCAGGACGTCGACGGCGAACAGCACCGTGAACAGCACGCCCGCCGC
>Ga0247823_10005324_pt1 | contig 10255 bp, 10 predicted proteins | sample 13C_PalmiticAcid_2_FD_192426 | JGI IMG/M metagenome (GOLD analysis project Ga0247823, IMG submission 192426) | Soil microbial communities from agricultural site in Penn Yan, New York, United States - 13C_PalmiticAcid_Day30 | ecosystem: Environmental > Terrestrial > Soil > Agricultural land...
GGATGGCGGCAACCGGAGCTGCTGCCCGGGGTGGAGGAGATCGGGGTCGGCGCCGATGGCGGCCGCGTTGAGCGCGTGCACCCGGTGCCAGTACGACGAGATGTCGGCCGCCGACGCGTCAGGGCCCAGCGTGCGAGCAGCGATCGCCCACAGGCTGTCGCCGGGCCGGACCTGCACGGTGGGGACCCGGTCGTCGGTGCTCTGCTCCGCCGGGGAGCCGGTGGCACGGTCGGGCAGCGGCAGTCCGTTCAGGGAGGGAGTGGGGCCGTCGCCGCCGACGGCAGCGGCCGGGCCGGCCACGGCCGCGACGCCGCAGGCGGCCAGGAGGAGCGAGCGCACCGGCCCGATCGGTCGCCCGCCGCGTCCGCCGGCGCCGGGGGTGCGGAGCTGCTGCCAGGCGACGTCGGCGGTGGCCAGCCACAGCAGCCCGGCCGCGGCGATGGTGGCGAGGGCGCAGCTGCCGACCAGCAGGTCGGCGAAGCTCGCGTCCGGGCGCAGCAGCCCGACGGCGGGGCCGGCGGTCGCCACCAGCCCGGCGGTGCCGGCGGTGACCACCAGCCACAGCAGCGCCGCCCGTTGCCGAACGGCAGAAGTCGCGTCGTCCATCCCGAGAGAACCTTTGCGTTTGCTTCCGTTTGATTCAGGATGAGCCTGTTCGCACCGTTGGTCAACCGTTTGTCCACAGCCCCGCGGGAGCGACGCCCGGTGTGCCGTGCGAAGGTGGACGCCATGGGCTGGGAGGACGAGCTGTTCGCGCTCTTCGACGACCTCGAGGACCAGGCGAGCGCCCTCCACGCCGCGGACCGGCTGGCCGAGGTGGCCGACCGCAGCCGCGCGGAGTACCAGCAGGTCAGTCTCGCCAGCCGCCTGATGGCCAGCATCGGCACCACGGTGACCCTCGGCCTCCGGGGCGTCGGACAGGTGGCCGGCACGGTCGAGCGGGTCGCCGACGGCTGGTTGCTGCTCTCGGCCGGCGACCACGACTGGGTCGTCAACGCCACCGCGGTCACGACCGTCGAGGGTGCCTCGATCCGCTCCGTCCCCGAGGTCGCGTGGTCACCGTTGACCCGGCTGGGCCTGGCCTCCGCGCTGCGCCGGGTCGCCGAGGCGGGGGAGGAGTGCGTCGTCCACCTGGCCGACGGGGGACGTCACGACGGCGTGCTGCGGCGGGTCGGTGCGGACTTCTGCGAGCTCGTCGAGGGCGAGGACCGTCGCACGGTGCTGATCGCGTTCACGGCGCTCGCCGCGGCCCAGTCGCGCGCCTGACGCCGTTCGTCGAGGAGGTCGCCCGGCCCGCGCTAGGTGGCGTCGACGTCGTACGGCGGCCGCTCACCCTCGGCCAGCGGCTCGGGGCGCTCCTCGTCGGGCGCATCCTCGCGGATCACGTCCTCCAGCTCGTCGAGCTCCGCCATCGCCTCGGCGATGTGCTTGCGGACGATCGCGCGCGGGTCGAGGTCGGCGAGCTCGAGGTCGGCGTACTCGGGGCCGAGCTCGGTGCGCAGCTCGTCGCGGGCGTTGTTGGCGAACTTGCGCAGCTGCCGCACGAAGCGACCGGCCTGCTGGGCGAGCTCGGGCAGCCGGTCCGGGCCGAACACGAGCACCGCGAGGAAGGCGATGACGACCAGCTCGCCGAAGCCGATTCCGAACATCGTGGTCCCCTGCCTCGCCCGCGCCGTGTCGCCCGTGTGGTCGGTGTGGTGGTTCGGATCAGAACTTGCTGGTCGGCGTCAGGCCGAGCTGGAGGCCCGCCAGCCCACGGCCGCGGCCGTCGAGGCGGTCGGCGATCGCGGTGAGCGCCGTCGCGGCCGGCGAGGTCGGGTCCGACTCGACGATCGGCTTCCCGGCGTCGCCACCCTCGCGGAGCGAGACGTCGAGCGGGATCGAGCCGAGGAGGGGAACGTCGTACCCGAAGCGCTGCGACAACGTCTCGGCAACCCGGTCGCCGCCGCCGGAGCCGAAGATCTCCAGCTTGTGCTCCTTGCCCTCGGCGGTGCAGTGGGGGCAGGGGAGGTACGACATGTTCTCGACGACACCGACGACGCGCTGGTGCATCATCGAGGCCATCGTGCCGGCCCGCTCGGCGACCTCGGCAGCGGCCTCCTGCGGCGTGGTCACCACGACGACCTCCGCACCCGGCAGGTGCTGGCCCATCGAGATCGCCACGTCGCCGGTGCCCGGCGGCAGGTCGAGGAGCAGGACGTCGAGGTCGCCCCAGTAGACGTCCGCGAGCATCTGGACCAGCGCCCGGTCGAGCATCGGCCCGCGCCACGCGACGACCTGCTCGCGCTTGGGCTTGAGCATGCCGATCGAGATGACCGAGACGCCGGAGGCCGTCGGCACCGGCATGATCAGGTCCTCGACCTGGGTCGGCCGCGAGTCGGCGACGCCCATCATCGCGGGCACCGAGTGGCCGTAGATGTCGGCGTCGACGACGCCGACCTTGCGGCCCGCCTTCGCCAGCGCGAGCGCGAGGTTGACGGTCACCGAGGACTTGCCGACGCCGCCCTTGCCGGACGCGATCGCGAAGACCTTGGTCAGCGAGCCGGGCTTGGCGAACGGGATCTCCCGCTCCGCCTGGCCGCCGCGCAGCGTCTCGTGCAGGCCCGAGCGCTGCTCGGAGGTCATCACGCCCAGCTCGACGTTGACGCTGGTCACGCCGGGGACGGCGGCGACGGCCGCGGTGACGTCACGGGTGATGGTGTCCTTGAGCGGGCAGCCGGCCACGGTCAGCAGTGCCTTGACCGAGACGACCGATCCGCCGTCCCCCGGAGCGATGTCGACACTGTCGACCATCCCGAGCTCGGTGATGGGCCGCTTGATCTCCGGGTCGTTGACCCGGCTCAGGGCCGTCATGACCTGCTCGACGGAAGGGGACTGCTGCGCGCTGCTCACAACGCCCGAGTCTAGTTTGTGGGCGGCTGGGACCGGTCCTCGGCGTCCTCGTGAGACGCCGCACGATCCTCTTCGCGCTCCTCGGCGCGCTCGTCGAGGTCCGAGAGCAGCGAGCGCAGCTCGGATCGGATGTAGTCGCGGGTGGCGACCTCGCCGACCGCCATCCGCAGCGAGGCCATCTCGCGGGCGAGGAACTCCATGTCCGCGTGGGCCCGCGCATCGGCCTGCCGGTCCTGCTCGGCGACGACGCGGTCGCGGGCCTCCTGGCGGTTCTGCGCGAGCAGGATGAGCGGAGCGGCGTACGACGCCTGGAGGCTCAGCATCAGGGTCAGGAAGATGAACGGGTAGTCGTCCCACCGCAGGTCCTCGGGCGCGGCGAGGTTCCAGGCGATCCACACGACGACGAAGAGCGTCATGTAGATGAGGAAGGTCGCCGTACCCATGAACCGGGCGAACTCCTCGGCGAAGACGCCGAAGGCGTCCTTGTTGAACGTCGGGCGTCGGACCAGCTGGCGGCGCTGGTCGCGGGGGGTGTCCAGCCGCTCGCTGGTGGGCCGGGTGCTGCTCATCGCGGGCCTCCGTGGCGCGAGGCGCGGGCCCGGTCGCGCCAGTTGGCGGGCAGCATGTGGTCGAGCAGGTCGTCGACGGTGACCGCACCGAGCAGGCGCTTGTTCTCGTCGACCACCGGCGCCGCCACGAGGTTGTACGTCGCCAGGTGGGCCGCGACCTCCTCGATGGTCGACTCGGGGCGCAGCGGTTCGAGCGAGTCGTCGAGGGCGCCGGCGACCAGCGTCGACGGGGGCTCGCGCAGGAGGCGCTGGATGTGGGCGACGCCGAGCAGCTTGCCGGTCGGCGTCTCCAGCGGCGGGCGGCACACGTAGACCAGCGCCGCGGCCGCCGGGGTCAGCTCCGGGTTGCGCACGTGCGCGAGGGCGTCGGCGATGGTGGCGTCCGGTCCGAGGATCACCGGCTCGGAGGTCATCATGCCGCCGGCCGTGTCCTCCACGTAGGACATCAGGCGGCGGACGTCCTCGGCCTCCTCCGGCTCCATCAGCTCGAGCAGGATCTCGGCGGTCTCGGGCGGCAGGTCGCGCACCAGGTCGGCGGCGTCGTCGGGGGACATCTCCTCGAGGACGTCGGCCGCGCGCTCGGAGTCGAGGCCCTTGAGGATCTCGACCTGGTCGTCCTCGGGCATCTCCTCGAGCACGTCGGCGAGCCGCTCGTCGTCGAGGGCCAGCGCGACAGCGGTACGCCGCTCCGCGGGCAGGTCGTGCAGGATGCTGGCCGCGTCGGCCGGCCGCATCTCGTTGAGCGCCGCGATCAGGTGGGTCGCGCCCTGCGTGTCGTCGACCCGGCTGAGGCCGACCACGTCGCGCCACTCCACGACGTGGGTCTGCCCGCGACGCCGGAAGCCCTTCGACGGCTCGGCCACCGCGACCCGGCTGAGCACCCAGTCGCGGTTGCGGGCGGGCTCCATCGCGACGTCGTACACCGATCCGGTCACGCCGGAGTCCTTGATGGTGACGGTGCGGTCGAGCATCTGGCCGATCACGAGCGTCTCGGTCGAGCGCTGCTCGAACCGGCGCATGTTCAGCAGTCCGGTCGTGTAGACGTGGCTGCTGTCGATGTTGGTCACCCGCGTCATCGGCACGAAGATCCGGCGCCGGCCGAACACCTCGGCGACCATCCCCAGCACCCGCGGCTGGGTGCCCTCGGCGCGCATGGCGACGACGAGGTCGCGGACCTTCCCGACCTGGTCCCCCTGGGGGTCGAAGATCGGGAGTCCGACCAACCTGGCCGCGAACACGCGGGAAGGGGTGCTGCTCACGATGGTCAACGCTACCGCCGGACCGCGCGAACACGGCTCCGGCGCCCCGGCCAGCCACTACGCTTGCTGCATGGGTGCACGAATGACGGCTTGGGCGGGCCTGGCCACCGCTGCGACGCTTCTCCTTGCCGGCTGCGGCTCCGACGACGACGGCACGGCCGACGACACCAGCTCGCCGACCGGGACCACCTCGGAGTCCTCGTCGGCGCCGACCACGGCCCCGTCGTCGACCACGACCCCGGCTCCGGCCGGCACGCCGGAGTGCTCGGAGGTCTGGACGTCGGGGGGCAAGCTGCCCCGCGCCTACAGCGGTTGCGCCGTCGACGGCCTGCTCGTCGCGCCCGACGGGCTGGGCTGTTCGTCCGGCCAGACGCTGGTGCGGTACGACGACCGGTTCTGGGCCGTGCGTGGAGGCACCATCTCCGGCGGGGATGTTGCGCTCACCACATCGAAGGAGTACAAGGCCGAGGTCGCCACCTGTCGCGGATGACGTTTTCGCCTGTCACCTTGGGTTAAGGTACCCGGCGTGGGAGGGACCGGTCCGGCCCTTCGGGCAGCAATGGGAGTTGCCACCAGCATCCGGTACCCGAACGGACCCTCGGAGGTTGTTCAACGTGCGTCGCCTTCTCATGGTGCTCGTCACTGTCGTGCTGTTCCTGCCGCTCGGACGTGCCGTCCCGGCCGCTGACGCGGCTCCCGCGGGAGAGCAGCTCGCGCCTGCCCGGGCGGCCGCCGCTGCCGCCGGGCCCTACACCTGCTGGCGCTCCGCCACGGCGACGTGCCGGATCAGCGCGGGTGCGACGTTCAGCTCCGCCAACGGCACCCGCGCCCAGAAGTGGGCGATCATCAACAAGATCATCTCCACGATCCGCCGCACCCCGTCGAGCGGATCGATCCAGGTGATGAGCTGGAACATCATGTCCGACTCGGCTGTGAGCGCGCTGGTCGACGCCGCCCAGCGCGGCGTCCGGGTCCGCGTGATCATGGACGCGGCCAACCAGAGCAAGGACGTCCCGAACCCGGGCTTCACCCGGCTCGTGCGCGGACTGCGCGCGGCCAACGCGGCCAAGTCGGCCAAGTTCCCGACCAGCCGCTACAGCTACGCGAAGAAGTGCGCCGGCTCCTGCCGCCGCGGGGTCGCCGCCTCCGCGCACGCGAAGTACTACATGTTCTCCAAGGTCGGTGCCTCGCGGAACGTCGTCATGCAGGGCTCGGCCAACCTGACCAACGCCGCGGCCGGCAACCAGTGGAACGACCTCTACACCTACGTCGACAACGCCGACCTCTACAAGTGGGTCTACGGCGTCTACAACCAGATGTGGCGTGACCAGTACGTCAGCCCGACCTGGGTGTCGTTCAAGCGGCCGACCTACGAGCTCCACTTCTCGCCCCGCCTCAGCGGCGAGACCGACCCGCTGACCTACCAGCTCAAGCACGTGACCTGCACCGGCGCGTCCGGCGCGGGCACCAGCGGGGGCCGCACCATCATCCGGGCCGCTCCCGACGTGTTCCGCGGCACCTGGGGCATGACGGTCGCCAAGGAGCTGCGTCGCCTCTGGAACAACGGCTGCAACGTGAAGGTCGGCTACACCGTCATCGGCGTCGACGTGAAGAAGTACCTCAGCAGCACGGCGGGACGTGGCCCGGTGCCGCTGCGCCAGCTCGCCCAGGACGCCGACGGCGACGGCGAGTTCGACAAGTACTTCCACCTGAAGGCGTGGACGATCAACGGTCGCTCCGACGCCAACGGCAGCGACGACAAGAGCTACTGGTGGACGCTGCAGGGCTCCTCGAACGTCTCCGACCTGTCGAAGATCTCCGACGAGAACATCGGCGTCTTCAAGTACCGGTCGGTCACCCTGAAGTACCAGAACTACATCGACAACTGGTTCACGAACCCGCCGGTGAGCCGTCCGCTGCTGCCCGGCATCGACGCCTCGAAGGTCGACCCGTACGCGAACATGGAGATGGACTGACCGTGGCCGACCTGACCGGGCGGGCCGTCACCGCGGCCCGCCGGGTCGTCGGGAAGGTCGGACGCACTCGGGTCGTCCGGGTCGACGACACCGGCATGGGGCTGGTCGTCCACGGTGACGACCGCGTGGTCGACGTCCTGTTCGACGGTCGGCGGATCTGGTCGTTCTGGCTGGTGCGCGACACCGTGCGCGTGCCGCGGAGCCTCAGCCGTCGTACCGTCGCGTGGCCCGACCGGATGCGGCCCTACCTCAAGGGCCGCACCGAGCTGGTGTTCCGCGACCACGTCCTCGGCGCCGACATCGGTCACTTCGACCAGCAGTTCGGCGACGCCACGGCGCGGGTCGCGTTCGTCAACAGCCAGGGCCTGGAGATCAGCCTCGACAAGTCGGGCCGGTTCAGCCCGACGTTCGGCGGCCGGACCGCCGAGCAGCTCGAGCCGCTGCTCGACGCGATGGACACCGTGATCGCGATGCTGGCCGAGCTCGACGTCCAGGCGTTCCCGGCCTACGGCACCCTGCTGGGGGCGGTGCGGGAGGGGCAGTTCCTCGGCCACGACTCCGACGCCGACCTCGGCTACGTCTCGCGGCACACGGTGCCCGCCGACGTGATCACCGAGTCCTACCGGCTCCAGCGCGCGGTCAGCGAGCGCGGCTTCGCGACCTACCGCTACAGCGGGGCGGCCTTCCGCATCGACGTGGAGGAGAGCGACGGGTCGGTCCGTGGCCTCGACCTCTTCGGCGGCTTCATGGACAGCGGCCGCCTCTACCTGATGGGCGAGGTCGGCACCGAGTACGACGAGAGCTGGCTCCTCCCGCTCGGGACCTGCACGCTCGCCGGCCGTGAGTACCCCGCGCCGGCGCGGCCCGAGAAGCTCCTCGAGGCGATGTACGGTCCCTCGTGGCGCGTGCCCGATCCCGCCTTCAAGTTCGAGACGCCGCGCTCGACGACGCTGCGCCTCAACGACTGGTTCCGCGGCATGACCGTCTTCCGCCGCGACTGGGAGCGCAAGCTGATCGGTGCCGGTGGCCGGGTCCCGAAGCCGGTGCCCTCCGGGCTCGCCCGGTACGTCGCCGGCCAGGCCCCCGAGGGGGCCGAGATCTTCGACGTCGGCGCCGGACTGGGCGTCGACGCGCTGTGGCTGGCCGTGCAGGGGCGCAAGGTCACCGCCTACGACTACGTGACCCGCGCCAGCCGCGGTGCGCTGATCGGCGCCGGACGGCGGGGCGTGGACCTGACCGCGCGCCCGCTCAACCTCACCGACTTCCGCTCCGTGCTGAGCGAGGGCGCCCGCGTCGTGCGTGAGCCGGGGGAGCGGGTCATCCTCGCCCGCCACGTCCTCGAGGCGACCAACCGCACCGGCCGCGAAGGCCTGATGCGCTTCGCCTCGCTGGCTTTGCGCGGCGGCGGCACGCTCTATGCTGACGTCTGGACGGGGGGCGGGGAGCCGCCGTTCGGGCTCCGTCCGCTCGCGATCGACCGCCTGGTCGAGCTCACCGAACAGCATGGTGGCGCGGTCCTTTCCGTGGATCCGGTTCCCGACGGGGACGGCTCCGAGAACCAGATCCGACGATTGGTGGCACAGTGGGCGTGAGGGTTGGCCGGGCGGCGCGGAACGAGCTCGCTGAGCTCCGCGCCCGGGTCGAGGGCATCGAGGCGTCGATCGCGGAGCTGCGCCGCCACCACCTGCGGCTGGCGGAGCTGACCGACCTGGTCCAGGAGCTGCTGGTCCCGCTCGCGAGCCGCGACGAGGACCGCGTGGCCGCGGCGATCGACAAGTTCCAGCAGGGCCTCTAGGCCGGGGGACGGGTCCAGACATGGCGCGCCGGGTCTTCCTCCACATCGGCCTGCCCAAGACGGCCACCAGCTACCTCCAGACCATCCTGTGGTCCTCACGCGACCAGTTGCGTGCCGAGGGCCTGCTGCTGCCCGGGTCCGAGCGCCGCGACCACCTGTGGGCGAGCCGCGTGGTCCGTGAGGGCGATGCGATCCTCAAGCGCCCCGAGCGCGAGCAGACCTCGTGGGACCGGCTGCGCGCCGAGCTCGCGGCCTGGGACGGCGACGGCCTGGTGAGCCACGAGTTCTTCGCCGCCGCCAGCGCGGAGCAGGCGGTGGCGATGGTCGAGGCGCTGGCGCCCGCGCAGGTCGAGGTCGTCGTCACCGCGCGCGAGCCGCTCGGGCTGTTCACGGCCAGCTGGCAGGAGAGCCTGAAGAACAAGGCCACCACGCCGATGGCGGACTACTCGCGCACGGTGTCGCCGAACCCGACGGCGATCTGGAACTGGCGCACCCTCGACCTGCGGCTCGTCCTCGAGCGCTGGTCCGAGGCGGTGCCGCACGACCGGATCCACGTGCTCCCGCTCGACCGGACCGCGCCACGCGACGAGATCTGGCACCGCTTCGGCGGCCTGCTCGGCCTGAGCACGGCCGACTACGACCTCTCGCAGTCCTTCCCCAACGAGTCGATGGGCGTCGTCGAGGCGGAGGTGCTGCGCCGGGTCAACGCCCACCTCGGCTCGTTCGGCAAGGCGTTCGACCGTGGCGTCTACATCCGCACCTTCCTCGCCGACGAGCGACTGGTGCCGCGCAAGGGCGAGCCGTTCTGGCCCTACCCCGACCAGGTCGCCGACTGCCGCGAACGCTCGCTCGCGGCGATCGACTACGTCACCGCCCACGGCGTCGACGTGGTGGGCGACATCGAGCACCTGCGGGTCCCCGACGAGCTGCCGGAGCGTCGTACGCCGGACTCGGTGACGGAGGCGGAGGTCGCGGCTGCGGCCACCGAGCTGGTCGCCGTGCTGCTCGGCGACGTCCGCGAGCTGCGCACCGCGTCCCGCAAGGGCGGCGACGACGTCAGCTCGCGCCCTGGACGGTCGCGGTGGCGGAGACGTAGTGGTGGTCGCTGACCCTGCGCGCGACCGGTGACTTGTCGTTGAAGAAGTTGCTGAACGACACCTGGTCGGTCGCGACGATCCAGTCGACGGGCATGTCGCCCGGCGGCCGGCAGCCGCCCGAGGTCGACCCGCCCGCTGCCGCGACCATGCCGGTCTGCGGGATCACGCGGCAGAAGAACGCCTCGCGGTCGTTCATGTCGCCGGTCAGGAAGATCGGGATGCCGTCCTTCTTGAGGCGGTTGACCGTGGCGGCGGCGGTGTTGTGGCCGGCCGCGCGGCTGGCGGCGTACTGACCCCCGCCGGCGGACGCGTGCATGTTGAGGAAGTAGAACTCGAGGTTCGTCTTCCGGTGGCGCAGCCGGACGATCGGCTGCATGCGGGTGCCGTGCATGAAGGTGATGTAGAACGCGTCGCCCGAGACGAACTCGAACACGTCGGGGTCCCAGATCACCGAGTTGTCCGGGTCGGAGCCGCCCGGCCAGGCCTTGAAGCCGAGGCCCGAGGTCAGCCCGGCGAGCTGCCCGGACTTCACCTCCTGCAGGCCGACGACGGAGGCACCCGAGTTGCGGATGTAGGCGACCTCCTGCGGCGTGCGCCAGCCGGAGCTCGGCCACGAGGCGTGGTCACCGCCGCCGTCCGTGTGCTGGCTGGCGCACGCCGCAGGAGG
>Ga0247823_10005327_pt1 | contig 10253 bp, 9 predicted proteins | sample 13C_PalmiticAcid_2_FD_192426 | JGI IMG/M metagenome (GOLD analysis project Ga0247823, IMG submission 192426) | Soil microbial communities from agricultural site in Penn Yan, New York, United States - 13C_PalmiticAcid_Day30 | ecosystem: Environmental > Terrestrial > Soil > Agricultural land...
TCGTAGAGCTTGCTCAGATCGGTGTGCGCGACACGAAACTGGCTCCGGCGCTTGATCTCGGGCCTCGCTGACGAGGCCCTTTCGATTTTTACGGCAGGGTCATAATAGACAAGTCCCGCCGCAAATGCCTTCAGGAACAGCAGGAAATCGGTATTCTCGCACAGGAGGATTTGCGCGCCATAGCTGTATTCGGGCGGAGGCCCCCGCTTTAGCGACGGCACGTACACTGCCTGCGCATGTTTACGGTTCCAGTGCGCCATCATACCGATGAAAGTCCATGACGCCGCGACCTGACCCTGACGGTCGATCAGCGTCATGCCGCCGCTCATGTCGGTGATCTTTCCCGTGGTTTCATCGTAACCGCTCAACACCATTCGCAAACCGGTCAGATGATGGGCAGCGCTGATCCGGCAATCGTAGCGTCCGCCGAAGTTGATCCGGTCGGGCTTTCCGCTTCTGTCAGTGTAGCCGAACCGCCGGAGAAATTCCGCGACGCCTGCCGTCTTGTAGATTCCGCCCGTCGGCTCCGGCGTCATCAGTGTAACCGGAGATTTTGGTTTGAACTTGCTGAAATCGGCGACGCCGTACTGTTTCACCTCCCAGCCCATGAAATCGGGTTCGGAATAGCCATTGGGTTTGATCCCGAGTTCCGCTTCCAGCGTGTAGCCGCCTCCGTTATGGGCCGCGTACTGCGCTTTGATCCCGTTCGCGTTCAGTTTTTGGGAAGCGATCCATTGCAGCCGGTGAACTCGGCGCAGCTCGTTCAGCAGAAGAACCCGCGGGCTAACCGCCTGAGTCAGCGTGAGCGGTAGTTCAAGGAAAACCCCGACGGATTGCCAGTTCCCGGCACTGAGTTCTGCAGCGACAGGATCATTCGCCATCGCCGCGTAACCCAGCACCGATCCCTGTGCCGTCATCCCCAGAAGGAGTACGCGTCCTTCATCCCGTACCGTCATGATCGGCCCGGGCGCGTTCCGGCATCCCCGCAGAAAGCCGGACATGCGGACTTCGGGATATTCAGGGTACAGGATCAGGCCGGTGTTCGGGGCGTGATGGCGTCCCGTTTCATCGATCCAATAGAAATCGACCGCCGCTTTTGTCCGCGCGCGGACGGCGCCGCCGACCGCGGCGGCATCCGTGTAGATGTTGCCATGCGGAACGATGTTGAGAGCCGCAAAACCATCGCCCAGATAGACCTGGTTCTTGGAATTGTCGTTAGGCGCCAGTTTCTTCGCGTAGATGCGGGTCGCACCACAATGCCGCATGAGGGCGAGTAACTGAGAAAGCGATGTAATCAGATCGGTTGCCCCGGATCGTTATCGTGTCGGAATCCGAGCGTAGCCAGGCGGCAAGACGTCGCATAGCCTCTGATTCGTTCAGCCGCGTGCGCCCCTTCAGCGCGCATTCCCAGACAATGGCTACCCTCCACCTGGCGGAGCGCAGTGCTGCAATGGCTTGTGCATCGTTGGCGACGTTACGGCCAATTTTTTCGCGCCAGAACTCGCTTCGAGTGCCAGGCCATTTGAAGAGGTGGCAGTCGTGCCCGTGCCAGAAACAGCCGTTGACGAATACGACGGCACGCCGGCGTGCGAAGACGAGATCTGGTTTGCCGGGCAAATCTTTCACATGCAGCCGAAAGCGAAGCCCGGCGGCATGCAGCGCCCTTCTGACACGCAGTTCGGGTTTCGTATTGACGCTGCGGACCGCTGCCATGTTGCGGCTACGCGTGGCGCTGTCGTGAACGTCGGCCATTGGTCAGGCGGCTTCCCGTTGCTCCGCCGCCTGTACAAGGGCCTGAATATGCGGCTGCATGATCCGGGCGACTTCCTCAAACACGGGAACTGCGACTGAATTGCCGAATTGCTTATAGGCCTGCGTGTCGGAGACAGGGATACGGAAATCGTCGGGATAGCCCATCAGGCGCGCACATTCGCGGGGCGTCAAACGGCGGGGATTTTCATGCTGTCCCTGACGAACGAGAATCTCAGAGCCATCCTTGTAATAACGAGCCGACAATGTGCGAGCGACGTCGTCCGGCCCTACCAGGCCGAATCCGAAGCCGTTGCCGGCTGCCCTGTGCTTGTCAGCATAATTCCGAAGATACTGCCAAAGTTTGTCGGTGAGCGTGTACTTGCCATTGACGGCGGCGCGCGGGCCCATAGTAAACGCGGCTTCCGCAGCCTCTGAGCCGTCCTGAGGGTGAAGAATGGACTTCAGCCTGATTGCGCCTTTCGCCGGCAGTTTCAGATCATCCCATGAGAACGGCACGTTCTCATGGAAGCCGACGATGACGATCCGTTCGCGATGCTGGGGAACAAAATGCCGGGCATCGATGACCCGGTGCCAGACCTTGTAACCGAGTTCCTCGGTCAGCGTCTTGACGATGACCTCAAAGGTTCGGCCCTTATCGTGGCTCGTCAGATTCTTGACATTCTCGAGCATAAACGCAGTCGGCCGCTTATCCCGCAGAATGCGGGCCACGTCGAAGAACAAGGTGCCCTGCGTCTCATCCAGAAAACCGTGCTTCCGGCCCAGAGAGTTCTTTTTCGACACGCCGGCGATGGAGAATGGCTGGCACGGAAATCCCGCGACCAGTACGTCGTGATCCGGAATCTCGTCCGTTTCGATTTGGGTAATGTCCCCCGCGATCGGACGGTTGTCGCGAAAGTTTGCTGTGTAGGTCTGTTGAGCGAATTTATTCCACTCAGAGGTGAAGACGCAGCGCCCTCCAATGGAATCGAAGCCCCGCCGCAGGCCACCGATTCCGGCGAACAGGTCGATGAATGTGAAATCGCTCTTTAGAGCGGCGAGGGGTGCCGCCGCCATGGAACGGAGAAGATTGAGTGCCGCCTCCCGCGGTTTTCCGTCTCCCGCCTCCCAGCGATAGACATGACGGGGACTGTAACCGGTGATTGCGGCCAGCTCATCCACTGAGAGGCCGGCGCGCAGCCGCAAAGCGGCAAATTCATTCTGGGACATGGATCCTCTGGGACGATTTGCGACACGGTGTCACGATTTGTCCCTTTTAGCAAGCGGCGGCCACATGCTTGTTCTATAGATGTTCAAACCTGTGGCAAGCGATGGTTGTGGAATGTTCCTAAAATGTTCTAAGGTACTTCATGTGCTATGGTCCGACACGGCCTTGCCGACGCCTCGGCGTTTTCATTCTGACCGTTCGGCCGGTGCAACCCCGATTGCCGGTGTCGATAAAGGCGATTAGGTCCTTCATATGATCCCGCAATTTGCCGCTGCGCTGCTCGCGTTCAGCCTGTCCCTGATCGGCCACCCCCAACAATCCGGGGCCGCGGCTCAGAGTGACGGGGCGCTCGAAGCCAAGGTCAAGGCGCTCGGCGAAGAGGCGAGGGCAGCGCAGGCGAAGGGAGATCAGGCGACAATGCTCGCCAAGTTCGACGCGATCGTCACCTTAACCCGGAACCCCGACGCCATGCACAAGCTTGGCCATTTCTACGAAGGCGCGAAAGATGTGCCGGGGGCTCAGGCGCGGGCGCGGCACTGGTTCGTTGAATCCGCGACGCTCGGCGTCGGGGAGGCGCAGAAGGATCTCGCCAAGGCTCTCGAAGGCGAAGCGGCGCTGTCGGACGAGGACTATTCCACTCTGGTCGACGCGCTGGCGACGGGCGCGGGTAAAGCCTTCAACCATGAAGGCGATGCGATGCTCAAGAAGCTCGCCGTCAAATATGGCGCCGCCGCGCAATGCGGCGTCGATGCAGCCAAGCGCCTCGGCTATGTCGCCGATGACGCGGAGGCTCTGATGAGCCGGGGGCGGCCGGCGCACTGGTACCGGGTGCGGAGCGGCAGCGGTACGTCGAGCCGTGGCGACCGGATCGACATTCATGGCGCCAGCGAGGGCAGCTCGTTCTTGCCTGGCCAGCGCTATGCGCGCCTGAAGGTCGGCGGGTCGGGTTTCACCGGGATCAAGGTCACCCGCTATCCGGCGAACGAAGGGCGCTTTCTCGAGGTCAGGGAATATACCGGCTATGTCGAGAACCCCTCGCCCGAGGGGCGCCGCGACATCGAGATGATCGCGAAGACCTGTCGCCCCTGACCGGATATCTGGAACAGCCCCGGGGCGGGGCGGGGCGAGACGCCGCTCCTGACGCGGCAAGGCGGGCCGGTCCGGCTCGGTCGGTGTTATTTAGTCTGCGCTGGAGGTTGGGATGGCAATGATCGCGGGCGTCATCCGTGGCGACAACCGCGACCTCGAACCCTCAGCGCTCGCGCGAATGGCCGGAGCCGTATTCGGCGGCGGAGACGGTGACCCGCGGACGTGGCGCGAGGGCCCCGCGGGGCTGGTCGCGGCGGCGGGCGATGATCTGTCCGAGGGACCGGCCGGGAGCGTGATGTGCTTCGACGGGCGTCTCGACAATCGCGACGCGCTGCTCCCGTTGCTGGGGGACGAGGGGAGGCATCTGCGCAGCGCAAGCGACAGCGCGCTGGCGCTTGCGCTGTTCACCCGGATCGGGGAGCGGTTCCTGAACGAGCTGGTCGGCGATTTCGCGCTGGCGATCTGGTCGCGCAAAGCGCGGCGCCTGCTCTGCGCGCGCTCTGCGACGGGCTGGCGTCCGCTGCACTGGACGGTTGCCGGAGGCGGGTTCGCGTTCGCCTCGCAGCCGGGGGCGCTGATCGACGGTCATGCCGCTTCCTATTCGCTCAACGAAGGGCTGCTGGGAGAAATCCTGTCCGCGCGCTTCGTCAGCCGGACCGAGACGCCATGGCAGGACCTGTTCCGCCTCGCACCCGGCCATGCCCTGTCGTTCGAAAATGGCCGCGTGCGCCGCTGGCGCTGGTATCACGAGCGCTACGAGGATCTCTCGCACCTGTCCGACGGGGAGCATGTCGAGCGCTTCAACGCGCTGTTCGATCAGGCGCTGATTTCCTGCATGCGGAGCGACCGGCCGGTCGCGGCGCAGCTGTCCGGAGGGCTGGATTCCTCGTCCGTCGTCTGCCGGGTGACAGAACTCCATCGCGCCGGGCGGGCGCCCGGCCCCATCGGTGCGATCAGCGCGCGTTATCCCGGCCAGCCGCATGACGAAACGCACTGGAGCGCGGTGGTCGAGGAGCATCTCGGCATCACCGCCCGGGTGGTGGGCGACGCCCCTTATGACATCGACGCGAACCGCGTCTGGTGCGCCGAGACGCGCCACCTGCCGGTGCGGCCGAACGCGCTCGGCCCGACACTGGCGGCTTGCCGACTGATGCAGGGGCTGGGCGAGCGCGTACTGCTGACGGGAGAGGGCGGCGACGACTGGATGAACGGTACGCGCGCGCATTGGCCGGACCTGCTGCGTCAGGGGCGGATCGGCAGCCTGTTGCGGGAGGGGTTCGCGCCCGAAACGGGGCGCGGACTCCTGTCCGCCACGCGCGGCCTGATCGCGGAAAGCGCCGGTCCGATCGTCAGCGCGAAGCGGCGGCGGCGGCTTCTTCAGCCGCTGCTCGACGCGGACAGCCCCGTGCCGCCGCTGTTGCGGCCGGAATGGGCGGCGCGGATTGACCTGAGCGAACGCTGGCGCGAGGCGGTGCGCGGGGCGGAGCGGCCCGGCTTCGCCTTGTATCGGCGGTCGCTCGCGATGGCGCCGCCGCATCGCGAGCTGATGTTCGATCCGCTGCAGGCCAGCGCGTCGCGCCATGGCGTCGAGTTGCGGCATCCGTTTCACGACCTGCGCCTGATCCGCTTCTTCATGGGTGCGGCGGGCAACATGCTGCTGAGAAACGGGCAGCGTAAGCACCTGCTGCGCGAAGCCATGCGCGGCACCTTGCCCGAAGCGGTCCGGACCCGGCAGAGCAAGGCGCATTTCGCCGCGCCGGTCATCGACACGATCGACCGTTATTTCGCGCAGCGGCCGCCGGCGGACTTGCTGACGGTCCGGATGGGCTGGAGCGACGGCAAGGTCATCGCCCGCCTGTTCGACGAGCATCGCCGATGGCGGCGTGAAGGGTTGGGCGGACAGGCACCCAATCCATTTCTCAACGGGCTCTGGTATTGCGTCGCGGCGGACATGTGGCTTGAACACGCGTTCGGGCTGCGCGCCTGACAATCCCGTTTGGATGATGAAGGACGAGTGCCATGCAGCATGACAATCCGCGCATCAGCCGGGCGCCGGATCTGATCACGACGCAGCTCGGCGACGGCGCGGTCATCATGGACATCGCGCGGGGCGACTTCATCGAGCTCAGCCGCTCCGCCGCGCAGCTTTGGGAGCTTCTGGAGACGCCCGCGACGATGGACCATCTGTGTGCGCTGCTGCTCGAGCGGTACGAGGTGCAGGCGTCGCTCTGCGCCCGGCAGGTCGAGGCTTGGGTTGCCCAGATGCAGACGCGCGGACTGCTGCTGGTCGAGCCGGGCTGACCTTATGCCGCGGCGCGGGCGCCGAGTGCCTCCAGCGCGGCGCGCGCCTCGCCGAGCGCGGCATAGCTTCCCGGATAGCTCAGCCGGAAAGACGGTACATTCGAAACGATGCGATGGATGCCGGCGACCGCGCCGGCATGCCCCTCGAACGAACCGGCGGGATTGAACGGCACATATTGCCGGATCGCGGCGATCAGCGCTTCCGCCTGCCGGACCGGCTCGATCCGGGGGCGTGCAAGGTCGGGAAGGCGATTCAGGATGATGCAGGCGGCCAGCCTTGCCGGCGCGATATCATGCGCCGGCCCGGCATCGTAACGCACCTTGCCCTCGTAACCTGGCATCATGACGCAGCGCCGCGGGTCGAGGTTCAGTGCCGCGCGCGTATCCGGCCAGACACAAACGCCGGTGCCGCAGGGCTCAAGAACCGGATCATCCCCGCCGCGCACGACGGAGATGTCGTCGCTAAGCACGTCCCAGCCATTCGCCGCCAGCGCCGCGGTGAGCGTCGATTTGCCCGCGCCGGAACCGCCGAGAATGAGCAGCCCCAGATCGCCCTTGCGAACCGAGGCGCCGTGCAGTGCCGTCGCGCCGAACAGCGTCGCGACGCGCGGCAGAACCCGGCGTGCGAGCACGTCGTACGTGCCCGGGGAAAGAAGGGCGCGATCGCCCCCCAGCCCGATGCGCCGGCCATCTTCCGAAACGACGATGGCGTCGTCGAAGCAGGAGCGGAAAACCCAGTCCGGACCGTTTCGGCCGAGAGTCAGTTGATAGCGTCCGCCCCATCGATAGACGTGCTGTTCGCGTTCGCGGCTGACGGCGGCGCAGCGGTCGATCCGGATCGCGGCCGGGATATCGGAGCCGATATCGTCAGGGCGATCGGGGAGGGCGCGCCGCAGTTGCGGCAGCGGCACGAACGACGAAAGCCGGAGTCCCCCGAACCGGTATTGGGGCACTGCGCGGTTTAGCTGACTTCCGACGCGAAATCGAAACCGGCGCCGCCGCCGCCGTGGCTTTCTGAAATCGGCTCGACGGCGACGATCTCAGGCGTCACCCATTCGTCCTTGCCGGGGCGAGCGTCGATTTCGTCGGTCGGATTGCTTTCGTCAATCATTACAGGCCCCTGTGGCAAAGAGATGTGACGATAACCCACCTGCTAAAATGCGTCCATACCGAAAGGCTGGGCGGGGGGAGCATGCACAAACCTTACCCACGATGGACGGCGGCGACGGCTGGGTGCGGCCGCCGCGCGACGGGTAAGCGGCGCGGCGGGCGCGGTCAGGGCGTGGGCGCGTCCGCCGCCGCGACGACGCGATCCTTGCCCTCGTGCTTGGCGGCATAGAGCGCGGCGTCGGCGGAGCGCAGCGCCTGCGCCGGATCGTCCGCCACCAGCGCGACGCCGGCCGAGAAGGTGATCGAGCCGATCGGCTCATCCGTCGCTTGATTGCGCAGGGTGCGGCCACTGAGCGCGGTGCGCACCTTGTCGAGCAACGCCGCCGAGTCCGCTGGCGCCATGTCCTCGAACAGGCAGACGAATTCCTCGCCGCCATAGCGCCCGACGACGATGTCCGGGTCGAGATTGTCGCGCAATTGCCGGGCGACATAGCGCAGCACGCGGTCGCCGGTGTCATGGCCGTGGCGGTCGTTGACCACCTTGAAATTGTCGATGTCGCACAGCGCGACGGTACGGGTGCGGGCGGGTTGACCGGCGACCGCGGATTCGAGCCGCTCCATGAAGCCGCGCCGGTTGAGCAGGCCGGTCAGATCGTCCTCCTCCGCGGCGCGCAGCGCGCGTTCGAGGTCGGCGTGCAGGCGGCGGGTATCCTCGTGCGCGGCTTCGAGCCGGCGCGAGATCTTGCGCGTCGTCTCGGTCACGTCGCGGGTGAGCGCGATCAGACGGTTGAACGTCGCCTCCGGCGCGGAGCTGAGGTCGGCGGCGGCGACGTTGAGCGCGTTCGAATATTCGCTGGTCGAGACGAAGGAGTCGCTGATCGTGCCGACGCACTCGCTCACCTTCGCCTCGAGCTCGCGCGCGAGCTCGTTGAGCAGGCCGACGCCGGGCTCGGTGCGGGCCTTTGCCGCGGCGATGCGATCGATGTCGCGCGCGGTGATCGTGCCGCGCTCACGCAGGATCGCATTGGCGGCGAGGCGGGTGCGGGGGTCGTCGTTGACGACATAGGACCAGGCGAAGGCGAGATGCTCCGGGTTCGGTTCGAGATCATGGTCGAGCAGGAAAGCGCACATCGCCTCGAGCCGGGCGCGGCGTTCCGCACCGGCATCGGGCGCAGGCGCGTCCGGGCGCCGGAACCAGCCGGTCAGCCGGTCCACCGGCGCGGACAGGATCGCGGACGTCTTCATGCCAAACCCTCCCCCGCGATGGCCCGCGACCGGATCTCCGGCCATTTGTCGCCGAACCAGTAGCTGCCACGCTCGATCGCGATGATGCGATCCCCCGACGCGTCCGTAGCGATATCCGAGGCTCGTACAAATGCCGCGTTCTCGACCGAGTAGAAACGCCGCGCCGGAGGCGCGAGCGGATCGTCGGCGGGCGCCGGATCGAGCACGACCGCGAGATGGTTGGAGTGCAGCCGCACCAGCCCGCCGACCGGGGGGATGCCGAGGCTCTGGATGAACGCGTCGAGGATGTGCGGGTCGAAATGCCCCTCCCATTCGAGCATCCGGGCGAGCGCGATATTGGGCGGCCACGGCCCCTTGTAGACGCGTTCGGAGGTGACCGCGTCGTACACGTCGCAGATCGCGCCCATGCGCGCGTAAAGGCTGAGCCGCGCGTCATCGAGGCCGTAGGGATAGCCGCCGCCATCCATCCGCTCATGATGGTGGAGGCAGACGTCGAGCGCGAGTTCGGGGACGCCGGGATTGTCGCGGAGCATCGCGTGCCCCTCGACCGGGTGATTGCGGATCAGCGACAGCTCGGCGTCGGTCAGGCTGCCCGGCTTGTCGAGCACCTCGATCGGGGTGGCCATCTTGCCGATATCGTGCAGCAGCCCGGCAAGGCCGATGTCGCGATGGTCGGATTCGGGAAGATCGAGCTGGCGCGCGAGGTTGATCATCAGCGCACACACCGCGACCGAGTGGAGATAGGTGTATTCGGTCTTCGACTTGAGGCGGGTCACGGTGATGATCGCGCCGGGATTGCGCGCGACCGAGGCGGCGATATCCTCGACCAGCGGGACCGCGGCATCCACCGCCACCGCGCGGCCGAGCCGGGCCTCGCCGAACATCTGCATCACCGCTGCCTTGGAGCGTTCCATCAGCGCGCGGGCATGGTCGAACTCGTCGCGGATCCGGCGGTGCCGGGCGCGGCGTTCGCGCACGATCGGCCGCGGTACGGCGCCGGGCGGCACAGGGGGGCTGACCGGGCGATCGGCGACCGGACCAAGGCCCTTGCTGGTGTCGATGAAGACGGTGTCTACCCCGGCCTCATGCAGCCGCACGATCTGCGCGGGATCGGACAGCAGGAACTTACTGCGCCAGAAGGGGCTCTGGATCCACGACCCCTCGACCCGCGCAACGAACATGCCGGGACGCAGATTCCGGGTCTCGATGCGCACCAGCATCAACAGCCTCCATTTCGAAGCTAAAGCTAATAAGCTGGAAACTTTAAAATTAAGCCAATGGAGCCAGTGCCTTATTCAAAATGGGTATGATCGGCGTGCCGGCCTCTGGTACGTCCGTTTGACGAACGAATAGCTGAATGGTTATGGGTTGCGCATGGCGCTTTCCACCGACCTGCTGTTCCGCACGCTTGCCGACCCCACACGACGCGGGCTGTTCGAGCGGCTGTGCCGGGAAGGGGAGCAGACCGTGAGCGTGCTGACCGCGGGCGCGGGGGTGTCGCAGCCGGCGGTGTCGAAGCATCTGGGCGTGC
>Ga0247823_10005329_pt1 | contig 10251 bp, 8 predicted proteins | sample 13C_PalmiticAcid_2_FD_192426 | JGI IMG/M metagenome (GOLD analysis project Ga0247823, IMG submission 192426) | Soil microbial communities from agricultural site in Penn Yan, New York, United States - 13C_PalmiticAcid_Day30 | ecosystem: Environmental > Terrestrial > Soil > Agricultural land...
GTCGGCGCCGATCGGTAGATTGTCGGACAAGATCGAGGAAGACAAGCTGGTTAGTGCGAGCGAAACCTTTGCGGACACGATCATAAACGCGATCCGAGAAAAGCTACCCGAGGCTATCAAGGAGTTTGACGTGGGCGGAGTCGTACGGGAAAAGATAATGAACTATCCGGCAGAAAAGCTCGAGGCACTAGTTCTTTCAGTTGCGAAAGAACATTTGCGTACCATCGAGCTGTTTGGAGCGCTGTTCGGCCTGATAATAGGTATTGTCCAGTCCCTGTTACAGTTCTACGCCTTCGCCACTCACTAACGAAGCTTCGCCAATCTTTCGATCGCGGCTTCCAGCGTCTCGTCTTTCTTGCAGAAACAGAACCTCACTAACTGCGATCCCATCGAGCGTTCCTTATAGAACGACGATCCCGGCACCACCGCAACACCGATCTCGCGGGTCAGGTGCTTCGTGAATTCGATATCGTTCTCAAAGCCGAAATCGCTGATATCAGCCATCACGTAGTACGCACCTTCCGGGCTCACGCACCTCAGTCCGGCATCGTTCAACGCGGGCACGATCATATCGCGCTTGCGTTGATATTCCGTTTGCAGTCCGTCGTAATAACTCGGCGGCAGCGACATCGCGTAGGCTCCCGCATGCTGCAGGGGATTCGCGGCGCCGACGGTCAGAAAATCGTGGACCTTGCGGATCGCTCCGTTGATGTCCGGCGGAGCGATGCAATAACCAACTCGCCAACCGGTAACCGAATACGTCTTCGAGAGTGAATTAACGACGACCGTACGCTCACGCATTCCCGGCAGCGTCGCCATGCAAACGTGCTCACGTTTCACGCCGTCGTTGTCGTAGAGAATGTGCTCGTAGATCTCGTCTGTAAAGCACAGCGCGTCAAACTCTTTGCAAAGCTCGGCTATGAATTCCAGTTCTTCACGAGAAAACACCTTCCCGGTCGGATTGTTCGGATTGCAGATGATTATCGCCTTGGTCCGCTCGCTAAACGCAGCCCGCAGTTCATCGCGGTCGAACTCAAACCCAGACTCACGCATATACAGCGGAACGAACTTCGGCTCGGCACCCGACATGATCGTGTCGGGCATATAGTTCTCATAGTAGGGATCGAAAACGACGACCTCTTCGCCGGGATTGATTGTCGCGAGGGCCGCCGCGATCATTCCTTCCGTCGAACCGCACGTGACAGTGATCTCCGACTCCGGATCGACATCCATCCCGAGAAACCACTTCGTCTTCGCCGCGATCCCGTCGCGAAATTCCTTCACGCCCCACGTCACGGCGTATTGATTATGGTCCGCGTCGATCGCGTCCTTTGCCGCCTGCTTGATATCTTCCGGCGCCGCCCAATCCGGAAAGCCCTGGCCTAGATTCACCGCGCCATATTTCACCGCCTCGCGGCTCATCTCGCGGATGACTGATTCGGTAAACGATGCGGCTTTCGCCGAGATACGATTCTTTGACGCCTGTGCGGATGACATAAATTTCTATTTTACTACCGACCCGAGCGATGCCTGCTGAGCAAAGAACTTCTCTTCTTCCTCAAGCGTGAGTTCCGAGAAATCATACTCGCCGGAGGTGATGCTCGCCTCGGCAAGCATTTGGTTGAACAGCGAGCGGATCTTTAGCTCGTCGTTAGCCTCCACGGCTCGACGAAAGGCTGAGAACATTTGCCCGACCTCTTCGGTCGAGAACGTCGCGATCTTGCCGATAAATATCTTCGGATGCCGTGTCTTTTCAAGATCCTCGCCCGTCATCTCGAGTTCTTCAAACAGCTTCTCGCCTTGCCTGACGCCGGTGAAGACAATGTCGATATCCTCGAACGGGATCAGTCCCGACAGCCGGATCATATCCTTGGCAAGGTCGAGGATCTTAACCGGGTCGCCCATATCGAGCAGAAAGATCTCACCGCCCGACCCGAGCGCCGCCGCCTGTAGAACAAGTTGGCTCGCCTCGGGTATCGTCATGAAATACCGCGTCATCTCGGCGTCGGTTACCTTGACCGGCCCGCCTTTACGGATCTGTTCTTTGAAGATCGGCACGACCGATCCGGCAGAGCCAAGCACGTTCCCGAACCGGACCGCTACAAACTTTGTATCGTATCGACGATTCAGATCCTGTACCGCGATCTCACCCAAACGCTTACTCGCGCCCATGACCGAAGTCGGGTTAACCGCCTTGTCCGTCGATATCAGAACGAAATTGGACACGCCGCCTTCGCCCGCTATTCGGCCGAGATCGCTCGTCGCGAAGGCGTTGTTCTTCACCGCCTCAGCCGCGTTGCTTTCCATCAGCGAAACGTGTTTATGAGCAGCAGCGTGAAATACAACGTCAGGACGGTAATCAGCGAATATCTGTCTCACGCGGTCGAGGTCGCAGACGTCGGCGATCAGCGGGACGATATTCGTCTGCAGTTCGATCTCGGAAAGCTCGCTTGTGATCTCGAACATCGCATACTCGGCCCGTTCCACCAGCAGCAGCGTCTTCGGCTTGAAATTCGCGATCTGCCTGACCAACTCCGAACCGATCGAGCCGCCGGCACCAGTCACCAAAACGGTCTTTTCGGACAACAGACCCGTGAGATTCGCCGGATCAAGCGTCACCTGTTCGCGGCCAAGAATGTCGTCGATCTGCACATCGCGAAGCCGGCTGATAGCGACCTTGCCGCGTGCAAGTTCATCGAGGCTCGGGACGATCTGAGTCTTGACACCGAGGTCCGAGCATAGATCGACGATCCGGCGGATCTCCTTACCGCTCACGTTGTCCAGCGTGATGACGACCTCTTCGACGCCGATCTCGTCGATGAATCGAGGCAGATCTTCGGTCGGTCCCAGGACCTTAAACCCGCTGACTAAACCGCCTTTCAAACGCGCATCGTCGTCGACAAATCCCCAGATCTCGAGTTCCGAATCACCGCGGCCCGCGATCTCGCGTACCAGCGTGGCTCCGGTTCGGCCCGCCCCGGCCAACAGAGCACGCTTCTTCTTCAGAACACGCCGATGCTCGCCAGGCTTGCGCGCACCAAGCTCGTATAAGAATCGCCGCAGCACGCGAAGCCCGAGCAATCCGCCAAAGGCAAGGATCGTGTCGATCGTGATCACCGAGATGGGGACCTGCCAGATGTTGTAGGTCGTGAAATTCAGCAGGAATCGAAGGGCTAACAGGATCCCGCCCGACACAAGCGCCGCGTAAGCAAAAACCTTTACGTCACCGATGCTGATGTAGCGCCAGATTATGGAATAGGCCCCGAGCAGAAATAGCGTCGATACCTGAACGAAGACCACGAATGGCACCTGCGTCAAAACAGCTTCAAGTGCGAAATAATCGATCCTTATGTTGATCGCCGGAAAATAGGCAATAAAGAACGCAGCCGTAAGTATCGCGACGTCAGCCGCGAAAAGAACAGGTCGCCTGAGAAACCAGAACCGTTCACCAAAAGTTTTGCGATCAGTATCGATAGACACTCTCCCGTCTTGAAATGCGGTTTTGTCTGGGAAAACAGTGCTTCATTATACCAAATGCATCGCGTTCGCCGTCACCTTTCAGGGGACGAATTCTACGGCAACCGTTTCAGGAAAAGATTGAATCCAAAGAATTTATGGGATATGCTTTCTTTTCCGCATTTTGAGGTGTTTATGGTGCGCTCCAGGATCTTTTTCCTCCTTTCAATTCTCGCCGCGATCAGTACTACGGTTTTCGCCCAGCTTCCAACATCGGATTCCGCAAAGGGCTATCTCGTCGGTCCCGGCGATGAGATCACCGGCAAAGTACTCGGCGAAGCACAGTTCGACTTTGTCTCGACGGTGGACGAGAACGGACATATCGAGGTCCCATTCTTTGATAAACCCGTGAACGCAAGGTGCCGCACCGAAAGCGAACTGCGTACGGAGATTAGCAAACTATTGGCGAAATACCTCAAAAATCCACAGCTCAGCCTCCGCGTCACAAAACGCGACAGCCGACCACCGGTCAGCGTGCTCGGCCAGGTCAAGAAAGAGGAGAGATTTCAGCTTACCCGTCGTGTCCAACTGCTCGAACTTATCTCGTATGCCGGCGGTGAGTCGGAGAAGAGCGGCGGAGTTGTTCAGGTTTTTCGAACGCTCGGCCCTGTATGTTCCTCACCGGACGATCCGAATCGCTGGGCTTCATCCGGCGACAGCGGGAGCAATGTTCCGATGCGACAGTTCAGTCTTACCGAACTTAGGAAGGGAAATCAGGAGGCAAATCCGGAGATTCTTGCAGGTGACATTATTGTCGTGCAGAAGGCTTCACCTGTATACGTGATCGGCGAAGTGGTTAGGCCGGGTGAATTTGTCCTTCCCGATGGTGGCTTACCGCTAACACAGGCTATCGCAATGGCGTCTGGAGTTAATCGAGATGCCAAAACTAAAAGTGTAAAAATTTACCGGGTAAAGCCTGGCCGCACTGAACCCGAAGCTTTTGCGGTTAACTATGACCAGATCAGAAAAGGGCTGGAAAAAGACATAATGCTTCAGCCAATGGATATCGTTGAGGTTGGAAAGGCACCTATGGGCGTCGGAGATTTCTTGAAACAGGTTCTTACTGGTCTACCAAACAGGATCCCCATCCCGATCTAACCTAAGATTCAACAAAGGAGCCCGCTGATCAGTCGGCGGGCTTTTCGTTTTCGGCTTCAGTGTAGATCCGATCGATGACGTGTTTGTACTTCGTGTCTATCACGCGTCGTTTCATCTTCATCGTCGGCGTTAGTTCGCCTCCATCGACCGACAATTCCTTGTCGAGCAATGCGATCTTCTTGACCGTCTCAAACTTCGCCAAACCTTGCGTAACTGTCGCAACCTGACGTTCGAAGAGGTCGATTATCTTCGGGTCGCTGCAATACTCGGCTGGCGACTTTTGTTTCAGCCCCTTGTGTTTGGCGTACGAATCGAGCATCTCGAAATTCGGCACTATCAGGGCCGACGCAAACTTGCGTTCGTTCCCGATCAGCACGACCTGATTCACAAACCTCGACGAACGGATCATCTGCTCGATCGGCGACGGCGCAAGGTACTTGCCGCCCGAGGTTTTGAAAAGTTCTTTCTTGCGGTCGGTGATCTTCAGGAAACCTTCGTCGTCGATCTCGCCGATGTCTCCGGTCCTAAACCAGCCGTCCTCCGTAAACGTGTCCCGCGTCGCCTGCTCTTTCTTGTAATATCCAAGCATTACACCCGGACCGGAAGCCTCTATCTCGCCGTCCGACGCGATACGAACCTTCGCATTCCGGATCGGCTTCCCGACCGTACCCAGCTTCATATCGATCGGGTTGTTCGACGTGATCACCGGCGAAGTTTCCGTCAGCCCGTAACCTTGCATGATCGAGATGCCCGCACCGGTAAAGATCAAATAGATCTCATCCGGCAATGCCGCACCGCCCGTGATGCAATAGCGAAGTCGTCCGCCGAAAAAGTCGCGAAGCTTGCTGTAAACCAGACGATCAGCCAGCGCATGCTTCAGCTTCATGCTGAGCGGAATCGATTCGCCTCTTTCATTCTTCAACGCGAACGTCTTCGCTACTTCGATTGCCCAATCGAATATCTTCTCCTTCAGCCCGCCGCTCTGCGCCGCTTTGAGCTTCGCCTTCGCATAAACCTTTTCAAAGATCCGCGGCACGCCGATAAATATCGTCGGCCGCACCTCGCGAAGATTGTCCGGCACCTTCTCGACCGACTCGGCATAATGCACTGACATGCCGTTGAAAAAATACAGATACATCGCGGACCGCTCAAAGATGTGCGAAAGCGGCAGCACCGACAGCGGCTTGTCGTGATCGCTGAACAAATACTTCTCGCCGCAATCGATCACGTTCGAAACGATGTTATTGTGCGAGAGCATCACGCCCTTCGGCTCGCCGGTCGTGCCACTTGTATATATCAGCGTCGCCACGTCACCTGGGTCGATATCTGCCGAGAGCGAACTCAGAAGTTCCGGTTCCGATCCACGCAGTTTCGCACCAAGTTCTTCAAGCTCAGCCAGAGACATCGCGTTCGGCAACTCGACTCCAGCCGCGTCGAAGAATACAAATTTCTCGATCGACGAACACTCCGCCACTTCGTCCGCGATCCGCTCATACATTTCGCGGTTCTCTACAAAGAAAACGCGCGTCGCGGAATCGTTGATGATGTACTTTATCGACGCCGGTGCAAGCGTCGTATAGATAGGAACATCGAGAAACCCCGCGAACTGACAGCCGGCATCGGCAACCGTCCATTCAGGCGAATTTGCCGAAATAATCGCCGCCCGGTCGCCTTTTCGAAGCCCGAGCAAATACAACCCAAGCGCGATATTGCCGGACCGCTCGACAAAGAGGCGCGACGAGATCCGCTTCCATTCGCCGCCGCTCTTGTAGTTCAAAGCGTCGATCAGGTCGAACTTCTCGGCAGCGTATCTAAAGAGATCGCCGAGCGTCCGCGGCTCGTCCGGCAGCAGCATAGTACCGCGGCCGATGTCGCGTCGGGGTGAGACAAATGTTGCCGTCTCAGTCTCGGTCATTGATCAGCAAACCTCCGAGAAAGATCTTCAGAACCTCGCCGGCCATCGGCGGCAGCGGATATTTGTTCGCGGACAATATCCAGTTCGTCACCATCTCATCGAGAGCGCCGTACAAGATCTTCGCGCAGACGACCGGCTTCATGTCCCTGCGAAAAACTCCCGCGCTTTGTCCCTGCTCGATCGCGGCTTTGATGATGTCGAGATACTCCGCAAAGCCCGCCGCCGAAAACTCCTGCATAAACTTAGTCGAACCGCGAAGCTCGACCTGAAACACCACCGCCAGATCGCGATCCGCACTAAGGCGTTCAAGATGAAGCCGAGCGATCGTTTTCAACTTCTCGACCGGATCTTCGATCGGCCGAAGCTCTCGACGGCCTTCCTCGATAAAATCCGTCATTGCCCGTTCAAAGATCGAATGCAGAATCTCGTCCTTGCTCTTGAAATACAGGTAAACAGTGCCGTCGGCAATGCCAGCCTCACGAGCGATGTCCGCGACCTTCGAATTAAAAAACCCTTTTGCCGCAAATACACGAACGCCCGCACGCAGGATCGCCTCGCGCTTATCGGCGATCGATGTTTTTGTTGTGGCGGGCGAACGAGAACTCTTTGCCATTTAAGTATGAATGAATACTCATTCAGTTTTATACCAGGTCCGGTTTATTAATCAAGAAAAGAAGTGGAAATCATGTGATTATTTTTTATGGCAGGAACGTAAAAACGGGTCCGGCGTAAACCGAAACCCGTTAACACCCGTGCGACGCTCTACCTATTTTTCGCCGGAGATGCCCAGCTTCATCTTGTACCTGAGACCGCCCGGGTACTTATCTTCTTCCTTCAAAACTTCCTGCGTCTTCTTGGAGATCCAGAATCTTTGTACATAGGTGCCGCCGGTAGGAATCTCAGACTTACGTTCCATTATCCAACTATCGAGCTTTTCAGTGCCGCTGCCTGTCAAAAACTCGCTTCCGACGACGGTATATTCGGCGATCTTCGATTCGCCAGCTCCGGGATCGTAGAAATTGACATTGAAAACTCGTCTTGCTTTGTAAGGGAACAAGGGGAATATCGTCAGATCGGAATGCCAGCAAAGATTGTAGCTCGCAAATGACCGCTTGAAATCTTCCGAGATCTTTGACTTGGCCGTTTCGTCAATTGTCGCCCCTTCAAGTGAGACTTGCTTCGTAGAAAAATCGAACTTCGCGGTAAAGTTTCTAGACTTCCACCAGATGTCATGACGCAGCGTCGAAAAATCTTCCGCGTCGTGAACAGTATATGCGGTATGCGTAACCGCATCACCGGAATCCCATTGTTGCGTTATTGCATAGGCCTTCCTTCCATTCAGGACTGTCGGCGCAACGTTTATCTTGATCAGCGTTATTTTTTCCGCCGGGCCGTCTTCGGTTTTCTTGAAATATACAACGTAGGTCGAGTTGCCGGTTTGAAGGTACTTGAATGCCAGATCCTTTTTTTGAATGGAAACCACATCGGATTTCTGGGCGAACGAATTTACAACAAGAATGAATAGCGTCGTCAAAATGAAAAAGTATTTCATATAACAACGATAGCCGGTGCTCAGAGATACGAAAGTACCTATACATCAACCTGGGACATTCGGTTGTGAACAGTGGATTGGATGTGATGAGTGGTCGGTGAAAAGTGGCGGAGGGGACAGGACTCGAACCTGCAAGCGATCACTCGCGGTAGTTTTCAAGACTACTGCCTTACCAATTAGGCTACCCCTCCGAAATGGCCATCAGGCAACGGCCAAGAGAAAGACTATAAACAAAACTCTGCGGTATCTCAAGCTTTTCAAAAGAAAAACCCGGCCGAAACAGTTCAGCCGGGCGATATCTTTACTGCTTCGATCTTATTCAGTCAGCAGCCGCGAGATCTGGTTATCGAGATTTGCCGACTTGTCCCAGCCCTCGGCTCTCAGGCTGATCGTTCCCTGTTTATTGATCAGGAAATACGACGGAAAGCCCATGTTGATGCCGCCGTCCTTCGTCATATTCGCGTATTTGAGGACCACTCCGAATCCGTTCGTGAGGATCGTGTATTTGAACGGGGTCTTCTGCAGGTATGGATTGACCTTCGCCTCGTTCTCCATCGTCAAAGCGAGAAAGGCGACATCCTGCCCCTTATAGCGGTCTACGATCTGATTAAGCTTCGGGATCTCGGCATGGCAGATCGCACATTTGGTCGACCAGAAAGTAAGAACCACGACCTTCCCCTGCAGGTCCTTAAGGCTAACCGTCTGCCCATCCAGGCTCTGCGCGGCAAATTCCGGAGCCGCCTGCCCTATCTGCAGATTCTGCTGAGCCGCCGCGGCGGTAACCAGCAGGAGTGAAAAAATGATCGTTAAAATTGCTCTCATCGGATGTTCTCTGGAGGGTTGACTAGAGTATAACGCAGTTAAAGGATGTTCAACATCCTCTATTTAAACTACATCTCTAATTTCAGTCTTCTCCAGAAAATTTGAATGGGGGCAGTCAAATTGACTTATTAAGGCTTGCTTCGACCGGACGGTATATAGAAATAGACCGTAGCTTTGGGCTGGGGCGAAAGCTCGCGTGCTAAAATTGGGTAATGCTTTTGACCGAACTCGAGGCTCGGGGTTTCCGCAATTTAAGGGGTAATACCGGCTGCGGACCCGGCCTCAACATATTACTAGGTGACAACGGGCAAGGCAAGACCAGTTGGCTCGAAGCCATACATTTGCTTGCGACCACGCGTTCGTTCCGGACAGCCAAGCTTTCGGAAGCGATCACCTTCGATGAAGCCTCGGCCGTTGTGGTTGGCAAGGTTTTGATCACCGACGAGATAAAACATGAGCTTCGGGCGGTTCTCGAAGGGAATTCAAAGGCATTTGCCGTCAACGGAAAACGCGAGACCATCCAGCGATATCTGGGCGAACTCCACGCCGTTGTGTTTAACGCCGACGAGCTTGAGGTCGTCCGCGGAACGCCTGAACACCGCCGCCGATTCCTCGACGATTCGATCACCGCCATCCATCCGCCTTACGTACAAACCATCGGCGACTATTCGCGCGTCCTCCGGCAGAAGAATTCTCTGCTCCAAAACGCCCGGGATCGCGAAATGCCGCTCGAAAAGGTCCGCGAATCGCTCGCACCCTGGAACGAACAGCTTGCCGCGATCGCGTCAAAAGTACACCGATCCCGCGTGCGGATCGTCGAACGCCTAAACGCCGCACTCGCTAAAGGATTGTTCGGCGATGAGCGGATCACGATCAAGTACGCCTCATCGCTCGAAGAAAAGGGCGACCTTTCGGACTACGAAGCCCTTATCGCCGACCGACTCGAACTCCGCGTTCAGGCCGAAGTCGTCTCTGGTCATTCGCTGATCGGCCCGCACCGCGACGATCTCGAGATATCACTCAACGGCCGCGAGATCCGCAAATACGGCTCCTCCGGCCAGCAGCGAAGCGCTTTGCTGCTGCTTCAGCTCGCAAATATCGAGATATTTTTCGAACAGCGAGGCGAATATCCGTTGTTTCTGCTCGACGATATCGACGCCGAACTCGATTACCGCCGCATCGGTCAACTGCTCGAATACCTCGCCGGCCGAACGCAGACATTTGTCACGACTTCAAAGGAATCCTTCGCCGAGGAGTTCGGATCGCTCTCGACCATTCTTCGCGTGGTCGATGGTGGATTTGTGGATAGTAACGAGGCGGCGCAGACAGCCAGGCTGTAGGCAAGTTA